>Ga0265298_10001112_pt1 | contig 39450 bp, 37 predicted proteins | sample AusTroGonzalo_MG_3_FD_193486 | JGI IMG/M metagenome (GOLD analysis project Ga0265298, IMG submission 193486) | Bovine rumen microbial communities from tropical cattle in Woodstock, Queensland, Australia - Gonzalo_01 | ecosystem: Host-associated > Mammals > Digestive system > Stomach > Rumen ... | reverse complement strand
CTTTTTTCAATTTATTATGAAGTAAAAAAATAACATTCAATCCAGTCCAGTAATTTATTAATTAAATCTATTTATAGTTACAGTTAATTATTATATATATATATTATATATTATTATATACTGGAAGGGGGTATGGGGGGAACCATTACAGTTCCCCTCTTACAACCTTCCTTATAAGGTTTCTTGTAATTGCTACTTTCAACCCTCTTTTTTCAAGTTCCTCGTTTACTAGTTTTGCTCTGTTATCCTTTTCGTCATAAGTTCCATCCTTCAACGCTTTGAGCATTTCAACTGCTAACATTGCTGACATTTCCATCAGTTCTTTGTCTGTTTTTTCTTTTAGTTCTACCATTTCAATTTTTAATTTAAGTTAATACTCTAGTTAATTTTGAAGTACTTCGAAGCAAATATACTAGAAAATATCTTAAAAACGAAAAAAATGGCGTTAAATTTTGTTAATTCAAATTTTTTTTGTATATTTGCAGTAGTTTTCAACTTTATGATATATTTATAATAAAATAACAATTAAAAATAATTTAATAACATGAAACAGTTAAAAAAAGAATTCACGAAGAAGGGGGTTAATTTCAAGCAGATTTACAAGGATAAGGGTTTGGTAATCTATGAAACTGAATATCCATCATATGAGGTATTCAAGTTAAAGACACATCTTCCAGACAAATATCATGATGATGTATATGAAATGTACCCTTATGATGAAGCGTTTGGGGTATGGGCTTGGTCTTGTAGTAGTAAGGAAAGTGTAAAAAGAATTATCAAGGAGCATTTCCCAGATAGTGTTGATAAAAAAATATTTTAATTCATTTCTTTTTTTAAAATATTTTTTGTATATTTGCAAAGAGTTATTTAAATAGTTTGTTTTTTGGAGTTGATTTCGTGACCGGTTGAGCCTCTTTTGCCGAACGTTTACTATATAAAACAATTTTCAACCGGTCATTTTTTTAAAAAAAAGTATGAGAAGAACACACATATATATTGAATGGAATGGAGAGAAAAAGAAGGTAAAATCCATCAAGTATGGGAATATGGAATGGAATTTTTTCAAGGATGGAAAAGATATATTATTGAAACAGGTTAGCCCCTAGGGGTGAATTCGATATGTTTTTATTTTATTATTATTATTTAGTATTAAAAATCCCCTTCAAGGATTAACCAAGAAGGGGATTAATTTTATCTATCATATCTTATCCAAGTTCCAGGAGCACATTTATCACATCCTCCATTTTTCTTATTTGGGAAGTAGACATTGAATTTCTTTTCAACCTCAGATGAACCATCAGTAGGAAGATATTTTGAACAATTGCAATCATTCTCTGGTCTCCACAATGGATATAAATCAGAGCAATTGCAAAGATACTTTATCAAAAGTTCTTGATACATTTCAGATTGTTCCTTCATCGTTAAGATGTATTCTCCCAGTTCTCTTTCAGATATTGTTGAAGAGTTTTCTGATTGTTCTCTGGTGATGCCTTTTTCAGTGATGCTATATGTTAATGCCCTCATAGCAAGATATGTTGCCCAGTTGCTTAACACCGGAGCGATTTTAAGTATCAGAGCCTTGTTTGGCTCAGTCAATGTATCAGTATCAACCTGTAATTGAAGTTCTGTCAATAACGCCTTACCTAATATTGGTTCAATATAGTAAGGTTGAGCCAAGTGAAGATAAGGGAATATCTTATCAACTGAGACATTCTTAGATACAGGTGAATAGAGTTTCAACAATTCCTCTGAAATAAGCAGTGTTTCTCCTAGTTTCTTATTGTTCTGTGCCATCTTCTTCTACCTGTTTTTCTTCTTCGTTATTTTGTTCTTCTTCATCAACATTATTTCCTTCCTTTTCAACTGTATCATTATTTGTTGATTCACCTTCGAATTCTTTTCTAAGGTCAAAGTCAATAAGATTGATTTCTCTTTCAAGTCCATTCATTTCTAACAACTTATTGAAGCAATCCACCAAGAACTTTCTTTCATCAGCAATAACTGTCAACTTGTATTGGGTATATGCTGCAATCAACTCATCAGATTTAGATGAGAATCCTGTTGATGTTCCAATACCTGCAAGCACTGGTGATGTTAATCTATTTGCTGACACAATGGCAGTCTTGATGATGTCAACCACTGAATTATAAAGGTCAGCGTTTACACTCTCAATAGCATTTATCTCAGGTACAACACCATTTTCTCCAAATAACAATAAAATATTACCAGCATTTTCGCTTCCGCCAAATGACTTTATAAGATTATCATAAAGTTCTTGTTTCTTTTCTTCTGTTGGTTCAGTTGGGAATCTTAGTGCAAGGTTTGCTGAGAAGTTATTCTTGATATAGTTCAAATAATACTGGGACAATGCACCATCTGCTGCAATATAGTTTGCAGCCGCCATATAGTCAGGTATTGCATAGTAGTAATTATCTGGTTGATAATCTCTAAAATACAATAGATATGATTTTCCTTTTACTGGTGTTTCGCTTCCAAACATTGGTATTTCAACAACATTTTTGTTTTTCTGTGCTCGTGACCAGTCAGTGCATAGATAAGCAGTTTCAATTTGGTTTTTATCGTTATATTGTCCAAGACGAACTTGGTCTACTGGTGTATGATAAAAACTGAATCTATTTCCTGATTTATTTAAAATTGCTTGTACAGCAAAAGCCTTGAAATATACTAGGTCTGTTGCACATTTATCCATCAATTCAAGCCACGTCTCTTGTAGGTTTGGAGTATATATATTTGTTTCAGTTTTCTCCAAGCCTGCTCCCATAATATATGTTTTCTTTGATTCAAGAATTGCTTTTTGTAGAGGTGATGCATTAACCAGGTCGAGAATAAACCTTGGATAGAGGTTGGTTGTGCCAAAGCGAATCCAACCATTCCTAGTTGTTTTCTCGATATATGGTTGATTAATTGAATAATCTCTAAATGTAACTATCTTATTTTCCATTTAAAACTATGTTTATAATAAAGAATGGGGTATTTAAAAAACACCCCATTTATTTATGAGATTGCTTGTATTCTACTAGAATAATCGCTCCAACCACTTGCAGATTTATATGCATTAACTGATGCTGCTGGAACATAAATCTTAAATGTATCATTAGTATGCATAAATACAGCACCACCAAGTGTTGGTGGGGTTGTGGCTTCAATTGTAATATTTGTTAAACCACTACAATTGCTGAAAGCCATATTGCTAATGTTTGTAACTCCACTTTGAATTCTAACATTTGATAAACTATAGCAATCTATGAAAGTTCCTTGTTTTATTTCTGTTACTTTACTAGGTATTGTTATTGATGATAAACTTTGGCAGTTTTGGAAAGCATATGAATCAATATAAGTTATTGTTTCAGGTAAAACAATAGATGTCATAGCAGAACAACTACCAAACACAACTCCATTTAATATTGTGACACAATCTCCTACTGTAGCACTAACAATACTAGTGTTATTACCAAGGTTTGTTTCAATGTTTCTTCTTGTCAATGAACTAGTTGAATCACAATCCAAACTCTTAACAGTTCCATTAATATAATTGGCAGTTATCTTTTTATCTGCACAATTTATTCCTATAATTCTATTGGCATATTTACTCCATTCATCTGCTGATTTATATGCATCAACACTATTGCAAGGAACATATATTTTGAATTCTGCTGGTGGAGTTTCATCAAAATAGAATAAACTAGAATCAGAACCTTGTATTGTAGGGAATATCGGTGGTGTTGTACTAAATAACGTTAGACTTTGTATTGATTTACAGCCTCCCAACAAAGTACCCTTAATTGCAGTTAATGTTGATGGTAAAGTCAATGATAATAGGTTTGTTTCCTCGTTAAAACAACTTATACCAATTACCTCAACACAATCTCCAACAGTAACTGATTTCATTTTACCAACGCCTCTAGGATTAAACACATAAGCAAGTTCATGTGGAATTAATTCTTTGCAAACAGGGTCATCATAATCTTCGTCACAATTACAATCATAATAACCTTCAGTATTTGCTGTTGTCACACCTGAATATTTCTTTCCATCAAAAGATGGAACATATCCACAATCTGTTGACTGAGTTTCAATTAATGAACCTTGTCTTGTCTGCTCAGGTGTTACATTTGTCCAAGTTTGTCCACCATCGTTTGATACCTGGTAATATTCCTTGTAGTACTTGCTTGTGCCTGAGCAAACATAGTCAGATGCAGATGCTTGATACCATCTGTATTGTGGCTCTGGTGTAGGTGGTACATATCCACAATCAACAGAGTTCTCTTCCAACAATGTCATATTATCCCTTGTTGAAGGTGATAACCAATCACACCATGTTGAATTATCATAACTATGTTGTTCTTGATATAATTGATATTTGTTATATCCATCACAAGTATATTGTCCAGTTAATGTAATATATTTATCTTCTGGATATACTGTTACTCTCTTTACTTCACTTCCATTTACCTTAACAGATATTCTGAACCAAGCCATTTTGCTAGTCAAATAGCATACACCACCACTTAATGTAATTGTACCTGTTGATTTATCCAATATCAATCCCCTATTATTTGAAACTGATTCTGATGGATAACTATAATCATAAGTTATTTGTGATGGGTCTCCACTATATGTAATGTGTATTGGCCAGGTATTTCCACTTAAATCTTGTTTTCTATATTCAGCATCACCAACAATTGTTGTATCACCTGTATATCCACAATCTGTCGAAGCAGATTCAATAACGCTACCGGTTCTGTACTCAGCAGGCGTTACATCAGTCCAAGTGATACCATCAGTACTCTGTTGCTTTTTCTCCTTAGAATACTTGGTAACACCAGAGCAAATATAGTCATTTTCACCTGTCATTGTAATCCATCTGTATTGGGTTTCACCACTTGAGCCACAACAACCACTGATTTCTGATATTAAATAGTTAATTTGTTCCTGAAGATTATTGATATTCTGAACAAGTGTTGAATATGTTACATAGTTTTTGTTCAACACCCAATTCTCAGTTGCATAATTGCCAATTGGTTGGAATCTGTTATCTGCCTCAGTTTTGGTATATGCATCAATTGTTCCTCCAGAACCACCTTCAATTATTATATTTCCTTCTCCAATTAGAGAATAACCATTAATGGTCTTTATTGGCTGATGCTCTGTAAGATAGCCCTTATTTTCAACCCATATTTCAGTTGCATAGCCATCAAGTGATGGTACTTCAGGTATATCAGATTTTAATGCATAGTCCCCGGTAGGTTGGTATTTAGCATCCGATTCATCCTTGGTGTAGTAATCATCCAAGACATCCTCTAATTCATCGTCTGTTACATAATCACCCAGCGGCTGATAGAGTGTATCACCTGATTCCTTGGTTAGATAATCACCAATATGTTGGTATGTTGCTTCAGCATCTATGATTTTGAGGTATGGGTTAAGGTCTACATCACCATTGGCTGTTGGAAATATTCTGTTCAATATATCTGTTATTTCTTGAATGTCGTCATATTCTCCATCAATCCCCATTGTCTCATCAATTATATACAATGGAAGTTCCATGCTAGCAAGACAATTTCTATAAAAATAGTCAATGTAAGCGAAGAACTTGATATTGTTATTCCTGATAAGATATGTAAGACCTCCACGTGGGAAAGCGTTTACCTTTTCCCACTCATCATTACCCATATAATTTTCATATAAAAGTACTGAGTCGTCCAGTATTACTATTTTAGATTTCATATTTAATTAAATATTTAATATAAAGATATATTTTTTGAATTTAAATGATATTTATTTATAAAAAGCATTATGGATAGATTAAAAATTTGCTGGATAACATTATGTAAAAATGAAATTGATATTTTACCATTTGTAAGACAATACTGGGAGAGAATTGCAGATAAGGTTGTTGTATATGACAATGGTTCAACTGATGGCAGTATAGAATACCTGTCAAAATTGCCATATGTTGAATTAAAACATTTTGATTCTGATGGACAAAATGACCCAATTCAAAAAATGGTAAAAGAAAGAGCATATTTGGAATATAAGGATAAATATGATATTATCATTATAACTGATATGGATGAAATTTTTTATTTTGACTCTTCTCCATTTGAACAAATGATTAATGAGAATTATAGTTGCCTTGTTACATGCATATATAGTTTATGTGAAGATTCAAAGCCTGAATATGATGAAAACAAACTGCTTCACCAGTTATGTCATAAGTTCTATCTTCAAAAAATGAACCATATGCCTTATATGGAAAAGGTTTCAAAGATTTCAATTTTCAATACTAAGTTGGTTGATAGTATCAATATGTCAGTTGGCCAACATTATGTTTATACAAATCCTAGGGATAAAATGAATATATTACACACAACTGATGGCTTTTGTTTACATGTTGATAAAGGTTTTGGGTTGCAATTCAAGTATAAAATTAGACAGAAGATGAATGATAATTTATCATACACCAATAGGATGGGAGGGATGTGTACAGAATACAGTGATTCTTTTGAAAAATTAAAAAAGGAATATGAACTAAATCAATATCATTCATTTGATATTAATGAACTAATGAAAAAAGGGTAGACGTTAAATCTACCCTTTTTATTTTATATTGGAATTTTTTTTATTCTACTTGCATAAGTACTCCAACCAGGTGCTGATTGATATATACTTACAGTTCCTGGTGGAACATATATTGGACAATCATTTGTATCTTCAAATGCATAATACATAGATGGTGGCGTTAAAGCCTCAACTGTAATACTTGTTAAACCGCTACATCCCGTGAAAGCAAAATAGCCAATATCAGTAACGCTGTTAGGTATCGTGATAGAAGTCAGCCCACTACAGTTTCTAAATGTATTTCCACCAATTGTTGTAGCACCTGAAGGTATGTTTATAGTTGTTAGCCCACTACAATTATAGAAAGCACTACCACCAATACTTGTAACACTATTAGGTATTGTAATACCTGTTAAACTGGTGCAATAATAAAACATACTTGATGGAATCTCTGTTATTTTATTGCTTAATATGACACTAGATAATGAAGTACAATTTTGGAAAGCACTTTCACCAATACTTGTAACATTGTTTGGTATGTCAATGTTTGTTATTTTAAGGCAGTAGTTGAAAGCAAAATTTCCAATACTTGTAACACTATTAGGTATTGTAACAGCACTTATATTGTTAAAAAAATTAAAAGCACTATCACCAATTGAAGTAACACAATTTCCAATTTCAATACTATATGTATTATACTTATTTACACTGGTCATACCTGATTCTAATACACCACCTGTCAAATCTGAGCATTCGACAGACGTTAAAACATTGCCACTCCTATTATATGACACATAAGCAGGAGATTGATAATTAACCAAATCTTGATAACAAACGTCACCATTATAATACATTTTCACGACACCAGATGTACCATGATATATATTGTTTATATCTGAACTACTATATTTCATCTTAAATACCTATTATTTGCTAACTTACATTTTGAACACTCCAACCGCTTGGTATACCATAGTTTCCTGTTGGAATTGAAGCACTTGATTTCTTAACAAATGTTCCACTAGAGGCAACGTCAACAACCCAGGAATTTGTTAATGTTGTCGAGGCAGTTACTTCTGTTGTGAATAACGCTTTTATATAATTTAACTTTGTACAACCATAGAACATATATGAATAACAAGTATCTACCAATGTTGTTGCAGGTAATTCTGGCGCTGTTGTTATTTTTGAACAGCCATAGAACATATGGTCATAGCAACTTGTTGTCAGTGTTGTTGCAGGCAAAGAAGATATTGTTGATGTTAATCCACTACAGTTATAGAACATATATTGATAACAGGTGTTTTTCAATGTTGTTGCAGGTAATGATGGCATATTTGTTAAACTTGTGCATCCTTGGAACATGGCTTTATAGCAACTAACATCCAAAGACGTTGATGGTAAGTAATTACTTGGAACACTTGTTAACGATTTACAATTGTAATACATACTGTTATAGCAACCTTCTTTCATTGATGTTGATGGTAAAGTAGACACTACTGATGTCATGGCTGTACATCCATAGAACATACCATTATAACAATAACTTGCTAATGTTGTTGCAGGTAATATCATTTCAGAAACATCATTTACATAAATGTTGTTATTGAACAACAACTTAAATGCATAACCCTTTCCACTAAGGCTTTTTTGGCCAACAAAATTATCGCCATATAAAAGTGACATTGGGTTTCCTTTAATATTGAACTTTTTATTTGCACTGAATTTTCCTATTCCTCTGGTTGAGTTTGGTGTTAAAGTTCCTTTCCACATTATGCTACTTCCGGCTGAAATGGTTGGTGTATTTGCAGCGTTTGACAATGACTTCCAAGTGCTGCCATTATCAGTTGAATACTGAATTCCACTTTGTCCACTGAAACTAAACGTGGTTGCTGTGAGAGGTGTAAATGTTAAGTATGTATCACCTGTATTACATCTTGTTTCATCCTCTGCATATATAAATCCTGTATATGCTGACATTCCTGCTGTTGCAGCATAACTATCATAACTATCACAAGTTGGAATATATATTTTTTGTATGCCTGTATTTTTAAATGCATCTGCACCAAGTGCTGGTGCTGTTGTTCCTAAGAAGTGTACATTATTCAAAGCAGCGTCTCTAAGGAACAAGTTCGTGGAAGTACCAGTAACCGTTGCAGGTATTGTTGCAGCAGACAATGCTGACATATCAGCAAAACATCCACTTCCCAAATAAGTAACACCATTTGGAACATTAAATGTTTTGATTTGATTACATAGTCTAAAACAAGAGCCTTCAATTCTTTTCAAAGATGTAGGGAAGGTAAACGATGTTAATCCACTACACCCCATAAATGACTGGTTACCAATTGTTGTTATGGCATTGTCAAGCGTTATCGCTGTCATTCCAGAACACCCATAAAATGCATTGGTGTCAATTGTAAATGATGATTGTCCACAAGCATTAACAACTGCTGATGTAATTGCAGATGATGGCTTGCTACCTCCAGATACTTCTGACGCTGTAAGTGCTGAAGTTCCATCACACTCAATTTTATATTCAGTTGAATCATTATAAGTCAAAATTAACTTATATGAAGGTGTCTTTGGATATAACAAAGTATCTCCAAGGTAGATTTTGCAATTATCAGAACCTACCTTGAAAGAACTTATATCTAGATTTCCTATCTTAATTGTATCTGCCATATTAATTTACAATTACATAAAGAGTGTTAGAATCATAGTCTGGACTAAGAGCATCATATGCACTCTGGGTTAGTTTTACAAGTGATAATCCACCAAGTTTATCATTTACTGCCTTTGCTGATGGAACTTGGGCATCTGTTGAACTACTTGTTACTGAAGTGGTAATCGCTGATGTTTCAACCTTTCCAGATATTGATTCATCAATCATTGTCTGAACTTCACCAGAGGTAATACCACCTCCACCACCTCCAAGATGGTCCTGAAGTTTAATATCAGTGCCGCCACTTGTTAAGTATATATCACCATTCTGTCTAATCTCAAATGCATTATGTCTTGCATTATCAGCAGTACCATTACCTACACTGAATAAGGTGTTACCACTGTTGCCAAAACTAGTACTACTATATTGTGAAACATTATAGCGTCCAAACGCTGTTTCATAAGGATTTGATGATTTGTTATAATACCCAAAAAGAACAATATTAGAAATATTTGTATTAGCAGGATAACCACATTTATTACTATTGCCAGCTATAAACATATTATCACCTTTTGTGCTAATATAGTGATTACTACCAAAAAAAGCGTTATAATTGGAATGACTACTACTGCCAAAAGTATCTAATCTATTGTAATAGCCGAACACAACATTTCCAGTTTTTATAGCAGTGCTAGAAAAAGGATATGAACTTGTTGTGTATATACCTTCAGAACTAGCACTTATTGGTAATGTACAGTTGATGGTATCAGCAGTTTCTCCAGTTGTAACTGAGATATTTGTACCAGCAGATATGGCTTTGCCGCCTCCAGTGCCACCAGTTGGTATTGCATCAAACACTGCCTTTGCTGTTGGAATCTGAGAGTCTGTTGATGCTGATGTAACAGAACTTGTAACAGCAGAAGTTTCAACAACACTTAGGTTCATTAAATCATCTGGAGCAGTACTTGTTGTTCCTGTTGTGATAACATATTTATCATTAATCTTTCCAAGCCAATATGCAGTTCCTGATTGTGTGGAGGCAGAATTAAACTTATGGTAGTTAGGATGGAATCTGTCAGTATAGTTTGTGAAAGAATTAATATAATTCTCAGACAAATCACTTAATTTCACGGTATCTGACAAAGAATCATTTACAGCCTTTGCACTAGGAACTTCAGTATCTGTACTACCACTTGTTATTGATGTTGTAACCGCTGATGCCGGAAGTAAATCATAATTCAAAAAATCTGAATCTGTTTTTGTCTTTGCAGCAATTTTTTTACCATTAATTCTTGCAAAATAGCAAAAATCGTCTAGTGTTTCAGACAAAGTTGTTCCACCTTTGTCGTTAAAATACCTATTAATTTTAGGCAAATCATATGTCCTTCCACCTGCTGTTACTGCATCAACTCTCTCTAATCCACCCCAATATCCTCCATTTCTCCAAACCTGTCTATTATTAATAGCAGTAGTGATTGCACTGTTTGCTACTGGATTTGTTGAGCCACTATCAAGAGAAGCATCAACAACAGGAATTGTTGGCTTATCTGTCAAATCATTATAAGAACCACTGAAGTTACTCTTTGCATCCCAGGATGCTGTTTGTGCTGTTGTAACATGGATTGTTGTATCTGCTGTATGAGCAGTCACGGTTCCACTAAGTGAATTTGTAGTGGCAGTTGATGTATAAGCAGTCATTCCACTTGTATCTTGCTTATTACCCAATGCAGTGTTTGTTGATGCTGTATATGCTGTATACACACTATTATCAACCTTCCCACTGGTTGCAGCATCAATTGCATTATTGGTTTGTGCTGTGGTGTAGTAATCAGCAATATTTATTGGAGTTGCATCTGTTATAATATAAAATGTATTGGTATCAACTGCACCACTAGCAACCAAAGCATCATATTGTGCTTGTGTTAATTCAACTGTTCTTGAAGCACTTGAATCCTGTAAAGTGTAACTAGTTCCACTTAATTTTATTTTATCAATAATATTACTCATATATAAATCTAGATTTATTATAAAGAAAAAGGGTGAGAAATATATTCCCACCCTTTAACATATTTAGAGGTAACTTTAATTAAAATCAAAAATCAATGTAGTTGCATCATTACCTGTTCCAACGTGAGCAGTCATCAACTTGACGTTTCCAGAACCAAGAAGTGTTTCGCCTCCAACTGTTTTAATGTTTGTACCACTTACAAGTGTTGCTTGCTTTCCTGCAAGTCCATTATAAACAGCACCACCAGCAACAGCGTTTGTTGAACCACTTACAATTGTTTGGTCAACAGTTCCTTGCTCAATGGTAATGTTACCACTTCCAAGCAATGATTCACCATTAATTGACTTGATATTTGTCTGGTTAACAAGAGTGTCTTGCTTTCCACTCAATGCAGCAGCAGTATCAGCAGTATATGCTGTATAAGCAGTTGTATCAACCTTACCAGACGTTGCAGCGGCAATTGCACTATCTGTTTGTGCTGTGGTGTAGTAATTTGAAGCATCAAAGATTGCTGAAATTGGAATATTAATATCTTGTTTTCCAGCGTCAGTATTAAATGTGATTACAAGACAAGTACCACTACCTGCAACATTCTTAACCTCAACATTATCTACCATACCATCAATAAGGAATGGAGAAGCATCAAATTCATAAACCTTTGTTCCACCAGTTCCACCATTGTAGAACTCCATGTATTTTGACGTTGTATTATACTTAACAGCGTCAGCATATCCACTTACAGATGGAATATCAGTCTTTGCTGCAACCTTTGTGAAATCAACTGTCAAATTTTTGTTGGTTTTATCAAATGTAAGGCCACTGTTTGCAGGTATATGTACTACCTCTACAGAGGTGTCAGAACCATTTTTAGTGTATTTAAAGCCAGCTGAGTTTTGCACAGGGTTTTCAACAATTGCAGTAACAACAGCAGAAGCGTCAGCCTTGCCACTTATAGCACTTTGAACATCACCTGATGTTTGATAACCTGCTTCACCAACAGTTTCTAGAATTGATGCTGAAGCAGCAGTAATAGCAGAAGTAACCTCATTGGTTGTTGCATATCCTTCTAATGAGTGAATAGCACTAGCGTCAACTATATCATAGGTTACACCTGAAAGTCTAATTTTATCTAATGTATTAGCCATAATTATATTAAAATATATTTTAAATTGTTATGTTCTTATCGTTTAAACTCAGGGTTGTGCCACTTACTTTTGAATATTCAGCAAACATTTCATTTGTTTGCATCTTTGTGTAAAAGTTTTCTAGTAAGTTATCAACCTCTGTCTTGGTATATCTGTTTGAAAGAGCCTGACCTTGTTGTCTTATGACCTCTTGTATCTCGTTAATCGCTATTGTAACCGGAGCATTAGCAATTGGGTTTGTAGAGCCGCTATTAAGAACTTGGTCAACCGTGATTTCAGTTCCTCCACTGGATGTATCTTCAAAAATTACCTTTAACGCCATTGGCAATGCAGCAACGTTATAAGGAACACCATTTATAGTTAATGGTATGTCTGCTGACCATACTAGGTTTTTATAAAAATAGTCCTCACGAAGATAAAACTTGATGTTGTTGTTTTTAATCAAATATGAAAGACCACCTTTTCTGAAACCCTGTTCTGAAATGACTCTATTACTACCATCTAACTCCTGGAGTACAAATGAATTAGTAAAAGTTGTTATACATTTCATATTATTCGAATAATTTACTATAAAGAGTATTTGTTAACACTTTTTAGGATATTTCAAAAAATGTGTTAAATCGCCTTAAATATAACAAGAAAAATTGATAACGCCAAATCCTTTAACATTCTTTAACACAAATTATTTCGTTTTCTCAGATTTTTTCTGTATATTTGCATCGTTGAATTGAACAACACATATATACATTATTTATATTATATATGAATTTGGGCTTACAGAATAGCCTTGCTGTCTTGCAATAAATATTCTGGAAATTATTGTTTTACAAATTAAATTTTTTCTAAGATGAAAAAAATCATTTACAACAATGGCAAAGATGTGGAGTTTGCCTACCACACAAGTGAAACCAAGTTTGGTAAAAACAAAGTGTTAAACGACAGAAAACTGTCTCTTACCTATATCAACAGATATGGTATTGATAAGGGAAAACCTGAACATTTTGAGTTCGACCTTGACAGTTACACAGACATGTATGGTAAAATTGAAGACAAGACTCAGTGGTTCTCTCTGTTCGAAAGAATTGGTGGAATCATTCCAGTTGAAAGGGATGAGGCGTTGGAAATTGCCAAAGCATTTGAAAACTTTGAAATCCATCTTCACCTAGAAGATTATGTATCAAACAAAGATTTCGCTGACGAGTTTATGAAACACTATGACGCTAACAATTGGTAATTAACTAGGAGGGGTGTGAAAGCCCCTCCATAAAACAAAATATATGGAAAAACATTTTGATACCCTGTATTGGGTTTTAAAGTTAGGGAAGTTAAGAGGTGCAACCCTAGTGTTTTCAAACACTGAATTTAATGCAGGTTGGAAAAAAATAGAGATTGATGAATTCATCAAAAATGGGTTTGTAACAATTACACCAGATGAAGTCAAACACTTCTATGACTTAGCAAACTATGACAGCATCGATGATGTGCATAAGTTTGTTGCAAGTCAAATACTTGAAGCAGCCGGTAATAAACTGGAAATGAAAGAATATTTAAACAAATTAAAGTAATATGGTTAAATTAACTAGTAAAGAAAGGGTAGGAGTTATTTCCTACCCTTTTTTTAATTTATTATTCTAGCTATTACAACACTCCAACCTGAAGGAATGCCATTAGCGTCTCTTGACCATGATGGATTGGTTGGTGTATTATATTGTTTGAAAGTACCTGTTGATGATACATTAGCCAACCAATTATCAGTACATCCAGATGCACTAATATCTGATATATAACTTGTAACATAGTTTAATGATGTACAGCCACTGAACATATATTCACAAGAACTTCTAACTAATGTTTCAGCAGTTAATACTGGTGATGTTGTAAGACTTGTACAATTCACAAACATGGATGAATAACACCAAGGTCTCAATGTTGTAGCAGGTAATACAGGTGCTGTAGTTAGACTTGAACAACCTTGGAACATATATTGATAACATTGTGATTCTAATGTTGTAGCTGGTAATGCAGGAGCCTCTATCAACGATGAACAATCTCTGAACATACCAAAATAGCAACTATCTGTCAATGTTGTTGCAGGTAATAAAGTGTTCGGAACGGTTGTTAGTCTTGAACAGCCTTTGAACATACCTTGATAGCACTGAACCGCTAATGTTGTAGAAGGTAATAAATTACTAGGTATTATTGTTAAATATGAACAATTTTCGAACATATATGCATAACAGTAACCCGCCAATGTTGTGGCTGGTAGATAATTTGAAGGTATTTCTGTAATACCTAAACAACTACTGAACATACTACTATAACAACTATATGCTATTCTTGTAGCAGGTAAATTTGGTAGAGTGGTTAAACTTCTACACCCACTGAACATGCCAATATAACAACCATCTACCAATGTTGTGGCAGGTAACTCTGGTGTTGATGTTAAACTTCTACAATAATTGAACATGCCACTATAACAGTAATTTGCCAATGTTGTGGCTGGTAGATAATTTGAAGGTACTGATGTTATTGAATAACAACTACTGAACATATGTGCATAACAGTAATTTGCCAATGTTGTACCTGATAATTTTGGTAATGTTGTTAGGTTGGTACAATATTGGAACATATATGCATAACAGTAACTTGCCAATGTTGTTGCAGGCAACGACATATTCTCAGCGTTGACCATTCCAGTACAGCCACTAAATAAGTGACAAAATGCATAATCTTTCCCTGTAAGGTCTGTTTGGCCACTGAAATTATTACCATATAGCAAAGACATTGGGTTTCCCTCTACATCGAAAGTACTACCAGATGATGAAAATCTTCCAATACCGTTATATCCATCTGGAGTTAGACTTGCTCTCCACATTATAGTTTGTCCACTTTGTATTACAGGAGAATAAGTATTGCTTGCAAGACTTGCCCAACTTGAACCACTATTTAGTGAATAATTAACGGTATTTCCACTGAACTTAAACATAGTGTCTCCACTAGGTTTAAAAGTAAGATACTTGTTTTCATTTTCAATTATTGGACAATCACTAGAATATGCTTCATATACATCACCACCCCTTGTTAATGATGGATATTCTTGTGTTGTTGCTGTTGCAACGTGCCAAGACCTTCCACCATTATATGAAACCTCTAGTCTTTGAACATAAAATTTACATCCATTCATAATTTAAACCATTCAACTTAATTATTTTCCATATATACAATTTGCCCAATAATCTCTCCATACTGGTGCTGATTTATAAGCACTTACAGATTGCCTTGGAACATAAATCTTTGTTTTTGTTTCGCCACTCTCAATGTATGGGTCAAACACACTACCACTCAGTGTTGGAGGCGTTGTAGCATCAATTGTGATTGATGTAATGCCACTATAATATGTATACACGAATGCATTAGTTCCAATGCTTGTTATACCACTTCCAATATGTATTGAATTAATAGGCATTGCACCAAACGCCAAATCTCCAATTGTTGAAACACTGTCAGGTATATTCACTGATGTTACACCAGAGCAATTGTAATATGCATAACTACCAATTGATGTTACACCAGATGGAATATTAATTGCATTTAATTTATTGCACCAAGCAAAAGCATAATTGCCAATTTTTGTAACTGAACTTGGTATGCTTGCATATGTTAAATTTCTACATTCCTGGAAAGCATAATCTCCAATTTCCTCAACACAATTTCCAACTTCTATGTTTGTCATTCCTGACTTTGCTCTTGACATATTATTAATCTCATTGATTGATAATTTAACTGAGCCATTGCAAGTAATTGTTTCTGTTGAATTGTTTGTATATTTGGCATATAATTTTCTTCCTGTTATTGGTTGTGTTCCAATAGCCTTTATTCTATCTGCAACCCATTGCCATTGCCCACCAGCGTTTTTATATGCATTCACAGATTGTGCCGGAACATAAATCGGGCATAAGTTCGTGCTATTAAAAGCGCTACTATCAACCAGTGTAGGTGGTGTCACAGCATTAATAGTTATTGCTGTCATTGCACTACAATTATAGAATGCTCCAATATCAATTGTTGTTATTGTAGATGGTATTGTAACTGACGGTAGTTTATGGCAGTTCTCAAATGCAACAGGGCCAATAGTTGTTAATCCTTCAGGTAAAACCAAATCATTTGATAGTTTTTGACAATATTCAAATGCCCACGAACCAATTGTGGTTAATCTTGAATTAGGTGAGAATTCAAGTGTTTCCAAATCGCTACATCTATAAAATGCATAATTTCCAATTGAAGTAACACCACTAGGAACTGTAAATGATAGTAATCCTGATTCTTCAAATGCACTATTTCCAATGCTAATCAATCGTGAGTTTGAACTAAACGTTGCTGACCTTAGATTTTTTGTCTTTTCAAACGCTTGTTGTCCAATCTCATTTAATGAGTCAGGGAAAGCCATTGATGTTAATCCTGAGCAATATGAGAAAGCAACAGTATTTATACTTCTAACGTCTATCGGTAATGTCACATCATTTAATGAATGACAATGCCAAAAGCATCCATCTGGTACTTCTTGCAATTGATTTGACATTGTAACTTTTGTTAATCCTGAAGAACCTAGAAAAGTATTGTTTCCAAGAATTTCTACAGATTGTGGCATATAGAATTCCTTCAAAGCAGGAAGCTGGGAAAACGTTGGGTTAAATGAATTATTTGAACCATATACTGTTCCAATTTCAATCAAAGTATTTGGTAATGTTACACCAGATAAATTAGTAAACCATATAAATGTTCCTTTTAATCTTTTGACACATCCTCCAATTGTCATATGAACAACATCTTCTATATGTTTTCCACCAAGTTTTGTTACATCATTATGATATAATTCATCACTATATAGATTACAATAGCCTGTATATGATGTTCCATCATTGAACGTTGCAATATATCTTTCGTGACACTCATCACATATATAATCCTGACTGATTGGCTTATTAGTCCATCTGTACATTGGTTCAACACCATAGCAATCTGATTCACCAGAATAAGTTCCTGATGGGTCACTTGTTTTAGTTTCAAGGGGAGTGGCATCAACCCACGTTCCCCCTGAATATACTTGCCTTTTTAATAAATTATATTTTGTCCAACTCATTTTTTAACTAGGTTTTTCGCTTATTCCATGTATTCTACTTGCAAATGTTGACCAACCATTTGCTGATTTATAGTCATTTACCAGACTATCCAACACATATATTGGGCAATCGTTTGTATTTTCAAGAGCAGTTGTGTAATTCATACTAGGAACTGAAGTAGAATGTAATGTAATTGATTCTAATCTGGTGCATCCGTTAAATGCATTATCATGCATCAAATTAAAGTTTTTACCAATTTCAACTGTTCTTAAACTTGTACAATAATAAAAACAATTATAACCAATTGTTGTGACCCCATCACCAATTTTTACTGAATATAATGATGTACAATATGCAAATGAATAACCATATTCATCACCAACATTATGAATTCCTCCAATTCTTGTAACACTATCTGGTACATTCAATGTATATAATCCTGTGCCTCTAAATGCATTACCTCTAATTTGTTCCAAACTAGGAGGTAATTTAATTGAATGTAAACTTGTACAATTTTTAAATGCATCATTTGAGATTGTTCTTAAAGAGTCAGTTAACGTTACAGAACTTAATTTTGTAAACCCTGAAAATGCACCATTATTAATCCAATATGTACACTTATCTATTTCACAACTTACAAGTGTTGAGGAATAAGCACTAACCTCTGACCTCTGTATTGAAGCATCAGGAGAAGTGGTAGATGTGGTGTTTGGACAAGCAATTGTAAACTCAGAGCCATCATTTAATACACCTCTTAACTTCAAATCTTCAAGGCAAACGGTATCTCCATAGTTGACCCATCTTTCTCCACAAGAAACAACGTTTATGGAATGTGATGTTGCAGAATATACACCACTTGGCATATATTTATCAACTGCTGTTCCATCAGTTATTGTAAGTCCTGAACTTGTTGCACAAAATAGTAAGTTTTGCCAGTCAATATTGTCAACCAAGAACAAAGAGCCATAATCAACATCAAAATCATAAGATAATGAGAATTTTATTATTGTACCATAATTGCCAACATCATTGCAATCATGCCAATTTCCATCATCCCACCAATCTGTTTGAACATTATATACTTTTCCAAAAGAGCCTCTTACAGATGTGCCATCTGTAAGCCCAACTGTTGTTGTAGCCATATCGCCTGAAAGACTCCTAAGAAAATTAGCAGAACCTCTATATTCATCCATGTTAAGGTAATAATATTTACAGTCCGTCCGACCTGAATATTCAATATGTATATGCTTATAATATCCTTCGTCACTTACATCAGTTACACATTTAAAATACTTTTGGTAAGTATCATATGTTGTGTCATATGTTAAATTCTCCAACATATATTCTGGAGGCATCATACTTCCACATATTTCATCCTCATAAACCCATACCACTCTAAAGGTTTCACAATTTGTTTCCTCACAGTTTTCATCCTCAACATTTATAACCCTTATTGAACCATATCCAGAAGATGATGGGTTAATATCCTCTTGTGTCACATCAGCAGTTCCATCATATATATAAAAGCCTGATTCAGGGTCAACATCATAGTGGCAAACCCTTGAAATCTCACTCCATATTGGATATAAGTGCTCAATACATTCCTCCCTCTCACCTTCAACATATCTTAGTTCGCCATAGTTAGGAAGATTGGCATTTCTCTGCTTTTGTTCAATTATTGCAACACCTGTATATATACCTTCAGGAGTCTGTTGGCATTCAAAATTGCCTGTATCAATCCAAACTTCTCCTTCACTTGAAGCATAACAATGGTCATCTGGTACTGTGGTTGAAGAATATTGGTTTGTATCACTATCATAATAAGTATCAATTCTGTTTCCAGTATATCCACTTGTTGTGATTTCACATTCACTTGTTATAAGTTGCCAATTTCCTCCACCTATCGGACAGTGCTCATTGTCCAATACCCTTTCAGTCCAAACTTCTCCATATGTTTCAGAGTTTGGATTATCATCAATATATTGTGTTATTTTATATCCAGTATTTGCCATTACTCAACCTCACACCATTCGCCAATGACCCTCACGTGTGCTGAAGTGTCATTTCCAATTATTATTAATTCAATTGTCTTAACCTCACTGCCATTAACCAAAGTAACTGTAATTGTCTGTTGATTGTTTGATGTTGGTATTCCTGATACAGTGAATGAACCATCATCATTAATTGTTACAGAACCTTGTGATGATGTGGCTGTATAATCACCACAGAGCACCGGTGTTAATGTTACATTGGTCGTTCCATTTGGATAGGTATAAGAACTACCAATTGATATTCTATCGTTCCTCACTGTAAGATTAGCAGTTTGTCTGGTAATCCTATTTCTAAACGTTAAAACCTCACTTCCACAATATTCTGTTCCATAGAGATAAACGGTTTGGTCATTTACACCTCCACCAGTCCTTGAAATGCTAACATATGATGGATATGTAACCAACTCCCACTCATTTGAAGATGTAACGCTTATTGTTGCTGCTGTAGTTGTTGAATTAAGTGTTACTGTTGTTGGATTCACTGTGATTGAACCTGTAATCTCACAAAGACTGGTGTCGAACATTCTGACTGACTTTCCTTCAACAAAGTCATTGTTACTATATGTACCAATGATATGATAGCCTCCATCAGCCACACCAGACAATTTATAAGCATCTTGAGGCTTTAATGAGTACTGACATAGTTTGTTATCTTCATCAAGTGCTTGTCCAGCAGCGTTTACCTTTACAACATACTTTGCAACAGCCCATCCATTGCTACATACAACCTCACCAGCTGCAAACAATGGCTCAAATGTTGGTTCAAATACCTTGTTCTTGAGGTCAAAGTTTGTTTTATCAGCCTCCATCATAGGGTAGGTTGTTTCGCCCTCAAATGTAAGAGTAAATGCATTGTCATCTGTTGATATTGTAAGGTCATCATCAAGTGAAAGACCTTCCTTCCATCCAATTAATTTGTAATTCTCATTTCCAATAACCTTGAAAGCAACCAGATATTTTCCATGAACCGCTTGCTGAAGCAATTCTTCAACCTCATATCTGACTGTTGCAAGCGTTGCTGTCAACTTCTGTGAATATGAATGGTCATTATATTCCTCAGTGTAATTAACTGACGTTGCATCAACTCGATAATAAGGTTGTGATGTGATGATTGTATCAACAAATAGTGAAGTGTCTGGTCTTGAATCACCACTGAACACCAAACCCTTCACATCTTCAATATTGAAAATATAAATACCATCTTGAATGCCAACATTAACATCGGTCAATAAGCATCCACTTTCACCACTACCTAGTGATATATCTCTATTTAATTTACAATTTATCATTTTAAATATGATTTATTATAAAGATATAAAAAAAGGATGACCAATAAAGCCATCCTTTTAATATTAGTGTTTTCAAAAATTATTCATTTGGAAACAATGTGCTTACAACTGACCAATCCCTAACCTTCAATGGAGCATCCAGCTGAACACCTTCAAATACAGCGTTAACTAATGAAGAATCAGTTTCTGCACTACCACTAGTGTAGTTGAAAGTTGTTGCTGCAAGACCAGTATCCTTTCCAAACACATAGACGTTTCCATCCTTTGTCATAACGAAGGCTACAAGGTGAGCAAGTGACCAGTTCTTGTACTGCTCAAGCATATTGCAATCCAATTTTGCAAAATTCAAGGTTACTCTGTGAGTAAAGTTCTTCTTATCACGAGAATCACCAACATTCAATTCAACTTCTGCAAGACCAGTTCCATCCAAGAAATCAACCTCATATACTTTTCCACTATTTAAAAGAGTAATGGTGTCAATATAGCAATCACCACTTGACTGAGTATAAGAAGATATTGGGTCTGTATCTGAGAAATTAGCAAATGCAAGTTTTAAAATTCCACCAATACTGGTTTCACAAGTTGCACTTACACCGGCTGATATTTTACAATTTAACATGATATATATCTTATTTAAATTCTTATATTATTTTAAAAAATGAGGGTATGTTTCAACCCTCATTGTATATAGGTTTACTGATAAAGTACAACTTCGTCACCAAAGATATAACCTGCATTAGCACGATAAGCGCCCTTAATGTAAAGCATTGACTCATCCTTCAAATCATTGCCAAACTGTGCTCTTATTTCCTGGGTATCAGAAAGTAAGTCAGTTACAAATACTAGGTTATCCTTAGAAGCAGCAATCATTGTATTTGCTGGTAAGCCAACAACAACGATTTCCACGCCCATGTAGAAAATCTTACCACCTTCAATGGCGAAAGAAGGAAGAATTACCTGATAATTTGTAGGAACTGTTGAAAGAGCCTGACGAAGGTATCTCATAATGTCCATTGTAACAAAAATCTTAACAGGAGCCTTCTCTGGGTCAAACTCACCATCGTTAAGAACAACGTTTGGAATTGCATCATAAACCTTCTGAATCTCACCAAGAACGTTTGTAGCATCAACTGTCTGACCTGTTACCTTGATGGTGTTTGCATCAGCAGCAGCCTTATCAACGATACCATCCTGAACACCTGCTACAGCGTTACCACTTCCACCCCATATAATTCTCTCAAGGTCATTTGCAAGTGAATTCTGCAAGTGGAACATTACAGCACTCTCAAGACTCTCATTGCCATCAGTGTTTGAAGGCCATTGGTCTTTTGTAGCACCAATCTGACGATACTGCATCTCACTCCAGATAGAGTCGAGTTGCTCCATACACTGCTCTTCATTAATCTTGAAATTCTTTACCTGGAAAGTTGCCTCATTAAGAGCAATTCTCTGTGTTGGATTCCATGCACAATCTCTAGCATCTACCTGTGAAATTGTGTTATTTGCCATTACAAGTTTGTGAATCTTCACATCCTTGGTAACGTTAGGAATTACACGAATATAATCGTTTGCCAAAGTGTGTGCCTTTCTCAATGACTTGTAAAACCATTCACCGTTATTTTTAACGGTATAACTAATCTGGTTGTTTATTAAATTAGCCATAATATTATGATTATTTTATTCTTATATTATTTTATTTTTCAATAAAGAGAAAAAAAATTGATTTTTTTAAACTCTTCTTCCAAAGCCTCTGAATGATGATAAGTTAGCGATTCTATCGTTGATTGAATCTTCAGGTGCTTCTCCATTCTTTACAACATTTCCAACAGGCATTGCTGAAGGTGTTTCATCTGCAAGTTTTGTAAGTTTCTCTTCAACCTCAACCTTTGTTGAAATCAAACTCTCAATGTAGTTGATAACTTCAACTGGTAACAAGTACTCAGTTCCACCAATTGAATAAGGAATAGCATTAATCATAGGTTTCTCTTCCTCATCTTCATCCTTCTTTGGCTCTTCCTCTTCTAATTTGTCATCCTTTTTATCCTCTTCTCCTGAATCTTCACCATCTTCTTTAGAATCCTCTCCAGCATCTTCACTTGGAGTTTCATCAGCCTTTGGTTCAGATTCTCCAGCATCTTCTCCATCATCTTTTTCATCTTCCTTTTCCTCTTCTTTAAATCCTTCTGCAATTGGTGCTTCAACTTGCTCGTCCTCACCTTCTGATATTGCAACTGTGCCAATAAACTTTCCATTGGCATCAACTTGGAATACATTACCATCAGCAAGACGATACTCACCTTCAGCAATTAATTCGCCATTTTCGTCACGAACAAAACCTTCGCCATCAACCTCGAAATAATGCTCATCATCAAGATAATATTTTAAAGAAACCTCACCTGAGTTGGTCTCATCCTTTGCTGCTTCACTAGCAACGCCATCAGCCTCTTGAGATACTTCATTCAAGAATGCCACAAACTTTTGAAATAAACTAAGTGTATCTTTCATCTTTGAATATGTTATTTGCAACGCTTGGTTGCTGTTTATTTTATTAAAGAATGCCTCCAGTGAAATACCTCTAAGGTTTCCTTCTTTAATCTCTTTCCAAATCTGACGATTATTGACCTTTGCTTTCATCATCATTGTACCAGCAGGCAAATTCTCAAAACCATACTTTGTAAATGCATCGTCATTCGCCTCATCCTCAATTATCCAAAGACGCTGTAAGTAAACGCCATCAAGTGCTCTATCTTCCATAGGTGCTTCCATATCAGAATGCATATATGTGAAGTTATTCCAATCACCTGATAGCATATATCTCTCATACATCTTCTTAATGCATTCAGCAGAAGCCCTCATATAATATGGAATGCCATCTGCTTCCCTGTATATCAATTGATTTGGTATAATAACTGGTGAAACAACCTCTCTCTTCTCCTGACTTGAAAAATAGACCTTTGGAGTTTCATCTTTGAAATAATGCATTTCAACTTGAATTGCTGGATTGTCAACAAATGATAAACCAAATAATCCAAGTGCCTCATCCTCAATATCTATATTAAAAATTGGAATTTGTAATTGTTTCATAAGATTTAATTTCTTATAAAGAGGAAATAAATGAAAAAATAAATGAGCAACCTTGTTTGATTGCTCATTTATTCATTAGTGTGTTGTTTTTCCAGCAAGACTTCTTACATGTACCAATCTATCTTCAGCCCTCCATATATCCTTAACTGAAACAACTGGTTGCATATTAATTCCATCAATTGCATTTATCAATCTATTTGTATTTGCATTGGTTCTCAAGTTTTCATCAGCCCTGTCAAAGTTCAATTGACCGCCATCAGCATACTTCCTAATCTTCTTGTCAGCAAGTGTGTGTTTTCCACCATTTCCTGCTGCATTGATTGCATCTAGTAAACCTCTATAGCGTTCAGTAGAGCGTTTATTTATAATTGCCTCTCCACCTTCTACTTCAATATTACCCAGTCTAATTCCACCTTGAGCATGTGATGGGCCTTCTAACAAACCACCTTCAGCATATTTAACTGGTTTGATTGCTCCAATCTGCTTTGCAATTAATGCAACTTGAACTGCACCAAGTGCTGCCATTACACCTGCAAAGACTGCTCCAAGTGGCCATCCCCATTGTGCAAGAGCCTTTGATGCACCTTGAGCTGTGTTTGCAATTGCCATAACCATCTGATAGCCAAGTTCCATCTTTCTTGCTTGAGCCTCTTGTTTTGCTTGCTTGTTCTTTAATGCTTTTTCTTCTTGTGCAAGTTTCTGTTCCTCTGCTAGACGTTGAGCATAAAGCAATTGTTCATCTGCAAGTTGCTGTTTTGTAACCTCGATGTTGGTATTTGAAGAATCCTTTAAAGAATCATTTAACTCTTTAATTTTTTCAGCAGACTCGTCAACCTTATCCAGTGCCTTGTCGTGAAGTTTTTCAACCTCTGCAAGTTTCTGTTCAGTTTCCTCAATTGCAAAATCCATATACATTGAGAAGGTGTCCATTGCTGGAGCAAGAACCATTTCATCAAGTTCTGTGAAAAGGTTTGCAAGATTATCAACTATTGAGTATTCTTTACCACTTGCATCAGTTTCGCCTTTACCATACCAAAGTTGTTTCTTTGGCTTTGGAGCATCAGGATTATTATCTCCATTATAATCGTTTTCTCCTGAAGTTGGTGTTGCAGCCCTTTTATTTACCTCATCCTGAAGTTGTTTAAGTTTCTTTAAGGCTTCAATCTTTTCTTGAACAGCATCCTTATACTTTTGTGAATCCTCTCCATACAACTGAATCATTTTCTTGATATACTCATTCCAATGGTCTTCAGTGAATTGGATTTCCTTGTTTATTTTCTCTGCTGCATCAACCCATAATTGTTTAACCTTTTCTAACTTTTTCTCGGTTTCCTTTGTATTAATCAAACCAGAGAATCTGTATCTTACAGGTTCAACATCTACATTTATCTCTTTTAGATAATCCAATAAGTTATTATAGATGTTACTTGCATTTTTTACAACTGCTTGACCTGTATTTTTAGCACCTTCTGCAATTTTCTTATAAAGTTCTTCGTGAGCAACTCTAATGTCATTTGTATATTTTCTGGCAATAGCAGTACATGACATTTGAAATGCCTCAAAGTTCTTTTGGAAAGTCTCTAGTTCAGTTTCGTTGCCAAAGGTCTGTTCAAAATCTTCTTTGATTTGTTGAAGCCCATATGAAATATAACCGCCATTTTTAATAACCTCATCTACATCTTCAACGCTTTTAATTATCTTTTTAACGTTTTCATCAAGACTATTAAACAAATCTTCAGCAGCCTTTCTGGTTTCTCCACCATATATCTCCTTTTGAAGTCTTTCAACTTTTGCAAGTGCTTCTACCAGTTCAAGTAATGGGCCTTCTGAATATTTTTCAACTTCAAGGCCTGCTTGCCTAAGTTCTTCCTTTATATCTTCTTGGAAATCCTTATAATATGCATCATACATATTTTTTGTTGCATCAGCATTTGCCTTTTGTCTTTCCTTTTCCTTCTTTGCTTCCTCTTCTGTTGCCTTTGCTGCTTGTTTTGCCGCTTCCTTGGCTGCTTTTGTTCTGTCTGCTGCACCTTTCTTGGTTGCTGCTGTCTTTGCATCTTCCACCTGTTGATGGAATGCTGCCTCTTCCTCAAGAACCTTATTATACTCTTTTGAACCCTCCTTGTACATCTTCTTTCTATTCTCAAACATCTTCTTGTTTGCTTCGATGTACTCTTTTCTATATGTACCATCAGCATTCTTCTGCTTGGTAATCATGTTCTTGTGGTGGGTGAGCATTTCATCATCAGTTGCAGCCTGCTTTCTTGCCATTTCTTCAAGACCCTCATTAACCTGATTGGTAAATCCTTCCTTGAATGCATCACCAAGACCTGTGAACTGATTTTTAATACCATCTATTGCCGCTTGTGCCGCTCCAGCAAAATCACCAGCCAAAACCTTTTTAATGACCTCTGCCAACGTCTTTATTGGGTTGGTTAGCCAATGAACTATTGCTTTTCCAAGACCAATAACAGCACCTTTGAGGACATTCATTAAACCACCCATTTTCTTGAGTGCTGGGAATGTTTTATCAAACCATCCAACCAAATCCTCCCAATGAAGCACAAGTTCTGTGATAAGACCAATCACTAACATCAATGGAATTGCCTTTAATGCTAGTGAGAGGCTTTTTGTTGTTAATGTAAGAGCCTTTTGTGTCTTTGAAAGTCCTTCTGATGCTATTGTTGCCTTAATTGAAGCCAATTGGTTTGTAACAAGTTCTGCACCAGTGACTTTTAAAGCCTTTGAAAGCAAATCACTTGTTGCTGTACAGCCTTTTAATGTATTTTGAAGCGTCTGGAGTGACTGAATGATGGACATTGCACCCATTAACGTCTGCATTGCCTTTTCAGCCTTCTCAGTTTCCAAGCCAAACGCTGACATTGCACCCTTATATAATTGGAATGCTGCTGTGGCAGACTTTGCAAGGTTAATCACATCATCAAGTGTCTTGGCATCACTTGCAAAACGCTTTATTGCACTATTTGCATCATTAATTTTGTCCTTTAAATTACCGGCTTCCTTTGCAAGAGCCTTCCATTGTGCTGAATTCTGCTCAAGACCAACCATCTGACCCTTTATTTCCTTAAGGGCTTGATTCATTTCCCTCAATGATTGTGTTCCAGTCTTTTGTTCCTTTGCATTTGCTGACGTTGCATCTTTTACCTTTTTTTGAAGATTATAATAATCATTCATGGCATCAGATGTGCTCTTGTATTCCTTGGAATTCTTACCAAGAGCATCATTTAATGACTGGGTATCTTTAACAGATTCCTTTATACCATTGATTTTAAGGGTATATTCTTTTGTGTGTTCTGCCATTTTAATATTATTTTAGATAAAGATTGTTAAATTGATAGTAATTTTAAGGTTGCTTGCTCTGTCATTCCAACATCGTGACCTTCAATTCCCAATACCTTGAATAATCCATCGTTGAATTTAACCAATGTATTGCTCTTAATCTTGTAATAAATGTCATTTGGCAATGTTACTGGTATATCAACCTCATACTGATAACCCTTTTTAATTCTGAAGAATATATCAGTGATGGTTTTATCATATTTTGTCGATAATTCATTGTCATAATCAAGCCTAAATGTCATCATATCACCCAATGAACTCTTATATTGCAAATAATTCTTGCAGAATATTAATGGTGTCTTTAATTCAGGTATTGTTGAGTCATTTTTATAACCTGACACATTGAAATAATTATATAACTTGGTATTTGGGTCTTTATCAAGATAAATCAACCTAGGTGTTTTATCAGTTGCATAATCTGTATCAGATATTGATAAATATGTGTTCTCCCACATCTTTGCATCACCAACAATTGGTGTTTCCTTTGTTCCACCTGTATATGCAGCATCACCATTAACAAATGTGATGTCCTTTAACCAAGTATATGACCAATTGGATTTAACCTTATACTCTTTCTGTGATGTATCAGCCTCATTCTTGAATTCAACAGAACCAGTATATCCACTTTCATCCCTCTTTGTCTTATCAGCCCTTGTTGTGTTGCCATGAACATAACCTTCTTCATCGGTTGAGATTGACCATTCCAATTTTGTTGAAACACTATCCAAGCGTCTGAATTCAGCATCCTTTACATTTGCCCATTCATCAATATTAATGATATTTCCATAGGTTTCATTTTCATTGGCGAGGGTATCAATTGAATAAGTGGTTGAATTTACTCTGGTAAGTCTCAAATTAAAGGTGTTTAAGAAGTTTTCGATATAATCGTTCACCTTTGTATCTCCAAGCCACTGGTTAACGTTTGTCTTTCTTGGGGTTATAATATCATTAAATGATGGAACAGGGCTATTTGCAGTCGGAACCCACTTTTCATCAGTTGATACAATACCCATTTCAAAATTAATATTGCAACTTGTCCAAATTACACCTGCCTTATAATAATGCTTCCAATCACAAGTCTCAAGCCATCCACATTCATCAGCATAATCATTAAATGGAATAACAAGTTCTGGTGAAATCATATCACCCTCTTCAAGCCATACAACAGTATTAATTGTCCAACTACCACTTGTTTTATTTGATGTTGAAGCATATGAAGAATCAAGTCCTGGATATGATATTGCTTGATAGTTTGTGGTGGTGTCCCATGTTCCTCCAGATGTTGTGGTGTTAGGGGTAAACTTGTTATATCCTTCGAAGTTTGAATAACTATCAGCCCTTACCAATACTTGTGCTGTAGATTTTCCATAATCATGTCTGTATTCATCTGAATCGCTCTTAATACCCCAAACCTTATACAATCTCATAAAATTATGCTCAACGCCACCATCATCAGTGTAACTTTCCTTTGTCGCTTTTGCAGGGTTTGGTAAACATGTTAATGCCAATTCTGTTGAACGTCTATCTTCAAGGTTATCATCAGAATATATTTCACTAACATATGGACAACCAAATCTTGCTCCACAAATAAACTCTGATGTATCAAAACCTGAATAATCTCTTACAATGGCTGTCTTTCCATTCTTTGCAAACTTATTTCTAGCATCATCATAAGAAATATCAAGAGCCTGCCAACCATCAAGAAAAGCAAATATTCCTCCATTTGTTGAAATCAATTCAAGATTTTCCTTTGATAAATTGGTCGGAACCATTGGTGTTGCACAGTTATATGAATAGTACTGGACATTGCTCATTGGTCTATCTGTCTTTTTTATTTGGAATTCAAAGACATTCTGAGAATGGTCAACCCTATCACTATCATTATAACAACCATTCACATCTATTCTACCATTCTGACTCCATTCTCCAGAATTAATTGGATATGACATATTTCCAGTGCATTTAATTCTGTACCAACCTGTCTTTGGAACAATCAAACTCCTGGCATTTGAGTTAACACCCTTTGCCAACATATTATAATCATCCTTAATCTCGTTGATAACACTGTTTTCAGATACCAATAAGGCATCAGTACCAACAGCCATTGATGGGTCATCAAACAATTGTGTAATCAACGCTGTTGAAGATGTATTATCATTTTTTCTTAAACTATATGTAAGATTGAAATTAACATAATATGGCGTGTTCTTGCTATCGTGATAACTCTTCCAATCTGTTGGGAATGTCTGATATAATTCTGTGAACTTCTCAATTCCAAATACATTTCCCTGTAGTTTATATCCTTCTGTCTCAAATGCATCCTTTAAAACTGATAATACATTATAAGCAGGGAATATATTATCAACTGAGAAGGTATTTCCACTTGCTGCAAGGTCTTGGGTTGTTATATTATATGTTGAACCAGTATTATTGTATGGCAAACGATATAATACATATGGGAATGCAATATGCTTATCAGCATTTGATGTATTCCTAATCAGTCCATTGTTGATATTCTTGATGTCATCCCAAGATGATATGAACATATTATGCTCCTTGATGTCCTTTAATTTCTTATCACCAAGAACATCCTTTAACTTTGCTCTCGCTGGAACATAAAGGTTTCCTGAGTAATATTCACCATCAATCTCTGACAATATGAACTTTCCTTTCAATATGCACACATCATCACTATTCAATATGGCATTATAGACCTTTCCAAACTTATTTGCCACATCGAACACGTCAACAAATCCCAGTGCTTCCCTATTTGCCTTTGTAACTGGGAGTTCTATTTCAAATGAATATTCAGATTCCTCAATAATATGCTCTGTGGAATTATCAAAGTCCTTCTCCAATTGGATTTCAAATTCCTCATCAATATCAACGAGTTTTCCTTCAATATATAATTGTATCATACTTTAACTCTTTTTAACGTTAAACTTTGTTAAATGGATATGTTATTATCGCCATCTTGATACTTCAATGAAACTTCAAATGTGTTCTCCCTATCACTTATCTCAATATCCATATCAGTTATAACAATCCTTTCATACCTGATGCCATTCTCATTGACAAATAAAAAGGCATACTTGCTCTTTGATAACTCATTTAACCACCTAGCAGTTTCCTCACCAATAATTGTGGTATTTAATGTGTGCTCAACCTTGTTCTTCTTCTGAGAAACCATTTCCAATTCCTTTATCGTCTGCCAAGGTCTTACAGGATTCCTGAAATATGTGGTTTGGTCATCAATCTTTGTCTCATATACCCTTTCACCCAGGAAGTTGAAACTATCAATACCTCCCAATTCATTAACAAAGAATATCTCGTTGTTCTGATTGCACTTTGCTTCAACATTATACCTTATGGCATTGGTAATCTGTGTTCCACCTTCATTTGCAAACACCTCCACATAACCAACCTGCTTGTTTGTTGTAGCTTCAACACCTGCAATATCCAATTCAAAATAAAAATCCTTTCTGTATGGATGTGTCTCAGTGTATAATACAACAGTATCAGTATCAAGATATTTTCCTGATACAGTGTAATATCTCTTAATCAAACCAATTCCACCCTTGCTTGTCAATACTGATAAACCACACTTTTCACCATAGTTGTAACTCCTTGTAAATCTGTTTGTTAGGAAATTAACAACTTGGCCTGATGTTGTGTAGTTATAATCACCTAGGTTGGTATCATCAAACTTTGTAAGTGTTGTTGGGAACACATACACACTAGAGTTTGAAACTGACTCAGGCACAATGACATTATTATCAACCCTATATGCAAGCAACTTCACTTGGAATGGGTCTTTAAATGATAGGTGTTCATAAGGTGAGGTAACATTAAATGAAACCTCATCACCATATGTATATTTCTCAAGTGTTATCTGGTTATCACTTGTATTCTCCAATAACACGAACTTATTTGGTTCTTTTGGGGTGTATGATGAAAATGTTCCACCAACATTTATATATCCACCAGCGGTTATACTATATTTGGTTGAACTGTCCACATATGCCTTGATGACAATTCCAACGTTTGGAATGTCTTGAATAAGGGTAACATCATAGAATATTTGGTTCTTCCTTATGCATTCCAATAATGAGAATGTTGTTGCTGTTTTATCGTCAGGTATTGTCTTGAATGAAGCATCAGTTATTGTCTGTGATGGAGAATATTGTAATACCTTATTATATCCATCATCATCAAGAGCATCCTTAATGGTTATTTGACCAACAGGATTTTGACCGGCAACAATATAGAATGTAACAAATGGTCTTTCATATGAATTGTTTTGAAAGACAATGAAGTTATCCTTTGAACTTCCCAGTAAGAAAGATGATAATTCAATTTTAGCCATTATTAATATCTTTTAAAATAAAGAAAGGTGGAACTTTCGCCCCACCTTATTTTTCATCAAACCATTCATCAATATTCGCTGTTGCAGCGTCAACAATCTGCTTGCTCCAATCATCCCAATACTCATCAGTTAAATCAAATAATATTTCATCATTGTTTGGCTGTGTCCATAAACCATCTGGTATCTCAAATATTGGCCTTGGCTTTATTCCCTCTTCAATAATACTCTTCCATATGAAATATATCGTTGTGTTGTCAGCAGGAATGCCTCTGCTTTCAGCCCATTTAACCAACACTCCATCACCTTTTTCACCCCAAGCCAATCTCCAAGGAAATGGTTTATTTGGTTCTCTTCCACCTTGAATATAATCAATGTAACCATTAACCAAAATGGTTATTAAACCATCATCATCATTCTTGACCTCCATTTCTTCATATAATTTGGAATCACCCAGTGATGATGAAGGATATTTGTCATTAATTGCATTCCTCATCAGCGTTTGAGATAGCATCTTGCATTCTTCAGCAATGCCACGAACAATCTCCTGAATATTACTTAAAACATCAATCTGCATGCTCTTCTAACTTTACCCACTTGTAATGACCAGCGTGTATCGCTTTATTATTAATTACTGTTGATATATTACTACAATTTATTCCTGTTCTTTCTCCAGCCTCTTTAACAGAATTAAATGTAGCCACATAATCACCTTGCATTGTTAATTGTACTATTGGAATTAATCTCTTTCCAATATGTGATTTACTCATTTTCTCCTTTGTTTCAGATGAATGTTTCATCCCATAAAAAGGATGATTTATACCTGATTTATGTAAATGATTATGCTCGCCTTTTTCTTTTAACTCCAAATTGTTTATTGAATTATTCATCTTGTTTTTGTCAATATGATGAACATCATAACCATCAGGTATTTCACCATTAATACATTCCCAAATAAATCTATGAAACTTTACTGCATATTGTAAGCCATCATCACCAGTTAAAGTAGTATATATATACCCTTTAGGGTGTTTATTACCAATAAACTTATTTGTTAAATAACTGAAAATAGTACCATTTTCAACATCAATCTCATAATTGCTAAAATTAAACTTTCTCATATCCTTTTTTATAAAAGATATAATTTTAAAGTTTAATGTCAATGGTCTTAGATTCGAATTCGTGGTAATTTATAATCAAACGTTACACAACCAGCAGCATTCTCAGAATCAACATCAGCCAATAACTTTCCAAGGTCAAACTCCTTATCAGGGTCAAAATGCTCATCAAGGTCACAAAGTTGAATGTCATTATCAACAAGCAAGTTCAATGTGCATCTAACACCTGATGAATCATCATCATTCCAATGCCTCAATGTTAAGAATGAGAAATCCTTCACCTCAACACCATTCCTTGTATTAAAATCCCTATTTAACTCCCTTAACTTTGCAACAAAGTGAAGAGCAATCTGATGACATACATTCTGACATTCCTCTTCTGTAAGTTGTCTTGTGTTTAAGTTATTAAATGCCTGTGGCAAACAAGTAATATCAAAATTCACTTGCACTGGTATCTTTCCCTGCAATGGCTCTGCTGCTCTAATATATATTGGGTCTTCAAGAAATACTTGAGGATATAATTGCTCACCAGTGCCCTTTGCCTTTGATACCCTGTTATAAACAAAACTCCTTACAAGTTTATGCTCCTTTGATAATTGATAAAATGTATCAATAATTTTTTTTATAATCATATCTTTATTACATTTACAAATTCTTTAGTGTACTTTGTATCATAATCCTTCTTTGCTTGCAATCCAATCGCCAACGACATAATCCTGTCATCGTGAGAACCTGCCATCGCTTCAAATTGCATCTTCCTTGATTTTGAAAACTTGCAAAGAAATGTTCCAAACTGAGAATATAACTCCTTATCTTCCTCGTTGAAAAACACACCATTCTGAGCAATCTTTAATGCAAGGTTTGATATAATTTCTTCCTTGGTTGCATTGGTGGTTAACCATTCCTTCAATTTGTTTGTGTTTCCCACAAGTTTCTTAATCTCGTTATACATCGGTGCTCCCAGTCCATTCACCTCGATATATGCCATTTGAAGATTACTGGATGAATTAATGATATTTGCAATCTGCTGATATTTCATATCAAGACTGCCTTTCACCTTTATCTGCTCCACCTGGTTTAATTCATTTATCTTGGTAACAATCGTTTCATCTTGACCATTGCCACTTAAGTCAACACCAATCCAAGTCTTCTCATAACCATACTTGTATTTCCTAAATTGCTTTTCAAATCCTTCAAAGAAAGTTAATGCTGAATCCAGGAATACACATTCATACTCTTGCTTAAATATTTTCTCTGGGGTTCCCTCCTTCATATCGTTGATGTAATCCTCACTTGCAAGAGAATCATCATATATGGTTCGCTTCATATAAGCATAACCTTCCTTTCCCTCCAACGCCTTGTTATAAAACTGATAGAAAAAACCTCGCTTACCAGCAGGCGTTGAAATCATTATAATCTTCTTACACCTCGCCTTGGTGATTGGTTGAATAACATTATACCAAATATCTTCACCATTGCTTAATACATCAGGGAAATAACTCGCCTCATCAATTATCAATATTCCAGAAACAGTGTTTCCACGAATGGCAGTTGGTGATTCACCAGAGAAGAATTGTAAAACACTTCCATAAATGCTCTCAATCCTTAATTTCTGACCATTCTTTCTCTTAATCAAACCAGTTGGCTCAAGATATTTAATTAATTCCTCATATACCTTTTCACCATGCTTATATGATGGAGTAATGTAGGCTGAAAACTTATCAGGATTGCATAAGGCTTCAATACAAGCAATTTCAGCAAATACCGATTTGCCTGACTGTCTCGACCATACCAATATCATATACTTGATATTTGGGTCATGCAATAATTTATAAGCCTGCTTTTGACCTTCTGTTTTTTTAATCTTAAACTCAACCTTCATCGTCATCACTAAATCCAAAGTTAACAACAACCTTTCCCTCGTCACTTCCATTAATCTGAATGGCTGTTGTTGGTTTCTTATCAACACCTAGGAATATCTTTGCCATTGAATCCAATATGCCCTTTGCATTGTAAATATCACCCTTTTTAACAGCTTCCTCCAATAATGCTTCATACCTTCCATAGAACATATCCCTGAGTTTGTCAGCCTCAATGTCAGTGTCAACAGCAAACCTATCCAATGCAGCATTATAATAGTTTGCTGCCGTTCTTGCTGCAAGGGGTCTCTCCATCCCCTCATATGCTCCCTTGGTAATCTTATCAATGACAACAGACCTTGAAACACCATTGGCAATATCACAATACACAAGTTCAACAAGAGCATCAGCCTTGTTGTAACTGTCAGTCAATGTTGGAACTCCACCATTCTTCATTGGCGGATTCTTCTTTGCCTTTCTATCCATCTTTGACCTTTTGCCATGTGATTTTGCTAGCATTATTTCCTTTTCATTTTATTTTGCTTAAGGTCATACTCAAGTTGAGCCTGTTCAGCATTATTTTTCGCTTGAATATATTGAAGGTATGAGAAACAATCCTGCACAGATTCTCCCAATACCTTCTCCATATTTAGATAATTGTCATTTGCAATAACTGCAACAATATGAAACCAATTGAAGTTCCTTATGAAGTTTTGATATGTTGGACAAGTTGGTTTGCTTCCTCCTGAACCTTCGAAAAGTCCTCTGAAAGTTTCTTGGAAAGCACTTTTTTTTTAAAAAATGTATATATGAATGGCAATCCATCTTCCGCTGACATATTCTCAATCTTTGGAATTAAATCCTGATACTTTCCATCATATTCAAACTTTCCTTCCTTTCCAACAGGCAATAATAAACAAGCAAGCAATTCAATAAATTGATTCTCATTCTCTTGCTTCATTATCATGTCAGCATCAATATATTGCCTTAATGACATTTCATTTGGCTCAGGCATAAAATATTTCTTGCCATCAATATTAATATAAAATATCTTGGAATCAAGAAAACCACCAATCTCATATATGAATTGAACCTTCTCCTTTATCGTTTCATATATTGAAAATGGTAAGTTTCCAGCAAAATCATCATCCTCTCCCAATATCCTTGAGATAATGATGCTTTCATTCCTTAATGTGATAATTGCCCTTTCAGCATCATCCATCTTGTCATTTGTATCTTGCAATTTATAAAACAAACGACAATATAATTTCATATTAATATCCCTCCAACCTTCAGGAAGTTGATATTCCTTATCATTTATCGCTATCTTCTGCATCTTTCTTCGCCTTCTTTGCTGCTCTTGCTTTCTCCAATCTCTCCTTAACGCTCATCTTCTGATTTTCCTCTGGTGCATCGACCTCTTTTATTGCTTCAGCCTGCTCCTGATAAGATAAGTCCTTAACCTCTTCAACAACAGCGTCAAGGTCAATCCCCCGGTTCTGCAAGGTTAATCTTCCATAATAGGCATAATTCTGAATGCCATTAAAAAACTTTGTTGCTTGACAAGGTTTGCAACCCTGTGCTCTCTCTTTTGTTCCCTTTATGTCATTATACATTTCAACCAATCTCTCAATTGGGAATGAACGCTGATTGCTTCCAATCTCTTTTAAGTATCTTTCAGCCTTTAAAACCTTTTCAGCAGTGTAACCATTCACACTAGATACTGAAATGTTATTTCCATTTTTATCCTTTATCAACATAATTATTTATATTTATTATAAAGATTATTCGCTTCGCTCATATACAATTCATTACATGAACGGATTATCTTTCATTTGAATACCATATCATAAATGCCAATACACTCGCTGTAATGCCTCCCCATAATAAAAACATTGGCGTCCAGACATATGATAATATGATATTTTGAATTAGGTTTGTCCAGAACGTTGTGCATTTGGTACACACAAATGGGAATATATTCAATGCATCAACCTGATTTAACCTGAACTTGGGATTATGAACCAATATATAACCCAATATCAAACTCTCAAACATTAAAAACAATAATACAATAAATTGCCATATGCTTGGAATTAAAAACATTAAATCAATCATCACCCTTTAATATTTCCTTCTTCTTATTTTGAATCTCATCATTCTCCCTGATATACTTCTTAACCTTCTGTATCGTGACAGTTATATACTTCAAATCAATGTCAGTTAATTCACTCAATTTCTTATATGATATTCCATTCTTATTTGACTTCAGTATAAAGTATATCAGGAATATGTCAATTTCCACCGGTAAGAACACATTTGACAGCCTTTCTTCAATGAAGGTTAATAATTCCCTAACCTTGTTATATTTGCTGTCCTGTGCCAATACATCATCGTCTTGAAACAACAATTCCTTATATATTGCCAAGTCCTCTTGTTTCTCCCTTTTCTCAAGACCATTGAAGATATTATCAAAGAAATCTCTGTTCTCCAGTTGTTGACGCTTCCTTTTCTTGTTTTGTTCAGATATATACTGTCGTTTTGCTGCCATGAAGAACATATTCTTGAAATCCTTGATATATACCTGTTTATTTAGAATATACTCACCAATCCTACATATTGTATCTGCTGTGACATCATCAAATATATCAGGGTCAAATGTAATGTTTTTCTTTAATGCCTTTTGAAGCATCTTTTCATTTTTAATTATAAATTCAAAAAAATCATCCTTGTGTTTTTCCCAATCCATTGTAATATTCAATTTGTTTTCTAGCAATATCCTCATTCATGTTTCCCAATATATTGCCCAATACATTTCCATTATCATCAAAGAACATGGTGTTTGGTATTCCATGAATGTTATATCTTAATTTTTCTCCAGGGTTTTTATCAATATCAACATACTCATGGTTGATATTATATTCCGTCATTAAACTCTCAAATACAGGCTTCCATCTTCTGCATGAGCCACACTTTTCGTTTCCAAATAATTTAACTATCATAATTATAAATATCACAATGTTTTAAAAAATATAAGTTTTATTAAAAAAAAATGGAGAGTTGTTCACCTCAACCCTCCAGTGCATTATCAGTCCATAACAAGGTAGCGAATCAAGTGCCCGGCACCAATAATGTATATATTGAATTAACGAAGATGTAATATCTGATTATTTGGTTTTCCATTGTTTCTAGGTAAACTTACATGAATCCAACTATAATTATACTCATCAATTAATTGACCAACCTTTATTTTTCCCTGTGATATTAACTTATATATAAAATTAAATAACTTCTTATTCCTGTCTTTCCCACCAATGGTAATGTCTGCTGCCTCTCCTAGTGTATGTTGACTGTTTTTAACGCCTCCTACAGCCTTATTTACCTGTTCACTTCTATATGCACTATTAACTATAATTGGACTCTTCCAGGCGTCTCTAATTGGTTGTAGTATTTCAATTGCTAACTTTCTTAGTTTCTCCTTTTCTTGTTCACTAGGTGTATTATCTAATCCCAATCTCTTTGCTGTTGTTGAATTAATTAATTCATCATAACTAAAGTTCTTTGTAAATTGCTCCATTAATCTTCATCCTTTTCAATTGTTATTCCATCTACATTGCTCATCCACATTATTCTTCCATAATTCACTCCATTCCTTTCAAAGTGATAACCATCCGGTGCAACATATTGATTCACATATGGATTCTTGTATTGATATAATTTATTAACCATCTTCGTCAATATTTTCAATATGTAATTCACCGGTATCAATTCCATTTCTTAACCTTTCCCTTTCAATTGCCATTCTTTCCACTTTATCAATGTGTCTGTTGATGTCATGTTTTAATTGTATTGATTCGCTTTTAAAATATGCTGCAATACCAAATACACTAGCAGCATAAACCAAACCTTGACCTAAAATAAAAAGAATACTTTCGTGAACTTCTCCTACTGGAGGAACAATAAAACCACAAATTGATAATGTCCATCCAATCACAAACGCTGCTATGGCTGATATAATACTGATTTTTTCTTTTATATTCAGGTCACTCCATTTATTTTTCATTTTCTCCTGTTTTTCAATAAAGAGGATTTTTGAAATAAAATTAATATAACGATAACCATAAATAGCACCAAATAAATTATAAAAATTATAATTAATTGATACTCAAATATTTATAAAATTATCAAGTAAGTTCACAATGAAAGTATTTAATTGTTTTTATATATTTGACCGGGTGTTTATAAGTGCTTGATTATGAATAATTAACATAAAATATTTGGAGATTTGACTTACTAGTCCTATCTTTGTGGACGATAAAAATAAGTAGCACCATAAATGGTTATAGAATTATGAAAGTTCAAATTGCAAGAATTAGGTTGTATTTAAAAACAGGTAAGAAATTATCTGATGGTAGTTCGCCAATTATGTTAATGTGTTCATTTAATAATCAGAGGAAGGAAATATCTACTGGTTATTCATGTGTTTTAAAGTATTGGGATAAGCGTTCAGAATGTATCAAGCCATCGTTTGGTTCTAATGCACATATAATAAACAAGCATTTAAGGGAGTTAAAGGAATCCATTATATCTAAGAGGGACAGGTATATTGCCAATGGTGATATATACACGCCTCAGATATTATTGGCGAAGGATGAAGACAAGAGTATTATGCCAAATGATTTTAGTTTATTGATTGACAGGTATATTGATGAGAAGTGTTTGGAGTTTAAGACTGTTGAGAAGTGGAACATTGTTAGAAGGAGTGTATTAAAGTTTGTTGGTAGGGATTTGCTTATCCCAATACTT
>Ga0265298_10001109_pt1 | contig 39471 bp, 58 predicted proteins | sample AusTroGonzalo_MG_3_FD_193486 | JGI IMG/M metagenome (GOLD analysis project Ga0265298, IMG submission 193486) | Bovine rumen microbial communities from tropical cattle in Woodstock, Queensland, Australia - Gonzalo_01 | ecosystem: Host-associated > Mammals > Digestive system > Stomach > Rumen ... | reverse complement strand
CTGGTGAGTCCGACCCACTTAAAATTCATTTTTTTGGGATTTTCGTGTGGGTTAACGGTGGCTCCTGGAGTCTCTTGATTTTTTTTTGTGTCAAAAATTAACGTGCTTAACCTCTTTTCGGCTATTTCTGGTTTAGAGAGGTTAACAATGGACTACCAACGCCACCAGCATTCCTACACGGACGAAGAACTTGAAACAGGGGCCCAGTTTGCAAAGCAGATCGGAGTCTCTGGTGCGGCAGTATCGAAGGCGACCGCCAAGGGGCGTCTCGATACCTTCCGGAATTCGCGTGGCGAAAAATGCTATCACAAGGTCGTTTCTGCACAGCAATGGACGCTCAAGAAGAATCGTAGCAAGGTGACAACGCCCACTCGTGGACAGATGGCGGCTGGCTATGACAATCTGGATGCCCAGGCGATGGCTCATGTGCTCGGCAATGAAAATCCTCAAGCTCCAAAGCCTGTGTCTGCTCCTGTTCAGGGCATGGATCTTGGTGCGGCAATTCAGGAGCGTCAAGAACTCGAAGTGTCACGTGCCGAAAAAGAATTCCACATGGCTCGCCTTGCAAAGCTCAAGGCTGACGAAATGGAAGGCCGCCTTGTCGATAAGCAGACGGTATTCTTGAAGGCGTACCAGATGGGAGCAATGATCCAGGAGAAGGTGATGAACATGTATGTTCAACTCTCTCCGAAGATTTGTGGCCATTTGCAGGAGCAGCTTGGCAAGGCTGATATCGAAGTTGAAAAGTTGAGAATCGCGATGAAAGATTCCAACCACGAAATTGGAGAGCTTATTCGCAAGGAATCCATTGCGGTGCTCAAGGAACTTTCCGAAAAGACGGTGGACAACTTTCTCGAATGATGGCAGGGCAGCTTACAGAGCCGGTCGCTGTGACCCGGAAGTCGGAGAACACGTTACCATACACGGATAACGTAAATTTTTGCCTTGCCGGGCTTATCCAGGGACTTACTCCGCCCAAAGACCAGACTATCAGCCAATGGGCTGCTGAAAATCGATTGCTTGCTGGCGAGGCGTCCGCATCGAAGGGTAAGTGGACGAACGACCGCACGCCGTACCTTGTCGAGATCATGGACATGCTGAGCCCTCAAAATCCGTGCAGCGACGTCGCCTTTATGAAGGGCTCGCAGATTGGCGGAACGGAATGCCTGATTAATACGGCTCTCTACTACATGCTGCAATGTCCGTGCCCGATAGGTCTTTATCAGACTACAGACGACGTAGCATCGGATTTCGAGCGCCAACGCCTAACGCCGACGTTTACGGCAATGAAAATGGACAAGTATTTTACGGGCGATACTGCCGGTTGCAAGGAATATCCGGGTGGAATCTTTTTCTTAGGATCCGGAAGTTCGGCTTCTCAGCTACGCTCGAAGCCTCTGCGAGTAGTGTTGTGCGATGAAATTTCAGGCTGGCCGCTGAACTGCGATGGGGAAGGTGACCCGTGCGACCTGGTGAAACGACGCACAACCAACTTTCCGCGAAAAAAGCGGTTTTGGAACTCGACGCCGACCATCAAGGGAAAATGCCGCATCACGAAAAAATTCGAGGCCGGCGACCAGCGCTACTACAACGTGCCTTGTCCGCATTGCGGCGAGTTGCACGTGTGGGAGTTCAAAAATATGGTGTGGGATAAGGACGCAAACGGAAACCACATGCCGTTTACCGTGCGAATGAAGTGCCCGCATTGTGGCAAGGAATACCAGGAATGGCGAAAGACGGAATTATTGGCACAAGGCCAATGGGTGCCGACCAATCCCAATGGCGCTTATCCCAGCTACCATTTGAGCGCGTTTTACAGCCCGCTCGGCTGGTATTCGTGGGAAGAGGCGATAACAGACTATCTCGAAGCGAAAGGTGACTTGGAGAAGCTGAAAGTTTGGACAAACAACGTGGAAGGAAAGCCTTGGGACGAAAAGAACCAAATCCGCCACGACTATTCGGAGCTGATGTTGCGTCGCGAAGAGTACGGATGCGAAGTTCCCAATGGCGTTGTTATTTTGACGGCTGGCGTGGATACTCAAGACGACCGTTTGGAGGTTGAAATTGTAGGATGGGGTCGTGGACTCGAAAACTGGAGCGTCGATTACATCATTGTTCCCGGGGATCCCGGAAAAGAAGATGTCTGGAAAGCTCTTGACGAAATCCTTATCGAAGCTAATTACGTCAAGGCTGATGGCACGCCGCTCTACATTGCGGCGGCTCTTGTGGACTCGGGCGGTCACAAGACAGAAGCTGTGTATAAGTATTGTGCGAAGCGCGAATGGCGTCGAATTTACGCGAGCATCGGCGCTCGTGGGCCGAACCGTCCAGTAATCAGCCGTCCGGGATCAACGAAAAAATCATCTGCGGAAAATGCAAAACTCATTACTGTTGGCACGGATACCGTAAAGGACTGGATTTTCAACGTATTGACGTTTGACAAGGTCGGGCCGGGCTACTGCCATTTCCCGATGAAAGAAATTTACGACAAAGAACATTTCGAACAGCTTGCCGAATCGGAGGTGAAAAAATCACACATGAGTCGAGGTTTTTTGGTTTACAGTTACGAAAAAATTAGGGATAGGAACGAGGCCCTTGACTGCCGTGTTTATGCGCGTGCTGCACTCAATTTGGTGGGCGTTGATGTCGATAAGCTTGCGAATGCTGGGAGGAGCTATACGATTAATCCGGCGAAGAAAACGCCTGTCGCCCATCGAGGATTTGTTGTCAATCAAGGAGTGAGATTATGAGTACGATTACTGTGCCGCTTGAAAAGTTCGGCAAGGCTTTAGAAAAGCAAATCGAGGATTACCAGAAACAGGTGCGGTTTGCCGCGATGAAGACGGTAAACGAAGTGGCGTTTAAGGCTCGAAACGAGCTGATTGACGAATATCCGAAAGCCTTTACAGTGCGAAACAAGAACTTGCCGAAGGCTGTTTCGATAAAGAAAGCGACGAAAGAAAATCCTGTCGCGGAAGTTTCTTTCCCGAAGGACTTCATGTACCTCAATACGGTCGGCGGGACGAAAAAGCCTGAGAGTTCCAAGAACCTTGCGTTTGCGGGTGACGAAATCGAAAAAGGGGGGCGTCTTTCTTCCGGAAAAATAAAACAATCGCAAAAGCCTGCGAAATTGCTTAAGTACGCCGATGAACATCCGACGAAAACGGCTGGAAGGAAAAATAGGAAACCGAAAGCATTCAAGACTGTCGGCAAACATGGCTATGAAGTTATCGGTATCCGAGAAGAAAATTCTGGGGAAACGAAGTGGCTTTATTCGTTGCAGAACCAGGCAAAAATCGAAAAGAAGTGGGATTTTGACGGGCTCGTGAAAAACGTTGCTGAGAAGGAATTGTCCAAAGAATTCGACAAGCAGCTGAAAAAAGCTCTCGAAACTGCCAAATAACCTATAAAAAACTTGGTCACAAATTGTTTTAATCGTCTTGATGTAAGCCTATTTTGTGGCTATGGCTCAACTTTACCCCGTTTCTCTTTGTGAAAGAATGGTCGCTGTGTCTGAAAAGGCACTTGCTAAAGCGATGGAGGCTGAACGCTATTCCATTGGTGGCCGTTCTTTAGACAGGCCTTCGGTGGAAAAATGCCAAAAGCAGCTTGACTTGTGGTTAGGCCGTCTTGCTACCGCACGCGGACAGCGTAGGGGCAAGGCTTTCTGTGTCGCGTCGATTCCGCATTAGGTATTATGTCTAAGAATTTTGTTGGCGGTCAAGGAATTGCATGGAAGGGAGCTTCGGTTGTAACAGAAGCTCTCCGGGCATTCTACGCTCCGCACGGTTCTGCCGATCGCGATATCGCTGCGGACCTTGACATTTTGCGTCGTCGTAGCCGCCAGCTTTTCCAGAACAACACTTTTTCGCGTGCGCTGATTTCGAGCTTCGACACGAATGTTGTCGGTACTGGGATCAAGGCGCGTCCGACTTTGATGTTGCCTGATATGCTTGGACTTTCGAGCGAAGATGCCGAAAAGTGGTCCAACAAGACGAAAGTTCTTTTTAGCCTTTGGGCGAATGACAAAAAGTGCGATGCCGAAAAGACGAACAACTTCATGCAGTTGCAGGATTTGGCTCTGAAAACGGCTTTGCTTGGCGGCGATTGCTTCTCTTTGACATGTTTTGACAAAAGCTATGAAGCTTTCGGCATGAATGTAAAGCTGCTCGAAGGCGAACGCTGCCAAAATCCCATCGGTCAAATGAATTGCGATGCGATTGCGGAAGGCATTGAAGTTGACCGGAATCATGCCCCGGTGTCCTACTACTTTACTCAAAAGCCTGTCTGGAGCTTTGACAATTATACGGATTTCGTGGATTCCGTCCGGGTTCCTGCGTATGATGCGTTTGGCAATCCGAACGTTATCCACATGTTTACTGCTGATCGCACGAACCAGCGTCGAGGCGTGCCCCTGCTTGCTCCTGTGATTTGTCAGCTCAAGCAACAAGAACGCTATCAGGATGCTGAACTGATGGCCGCCGTCATCAGCGCGTGCTTTACGGCGGTCCTCGAAAATAACGTGCCCGAAGAAGCCGAAGAACTGTACGGCAACGTGCCTGAAAACGAACGTGTCGAAAAAACGGATAGCTACGGCAATGTGCTTCCGGATCCAACGCGTCCGTCTCTCGAAATGAAACCAGGTGCAATCTGGTCGCTCGCTCAGGGTCAGAGTATCAAGAGTTTGAATCCGCAGCGTCCGAACGTTAACTATCAGCCGTTTGTAGAAAGCATCTTTGCCGAAGCGGCTGCCGCTTGCGGGGTGAGCTTTGAAGTTGTCCTCAGAAAGTTCAACAACAGTTACAACGCAGTCCGTGCGGCACTTCTCGAAAGCCAGAAGACTTTCAAGAAAATGTGCATGAACTTTGTTGCGGATTTTTGCAAACCCGTTTACGAAAAATGGCTTACGAATGCAGTCCTCTTGGGCCTTGTTGACGCTCCGGGATTCTTCGAGGATCCGATAAAGCGAATGCTTTGGAGTCAGTGTCTTTGGATTGGCGATGCCGCATTCCTTCTTGACCCGAAAAAAGAAACCGAAGCCATCAAGATGCAGATTGACGAACAACTTATTTCCAGGGATATGGCATGCGCCATGATCAATGGTGGCGACTACAGGACCGTTGCCGAAGGCCATGCTGCTGAACTTACGTTGCGTAAGGAGCTCGGTATTGGAGAACCTGGTTCTGTATCCAAGACTGAGAATTTCAGCGTTACGAGTGACGATCCTGAGGAATCCTCCTTGCAGTAGGTTTGAGAATGAAAAAAGGAATGTTGAATCGAATTTTGAGTGCACGTCTTGCTATCCGCAAGGAAGATGCCGATGTTATGGCGTCGAATACCGTTACTTTTTGGGACGAAAAAGGAAATTGGACTGGCGGAAAAAAGGAAGATGGCGAATGGGATATGGTGAACAACGTGACCCGTCGCGAAGACGGAATTGCGGTCATCCATGTTGACGGTGCTCTTTCTTATCGCAGTAATTGGCTTGCCTACTTTTTCGACGAAGATACCTACAACAGTATCGAGGCCGCGTTCGACGAATGCCTTGCCGATGACTCGGTGAAGGGAATTCTTTTCGACATCAACAGCCCTGGTGGCGAGGTGAGCGGTTGCGCTGACCTTGCAGATAAGATTTTTAACGCTCGCGGTTCGAAACCTTACGGAATTTTTGCTCGCACCGGTGGGATGATGTGCTCCGCCGCGTATTGGCTTGGTTCCAGTTGCGAAAAGGTTTTTACGGCGAGCAACGGGACCCTTGGATCCATCGGCGTTCTTTGCGCGTTTACGAATTTCAAAAAGTCTATCGTCGAAACGACTGTTGTCGTGTCCGACCTTAGCCCGAATAAAGTTCCTGACCCGAACGACCCGGAAGGTCTGAAACTTATCAAGGAAGAATTGAACTCTCTTGCTGAAGTTTTCATCGGAGCGGTCGCCCGTAACCGTGGCACTACCGTTGAAGACGTAAAACAAAACTTTGGCCAGGGAGGCGTGTTTATCGGCGACAAGGCTGTCGCCGCGAAACTTGCGGACGGCGTTATGTCCCTTGACGATGTCTGCGAAGAAATGAAACGACAGGGGATTAGTAATGGAGGTGCCGTCATGGCAACTAACGTTAAAGGAGCCGAAGGCGCTGAAAAGCCCGAGGCCGTGGATGTGGAAGCTGTTAAGGCCAAGGCTATTGCCGATTATAAGGCTCGCGTCGCTTCCATCGAAGATGTCTTTGCCGGTCTCGATGTTACTGGCGAAGAAAAGGCCAGTTTCATCGATGGCGACAAGACTGTAGCCGAAGCTACTGCATTCGCACTTGCTAAGGCTAAGGACAAAATCAAGGCTCAGGCTGAAGAACTCACGAAGGTTCGTGCCGAGCTTGACGAAGCCAAGAAAAAGCCTTCTGCATCTGACGAAAAGACACGTGCGATTGAAGCTCTTGAAAAGAGCAATGCGGCACAGAATTCCGTTCACGGCGGTTCTGACGCGTCCGCATCCGACGAAGCCAAAAAGCATGCCGAATGGGCTGCCGAAGTACGAGACGAATTTTACAAAAAGGGGTAAGTTATGGCCGAACTCAAATTCGACAATGATATCGCTGGCGAATTCCCGATCCAGCGTGAAACTGTAAAAATCGGGAAAAACCAGAATCTCAAGCGCGGAACTATCCTTGTCGAACACATCGAAGACGATGGCGCTAAGGCTAAGTATTCTTTCGCACTGTCGGCGTACACTGCCGCTGCGGACAAGACCGTGACTCTCACGATCGGCTCTGCAAGTTACGTCGCCAACGTTGGTTCCAGCGATACTACTATCGCCGCCGTGCTTGGCAAGATCGTGACTGCCGCCGCTGCCGACACGAAGTTTACCGTGACCGCCGACACTACGAACAGCAAACTTGTTCTCGAAGCCAAGGAGGTCGGTGAAGATTCTACGACCATCACGCTCGAAACGACTGCAACGCTTACCATCGGCGCAAAGTCCGAAGATGTCGAAGGTAAGGATGCTGTCGAAGGCGGGTTTTTCCCGATTGCGTCCGCATCTGAAGAACCGGTCGGCTATCTTCTCAAGGATATCAAGACCGCTGCTGACGAAGCGGGTTATGCCGAAATGGCACGTACCGGCTGCTTTGCCGATACTGCGGCCATTATCGACGAAAATATCAATGCAAAGACCGTTAAGGATAAACTTGCCGCACGTTGCCTTTTCTTCAAAGGCGTGAGCGCTGTCAAGGAATAACAACAAAAGGAGTATGAATCATGCCTGAAGCAATTACTCTCGAAGATCGCCACGAGCTGACGAAGCTCCTTAGCGAAAGTTTCAAACCCTCGCAGTTCTTCCGCAAAATGTGCGCGACGGACCTGCACAAAACAAAGAACCTCGTCCTCCAAATGGAAAAGCAAACGCGAATCATCGCTCCGTACGTTTCCGACGATGACGAAGACGGCAAGGTTGTTGGCCGCGATGGTTACGAACGTTTAGTTGTAACTGTGCCGACGTTGCATCCGAAGCGCAATTTGACTCGCCGCGATGTTGAAGTTGTTGCAAATGCCGAACAGGTGTTTACATACGACAATGGCAATGCTTCTCCGGAAAAAATTCGATTCCAGAAGCTGATGAAGGACTCGATGGATCTTCGCCAGTCCATTGAACGTCGCGAAGAACAACAGATTATCGAAGCGATGACGACCGGTAAGGTGGAAGTGATCTTTGATGGTGGCAAGCGTACCATCAATCTGAATATCCCTGCCGCCAACCTGACTGCTGCCGCAGCTGGAGACAAGTTCGACGCCGAAAACTCCAATCCGATCACTTACTTGCGTAACCAGAAACGTCTTCTTGCAAAGAATGGCGGTGGTCGCGGTTTCATTTGCGTCATGGGATCCGAAGCTTACGAAGCGTTTATAGAAAATAAGGCCGTCAAGGAATACATGGATAACAAGCGCATGAATTTTGGCGAAGTTGAACCTGGCGAAATGGATACCGATTACGTTACCCGTGAAGCCAGAATTCTCGGCATGGACATTGTCACTTACGACGATTTCTTCTACGACGAAATCGAAAAGAAAGATGTCGAAATGTATCCGAAGGATCGTATCACGATTATCGGTGCTGGCGCTGGATTCAAAATGCACTACGGTGCTATCGCCGATGGCACTGATGGCACGCTGAACGTCTGTCAGTCTTACGCTTACACTTGGATCAAGGATGGTAAATCCAAGATCCTCGAAGAAGAATCTTGTCCGTTGTTCGTGCCTCAGTGCGGTGGTGGCATTATCTCCCGTAAGGTTGTGTAAAGATGGCTTTCAAGGATGACCTCATGGATGACCTCGCCGGTTCGTTCTTCAATACGGACGAATTCGGCGAGGAAGTGACTTTGATTCGCGGTGGTAATAGCTACGCGATGAAGGGCCTTTACGACTCTCCTGAGGTCGTCAACGAAAGCGTCGGTGAAGTTGCTGCGATTGCCCATGCGCCACGTTTGTTTGTTCGTATTTCGGATCTTCCGGATTCGAAACCACGCAAGATGGACGTGTTCACGCTAGGTAAAACGCCGTTTCATCCCGCGATGAAACTTTCTGCTATTGACTTTGTAAGTGAAAAGGACGGGGTTGTCGTGTACCGCCTGGAGGAAACCAAATGACGACGGTGAGAACTTTGAATTGCATCAAGGCTTTTCGCCATGCCGTTGTCAATACTCTCAAGACGACTGACCTTACCGGAATAGGCTCGAACGTTTCCGCTTCGCGAAAAAAGAAAGCCTGGCCTGAAGAGCAGTCTTTTATTATCGTCAATGTACCTAACATCGACTTTGACGATAAGACGACGAATCCCCGTTTTTATTATGCCAAATCGGAATTGTACATCGATATATATGCGCGTAGTTTTTTGAGTGACGAAAGCAATATCGACGGTGTGGATTCCGATTCTGACTTGAATGATTTTCTCGACGATACCATGCAGGCAATTTGCGCCGTTGTTGAACCTTGTCCGTTTTGGGTCGGGCCTTATGGCGGTCTGGTTAGCAAGTGTGTTCTGAGATCGTATAACAACAATCTTTCCGTGCGTTCCGAAACAGAGCGCGGAGCCGCGAGGATTATTTTCGAAGTTTCGTTTACCGCGAAAATCGACAGGTCCGCAGCGACGAAAGATTTCTTGCGTGCAAACAACGAACTCAAGACTGGTAGTCGGTCGATGACTTTTGTAACGGAGCTGAGGCCTGGCGAACAACTTGCCGAAGCTGAAACAGCGGAAGAATCCGCAGGGAATTAGATTATGACTTTCAACGAAATTCCTGCCGATAACATGTATCCGATTTTTGCGACGGAATTTGGTGGCTCTATGTCGCCAAAGGTCGGAGCGATGCCCTGGAAAAACTTGATTATCGGCCAGCCGCTTCTCTCTAAGATGAGTGAAAACGGTTCTCTTACTTTGATCACGAGCGACGAACAGGCTGACGCACTGTTTGGTGCTGGTTCTCAGCTTGCCTTGATGATCAAGGCTTTCCGCAAGAACTCCAAGTCGATGGAACTCTGGGCGCTGCCGATTGCTGACGATTCCACTTCGGCTGCGGCAACGGGCACTTTGACGTTTACCGTTGCGGGCACCGGATCACCGGCCACTCTTGCCGTAAACGGTACTATCCGTTTGATGATTTCCGGCCAGTCCTGCCCGGTGAACGTGGCTGCTGGAGATTCCGCTTCGGACGTTGCGGGTAAAGTTGTCGCCGCCATTACGGCAAAGACGAGTTTGCCTGTAACGGCTTCGGCTTCTAGCGGCGTTGTTACTTTGACCGCAAAGAACAAGGGCGGTTTCGGCAACGGTCTTGATATCCGCTGGAATCACAACCAGGGCGAAACTCTCCCGGATGGCTTGAGCATTGCTCTTGTCGCGATGGCGAACGGCGGCGCTGATCCGCAATTCGATGACGCTAACGTTGCCCAGACTTGCGCGGGTAACTGGTTCAATATGATTGTTATCGGTTCTTCCGAAGCGGATAACATTGCATACATCAAGGAAATGTTGGATGTTCGTTGGACTGCTATGGTACAGCAGACTGGCGTGATGTGCTTCAGCCTTAACGGCGGTAACGAATCTGCGTTCACGACAAAGGCTAACGCATTGAACTCCCAGGAGATTGTTCTTGCGGCTCTGCCGAAGTCTCCGACTTCTGGTGCTGAAAAGGCTTCGGCTTTGTTCGGCTGCGTGGCCCCGAAGGCGTTGAACGATCCTGCCGCTCCGCTGCACAATTGGGCTGTTGCTGGTGTTGTCGCGCCGAAACGCGATGACCGTGAAGACCCTGATGGCAACAACAGACTTTTGAAGTCCGGCTGTGCTTTGATGGTTGCCGCTGACGATGGAAGCGTGTTTACTAGCCGTATCGTGACTACTTACAAGCGTAATGCCCAAGGTGTTCAGGACGATTCTTTCTTGCAGCTTGAAACGGTGCTTACTTTATCTTACCTCCGCTGGTACTGGAACAACTATCTTGCTGGCAAGTACGCCCATGCGAAGCTTGCTCCGGATGGCTCCAAGTTTGGCGCTGGTCAACAGGTAATGACGCCGAGTCTCGGCAAGGCTGAACTTATTGCGTGCTACGAAAAATGGGAAGAAGCCGGTCTTGTTTACGACTCCAAGGGATTCGCAGAAAACCTTGTCGTCGAACTTGATCCGAACGACCCGTATGCGATGAATTTCTTGATTCCGGTCCATCTGGTCAAGCAGTTCTTTGTTTCCAAATCCAAAATTGTTCACGACTAAGGAGGCCTGAAAATGGACGAAATTGATGTTGTTGGTGGCGAATACGAATTCAAGATCAACGGTTTTCAGTACAACTTAAAAGGTCATCCGAACATTGAATATGGCGGCAAACATTACGAGCCGGTTATCGGTCCGGGCGGCGTGCATCTTGGCGACAAGTGCGTCGGCGAAAGCCCGAGTAAGATTTCCTTGACGCTTGTTGACCTGAATTCTCTTGATATCGTCGAGCTTCAGCAGACGCGCAATGCGACCGTTACGCTCAAGAAGCCGAACGGCAAGACTTTCGTGATGAGGAATGCTTCTTGTAGCGCTCCGATTACTGAGAATTGCGAGGATGGCGAAGTCGCGGTTGAATTTTCCGCAGGTCCTGCAGATGACCAGAAATCGTAGATAACCCCTCTTGTCTATGATATCCGCACTCGTGGGAGTCCGTTAGGGGTGGCTTGACTGCGTATCTCTAACGCAGGTCTGGGTTTGAGTCCCGGATGCGGCTTAACTTGTTCAAATCCATAAAAGGAGTAAAAATATGGACTACAGACTGAAAGTTCCTATTACTAAGCCGAACGGCGAAAAGATTGAATCTGTCGTCATCCGGGAGCAATACACCGGACGTGACAACAAGGCTATAGGCAATTGCAAAGGTAACGGAGATGCCGAAATCGCTCTCGTCGTCTGTGCGACGGGGCTTTCCGAAAATACGGTGCTCAACATGAGCTCTTGTGACGTGAATGCCATTGCCGAGGTTGCCGCAAATTTTTTAGCCAATGGCGGGGCGTAGGCCTTGACGACGGTTTTGCCGTGCTTGCAGGCGTGTTCCATTGGTCTTACAGAGATATAATGGAGCTTGGCTCGGAAGAATTTAAATACAGCCTGAAAGCCGCTGAAAAATTCCTTAAATGGAAAACTCCGAAATCTGTGAAGTGAAATCCATTCTTTGAGTTAGATTATTAAGCCTGGGGCGAATGCTACAGGCTTTTTACGTGAAAAAAAAAGATGTGTTAAAATGGTTCTTTTTTTGCCTGCATTGGATGATATTTGAATCATGGCCAGTAAAATAAATGCCCAAATCGGGTTGAACGTCAATAAAAGCTCCGTCGATGCGGTTGTAAACAACGTTTCGACCGTTAAAAAGCAGGTCCAAAGCGTCGGTCCTGTTTTTGACAGCCTCCAAAAAAAGATTGAATCTTTGGGCAGCGTCGCCAAATGGGCTGCTATCGGTGCCGGAGCTGAGCGTGTTTTTGGCGGTATTAAGAGAATCGTCGATTCCGTTTCCAATTCGTTCAAAAAGCAGTTCGATTTCGCTCAATCTTACGCTTCTTTTGGCGACAGGATTGCGAAAACGTCGCGCCTTGTCGGCATGTCCGTCAAGGACTACCAGGCGTTTGCTTCGGCTGCAAAGCATGCCGGAATGTCCACCGAAGAGATGGACAGCGCTTTGCGAAAATTCAGCGTGAACCTGGGTAAAGCGCGAGCTGGTGACCGTGCCGCATCCAAGATGTTCGATTCCATTCTTGGAGGCCGAAAACTTTCCGGTTTCAAGGATTCGACGTCGTTGATTTCCGCTATCGCTGACGGTTATAAAAAGCTTAATTCCGCCGAACAAAAGGCTTTTGTGACAAATGAACTTTTCGGACGTGGCGGCGTTAAGATGGCTGAGCTATTGTCCGGAGGCGGAGAAGGATTGCGGAGCGCCTTGGCGGATTTCGAAGGCGGTTTTTCCGAAGAGGGAGCGAAAAATGCGGAGCTGTTTAACGACGAACTCCAAAAGACCCAGGAGATTATCGACTCTTTGAAAATTTCGGCGGCTCAGGAACTGTTTCCGGTAATTACGGAAATGTTCAAGTCCGTGCAAAAGTTTGTCAAGGAAAACCGGGCTGAACTTTTGCCTGTTGTAAAGGATTTGTTCGCCCATTCGGTCGAGCTTGTGAAGTCTCTGTTGCCGTTGACCGTAAAACTTTTAAAGTCGGTACTTAAAATATTCGACCTGATTGGGCCAAAAGTATTCATTATCGTTGGAGGCTTGGTTTCGATGGCTCCTGCGGTGGTGCAGATTCTGTCAGGGCTTATAATGATGGCTCCAATTTTGACAAAGATTGGTGTTATTTTGAAAAGTATTTTTATGTTCGGACAAGGTTTGCTAATTGGCGTAAAACTTTTTGTCGGCCTTATTGGCGGCGCTTTGCTGGCGAAAATTGCGCTTGTGACATTTGGAATTATAGGATGGATATCCGCATTTAAGTCTGTGTATAAGAATTGGGATATGCTGAAGTCTTTCCTTAAAGATATTGCTTCTAGCGTCGGAGATTGGTTTTCAAATATCGGCCAAAAAATCAGCAATTTCTTCATGGACAAACTTTCTGGCGTTATGAATTTTGTCGGTCAAATCAAGAGCTCCGTTCTTGGTTTATTTGGCGGATTTCCTGACAAGATTAAAAGTTTGTTTGGGTTTGGCAGTATAGATGTTAATGCGAATGGTGCTTCCGGCGCTCAGTCTACTCTTGCTGCGTCGGCTGTCCAGGCGGTGAGCGAGTCTCGCACGACTGTTACCAACCGATTCGCCGTTGACTTCAACAACGTTCCTCGCGGCACGAAAATCACGCCGCCGGCTAAAGGCGACTTCGACTGGTCTCGCGGCTATATACTTGGGGGCATCTGATGGCTGGATGGCGTAACGAGTACGTAGATTCGCTGCAGAAGGTAGTGGTCAGCACGGTAAATGGCGACATCGAATGTGTCGCTGCATCTTACGACGGTGTTCCTTTTTATTACAAGGAGACTGAAACGTCCGGTGGTCGTGAAATTGTAACGACTGCTTTGCCGTTTTCGGACAAGCATGTAAACCAGGATTTGGGCAAGAAAGTAAAAAGTTTTACGTTGTCCATTTATCTCGTTGGTCCGAATTGCGAACTTGACCGCAAACGCCTGGAAGAAGTTTTTGACCGTGAAGGCTCTTTTGAATTTGTCCATCCTTACTATGGCAAATTTTACGCCCGCTGTCCTGAATACCGTTTCAAATACAGCTCCGAAGTGTATGAGTACGCAGAGGGCGAGGCTACGTTTGTTCCGGAAGATGACCCGAAAAAGTCTGACCGGAGCGTCGTTGATCTACGAGGTTCTTCAGTTGCGAAAGCTGAGCAAAACCTTGATTCCGCACAAGCGAAATTCAGCGAAGATTTCAGCATCGTTGGCAAGGCAAAATCTGTTGTCGATTCCGTGTCTTCGCATGTGTCGATGGTAATGGACAAGATTGAGAGCGCACGCCAGTCAATGCGTGACGTTTCGCAGTTCGTTCAGACTATTTCGAGGATCCGCGAAAATGTTCAGCTTATCTTACAGACGCCTGCCGATTTTGCGGCCCGCGTTCAGCGGTTGCTGACAATGACGAAAGAGACTGTTGATCCGGAAGGCGGTTTCAACGACTACGTGAACGAAAGTCTTGCGGTGATGGCGTCTCAAGTCGGCACGCCTGATTATTCCGGGGCTGCCGCTTCGGAGCTGAACGCGAAAATCGACCGGCTGGTCGTTATGAGTGCGGCGTCGATGGCTGCACAATCTGTAGTCAATAGCTCTTTTGTCAGTGCGGACGAAGCTCGCGAAATGCAGGAGCGTGTGGCCACTGCGTTTGAAAATGCTGCCGTCAACATGGAATCTGTTGACGATTACGCTGAATTGGCGGACCTCGAAGCGACCGCTCTCAAGTATCTCCGTGACGAAATGACGCATCTTGCTGAGATTGTGGAATTGCCGTTGCCTGCGACGAGAGATGTCCTGTCGATTTGCTTTGACTGTTACGGCAACCTCGATAAACTTGATGATATCCTGGAGCGCAACGGTATTGGTGACCCGCTTTTGGTGACGCGGGATTCTTTGAAGGTGCTTTCGAAATGATTGAAGTCTTTGCCAACGGTCGAAAGTTTTCTTACTGGACGGGCGCGAGCGTGTCCCGTTCAATCGACCATATAGCGGCTGCTTTTTCGCTGACTCTTGTCGCAAAGTCCGAAAACGGCGACGCCGTGAGTATTTTTCCGGGGGATTCTGTCGAGATTGCCGTCGATGGCAAAAAGGTTGTTTCGGGTTATGCGGACAAGTTATCTACGTCATTTTCGCAGGGTTCGCGTCAGGTGACCGTTTCGGGTAACGAAAAAACTATCGACTTGTCCGATTGCTGTATCGAAAGTCCATTCGAATGGGAAAATAAAAAGATGGACGAAATCATCCGCTCGATATGCGCGAGATTCGATATCCGATTTGACAACCGCTACAATGTGGATGTTGGCATACCTTTTAAAAGGTTTGCTGTCGAGCCTGGGAGTAAAGCTGTTGATACATTGTCGAAACTGTGCAAAGAGCGAGGCGTGATGCCGTGCTCTGATGGCCGTGGGACTGTGTTTCTCTTTACGCCCGAAAAAGCACCACGTGGCCCGATGTTGCAGCAAGGAGAAAACCTCGTCTCTGCTTCCGTGGATTTGTCGCTTTCAGACCGTTTTTCGAAGTACACCGTGTATGGCACCGGCAGCGCGAAAAACAAGGCTGTAGGCGTCGCAAACGACAAAGACGTGCAGCGCTCAAGGCCGTTCATCCTGGTGGACTCGAATTCCGTCGATAAGGATAAAGTTCAAGCCCGTGCCGATTGGGAATGCCGCATCCGCGAGGCGAAATCGATGGCAGTCAACGCGAGCGTTATCGGATGGGCTCATTCTGGGGGACTTTGGGAGCCGGGAACTGTTTGTTCGTTCGTCGCCCCGGATTTATTCGTCAAATCTCCGCTGGACCTGCTTGTTTCGAGCGTCGAATATTCGTGGGGTGGTGATGGCCAAGTGACGAACTTGACATTGGTGCAGCCGGATTCTTTTTTGCCTGAGCCTGAGAAATCTAAAGCGAGAAAAACTGCAAAGGCAGACCCGTGGGCGAGTATCAAGAAGGCGGTGCAAGGATGAGTATGAGTCTTTTAGAGCCTTTGTTGGCCCGTTTGCGGCTGATTGTGGGCCGTTGCGTGATTACGGCGACCAAGTACAAGGGTGGCGAAATGCTCTCCGATATCGGTCTTGTTGCCGATGAAAAGCGCCGTAACGTCGAGCTGATGCAACAGTACGGCTTCTCCAGTCGCCCCAAAGGCGATGTTGACGGTGTGGCGATATTCGTTGGCGGCAGTCGTGAAAACGGCGTGGTGATCGCGACGCGTGGCGAATGCCCGGAGTTGAAGCCTGGTGAAGTGATGGTTCATTCGCCGTTTGGCTCCAGCATCAAGCTCAAGGATGATGGTAGTATCGAGCTGGTGACCGATTCGAAAAAGTTTAGATTCGTGGGCGATGTCGAGACAACCGGCAAGATGACTGTTGGCGGTAGGCTTGAAGCCGATGGCGAAATTACAGCCATGCGGACTTCAACGCGTGTAAGCCTGTCAACGCACATGCACGCGACGGCTGCTCCTGGTAGCCCGAGCCCTCCGACTCCTGGGTCGTAAAAAACTTGTGTCAAAAATATTTTTTTGAGCCTTCGGGTCGCTTATCTTTATCGTGATGAGCGACCTTGCTTTGTTTCGCAGAAGTGACGGATATTTCGACCTCGACTTTGATAAAAGTCGGGGCGACTTGCTTACATCCGACACTATCGAAAACGCCGTGATCATATCTATCGGCACTTATGCCCGCGAACGCAAACTTGGCCGCAATGCGAATCTAAAGCCGTGCGTTGGCGGATGGTGGGGCGACGCTCTTGATGACAAGGGTGTTTTGGGCGGTTATCTGTACGAGGCTTTCCCTGGAAAGCTGACAGCCTCGACAGCCAAGTCTGTCGAAAATCTTGTAAAAGAATCTCTACAGTGGATGATTGACGACGGCGTTGCCAAATCTGTTGATTGTTCCTCGAATATTATCAATGAAGACAATGTTCTTACTTTGTCTGTTGTTGTTACGCGACCGGACGGAAAGAAAGAAGATCCTTTTTTATACGAGCTGAAATGGAAGGCTACCGATGGAATTTAAGAGCTTAAGAGAACTTGTCCGAATTGTCGAAAATTCCTTGTTTGTCCAGTTTGACATGCTGAACAGGCTTGCGGATATGCCGACGACGGGCGTCTTGCGTAAATCCGTTTTCAAGGTCCTTGCCGCTGTTGTCGGCGGTGCGCTCCATCTGCTTGTCCTTATCGAAAAGAAAATATGGAAAAACGCCTTTGTCTGGAGCTGTGACGTTGACCGTCTTGACGGTTTTGGCACTGAATACGGTGTACCTCACAAGCCTCCAATGTACGCTACTGGATATGCGCGTGTAGTGCTTGCAAGCGGCACCAGCTCCGTGTCGATTCCGGAAGGCACTGTGATTACCGATTCGTCGTCGAGTCTTGAATACGAAGTAATTGCGACTACGACAGTGACGAGTTCCGCAAAGGATGTCCCGGTGAGGGCTTTGGTGTACGGTGCTGATTCTAACCTTGACGACGGCGTTGCGCTGGAATTTCGCGACGTAGATATTGCTGGCGTTGAATCAATGAGCTCCAAAGATATTGCTGGCGGCGCTTTATTTGTAGTTCTTGTCAATGGCGATGTGCAAGGCTGGGGCGAAACTGCCGAAATGTATCGGGCTCGCTTGCAGAACAGGATCCAAAATCCAGTGAACGGAGGCTCGAAAAATGATTACTGGACATGGGCTACAAGACACCAGTTTGTTACACATGCGTATATCATTCCTCAGAAGCCAAAAGTCAATTCTGTGAGCGTCGCTATAGCCAATTACAACAGCGATAACATCGTGTGCACTGATGACCAGGTCGAAGAGGTTAAGGGCTATTTGACAAGCGATGCCCGGAGGCCTATTGGCGCTGATGTACATGTATTTAGCGTTACGCCTGTTTTGCTAGAAATTTCTGCGAGCGTGACGCCGTTCAACGACGCTGTGAAAGAAAGCGTTACCGATGCGATTATGCGTTATTTTCGCGGCGTTGATCCTGGACAAACGGTCTATTTCGAAAACCTCCGACTTTATGTGCGGTCAAATTCTTTGGCGGAATCGTTCAGAATTGATTCCGTTGTCAAGGATGGAAATTCGGTATCCGAAATTCTTTTTGCGCTTACGTTCCCGTCGGACCCTGATGATCCTGTTGTTGCCGAAGTTGCTGATTGCTCTGTAATCTTGAGGGATGGTGATATCTGATGACGACGATAGTCCAGCATATAACGCCTCGTTCGGTGCGAGCTGACGGAATAGTCCGATTGTGGGGAGCCGGTTTTGACGGCTCTTGCAATGTACTTGTCGGCAATCGTCCGGCGACGATCGTTGACTACGAAAATGACTTCATTGAATTTGTCGCCCCTGGTTCTGTTGGTCAGCATACCGTGAAACTTGTTCGTGGTTCCGACGAAATTTACAGCGAAAAATTATTTGTCGTGTCTTTCGAAAATTCGCAGACCTGGAATTTGCCGGTCCGAGCGGAAGATGATTTCCGTTATGCGCTGCTGGGCCTTATGCCGCGTGGCTTTGCGTGGTTTACGGGCAAGGACGGAAACTGGTGGAAACTGTTTTCGGCATTCGCTTCCGGATTCAAGGCCGTACACGACAGCCTTAGACATCTTGTTGACGAATGCAGTCCGCTGAAGACGACGTCTTATTCCGATTGGGAACGCGAACTCGGACTTCCGTTGAAAGGTCTTGAGCAAAGTACAAATGCAGGTCGTAAAAGAGAAATTGTCCGTGTTTCGCGCAGCAAGGGCGGCTGCACCGTGCCGTATTTGCGTTCACTTTTGAAACTTTACGGTGCTCGGTTCGATATTTACGAGTTTTTCAAGAGTCCTTCAGTTTTTCCTGCTTGGGTGGCCGAAAAGAATGGCGATATGGCAAATTTCTTTGTCCTTATTAAAGTCTATCGCGATTCTCCGGGCCCGCGAGGCATGACGTGCAAATCGAAGTGCAATGCGTCTCTTGGAACTCCGCGAGACTCGAAACTTGAAGCAATTGTCGAAAAATCGAAACCGGCTCACATCAAGGTAGTGTACAGCTACGTTATCCGTGTGCTTACTGACATGGGTGGTAACCCGATTGTTGATGATAGCAACCGCATGATTATCGTATAGAGGTGTTATATTATGTACTACATAAATACAGATACGGCAACCGAAGAACACGAATTTACCGATGGCGATGAAAGTCAGTTGATTCCTGCGACGGATATGAACGCAGATTGGTACAACATGATTCAGCGTGAACTTCAGAACGTTGTTTTGAAGGGTGGACTTGAATTGGACCCGTTGGAAGATAGCCAGGTTTGGAAAGTGATTGAAAAACTCGGTCTTAAATCGATTGTGTCGAATGATGCAACTGTCAATATCGGTAATTATAAAGGCGGATTGCTAATTATCCATAATCCAAGTAATTTTACTTTATCTAGTACTATATACACGAATTCCCCAGTGGTAATAATTCCGATGTGGGCGGATGGTTCTCCGGAATCTTTCAACTTTGTATATAATAACCAAATTCTCACCATAAAGAAAGGCCAGATGATTATTGGCTGGGCATTGAATCTTCCTGGGGTTGGTACCGTACAGATGGCTGCTCTTGCTATTCCCGTATTTTTCAGCGGAAAGATGGAATTGGGTAATGTAAATGCCGTTTCGCTGAAAACGTCAAAGTTTTTTGATGCTGGGTTTGTTTCGTTCGAGTATTCTGACGACATTGATCAAGAAACCGGAATGGAAGAATGGCGTGCTTGGCAGATGGCAGAACATTGGAGTGTTGGACAAGTTAAGCGTGTTTATTGCTCTAATGTAAGTACTGTGCGTAATGTGCCTGTATATTATGACGCTGATTCGAGTTGGAAAACTGTTCCTTTTTATAAGAATGGCTATAGAGAATTTATATGTGTTGGAACTCGTAGCGTGATTGCGGGTGAAATTACTAGAACGTATGCTATTTTACTTGTAAATGGCGGCGCTTACACCGAAAGTCAATCGTAAGGAGGTCTGAAATGCCAAGCGAAATACAATATATTACGTACAAAGATTTTATTGCTAGTCTTTTGACGACTGAGAATCCTGACGACAATGATTTGCTCGTTGTAAGTAATGATACTGACGGACCGCGTGCCGTTACGGCTGATACATTCGCGTTGGCGTCTGATATAGATATAGATCCGACGAACCCAAACGTCCTTGCAGCTATCGTATTGAAACTTGGATATGTATCTTTATTCGTTGCCGAGTCTTACAGTGACGAATCAAGCTATTTGAAGGGCAATGTTGTTTGGCACAATGGCGCAGTATATTGCGCAAAATCGAATACGTCTGGTGCGTGGGATGCAACAAAGTGGGATTCGATTAACATTGCGAAGATAATTTCAATGCTTGGATCGTTAAAAGATGGCGGTTCGTTGACCGACGCGGCTGCTGTCACGGTCCCGAACAATGCGTTATCTACGCTGACTACTGCACAGTCTACATTGACGTTGCGAGTTTATTGCGAACCTGGAGAAATCCCGAATTTTGCAGTCGAAATAACGACCACGGCGTCTGTTACTTTGACTGTTGTCGAAATTGTCAGCGGTGGCGGAGCTTCGGTCGCAACTGTGCTGAAGTATTCCGCGGCTGGCGGAAATGAACTTGAAAGTGGAAAGACGTACCAAGTGACGTGCGTCGGGTCGTGCTGGACCGTTGCCGAGTTCGTAGATCCGAACGCACAACGTAACGTTACACCTCAAGTCCAGTCGGATAGTTCTGAAAGTTCGGATGATTCCGATAGTCCTTCTGTAGGTGATGACGACGGAGAGGATAGATGATTCTGACACAGCATGGAATCAATAGTCTGCCGGGTGGAATCCCGGAAATCATATTTGCGAGTGACGACCTTGTTGACGTGAAGGCAGGCGCGTTACTTTCGTCCGATGTGGAAAGTGCTGATTCCAGCTCTTTTTCCCTGCCGTATAGTTCGAGCACGCCTTTTGGCGATGGAATTTTTAATACGACTGTGATTAAAAGTGCGTGGAATGCGTCAAAAAAATATTGCCTGTTCAGCGATAAAAACGTTGTTATTAAGGCTCCAATTACAAAATTGGATGCCTTTAGTCTGCAATTTTACTACATGAGCGACCAGGACTGCGGAAGGTTTCATTTTTTTGACCCGTACACTGAGATTTTTTCGGTCTACAACGACGCCTCTTATGTTACTTTATTGGCACTTGGCGGTAACGCGGAGGCATTCAATATGGCTGGCATAGGAACTGGGCCTTGGCAAACAAATCCGACAAAATGCAGTTACTCGTATGGTGGGCACGCAATAGTGACGTTTATATCTGTTGTATGTGAGCGCATTTCAGGCAATACTTTTAGGCTCTATTTTTATGCTGACGGTGTGCTTTACTTTGCGTTCAACAAATCGTTGTCAACTGATAATATACCTATCAGCCACGCCAAGCATAGCGCCAGTTCGACAAAAAAATGTTACGTGTCGGAGATTATGTTGTTCTCGTACAGTCGGGCGAGCCAGGATAAGTTGACTTACAATACAAACGGATACATGCCGATGTGTTAACGATGCTGCGTGAGTCGTAAGTGTAAATATAAACTAATTTATAGCGTTTATCCGAGGTAACATGGAACTATCTTCAATTTTTTCGACGATCGGTAACGTGCTAGGCTACCCGGCGATGCTCCTTATCTTTTGGCTATACATAAAGGTCAAGGATACGGAGAAACGCTTGCAACGTGGCGACTCCGATATGAAGGAGATGCTCAAGCTCATAACCGATATCCGCATCGACGTCGCAGTCTTGCGCTAAAAAATATCTTGTGCCCAAACTAATGTTTTTGCGCGGCGCAAAAGCAATATTCATCTTCGAGAGAGCGCCGAATCCGGAAATACCGGAGGAGGTATTTAACAGCCAACTTAAGGAGATGATAAGATGGCCGTGTATAACAACGATGAGTACGCCTCCAAAGGCGTTGGTACAGCCGGTCTTACGACCGGTATCATTGGAACCGTTCTTGGTTCCGGAATCCTCAACAATGGTCTTGCTGGCCTTTTCGGCGGCAACCAGAATCCTTCGGCAAGCCCGATTTACCAGTTGTCCCAAAAGGACAACGAAATCGCGCAGCTCAAGGCGCAGCAATATTCCGATAACAAGTTCTTCGCACTTTCCGAAAAGGTTGCGGGTCTTGAATCGAAGATTGTCGCTATCGAGACTGCCGCTCCGCTTCGCGACAAGATTCTGTCTGACAGCATCTTGAACCTGCAACAGCAAATGGCCGAGATCTCTGTCCGCCGGGTCCCGAACCGTGCGCTTGATCCTGGCTATGGTCCGGCTTTCGTTGCGCCGATGCCGCCTCCGGGATTCGTCTTGCAGCCGGTTGTGCAGGGTACGACTACGCCGACTCCGACCACTACGACCACGGCTCAGGCCGCATAAGGTAGGAGGTCGCCTTTATGCAAATTTCGTTTGACAAGGCCGTGAATTGCGCCTTGGAATATATGTCCGACCTGGTGATAACCATTCCGAAGCAAATCGACAAATGGCTTGGAACGGCAGCCGTCGTCGGCTTGAAAACAAATCCTGAACCTATAAAAGCCAAGGTTCGTCCGTGGCTTGAGATGGCGGGGATTCTTTCCGGAGGCATGGTTGATCTTGAAACTCTGAAATCGTCGCTGGAGGCAGCCTTCGCGGCTGTGCCCAGGATAACGTATTTCGGTTTCACGTTCACGATTGATGACGTTCCGGTCTTGCTTGCGAAAATGCAGCAGGGCGAATCTCCTACACCCGTAACGACGGAGGTTGTAAATGACGGATAAACTCAAACATGAGCTGGAACGTGCAGAGCATAATCTTTGCCGCCACCTTGAAGACCTGAATGACCAGGTGGACCAGGATGGTGGCCGTATAAAAGACCACATGACTCTTGATGCTTACAAGGACTGCCTAAAGTCCATCAAGTATCATGATGAAATCATGCGTGGTAACGGTGACGTCGCTGCCGCGAAAGTTGCGACGAAGCCGACGGCTGGCGCGATGAATGGCGTTATGTAACTGTGCAAAAATCTCAAGGCGGCCTGCAGTGATGTGGGCTGCCTTTTTTTTGTGTCTAAATTTATCTTTGAGCAATTGTTAATTTATACTTTGTATAAAGTATAACGGATATCGAGGTCTTATGGGTACAGCAAAGAAAAGGTCTGAATCGTCAAAGTGGATGGAGTTTTTTAAACCGCTCATGGTTGCTCTCATCGGTCTTTTGTCTGCGGCGACATTTTATTTGCAGCATTCAAATTCACAAAACAACGACGAGCGGATGGCTGTGTTCGAATCGGAAATTACAGATCTGAAATCCTGGAGAGGCACGGTCGAAATGGATTTTAAAGACTTTTCAAGCGTCATGTCAGACGTGAGGTCAGATGTGTCCTACATACGAGGAAAGCTGGAAAGCTTAAAAAAATAGTCATGATCAGGGCCTTAATTTTATTCTTGTTCATTTTGTTTATTGTCCTTGCGGGCGTTTTCTTTTTTCGACGAAAAGGATTGGGGTAGAACATCGTCAAACCGGCGACGACCATGAGGACTGCGATCTTTTGAGCGACTTGGAGGCTGTTGAATCGGTATGCACAGATTTATACACTTTTTTAGGCGATTTTTATAAAAAAGACTGAAATAAAGTGAAAACGAGTAAAACTGAATGAAAATTATTGAAACTTTGAAAAGGTCCATTTTTAAGCTAAAAACGGCAAAATGAACAAAAACGTTAAGTTTTAGTTGAATTTTAAAGTAAATTTTTTTATTTTTAAACAATTTGGCGGCTTGCAGCGTCAACGAACCAACTCCAGCACAGCAATCTAAAATCGTATAGAAATCATCGCGAACAGCGAGCTTGGCAACTAATTGAGAAAGTGTTTCAGGAGTAAAGTCTTGTTTGAAGTTCTCTCTATCGGCGCACCAGTATTGGTATATCATTCGGATACAGTCGTTTTCGTATCCGCATATAATTTGAGACAACTTTTTGTAAAAATCAGAATCGTTCTGAGTGTATGCAGCAACTATTTTGTCAAAAAAATTTGATATATCGTTGCATTCAAATTGACTTTTAAGAACTTCAAGAATTTCGGTTAATTCAGCGTTCTTTGGTGTTTTTTGGATTTCTGTTGGTGTTGCAAACATTTCTATTTGGTCGCTCATACGAATTTTCCCATTACTGAATATTTCTTGACTTTCATTACGTCGGCGTTGTATGATTCGTTAAATCCATTGCTATTTCTTAGCCCTCAGTTTTGCAAGGAATTTCTTCCTTCGGTTATTCATCCATTCGCGGACGGACGGCTTCGAAAAGCCGTAACCGAACGAGAATATGTATGGCGTGATGTTGCCTAGGCGGATTTCCTTGGCGAGAGTAGTCGCGCCGATTTTCATTTCCTTCATCGCTCCTAGACGTGTGAGGAATTCTTCGTCGTCCATAATGAACGACAGTTTTTCTTCTTTGATTTCGGCGGCGGATTCTGTCATTTGTTTTCTCCTTCTTTTATTTTAAATTCTTTATATTGATAATGGAAAATATCGTTGTAGGCGTTCGCCAGAATTACGGCTGTGGTAAATTCGCCTTTGTATGTGCCTTTGTTTTTCCTGGTCTCAATTGTTTCGTCGATTAAACCTGCTTGCCACTTGATGCGCTGCTGCATTCTGTCGTGCAAGACTTGACCAATGTCCTGTTCGAAAGCGTCCGCAAGATAATCGGAAAGATATTGTTCAAGCGCTCCGATTTGGCAAAGAAAACGCCTTTCGAAACAGAGCTCGTTGAGGTTTCTTCTGTATAAGAACAGCATTGTCGATGCGCTTTTCGCTGGATCTTTATTGATGGACTTTCGCAAAGCTTTGTAACGGTTTTCAAGACCGGCGGCTCTTCTTTTGATTTCTTCGATATCAATTTCCATTTTAAACCTTCTTGATTTAGGTCCTGAAATAAAAAGACTATTTAAGTTGTTTAGTATCGATTATGAAAAATCTCGTTCCTTTTCTCGGTTCCATTGGTTCCATGTTTTGTTCGTCAATCCAACAGTTTCCGGATATCGCGTTTTCGCGTTCGGCTTCTGGAACTTCTTTCCAGCCTTCCGCCTCAAAGATTCGCTTGATTTCATTTGCTTTTTGAAGTTTCTTTTCGTAGCATGGCAAACAAAGACCGTCGTAGAGGAATCTTGCTTTTCGGCGACACTCTTCGCAAGGGACTGACGTTCGGCCTGACGGTGCATATTGAATCAGTTTTTCGTTTATCTTATAGCCTAGAATGTCTGCATCTATGTAATCCCTGCACAGATAACTCCATTCGTCATCGTTCGTGCCTTCGAGGTGGAGTTTGCAACAGCATTCGGTGTGATTGTTTTCATCGTAAAGATTGTGATTGCGGAAGTGTATGCATTTGCGGCAATATTTCTTTTGTGCTTCAGGGTGTTTTATCTTGCAATCGCATTCGACGCAATTGCCATTGTCAAGAAGCGTGACGTATTCTTCGCCGCATGTTTTGCAAACTGGAAAACAATCCTTTTCGAGTTCTTCGAGACCCTTTTCTTCGTCAACGCTGTCAATACACACGTCTGTAATCGCATTCTTCATTTTGTCGAGTGCGCCGCGAATCAGTTTCTTTGATACGTTGTGTGTTTTGGCTCGTTCTTCGATGGCGTTTGTTATAAACATCATTACGTCTGATACGCTGTCGTGTACGTCAAAGTTTATTTCGCTATCACGGCTAGGATGAGCTCCCGTTTGTGATAAACTGGCTGATATCGAAAATTCGACGTACACTTTCGGATATTCCAAGGCGCAATGGATGCTGACTCCAATGCCTGGGCGTTTTTCTTCCGTACATTCGAAAGTAAGCATGTTGCGCGAGAAAACTCCATGCTCGTTCAGTGCGGCGTTTTTCCATGTGCGGCAAAGAGTGGTGTTGCTCATTCGATGTATCTCTAGCTTCCAGCTCATTTTACATATACCTCCGTGTAACACCAGCTCTGCGGAGGGCGCTTGATGTTGAACTGTGTAATTTCCATCGGCTTGAACGTGAACTTGTACGGATAAAATATTTTCATGCCGTACAGTACACTTTTTTCGCCCTTGTACTTTTTCAGGTCTTCCAGCGGAACGCAACCTTCTTTGATGATTTTCTTTGCTTCATCGCAAATTTCAGCACCTTCAAATGGCGGTTCTGAAAAATCAACTCTTGCCACTCCGTTGCAGATGAAGTAGCCCGTGACCTTTTTTACTGGGGCGGTCTCGTAGAGGTAAACGGTCAATTTTTCGTGGGAAAGATGTATTGGGAGCAAGCAGCTTGGCACAATCTTCCTCCACTCGATCGTCTTCTTTCCCTCGTATATGAGCTTGGCCCACTTGGGGTGTATCGAAAGAATTATGTCCATTCAGTCGGTCTCCTATTCGTAGTGCCAGGTGCCGTTTGAAAAACGCTGGAGCCGTCCGCCAGCCCAGACTTCAAGGACCCCAGTTTTGCCGTTTTCGTTTATAACGGTCCATTCTGTGTATGTTGTGCAAGATTGTCCGCTGCAGACAACGAGGGCGTTGTGCCAGAATCTGGGGCCGACCATCGGAATTACCAACATTGCGATAATAGCGATGATACAAAATGCAATTTTGACGATGTTCAAGAACAAACTGTCTTCGTTTCTTTTCTGCATGGCGATCATGTAGTTTATGTTAGGAGTGTTTTGTTGGCTTTCGCCTAAGCGGTAACCGCTCCAAATATCATTATCTTTCATTGCTTGCCTCCTTTATTCTTTTAGCTTTTTTAAAGTGTTTACCTTTTTTTAAGATGTCGAGGAAATTGATTCTATTCCAGGGGTTCATTCCTCCAAAGACTTGCATTTCAAAAATTTCACGCCATTCCTGTTTTTGTTTCGGGTCGATTTGACGGGCATTTTTCGAACGGAAAACAATCCGATGAAATGCGTTATAGATGGCGTTTCGACGATGACCGCCTTTGCGGTTTGGCTTGTAAAATTCAGTCATTATGCAAGCGTTATGATTTACGCAGTATTTTCCGAATCCATTTTTTGATGTTGCGGTATAGCTAAATTTTTTCATTTTTTTTACACTCCAAAATTTGTTTGATTTTTAACAGCAACGAAATAATCTGCATCGCATTTTTCGCATTTGTAATGTGTGCAAAGTACTCCTCTAAGTTTTACAAAAGAATCGTACTTCAAAAATTTTTTACTGCGACATTCCTTTGCGCCGATTGGTCTTCTGCATTTTTCAGGCTTTTCAAAGTATATTTTATGGTGCTCATAGTTTAGTTTACTATTCATTCATTACCTCTTGAACTGATTTGCAATTTCAAGCCAACGTTTGTGCCATCTTGCGAAAAATTCAATTTTATGGTTGTAATGATGTTCTAAATTTTCATCTTAGGCCACTTTCTGCCGTAAATTGAGCGCATCTTACTGTTTAATAGTTTGTTCTTTTTAATTCTTGATTTCATTTTACTTCTCGTTAAATCTGTGTGCTAGTTGAATCCAGGTGTCTTCCCATTCTTCCCAAAATTCTGATTTTTTGACGAGCGAATCTGCTTCGGACTTTGTGTATTTCCTAAGGGCGATGTTATAACAGTTTTCTTTTCGTTCACAACAAAGTTCTGCCATCTTAAGGCAACGCTTGTGTTTTTCGCGTGCTACAATCTTGTTGTGGATGCGCTTGCTGTCATTTAATTCAAATCGAAGGGTTTGTGCGATGTCCATTAAATCGGATTTATCATGTTTAAGCGTCACGTTCTCGATGCGTATTTGCTCGACCATGTTCCAGTGTTTGTATGCGGCGTTTGCGATTTGTCCGATGGGGGAATGGGTGTCGAGGCCTATGCAATTTCTTCGTTCTCTGAACATTGATATTGCTCGGTATTTTAATTCAGCGATTGTTTTATCTACTCCGTCAATTTGATCTATTGCTTGACATAGAAAATCTTGTAGTATGTTGATTTTACGGCAGTGCCTTACGAATTCTTTTGTAAGTTCCATTATTCAAATTCCTTTGCCTTTGCACGACATTTTCGAATTTGAACGAGTATTATTGCTCGCATCGAACAACAGGCTTCGTTAAATGTTCTGACTCCGTCTTGCCAAAATATTGAATTCATGTGTTTGCGAATGTATCCATCAACATCAAGTCTTTTTAAGGCTGTAGCTCTCGCGATCCATAGTGCGTGTTGCAATCTGGCTATCCGTTTGTCGGCGTTGCAGCAGGCTTGAATTGCCTTGTCGTGGTCTTTAGCCAATTCCTTGTACTTGCCTGCAAGTTCTTCGACACGCTTCTTGTATGCGTCGCGGTTGGCTTCGGCAAGTTCAAGGCCGGTTTCCATCGGGCGGAGGCGTTCGAGTTCGGCGGTCATCGATTCGAATACGTCGCGGGAAATCGTTACCGTGCCGTGGTCGTGATGCAGTGGATATTGTTTTTCGCTCATCGCTTACCTTCCTTAGTTTGTTTTTCGCTGCTTCACGCCATTGCTACACCTTCACCTTGAACTTAATCGTCTTTTGACAGCAAGGACGCTTGACAAGGACTTCCTTGTAGTGGTCTGCGATATCCTTGATTGACGGTTCTTTTTTCCGATCAAAAATGCCGGATCCGAACATGTTTTCGAAATTAAAAGGATTTTTACTAGGCATGTTTACCCCATGTAGTGAGTTTCGATTTTATAGTTGTGAAGAAATCCTTGCTTGCCGCGTTTGTACATGGCAACGATTTCTTCGGCTCTATCCCTGTCGTCTTCGACTTGAGAAGAGCAGTAATGACCGTCAAGATCCGTTTCGATTATTACCCACACCTGCATTATTTATTCTCCTTTTTGGGCCGTCCGCGCTTTATTGGCGGCGGCGGGAACGGCGGAGTCAGATCCTGCTTGACGGTGATTGGCTCGTTGTGCATGGCCATGCGCTGGTGGAGCTGTTCGTGGAATGATGCGTCATGGACGTTCGCGATGCGGTCCGTGATGAACTTGGTTGCGTCGAGTTCGAGCGAGCCTTCGAAATACTTGGTGCCGGTTTCCACGCATTCGATGACTGCGCGTCCGATTGCGTTTTCCAGCGGGCCCCTGCTCTTTCCGGAAAAAGCAGAGTTCAGTTTTTCGGCGTTGAAAGTGATATCCATATCTTTTTCCTTAGAATTTTCTTTTGATTAATCTTGGGTTGGGCCCGTGTATTTCGCAGGCCGAACACACGGGCTTGTTGTTGATTGTCTTGCACCACTTGCGATATCCGCACTGCGAACAAGTGACGTAAGTTTTGAGTTCTATTTCAGACATACACGACAGAGTGATACGGTGCAGTTGTCTTCTTTTCTGACAGCGACGTGAGTTTCTTTTGCCGAAAAAAGTGTCTTGTCACCTACGTTCTTCTCGGCAAGGAACTTTTTTATGAATTTCTTTACGTGACGCCATTGGTGACCGTACACTTCGCGCATCTGAGCATTGGCACGATGCTTGATTCTAGCTCTGTTCATTATCTTCGTCCTTTTCATCAGTTCCGCTTCTTTCTGCGAAGTACGACTGGATTGTCGCCTTGGACGGGACTACTTCGATGTCGTGCTTATTTTGCCTGAGCGGCCATGCGACGAGCATCAAGCCGCTCAGCGTGGCGATGTGTCCGCCTTCGGCTTCCGCGCCGTAAAGGACGTTGGCGATGGTTTCCGTGCCGATGGGCAGGACCCCAAAGGCGTCCGCGACGGAATCCAGCACGCCTATTTCGCCCGGGCGGAATGTTGCCCCTGTTGCGGATACGTTCTGCAGGGCTTCTGCTGGCGGCAAAGTCGCGAGCAGGTTCGGGTAAGGCAGTTCCGTTTCGCTCAATTCCTTGTAGCTCGGATTGTCGAGTCCGAGGCCGTATTCCATGACAAACTCTTCTTTCTTTTCGGCGGTGACGAGTGCACGTCCGTTGAGGTAGTTCAGGACCTGCATGTCTGCGTAGAAAGCGAGTTCCTGGAGCACGTCAATTTTGCTGAAATCTTCGTACTGGTTCAGATCCAAAACGGCTGCTACGTGGCAATCAGTGGCGATGGCATGAGCTGTGCGGTTAGGTACGAAAACGCACTTGAGGATGTTTGAGCCGGTTCCTTTCTTTGCTGAGATTTTCTTGCCCATGATCTTGAGGGCTGCAGCGGTCTTTTCGAATGGAGATTTTTCTTTGGACATGGGTTATTCCTCTTCGTTTGCGGAGTCTTCTTCAGAGTCTTCCGGTTTTTCTTCGCCGATGGCGTTGTTTGCGTTGCGTTCGAATTCTTCGCGGCTGTCCATCTCAAGGAACTCGCGGATGTCGTCATCTACGCCGTTATACCAGTTCACGATGTGGTCGGCTACTTCGTCGAGGAAGTCGTCTTCTGCGTCGTGCTGGTGTTTCAGGTAGGTTTCCTGGTTGCCGTTCTCGTCTTCGTAAACGCGTTCGAGGATTTCCAGGATAAAAGACTTTGCGGTTCTGCTGATGTTTCCGAAAACGCCTTTTAGCTTGTTTGCGACGATGCGCTTTTCTTCGGCGCTTGCTTCCTTGCGGATCTTTTCACGGCGCTTGTAATCGAAGTGATCCATGATGAAACTCCACGAGTTCAGATCCGCCGTGCTTTCGGCGGTCGTTTCGTCGTCGTTGTCGTCGTCAAGGTCGCCTATGCACACTCGGTAGGCAAGCCCGTGTTCTGCGGTGGTGTCGTCAACCCAGAAGAACGGGTCGATGTTCTGTTCCTTGAGCTTCTCGATTCTATCCTTTTCGTCTTCGTCGGTCGTTTCGGCGTCGATGTAGTCGCCCAAGCCGCCCATGGCTTCCCGAAGTTCGGCTTCCGGAACTTCGTCGAATCCCTTTTTGATGTAATCTTTGCGAATTTGTTCGGCCTTGTCCTTGACCTTTCTTTCGAAGCATTCGCGGTCGAGGCAGTAGCTGCACTGCACGTCGCCGAACAGGTCGAGCTGGCGGTCGCTTCGCTTCTCGCAGTTCTTGCAGACTTTCTTCGCTTCGAACGGTGCGCGTTCCAGGAGCGGGCGGGCGTCCATGATCGTGCGCTTAAGTTCTTCCGGATTCTTCCACGTGGCGAATTCGAGATACTTGTTCACGTCTTCCGGTGCGCACATGGTAAGTATTTCGGCGTGGCCCAGGTTGATGCGGCCTTCGGCAAGGTACTTCATGGCCTTGTCGCCAAGCTCCGTGATGCGGCGGCGTCCTTCGGCCCATCTTGCGGACTTGCCGAACATCGCGCCGATTTCCGTGCGGCCCTTGCCTTGCGCGAAAAGCTTCGCGACCGCGTTCGCCTCGTCAACGGCGGTCATGTTCTCGCGGACGATGTTCTCTGTCGTCGCGAGCGTGTAGGCTGTCGCGTCGTCGGCCTCGATGATGGTGCACGGCACCTTCTGCATGCCGAGTTCGCGGCACGCCTTGTAACGTCGGCTTCCGGCGATGACCTCGAACGTGTCGTCGTCCAGCGGGCGCACGGTGATATTCTGCAGCAGGCCGTTGGCGTTGATACTCGCTTTCAGGTCTTCGACACTTCCGATTTCGGAGCGCGGGTTGTTCGGGTTCTCGCGGATTTTCGAGACCGCAATTTCCCTGAATTTATCTTGATTCATGTCTTGATTCTTTCTTTGAGTTGTGGTTTTTAAAATTTTCCCTCCGGCGGCGGATTTACCAGCAGTATTGTGTGATTTATGTCGTGGCGATGTGCCACTGCCGCCATCGGGATTTTTTAACTTGTCAGCCTCGTCCTCGATCCGGTGAATGCGCTGGTGGATATTGTCGATTTCCTTCTTGCCGGGGAAATCGATGCCGTGACGGTTGCAGAAGTTGCGGCATGCGCGTATGCTCCGGCCTTGCGGCAAGACGCCGAGCGATACGAATCTCGCGTCAACATTCGTCCACGACTTGTACATCGGCTAGTCCTTGACAAGTGCGTAGAATGACCGCAGCCCGCGCATTTGCGCCTTGGCGTCTTCCAGCGCGTTGTGCGCTTCGCCGTTGCGTTCCGAGTCCTTGATGATGGGGAAAAGGTTCTTGACCGTGCGGTAATCGTACTGGTTCCAGAACTTCCATGGAAAATGGAAACCGAAGTGCGCAAAAAAAGCCTTGAGGATAGGGAAGTCGAAATCGAGCCCGTTGCACCAGGCCTTGAAACCGTCGTTCTTTCCCATCTTGAAGTTCTCGTAGCACCAGGCCTTGAAATCGGCGATGCCTTCTTTCGGGTCGGCGGTCCCGGCAAACGCATCGTTGAACACTTCCTTGTCCTTCGTGCGCCACCAGTCCATCGTGGCGACGTCGTCCTTGAAGCCTTCTTCGAGCAGCTTCATGACGCTGAAGCGGCGGTAGAATTCGACCTGTTTGCCGTCGCGGTCGAAGCCGAAAGCTCCGATGGTGAGCACCTTGCAGCCGGGGTTCTGGCCGCTGGTCTCGATATCGATCATGAGTTCGTTTTTCATGCCTTATCCTTCCTTTGAGTTTGTTGTTATTGCCTGACGATGCCCTTGTATTCGAGGTGCTTGAGCATCGTAATCTTTATCGCGAGCACCGAGTCGGCGACCTGCCTGGTCTTTGCGCGCTCGATGAACTGGCAGATGCTCGTTACGTCCGGGTGCGGCTTGCCCATCACCTTGACTTCCGTTACCTTCTTCTGGTCGGTGATTACGCTTACGACGTAAGTGCCGAACCTCGTTGCGCCCTTGAGTCTCGTGACTTCCATACATTCCCTCCGTGCGCATGTCAGAACGGCAAGTCTTCCATGTCCTGCTGCATCTGGGCTTCGGCTTCGCGCTGGTAATCGGGCGCGGTCTGCCTTGCCGGTTGGCCCTTGGCGGTCGAGCCGCTGGCCTGTGCATCGCTTGACTTCGATGAACCGCCTTGCTTCGACCTGGCCATCTTCCGCATCTCGGTGACGAGCACGTACATCTCGTTGTGCTGTTCGTTCGTCTGCGAGCTGATCCAGTTGTTGTTGCGGAGCTCGCCTTCGATCATGACGCGGTCGCCCTGGGCAAACTGCATGCGGCTCAGCGCCGTCGCGAGGTTGCCCCATGCCGTGCACTTGACCCACGTGCTCTTGCTCTTCCATTCGTCGCCTTCCTTGTAAGGCTTGTTGGTGCAGATGTCGAACGTGTAGCGCGGCTGGTTCTGTGCGCTCATGATATACTTCGGGTTATCACCGAGATTGCCGATTACTTCGACGTAGTTTTTAAAAAGTCCCATTATCTTCTTTCTCCATTCCATTCGGGGGGGTAGCGTAAAGGTTGAGCGCTTGGATGGCTGGCGGGGAGCAACCGTGGTGATTGCGACGGGTCCGAGCCGTTGTGGATTCCGTCATAGTTCATCGCCAGCAGGCGCGTCGCCTTGCGGATAAACTCCTTGCGGCCTCCGTTGGCACATTTTTCTTCATCGCGGCGAAGGACATACCAGGAATACTCCTTGTCCCAGCCCATCTTGATGCACAGCATCTGCAGTGCCGCCATGTAGTTGTGGCGCTTGACGATGTGGTTGACGAGTGCCGGATCCCTGCCGCCCATGATGACCTCAGATGCCGTCGGCGATCGCGGCGAGCCCGGTCAGCGCGACAAACGCGATGATGCCCAGACCGCCGATTGTGAACTTGATGCAAAAATCTGTAACTTTATTCATGATGGCTCCTAAAGGCTGTTTGACGCGCATGTCGCCATCGCGGCGATGAATGCGAATGCGAGGACGATGCAGACGTCCGCGAGGATCTTGTCGAATTCGTCCGGATTGGCCTTTTTCCATGCGGCGAATCTCTTGAAAGTCTTGGTCATCCTGCCTTTCTCCTTTCGGCTTCGGCCTTGCAGTAGGCGGTGCAATGGCCTTTCCAGTTGATTATTACGACGCCGTCCTTGTCGCATCCTGGCCTGTCGATGAAGTTCATCTGGTACCACATGCGGGCGTCATCGACGTCGAGATTATTGTCCAGCGCGAAAAGCCTGACGTCTTCGGAATTTCGCGGGGGAATCGGGATTTTCGCGCACCGGTCCCTTGACGGCGGCGGACGCACGGCAGGCTGGCTAATGCCCGCCGTGCGCGTTTTTCGCCCCTCTCTGGGACGTTGGCATTGCCGAGCCTCGTCAAAAGAATCCCCTGCGGCAGACGTACCAGATTCCATCCTGGCGGCATTGCTGCCGTCGTGTAAGTTCAGGGATTCCTCGCGGATATCCCCGTCTGTCGCAGGGGTGTCAATGGTGCCGTCTTCGGGACCCAACGACGGCGGTTGGTAGCGGCCACTCCCGTGGCTATCCCGGGTCTTCGCTGTTCGCTTGTCCTGGTCTTGTGCAGGCTTGTCGAGGGCGAAGGGTACGGAGTCAGTGGTAGTTCCTGCAGCGACACTGTTATCAGTGCTGATGATGTTCTTTTCGCGCTCACGCGGGGAAACGGCTCCGTTTGAATAATTGCAGGGCGTTGGAGATTCCGGATAGCTGCAGTTGTCTGCAGTAGACAAGTCTTCCGCGTCGTTGCCGATAGCGGCGTCCTGCATAATTGCTTGCCCGCGATTGTCCTCTGCGGGCTGAGGGGCTTCTTGGTCGTATTCCTCTGCAGTAGGTGCAGATTCTTCGAGGCCGGTGGTGCTTCCGTTCCGGGCGTTACCGCTTCCGGCGGCCTCCTTAGACTTGTTCTTGCGGGCCTTGGCGAGACCGCCCTTGCGTCCGCGCTCTGAGCGCTTGGAATAGGCGTCTGCTGCTTCGGCGAGCAGGTCCTGCGTGAACTGGTCTTCGGACTCAGAGTTGTTGAAAATCAGGTCTTCCGACATCTGGCGGGCCCATGATGCCAGGGCCTTGTCGTCACTGCCGAATTCGTGGATCTTGCGTGCGAAATCGAGAATCCGCAATGCGACCCAGTCCGGCTGCCATCTGTCTGTGCTGTTGACTGTTGACATTCTAGCCGTCCTGGACTGAAGCTCTTTCGAATTCGTTCTTAATGGCAATGCCTACGGTTTCACCTCTGGACACGCTTACGCCTTTGGATTCGGAGTAAGTCTTTTGCAGCTTTGGAATGTAACTTTCGAAAGCTTTAGGAATGCTTATCGTAGTATATTTGCGATTATTCGTTATCATATTAAGAATATACGCAATTATTTTGCGATTGTCAATATATTTTCGTAAAATTTTAATGATTTTTTCGTGATTTGATTGTCGTCGATTCCATTCAACATCCCGCCCGAGTTCGCCAACAATCCGGAGCATGTGGCCGGTCAAAACCAAGGGCTCAAGGATATCGAGACCAAGATTGCCGCCCGCGTCAAGAATGAGATATTAGACGACCTTAGATCCAAGGGAATTATCAAGTAAACGCAAAGGCTGGAGGGTTGGTTGTGAAATCGTTTAAGTACATCGCTGTTTTGATTCTGTACAGCTTTATGCTGGTACTTGATTTTTTCTTTGTTCTAATTACTGTCGTGCTTGCTTTTGACAAAAACGACACAAATGCGGCTGATGGCGCTCAAGTAGGTGCTGTTGTAATGTGCACCGTATTGTCTGCAATATTGATTTTTATTACGCTGAAAATACGTTCGTACAGTAAAAAGCTTGACGAACTTAAATACAATGCTCCGAAACGTTTTAACAAATTAAATAACAATAATGACGACGAACGCCCCGACGAGCCAATCTGGACTTTGGACGGCCAAAATCAAACGGAGCTAAAACCGAATTTCGAGATAAAGTATAAGTCCGCAGAAGGCGAGGTGACTGTCCGAAAAGTTTTCGTAAAGGACTTTGACGGCAAGATGCTTGAGGCGTATTGCTTTTTAAGGGATGACGACCGGACGTTCTACGTCCCGAGGATTATAGAGTGTGTTGACTTGGCGACGGGGGAGGTCCTGAGCAACGATAAAGGTGATTTGCGGTGGTATTTCAACGAGCGGTTCAAAAAGGACTTCAAGCCTTCGGACATGTTCGAGTATGACGAATGGGTCAAGATGTCTTTTTCTTCGTGTACTCCTTTTGTGGATGACATTGGCGGTTTCGATGTCGATGATTATTTTGTCGTGAAAATTGCAACGTATAAGGACGGTGTTGTTTCCGGGAAATTCCATTGTGGCAAGGTTTATTCCTCGATGTATGACGGTTTTTACATGACTCTTTCCGGTGACGATGGTCGCAGTTACAATGTAGAGCCAAACAAAGTAATATCCGTGGAAGGCGTTGACGATATCGTCAAGTATATCAATGACAAGTACCTGAGCAGCAACGAGTGCAAGGCGAGAAGGCTGCAAAAGGAATGCGAAAGCGAAATTTCAGTTCTGGTTTATCTTTGCCGAGCCGACGGCTCTTCGCTGAACGAAAAGAAAAGAACTGTTATCTGTAATTACTTGAGAAATACTGGCCGCGAATGCACTACTGAGATCCTGGCGATAGTTGCAAGACGGATTAGTGTCGATACAAGCGAGTTCAAAAAGATTGTCAACGTCTTTTCTAAAAGCGTCGATCCGTCAAAGAAGCCTTTATTCCTTGCTGCCGCAAATGAGATCGTGGGCGGCAAAGAAAAGGCGAAGCCGTTTAGCCTCGCTGGATTGCAGTACATCGAGTCAAAGATTAAAGTGTGATGAATTAACCGTCATTAACCGATTTTTGACGATTAAAGTTAAAATGTGCCTTTCGGCTTGCAGACCGGAAGGCTTTTGTGTATATTGGTGATACTCTCAGGCCTGACCGTGGACTCATCTCAAATTCAGCGTGCGACGATCTCTCTAATCAGCTCTAGCGCTTCTTCCACGGTCAGGCTTTTTTCGTAAACTTTCATCAAGACTGCAAAGATGTATCCAATCGTTTTCATGCGCCCCTCGCGCTAAATTCCTATCATTTCGGTATAAATATAATACATTGTTGCAAAATATACAAGTTTTATTTGTAAAAAATGTTATTTTTACAAACTTTCTTTATAAAAATGTGCTATATTTTAAACATGAAAGGTTTAGATATCAAGAGTTTTATAGCTCGCGAGGGTGAAAGACAAGGTGTCCGCAAACAAGAGGACCTGGCTAAAATGCTAGGCGTATCGGACCAGACAGTCTCGAACTGGGTCAAGGGCAAGACGTTCCCGACGCACGAGACGGAGTACAGGCTGCTCGAAATGGGAATGACCGTCGAGGAGCTGTTCGGTTTCCCGTTCCCTTCCAGCGTAGACTCGCTCAGGCAGAAGGGCGCACTGTGGGAATTCCTGGACAAGTATTCGCTCCAGAGCCTGAAAAACGACATCCACATCAAGAACAAGTAGGAGAAAATACTATGCTCGACAAGAACGACCTGACGGAAATCACGAAGATGCTTCTGACGGTGCAGAAGGAGATGATGGCCGAGATGGCCAAGATGTTCCTCACAATCGAGAAGGAGCACTTCAAGGAGAACGAGCTCTGGATATGCAAGGGGCGCAGGCTTCAGATGACCAACATCGTGAACCACATGAAAATCTGCCGAAAGTCGATAGACAAGGACGTCGAACGCGGTGTGCCTACGGAATCCGTGCTGAACACCACCATGGGCGCGATGGACTCCCTCGTGGAAGTGTGCGAGGACGAGCTGCGCACCAATCCGAACCTCTTATTGCGGGTGAAATCGAGGAAAAGCCAGAATAAAAAAGGCGGTCTTACTGACCGCCGTTATTTTCGTCGCCGACCTCGTTGATATAGCGGCCAACCAGCCAGCGCAAAAACTTGCTGGTGTTGCCCGCCAATGGGATGTTCCGGATATCCTCGTCTATGGCTTTCTTCCTGGCGCGGTCAAGCTGCTCAGGATCGAGAACCACACAATACTTCTGAGTTGCCATTATCGTCTCTCCCACACGTTAACTGATGCTATTGTTAGCGATTCGTACTCGCTGTGCGCCTTGTATTCGCCAACCTCGCGCATGACGGCGATGGGGGTGATCTCTTCGCATTCATAACTCACGAGCCTGTCGTAGGCTTCGTAAAATTCGCCGATTGTAGCGTTATCAATCGCATCATCAGCTTCGTCTTCGAATCTCTTAACTTCTTCGTCAGGTACGTGTTGCCCGGCATAGCATGCTTGTACGGTGTAGTTCATGCCGTCGCGGTATTCGATAGCCTTTTCGCAAGTCAAAAACCTGATGCGTTCGTCAAAATTTTCGACTTCGTCAGTGCTGACGAGTGTGGTAAGATCCGTCCATTCGTAATCTCCAAGATTTTCGGCATCTTCGGCTATTCCAGACTGCATGTCGGTGAGTATGTGTACTGTTCCGTCGCGTTCGTCGAGCACGAGAGTCGTTTCGTCGGAGTTGTCTTTGGTCTCCCAGGCGATGTCGATGATTGTTGTATTATACGTCGAGAGATCCTTCTCGCTTTCCGGATGGCGAATTGCCTTGATTTCAGTTTTGACCGCGTGGAAGTCTTCGTTTTCAGCGCAGTAGAGGGTGATGACCTTATCCATGTTGTTGATGAGTGTTTGGTAATTCATTTTGAAACCTCGTGTTGTTTAATGTTTTTACGGGTTCATGCGTTGCCCGTGCGCCGTGGGTGGTTACTTCTTGATTACGATTACAAGCACCTTATCATCCTTATTGTAGATGTCCGTGAATCTTGTTGAAGTGTTGGCAAGAATCGTGTTATTGTATTCTTCTTCGTCCATGAGGCTATCTGCAATAACTTCGGAATTATCGTTGTATTCGTTAGGATCAAGTTCACGAATAGAATCTGTGTGGATGCTGTGGCGCTTGTCCGTAAATTCGTAGACTTCTACAGCGGTGAACTTGCCATTGTAATCGATGTGGTTTTTGGTTTCATTGATTGTCATCGTGTTATCCTCTTTGGTTGGTTGTTCTTTATGTCTATAATATACATACTTTCATACTAAAAAGCAATAGAAAAAGTATTATTGTATATACTTTTTACAATTATTACCGTTTTCTTTAAAATTTCAACACTTTGTAAATTTATTTTTTTTCTGCTTATGCTCTAGCACAAGCATGCTTATGCTCTGCTTATGCTCTAGCACAAGCATGCTTATGCTCTGCTTATGCTCTAGCACAAGCATGCTTATGCTCTGCTTATGCTCTAGCACAAGCATGCTTATGCTCTGCTTATGCCATTAGCAATATTGCCATTGCCAATATACACTCACACTCACACTCACAATTACACGGCACAATCACAATTTATAAATAACCCTCATTACTCAACTCATATATCCGCAGCATCATTTCTTTTCACGGCAAAACGATTCAATGTGGGTGCAGGTTCGCCATCGATTCTCTGTCGCGTGGAGTTTCCGCTGGTGACCTTCATCGGTTGCGCATACCGTGCCGATCCTGATGGCATATAAATAGCTTTAGAGGGTCGCGAGTGGTCGGCCTTGTCTTTGCATGCCCGTGAGCGGATAAAGGCTCAGGCGTCGATTGTGTGCAAGCTGGCGAGTCCTGAGCGGATGGGTAGGATCCGGGCGCGGCGGCGGGGCGCGAAAATGCCAATTGTTTGATTTAACGGTTAATTCTTCGGTTGATTCAAAAGCTTTTTCGTGGGTTAACGGCCAAAAAGGCCGTGCAGTAGAGGCCGTAAAAAGCTCTAAATCGCTCTCGGTTGGCGATTATGTATCCTTGACGGTTAATCGTCTAGATTGCTGCTTGCGCAAGGCCGCAAAGCCGTTCGTGACGGCGTACTTGACCCCTACCCGGATTCCCTTGGTTAAGTGGTTAACGCTCTAAGTTAATTGGTTTATGTGCGCCCCTGCCCGTGCCCCCACCCCCGTCAAAAAGGGTTGCTAGACCCCACCCCCACCCAAATGGGGTGAGTCCGAC
>Ga0265298_10001108_pt1 | contig 39484 bp, 52 predicted proteins | sample AusTroGonzalo_MG_3_FD_193486 | JGI IMG/M metagenome (GOLD analysis project Ga0265298, IMG submission 193486) | Bovine rumen microbial communities from tropical cattle in Woodstock, Queensland, Australia - Gonzalo_01 | ecosystem: Host-associated > Mammals > Digestive system > Stomach > Rumen ... | reverse complement strand
GGTTGCGACCGATGGGAAACCCAACTACAACTACCACAGCATGAACGAGGACCGCGCTGCATACCGGCAGGATCTGATCGATTCAGGGATCGCCGGCGATGAAGGGAACCCGATGTCCATGCAGGAGCTGGATGATCTGTTCAACACGATCGATTCAGCAATGGATATCATCGGCGACAACAGGGCGATCCTTGATTTCTTTGGTGATGCCGGCGCAGAAACTCGCGCGTACAAACCGAACGCCGATCCGCATTACAAGCTGGCGCTCGACTTCTCTACGCTGTGCAGGAAACGTGTTCTGCTTCAGACGATTGCAGAACGGTTGCAGGCTCAGTTGGGCAGGAGCGTTTCCCCGGAAGAAACTGTGGCAATCCGTAAGGAGATCCAGAAGTTCCAGAAGGAAGGCAAGCGGGTTGAGGTGGCCTGCGCGCTGTGCTATGTAGAGGCAGCGCGTCTGAAGAGCCCGAAGGTTATCAATAAGTTTCTGGATAATCGCGGCAAGTATATGCTTGATTACTTCGCCAAGAGCAATTCGGAATTTATGACCTGGGTGCATGATCAGCAGGCGAAGTTCAAAGTGGAACACGGGTATCCTCCGGATGCTACCAAGAAGATGATGAGCGGTGCAGACGTGAAAGCGCTGAACAAGCTCACGCCTGAATTGAGAGCATCCTACAAACCGACGGAAGAAGAGCAGGCCGTCATAGATAGCGCTGTCAATATGCCGCGCGAGATGTTCCTTGTCGCGTCTTACCTTACAGAGATGGCGAAGGAAAATCCTCACATCTACAAAGCATATACGTCTGCGGTAAGATCTGCGACCAGAAGTAAAACGCAGGAAACAGCGGTGCCTTATTTCCGGGGCGACGTAGAATCCGTTGGTCAGGATCTGATCAACGAAATGAACGAAGAATCAGGATTCAGGCATCAGAGCTGGTCCGACTTTGAAACGATCCACCTGCTGGACGATATCGCAGCAGTGATTGAGCTGTCTACAAGGAAAGCAAAGGTCCACGCATACACCAAGGTTCCCAACATGGTCATCGTAAACGGCAACACCGGCATGATGCTGAATATGTCGTTGATGCCCCAGGGGAACACCGGTATCCGTGATGACAACGTCCAGCTCGCGGATTCTCTGGTCAGACAATATGCAGAAGCGGTGCGGAATGGTGAGGATACGACAGCAATTCAGGAACAGATAACTGAGCTGCTGACGATGGACCCCAAGGAAGGAATGCCGAAGGATCAGATGATCCCGCTGCGCGACCGGTTCCATTCGACTGCCGGCAACATCATGATCGGCATCAACGACACGCAGATCCGGATGCTGCTTGCCAGCGACCTGATCGACTATGTTATCCCGTATCATACGTCCGGTCTGAATAAGGAAATGCGTAAGCGGATGGGGATCAGGGCCTGGAACGACTACACGTCTTACCAGAACGAAAAGTGGAACGGGCGCGGGCAGAAGGGTGAAGCTCCGAGGCTTAACGAATGGTTCAATATCAATGATGCGCTTAACGCTGCTGACGGGAATCAGTACATGCGCGAAGCATCACAGAAATATCTGGACCTGTGCTTTGAGCGCAACCTGGAGCCAAAGTTTTCTCAGTTCCTGAACAAGAACGCTGATGGCAGTTATTCTCTCGCAGACGATGCTCAGAATTACTGGAAACTTCTGATCGACCGGAAGATGGTTGACCAGGCAACGGGCAAGGTGATTGAGCAGAAGCCGATCCTTCCCAACTTCAACAAGCAGGATATCGAAACTATCCTGAATAACGAGCTTGCGAATCCTGAGCACGGCGACGATGAAGAGGTTGCAGATGCGATCATCAACAAGGTTATGTCCGGTGAGCTGGAGATCAGCCCGGAGATCCGGAAAGAGGCAAGGGAGCTTCGCGAGAGGAAGAGAGCACTGAATGCTGACTCGATCAATGAAACGATTGAAGACGCAGCCGGGTTCCAGTTCAGCTCACACGATATCAACGATCCTGAAGCTGCGCAGCGCATGGATGAAGAATACATGGCAGCCGTTGAGCGCGGCGACATGGAAACTGCACAGCGGATGGTCAATGAGCGAGCTCAGGCTGTAAAGGCTGAGGTATTCGCGGCAACCGATGTTCCTGCGTATAGCGTTCGTCGTGGGCCTACTCCAAAGAAAACGATCAAGGTATACAAGACGTTTACGCTTGATAAAGAAGGAAGGCCTACTGCGCTGTTCGTTTCAAGCAAGTATCCTCTGCCGGTTGGCGTGTGGTTGGATGCACAGGATACGTTCCACTTTACTGATATGGAAAACGGTCACTTATATGTTCCAAGCACCAAGAACCCGAATACTCAGGGTGGCGCTACTGGCAGGCAGACAGAACTGAAGAATATCAGTGAGGAAGATCTTGCGGAGCTTGAACGTCTAGGCCATATCACCAGGGATAAAAACGGCGAGTATACAGCTCAGAATATAACATCGCTTGCATATCGACCCGGTTGGCATGCCGGCGATCTGCCTTTCTTCCCCCAGGGAGGGATGAAGATCGAGGGCAGCAATTATGAGAATGTTCACAGGTATAACCAGGTTGTCTTTGAATGTGAGATGGCCGCTGATGAGGACTATACAAATTACGATATAAATCCAGACGGGTCCGTAACCTATCACGATATGCAGCAGATGCCGTTCAATGGTTCGTACAAATTTGCAACGAATCCGATGGCGAATTCTCAGGATATCGGGGCGTGGTTCATTAGCGGAGCGCTCAAGATTAATCGAGCGTTAACAGAGGAAGAAGCGAATCAGATCCTGGCAGAGAATGGACGAGCGCCTCAGGAATGGCAGCAGTATCAGGATAGCAAGGTCCGCAAAACCATCAGGCAGCAGGCAGCGGATGATGCCATTGAGCAGTTTGTAGAAATGAATGGGTACATGCCGAAGGGGAAAGAGAAGGACAAACTTCTGAAGTCGGTTAGAGATGAGGCATCGTATCCATACGAGCATACGGTCGGACCTTTGGATCTTGATGCGCTTGGCTATGACCCTACACAAACGGATGGAGGCAAGAAGCTCCTGGATCCTGTCACATATGATGACAATGGAAACATAATCCCGCTTTCACAGAGGTTCAACGAAAATATCAAAGATCCACGGTATTCTGCGCACAATCTGAATGACGGATCTGAATCGGATTTCTGGTCCGATGCAGTATCAACAGCTAGACAGGCACAGGACCTGTATCAGGGAGGCACATCCGTTGCTGAGTACATGGCGAACGCTGTGTATGATCCTGATGTTGCAAATCAGCTATCAGCGATCGAGAACCGGAACACACCGGCACCGACCGGCATGACACGGGATCAGCGCAAGCAGATGTATCAGTGGGATCGTGAACGGCTCCGGGCATTAAAGACGGAAGACCGTACAAAGCTGATCGTACAGCGGCAGAGAATGCTTGCGAGTGAGAGCAGGGCCAAGAGCCGTCAGCACATCGTTCACAACGCGAACGAATTGCGGAACTGGATGAATTCGCCCAACGTGAAGGAAGGCAAGTATGTACCGAACTTCCTTCAGGAATCTGTTCTGAATGCGCTGAAAGGGATCGATCTTGGTTCCACAAAGCGCGAAGGTGGAAGGGTTGTTCAGAGCTGGCGTAAATCCATGCAGGACCTCGCGAACACGATCACACAATACCAGCTCAATAAGATGAGCGAGGAAAGTGATCCGAGGTTTGAAGGAACGTACCTGGAACTGCCTGCCGGTTTTGCAGAGCAGCTTCAGGACCTGGCTGCATCCATCCCGGAGGAAGGAACCAATTACCTTCAGGATATGGATGCGGACCGGTTGGTACAGTTGGATAAAACGCTGTCCGTCTTGAAATCGTCCATCAGCAAGGCAAATACGATCCACGCGAACGGGCGAAAGCAGACGCTGGCAGAGGTTGGCGAAGCGTCGATCGGAGAGCTGAACCGCAGGAAGGCCAAGCGCGAAAGCGACAACAAGATCGTGAAAGTCGTCGACACCCTGTTCAATGCAGACGTGCTTGATCCGAATTCCTACGCCAAGCGGCTTGGCAATGCCGGCGGCGCTATGGTCCAGGGGATCATTGACGGGTTCATCAAAGGAACGGAAAAGATCCATGAAGCGAGCGATTTCGTCGAGGAGATGAAACGCGAGGAAGGCGTAACCAAGAAGGATACGCACAAGTGGTCCACCACTCCATTAACCGTCACGCTGGAATCTGGCGAAACGATCAGCATGACAGAAGCACAGGCCATGAACCTGTATGCGCTGTCAAACCGTCCACAGGCCTTGCAGCACATCATGAACGGCGGCATAGAGCTCGGATATAACCGGGCCACTAGAAACAACCAGAATCGCGCGTATAAGCTGACATTTGCTGACATGGACAATGTGTTCAGCAAGCTATCAGACATGCAGAAATCGTATGTAGACCGTTTGCAAACGTATTTAAGCACGACCGCATCCGAGTGGGGCAATGAGGTCAGTAGAAAGCTGTATGGGATCGACCTGTACGGTGAAGAAAACTACTGGCCGATCCGATCTGCCAAGAGCAATCTTGCCACACAGGATCCGGAAAAGGTCCGCGCCATGAACGCAATCATTAATAGCGGATTTACGAATGCGCTGAACAAATACGCGAAGAACCCGATCATGTTGGACGATGTCACGCAGGTATTCACGGACCACATCGCACAAATGTCCAACTATAACGGGCTGTCGATCCCGATCGCTGACGCCATGAAATGGTTCAACTATCAGCGGCGCGGGGTAACCGGCGAGGTTGATTACAACCGATCCGTAAAGCGTGCGGTCGTCAATGCGCTTGGCAAAAACGGCACATCCTATTTCATCAATCTGATCAAGGATGTCAACGGCTTGAGCGAAGGCAGCACGGGAACGGCCCTGCCGAGCGCGCTTGTATCCAATGCGAAGCGTGCAGCGGTTGCCGCAAAGCTGCGCGTCATGATACAGCAGCCCACTGCGGTTGCCCGTGCTATGGCAATGGTCGACCCGAAGTATTTTGTCGGGCTGAGCAATGCGCATTTGCCGTCTGTCGTCAAAGAGATGCAGGACAACGCACCGATCGCATGGTGGAAATCCCAGGGCAACTTTGACATCGGCACCGGAAAGAGTATGCGGGATATTCTTTTCGGAGATGGAAATGCCTATGACCGGACCATGAATGCAATGATGGCCCCGGCGGGATGGGCAGACGACTTCGGCTGGGCTTTGATCTGGAACGCGGTAAAGCGGGAACAGCGAGCAAGGAACAAAGGCCTATCCGAAGAAGATCTGATGGCAAAGGTTGTCAGACGGTTCACGGACGTCATCAATGAAACGCAGGTCATTGATACGGTGGTTCACCGGTCGCAGATCATGCGGTCAAAGGATGACATGGTGAAGCAAAGCACCGCGTTCATGTCTGAGTCGATAAAAACGCTGAATATGCTCCGGAATGCAGTATATGAAGCACAGATGCACGAACCCGGATCAAAAGGCCGGCTGGCAAAATCTGCTGCTGCTGTTGCTGGGAGCTGGGCGCTGAACGCGGCTGTACTGGCGCTGCATGATTCTCTTCGTGATCGCGATGAGGACGAAGACTTCTGGGAGATGTTCAAAAAGAAATGGCTGAAAGAATTCTGGGATAATGTGAACCAGATCAACGCCATTCCTTACCTGAAAGACGTTGCCGCGCTGGTCAAGGGAGACGACGTTGACCGGATGGATATGTCCAGTCTGGGCGACCTGGTCACCAGCATCCAGCGGATCACCAAGGCGATCAGCGAAGGCGACAGCAACTATACCACATATGGTCTGACGCGCGGGCTGCTTACTTCCATAGGCAACCTTCTCGGAACACCGGTCAACGGGCTGGTATCCTCTGCTGAAACGATCATCAACGGGATCAAGCCCGGATCGATTCAGAAGAAAAAGACGAAAGGCTGGGATAAGGCAGAATCGCTGATCGAGGAAGGGATCGACAAGAACGCTGCACGCGGGTTGATGAAGAGCTTCAATTCAGACAACACGGCGACCAAGGCGTTTAGCATCCTGACCTACGATGCAGACAAGGACGGGATCCCGGACTTTGATGAGGATGAGCAGAACGCGATCGCGATCGCACTCGGCCTTAGTTATGACCCGGATCGGGATGGTTCCTTGCAGGACTATGCGGTCAATGCGGCAGAGAAGTACCTGAAGCAGAAACAGAAAATCATGGACGACGATGACAGTACCGACGAAGAGTACGAAAAGGCGTCGGAAAGTTATGACAAGTATTCATCCCTGTTTGATGACTATTTCTCATTCCTCGGATTATAGGGAGAGGGTAAAACCTCTCCCTTTTACATGGAGGCACTATGGTAAATAAAACAATACCAATCGCATTAGACCTGAAGCGGGTTACCTCGCAGCCGGTCGATATTCCGACGCTGGTCGAAGGCGACAATGGGAATATTTTCGTAATCACATTGACGGATGACGGCGTGCCGGTGGACCTGAGCTCGTGCAGAGTTTACTGCGTGTTCTCAAAGGTATCCGACGGTACGACAACTGAACAAGACACCCAGGACGCATTCATCACGCTGGACGCGTACGGGATTACGCTGACAGGCACGCCGACGGATGAAGACACCATCACGGTGAATTCAGACGGTGAAAACGTGATCGTCAGCACGGACGTAACCGGTGGATCCGCGACGGTGGACAGTGATGTATGGCTGCAAAAGGTTCCGTACGCCGGCAGCTTCACCATTACATATGACGTATCACAATGGCGGCTCGGCGATCATTCCGTACAGATATCCGGCGACGATTCAAACATTGTAACGATCAATCTGAAGACCGGTTCATTTGGCGCTGGGAAGAATAACGTCGAGATGCAGATCTACTCCGGTACCAGCGGGCAGACCTTGGTTACGACGGCTCAGTTTAACTTTGATGGCCGGAAGGGGATCAGCAATGCGGACACGGTCAAAGCATCTTCCGAATATCCGATCCTGTCCGCACTGATTGAACAGGTCCAGATGGCGCTGTCAAACGCGCTGCCCTGGGCCGATGTAAGCGTATCTGCTCAGGAAGGGAATGAAGCGAATGTGATCGTGGACTACGGTGACGATCATATCGACCTGACGTTCGTCATCCCGAATTCGGTATGGTTCGGATCCGACACTCCGACCGGCGACGAAGAGGTATGGGTCATTCCTGACGGGTCCGGGCCTCTGTCCAATACGATGCTGACGTCTGTATATGACACAGATAACAGCGGCGTCGTGGATGACTCGGAAATGCTAGGCGGCGAACTGCCTTCCTATTATGCGACAGCGGGAGATCTGACAGACGCGCTTGCTGATGTTGTGGACGATATTGCTGCGGCGATCAAGGTCGAAACGGATAAAAAGGGGATCGCGAGCGGGTACGCGATGCTGGACACAAATGCCAAGGTCGTTCCGGAACAGGCATCTGCAAGGATTATTGAAATCACAGAGGATACTATCCTGGCACCAATTCATGCAGGTGCATTGTGCCGGGCGAATTCTTCATCCGATATAACGATCACGGTTCCATCTAGCAACTCTGCAACGTTTCCCGTTGGCACAGAGATTGAGATTGTGAAGTGGGGATCTGGTGACGTTGAGATAGAAGCGGGTGGTGGTGTAACGCTGGCATCTGTCAAGGGGAACCTGTTGATGGCTGATCAATATGGAGTAGCAGCGCTGAAGAAGACTGACACGGATACCTGGCTGGTATCCGGGATGTTATCGTGAGGTAAAGCGATATGCCTATTTTAAAAGTAAAGAACAAGATAACCGGATTGTGGGAAGACATTCCTTATATCAAAGGCGAGAAGGGCGAGAAAGGTGATACTGGCGAGCGTGGGCCACAGGGTATCCAGGGCGAGCAAGGCATCCAGGGCATCCAGGGCGAGCAGGGCATTCCTGGGGTCCAGGGCCCGATTGGCCTGACGGGCCCTCAAGGGATCCAGGGGGAGAAGGGCGACACCGGTGATACTGGCGCGGTTCCGATTTTCACGGTAGGTTCCACAACTACGCTGCCGTCCGGATCGGCACCGTCAATCAGTATTGATTCTACGGACCCGGAGAACCCAGTCATGGATATTGGGATACCAAAAGGCGATAAGGGTGACAAAGGTGATAAAGGTGACAAGGGCGATACAGGGAGTGTTGGCCCAGCACCCACATTCACCGTAGGAACCACATCAACACTTCCGGCTGGATCAGCTCCAGAGATTACGATCGATACAAGCGATCCGGCCAACCCGATCATGGACTTTGGTATTCCAAAGGGTGACAAAGGAGATAAGGGTGACAAAGGCGACAAAGGCGACAAGGGAGATACCGGCAACCTATATTATGCGACCTTTGAAGTAGATCCCGATACCGGCGTGTTGTCTATGACAACCGATTCAAACTATGCCGGCCCTAATTTTAGTATAGATAATGCTGGACACTTGGAGGTTACATTAAATGGCTAGTGTTTCTACAGATTTAGGAAAAGTGGTTTGCACTCCACAGGGTGCGTGGAGTAACGAGTCCGCTTATGAAAAGCTAGATATTGTCACGAACAATGGCAATGCTTATCTTGCAATAAGTGATGTTGCTGCCGGCACTTCACTGTCAAATACATACTTCTGGCTCAAACTTGTCGAAAAAGGCGACAAAGGCGATACCGGCGAGATCACGTCAGCATCTGCGTCCATCTCTGGCACATATGGTACGCCTGCTGTATCCGTAACGGCAGGAGGAACGTCTACTGAGCGCACGTTCGCGTTTGCGTTCAGCAACCTTGTCGGCAACGGGATCGCAAGCATCACGATGGAAAAGACTGATACCGATGGGCTGGTAGATACCTACACCATGACCGTAACGTATGACAATGGCGATGATGAGGAATTTGAGATTGAGGTCACAAATGGTGCCGATGGTGATGCTACAAACATTGCACAACAGTTTTCAACATCAAATGATTATGTTACTGGCGATTATGTTATTTATAGCGGTGATTTATATCGGTTTATCGCAGATCATTCTGCCGGGTCATGGGATTCTGCGGAAGTTATCCAGATTGCTGTTTGTGATGACGTTGCTAACATTAACGCCATTCTTGATGGATTTGAAGCAGAAGATACAGATATAACAGGCGGCGTTATTGCGTTTAATAATAGCGGCAAGACGATTAAACGCATTGAGGTTGATAACGCAGGCGGGAGTTCTGTTATAACAGTATGTGGGAAGAATATGTATCCAAAGTACCAATCTGGATCGTCAGGTAATTTGTCTTGGACTGTTGGCACGGATGGAACTATTACATTTACAGGCACACCGTCTGCCGATGTGCTTTTACGGTTGCAAGGTTTGTCAATACCTACCAATGGTTCAACCCTTACAATCATGTTGAACAATAATATGGCTGATGCTAATGGCAGGTTGTCGTTCTTTGGCATTAATTCAGGCAATACAAACAACTGGCAATTAAACGCTACCTCAATAGATGCATACAGAACAAGTACTCTAACAGATGATATTGTTGAGTTAAGATTGCGTATCCCAAAGGATATAAATTGGACTGGACTTGTGATTAAGCCGATGCTTGTTTTGGGATCGGTTCCTGTTGATTTTGAGGAATACAATGGCCAATCGAACAATGTGACGCTTGTTGATGGGGTCGTTCAGGAAACTATTCAATTCCTTGATGGACAAAACACAGTATGGGCGAGCAATGGGAATATTACCGTTACTATGGATGGGGATATTACCAAAGTTTATGACTATGTTAATAGCCTTGTTGCATCTGATAAGCCAAGTTATTACAAAGCAGAAACATCTGGCGGATCGAAATATCTGCACATCTATTTCAGAAGCGGAAATGGGTTTGTTAAATGGGAACTGCATAATGTTCCTGCTGTTTCAACAAATTCCGACACTTGGCAAATAGGACGAGTATGCGGATGTGATGCACAGTTTGATAATGTTGTTGAAATTGTCCGAGGTGGAGAGTTTGAACTTGCGTTCAAGGAACACGGAGCGGCTGATTACTGCGGAGGAAACAATCACGGGGATGAAACAACGGATTCGTTCACATTGTTTATTGATGGGAAAATAGTAACAGATTTTTCTGCCATTCCGTCCGGGTATCATCCCTTTAATCGGATTGATGCGATTGAAGAAGCAACGGTTAACAGATGCGATACTCCGGCAGATGATATTCTTAAACATCAAAAAATATGGTCGTTTGAAAACGGGAAAGTCCATGTAAAGCAGACAATTAAATTCCTTGAGCAACTTTCTGTTGATGGGATGCTGATTTGTATGTTCCCTGCTCTCAGGTCAAAATTCTCTTATGGAGCAAGGCAGGGTGCGGTGAGCATTGAAACAATGACATCGGCAGGTTTTGAGCATATTGCGACCACTTCTGACGATGTGTTCTATCTTATGTATGGAGATGATGCGACTGCAAAGATAAAAGCAAAAACCGATAATCCAGATAATCAGTCAGTCATGTGGATCAATGATACAACAGATTTGAACAAACTGTACTATGGATATTTCGGCGCTACAGATTCCGGTCATCCGGTTACTGTTAATCAGAACACGATCTGTATCGCAGAATCCGAGTATGATGTTGCATATAGTTAAGAAGAATGATCGGCTGTTGTATAGCGTGTTTTGTTGTAGGGGCGTGGATAGGTTTTCTTGTCTGCGCCCTTTTGATTGCGGGGGATGACAAATGAGAGTGCTTCATCATGGGGATAGCGGCGAAGATGTACGTTACATCAAAGAGCAGCTATATATACGAGGATACTATCCTCCAACGGTTGACGGGATCAAATCGGACAGGTGGGGGAATGATACGGACGTTGCCGTAGAAAACTTCCGGTCAAGGTATGTGCCAAAGGGAGAAATCAACGAGGTTCTATGGAACGCAATCATCGACTCCGAGCCTCTGCCCGATCCGGAGATCCCGTCGAACATTGGCCCAACAGCCAGAGCAGCAATCGAGCGGGATCTTGCCGGGCTAAATGCCAGGCGTAAGGGAATGGTGTTGAATGCTCTCATGTTTGCATGGGATCCGGAAATACCAAACGAATTCCCGTATTCATTTTATATCAGAGGCGCGAACCTTTATGACGGTGTAGGCCAGCTCCATGTAATGACCAAGGCAAGGCTAGAGGCGTATTTCAAGAGATCAGATTATGCCCAGTATTTCAGCAACGGACGGAAAGAAATGATGGAGCAGGCGTCCGAGGACTCATGTTATACCAATTCCGGTGCAGACTGTTCCGGCGGTGTTGTCGGCCTGCTCCGCAACTCACAGATCGTAAAAGCGGGATGGGATTGCAGTGCAGACGGATTCTTTAAGCAGACGGCAAGCTGGTCGCATGTTAAAGCATCAGAGCTGATCCCAGGCGATCTGGTTCACAAATCAGGCCACATCGGCATGTATGTAGGAGGATCCTACACGGTGAGCTGGGAAGGTGGAGCATATGGATGCCAGATTATTGATGTTGGTCGCCAGCTCGATCAGAAGCGCAGGGATTTTGATTTTGTTGCCAGGGGATATAAAACGCTTGGAGCCTGGGAGAATTATCTTCATGGCAAATTCTATTAAGAGGTGATGCAGAAATGAGAGCAAGCCGGCGTATGGCATTGTTCAGCGCCAATGAGAACTATGATTATTATGATTTTATTCATCTTAAATTCCGGTCACCCATTGTCAGGAATTCCGCGTTTCCAAGGCTGATAACCCCGATTACTGAAACGGATGTAATCATCCGTACAACAGTAATGCTGGACGGCAGGTTTGATGATTCTGGTTTTCCTCTTTTAATGTCTAAATCCGGCGGCACATATTACTGGATCGGTTGCTGCATAAGGCCTTCCAGGTACGGTGGCACACTCGTTTTATATACATCTTCAGACGTAGATGACGAGGGGGTATCCGGGTGGATTCAGACGTTTGCACAGGAATATCAGTTTGAAGCGCGGTTTTCGCTGAACGATGAAGGCAGCGACAACTATGTCCAGGTTGGTACGCATCAGATCACGAACACTATCACCGGAACCCAAACAGATGAACTAGAAGAACCGTGGAGCTTGTTCGGGCAGACGGACGGCCTTATTGGGTCGAGCTCTTTAAAAACCGGAAACGCCTATATTGGAGAAACATTCTTTTACGACTACACCGATACAGATCTTCTGGCCGATCTGGTTCCCTGCATTCAAATGCCATTGAAACGGATCGGGATGTTCGACAAGGTCAGCAATACATTCTGCCCGGCAGAGTATTCTGACGGCAGGGATATCGGAACGGATTTTGAATTAGTTAACGCGGAATAATATTAATGGAGGTAAAACAATGGTACAGAATCGATTTAAAAGTGTTGTTACCTGGACGGCGCTTGTTGCGCTTGTCCTTAACATTCTGGTTCAGTGCGGAGTGATCCTTCCCGATCAGGGGAATGCGATCAGCGGAGCGCTCAGTGGGATACTGAATTGCCTGGTAGTGTTCGGCATTTTGAATAATCCGAAGGACCCGACCAACTTCTGATATGGTAAAATAATATGAGCGATGGAGTATATGGACTTATAGGCGCGGTGATTGTTGCCGTAATTGGGTATTTAGCTCAGACAAATGCCGCGAAGAACAACAACGATCTTATGATGCAGCAGATGCGCGAACAATCTAAATTAGCCGATGCCAATCTGGAGGCAAGGCTGGACAAAGCGCAGGCAGTAACAGATACAAAGCTGGACAATTTGACAGAAGAAGTAAGACGCCACAACAATTTTGCGCAGAAGATTCCGGTACTTGAAGAGCAAATCAAAGTGGCGAATCATCGAATCGATGATCTGGAAAGCAAAGCAAGCTAAGGAGAAACATATGCCAGAGAATGACAAGCAGGCATCCGTGCCGTATTTCATCCATGAGGGAGCTATGGCTAGAATGGAAAGAATTATAAGGATCCTTGCTGCCTTGCTGGTTGCTTCGTTGATCATATTTGTAATCAACAATATCGTATGGATGAGGTACGTCGAGAAACAACGTGCAGAGGCTGCAATAGAGGTGGTCGCCGATGGAATATACCAACAGCCAGATACGACTACTGATTGATGAGTATGTGCATTCGGAGCGCGACAGGGCGATCCTGAAACGCCGGTTGATTGATGGCATATGTTTTGAACCATTAGCTGAAGAATTCGATATCTCTGTTCGACAATGTAAAAACATCATATATCGTGAGCAGGCAAAACTGTTCAAGCATGTAAAAGTATAAACGCGGCAGGCGTTTTTATTTTGCACGAAAGTTGCCCTTCGGGTTCATTTCCCGGAGGGCTCTTTTTTTATACCTTTGAGAGGGTGATCCAAATGGACAGTTATGACAACGAATGGATTTTTGAAATGGAGGATGAATATGTACAACAATCCATATCTTCAGAGCCCGATCCCGAATTATTACCAGCAGCCGATGCAGGCACAGAGGCATGAAATCGTCAAGGTAAACGGGGAGAACGGGGCGAGGGCGTTTCAGATGGCACCGAACAGCTCTGTACTGCTCCTGGACGAAACGGAACCGATAGTATGGCTGAAAACTACAGACGGCGCAGGATACCCATCGCTCACGCCTTACGCTATTACGCCATATAAAAAGGAAGAACCTGTCGATGCAATCAAGGCACTTGATATCAGGATTTCAAAATTGGAGGAACTGATCAATGAACCCGATAATGCAGCAGCTAAACAGAAACGCACTAAGCCCACAGATTCAGCAGATTAAAAACTTTATGAGGGTTGCTCAGAACGGTCCGCAGGGAGTGGTCAGGAACATGATTCAGAGCAATCCTCAGTTTAAACAGGTGATGGATCTTGTCAATAAGAATGGTGGAGATCCCAGGAAGGCGTTCTATTCCCTGGCTGAACAGAAGGGGATCGATCCATCAGATATCCTCAAAGAGCTGGGAATGAAATGAATGTATCTCGGATTCGGCGCGCAGATCTGAGTTGCAAATAAATAACGAAAGGTAAACGAAGATGGAAAACGGAGGACTTTCAGCAGCAGATGTAGCTCTGCTGTCTAATCGAGATGACGGTATGTGGGGCGGCAATAGCATGATGTGGATCTTTGCTCTTCTGATCCTGGCCGGCGGTGGATTCGGCGGTTTTGGATGGGGGAACAATGCAAACGCACTCGGCTATGAGAATCTTGCAACATCCAACGAAGTGCAGCGCGGATTCGACAATCAGAACCTTCAGGCCCAGACAAGGGATATCCTGTCTGCGGTCAATGCCGGCACCGCTCAGTCTGTCGCAGCTACCAACCAGGTATTCCATGACATTGTCAACAACGTAAGCGACAAATACTCTGAGCTTGCTCGTGACATTGCGGGTGTGCAGATGAGTGTGCAGCAGTCTATTGCAAATGAGAACGAATGCTGCTGCGGAACCAAGATGCTGATCGCGGAAACCGGATCCGGGCTTGCTGCTCAGATCGCACAGAACAAGTATGACAATGCGATGGCACTTGCCGGTGTTGAATCTCGGATCATGTCCAAGCTCGACGCTAACAAGATTGAAGAGCTTCAGAACCAGGTCAACCAGCTCCAGCTCGCTCAGGCTGTTGCAGGCGTCGTGAGATATCCGATGTCCAGCACTTATTCCAGCGGTTGCAATCCCTTCTGCGGGTGTGGCTGCGGGAATATCTAACGTCATATAGACGAGGGGATGTGCGGGGGTATGATCCCCCGCATGATCCAGAAAGGAATTATTATGGCAAAATCACTTATTCAGGTTGTTAATACTGGCGTACAGACGGTGGACCAGAATGGGATTATCACACTCGGTTCCGTTGTTCGTCGGTTCGGATGCAATTGCCGGCTTTCGGGGAATGCGATCGAAGCGATCGGGGAAGGCTATTACACAATCGATGCGGTCGTAACGGTTCAGCCGACAGCGCTGGGTGATGTTACCGTAGCTCTGTACAGCGACGGCGAGCAGATCCCTGGAGCGATTGCATCAGCGGCTGCAGCTGCAGCAGAAGATCCGGTAACGCTGCCGATCATTGGTACGATCAGGAACGGGTGCTGCGGCGGATCTACCAATATCACTGCGGTGCTTCTTGCAGGTCCTGGAACGGTAACAAATGTTTCTGTTCGCGCAGTAAAGGAGTAATTTATGAAGCTGATCCAGAAATTATCTGATATGATAGACGAAGAAATCTGCGATGCGCGGAAATATGTTGAGTTTGCTCTGATGCATCAACAGGACTACCGATCCCTTGCTGATACCGCGTACAATCTTTCGACAGAAGAAATGCGCCACATGTCAGTGCTTCATGGAGAGGTGGTCCGTATCATAGAAGAGTACCGCAGAACCAACGGGGAGCCTCCGGAGAATATGCTGGCGGTTTATGACTATCTGCATCAGCGCCAGATCGAAAAAGCGGGCGAAGTAAAGATCCTCCAGGCGATGTACAAAGAGGGATAATCGGGAAGAATGTTACATGGATGTTACATGAACATCCTGAAACACCTGATATTAAAGCATCGTAACGGAGTTCGACTCTCCCCGCCTCCACCATAATGAAAAATCCCACGTTTTGTGGGGTTTTTTCATGTTCTGAAAGCGGGATATTCGTCAGTTTCTTTTATATATCTATACGAAATGACACTATTTTTACATAAAATTAAATCGAATGTTACATGAGCGTTACATGAAAAGGCATAAAAAATACTTATCCGATAAGGGATTCAAAATAATTATCGATCTGAGAAGTGAAATAATCCATCTCAGAAGTGAAGGTATGCTGATACACGGACCGCATGATATGCGGTGTGGACCATCCGCCTTTTTCCATCAGATATTTTTCCGGTATGCCTAGCTGCAAACCTACAGAGGCAAACAAATGCCGTAACTCATGAAAACGCATAGGCTTAACATCTTTATCAGCCAGGACGCGCTGAAACCGTTTATATAACGCATTGCCCGACCTGGTTTCGATATAGCCTTCTCCGGCCTTCCATGCATCCGTCTTTTCGATCAGCTTCATAATGTACGGAGGGATCCGGTTCTTCCGGTTCCGGTCATATGCCTTGGCTGCCTCCTTATGAACCGGAACGCCATTGATCTGTACTACTGCCTCTTCAATGTAAAGAACGCCATCACGAATGGATGATACCTTTATGCCCCGGATCTCAGATTCTGTCAGGCTCATCCACATAGCAAGCAGAACCGGCAGCTCGATATCCGATCCCTTTACGGCCTCTATCACTTCCTTTGGAGTAGGGAGGTCCTTGTACTTCTTTACTTCTTTAGGTAACCGTACTTTAGGATTGAAGTATTCATCGCCTACGGCCCTGGCAATGGCGGACCGGTACATGCCGTACGCGTTTATTACCGTCTTGGGGGCAATCTTTTCTCCCTTGTACGTTTTCTTTGCGCATTCCGCATCAATTGCATCCTGAAGCACCAGAGACGTAACCTTGCCGACTGGGATAGAGTGCAGATCAATGAACCGGTCCTTCAACCATTTTTCATAGGACGCAATGGTCGAAGGGCTGGCAACGTGCCTGCGGGATTCTATGAAATTCCTGACGGCCTCTTCAACCGTCATCCCGGACGTTTCTCTGCGCTTCTGGGTGTTGTATGCCTCGCGGACCAGTCTTTCTACCTTCCGTTCAGACTCGGCAGTAAACGAGCATATTTTGCCATTTATGCGTACCCTGGCATTGTAGTTTCCGGACGGGAGTTTATTGATTTTCATTTTTCTTATCTTTGTGCTTTTTGATTTGTTTTCTTATCCATTCCTCGATTGGGATTGCGATTAAAAGGAAAATAATTCCAATAGGGATTATTAACGCCTGCCCTAGAAGATTTTTTATGAAATGTGATAGGAAAGATAATATAACCATGGCACTATTCTCCTGCTGCTTTTTTTGCTCGCGCTTCGCAAACTTCTAACGGTAACCCATTGCGGAAATCATCATTGTCTATATGGTCCATTTCATGCTCAAACGCTTTGAGCTGGCCAAAGAAACCATACCTGGCATTCACATATAGGTTGTAATCACCATTTTCATCTTCTTCTACAGAAGCACCAACATGGCATGTATCAAAATCAAGCACTCTCACAATCACATCACCCATCTCAATCATCTCCTCTCAGTGCTTTTATCATATCTGCAACCTTTCGCATATCTTCTTCGGTGCAGTTTTTAGTTGCGTCAAACAACAGCCTCATCCCGGGCCGGTTCCGGAGCTCTTCAGCGTATTTCATTACTTCATCTTCCTCGTTCGTACCGGCATTGCGTTTAGCGATGTCATCGTAAAAACCCTGGTCCTCATCCCATCCCATAAGATATTCCGGGGTAACATTAAGAACATCTGCGAGTTTTACAATAACTCCGCGTTTAAGATTTACAACGATCCCTGTTTCATATTTGTTGATCGCTGCCTTTTGAACGCCGACTTTTTCTCCCAATTCTTCTTGCGTCATGCCTAATTCAAGGCGCGCTTTTTTAATACGTTCGCCCGTAGTCATATTTCATTTTCACCTCGCGGATATATAGTATCAAAATAAGATTCTAAAAACAAGAAAAAATATCTTGACAGGATATTCTGCCTATATATAATTAGAGTATCTAAATAAGATACCCGCAAGAAAGGAGGATAACGGGGTGATCAATAAGAACATGCTTGCATCGTTTATGAAGAAGTATGGAGAAACGCAACGTGATCTTGCGAATTCCTTGGGGATTAGTCTTTCCCGATTGAATGCAAAGATCAATAACTGGAACGGAGCCGACTTCACTCAGGCAGAGGTAGAGTTCATTATGAACCGATACCGGATGTCAAAGAAGGAAGGAAGCTCTGTTTTTTTACATTAAAAGTATCTTAAATAGATACCGGAGGGCGCAATGAAGAATGCATCAACAGTAATGAGGAACATCGAAGGCGAAGCAACGCGCAGGGGAATTACCAGAGAAGAGCTTGCCAACATGATCGGGATCAGCCTGGTGACCTACTACAGAAGATTAAAAGATCCAGGATCGTGGAAATTGGATGAGCTGATTGTGGCATCAAGGAAGATGCGGGTACCAATCGAGAGATTTATGGAGGAAGTAGTGCGATGAACGAAGAGAAATGGCTGAATCCGGATGATCCGGGGGAAGTGGTTGGGATCTGCCCCGCGTGTGGCGAAGAGATCTACAAGGGCGAGCTGATTCGTGAAGTAGACGGAGAAAGGTTTCATGAGGACTGTCTTTTTGACTGGGTCAGAGAACACTATCCGCTGAAGGAGGCAGAGTGATGTACGGGATAAACGAGCAGGTATTTCTGGGAGGCGTTGCGGTGATCTTTGTATCGGTGGTAATCGCAGGAGTGATCATCTGGCAGCTGATGGTGCTGTGGTTGAAGAACAAGCGGGAAGAAAGACGCTGGGCTGGTTACCAGAGAGAGCAGGATCGGATCGACCGGTGCGAGAGGGAAAGGAACGCATGGATCAAGACGCTAAATGTACAGGAAGAACGGAACGCTCGGATGATTGAGCAGGTAGCGCAGATTACAGAAGCATGGAATCAGACTAAATCAGATTACAACAGAGCAAAAGAACTCATGAGCAAAGTAAATCTTGAAGGATTGGAGATTAAGTAAATGGATCAGATCAAAGAAAACGCCCTGCCTGAAGCGGCAACTTCAGAGCAAGGCAACCAGGTAAAACCTCTATATACAGATCTTAGCATCACAAAGCGGATCATGCAAGTGCTGATCCCTACGATGGAGATCATTCGGATCCTTGGTGACAGTGGGAGAAGTATCACATATTACGTTTCCCCAGCTTGTTTGAATGTGCATGAATCAAAGCGGATTGACGCAGAATCATATGGATATGAGTTCGTTCGGGACTGGGTAAACGTCTATTACGATACTGAAGCGTTCGGTTATGACTATGTAGTAAGAGAGCTGGATTGTGCAATCGACACGATGACCGATCTTCTCGGATCCATCAGGAAGGAGCTTGGATATGCGGAATGAGAACCCTGTTGTTACCGCTGTCAAGGAAGTATTTCCCGGTTTTGATCACTCTCTGTACAGCAAATGCAAGCGGCCCAGTATATACGGGATCCAGATGGTGCCGGCAGCAAAGCATATCGAAGAAAAGACGCTAGGATCGCGCAAGAAGCGGAGCAGACGCAAGGGCAAGACTTATTCATGGAGATGTGGAAAAGAGCTTGAACAGCGTTTGCAAACGGCGAAAAAGGCATTGGGGGTTCTTACTAATCAGGAACTGATAACCATCGCAGTGATGAAGCTGATCGAAGAGCTGGAGGTAGAAAATGGCTGAAGAAATTAGAAACCTGTTTGACCGGTTGTATCAAAAGAACCTGAATGCATACACAGAAGAACGTGATGGCAATACTTATCTGTCCTGGTCCAATGCCTGGGCAGAATTCCAGAAGGCCTGCCCGGATGCAACGTATGAAGTGAAGATGTTCAACGGCCTTCCGTATGTAGCAGATGATACCGGATACATGGTGTTTACCAGCGTGACTGCTGACGGGATCACGAGAGATATGTGGCTACCTGTTCTTAATGGAGCTCAGAAACCCATGAAGAAGGAACCGTACACGATGACCACAAAGAAAGGCACAGAGATCCGCGTCGAAGCGGCAACCATGTTTGACGTCAACAAGGCGATCATGCGCTGCCTGGTTAAGAACTTAGCGATGTTCGGGCTCGGCCTTTACATCTACAACGGCGAAGATATGCCAGAAGCAGATGCAGAAACCTTGGCAGCAGATATCGAAAGGAATAAGCGCATCATCCTGGACATGGGTGTAGCTGCCGGCAGGACAGAGGAGCAGACGATCGTTTTCTGTGAAGCTCTCTTCGGGAATATGTATTCATGGGAAAACTTCACGATCGAGATGCTGCGCAGGGCAAAGGTTGAGCTGGCTCGGAAGATTGAGAAGGATCCCAAGATCGGCGGCCCTGACAACCTGGGTGTGGTTAACGTCAGGAGGACAAAGCAGTGAAACTGTCAGCAGATGATTGGTATCTTACAGATCGATTTGGCAGAAAGACATGCACGTTTCTAGTGCGTGATCTGACGGTGGCCGACAAGCTTCACAACCTTGTCGGCACCGGCCTCTCGATCGAGATCAAACCAGAGAAGGCTTTACGGAGCAAAGATGCAAACGCATACCTGTGGGTGCTCCTGGGGAAACTCGCAGAGAAGGTTGGTAACAGCCCGGTAGAAATTTATAAAGAGTACATCCGCGACATCGGCAACAATTACGAGATTATCCCGATCCGGAACGATGCTGTCGAGAAATTCAAAGAAGTATGGTCCTCGAAGGGATACGGATGGATATGCGAGAAGCATTCCGAGTGCAGGAAAACACCAGGATACACGAACGTGATCGCATTCTATGGATCGTCAACGTATGACACGGCTCAAATGTCCAGAATGATCGATCTGGTAGTCGATGACTGTAAAGCGCAGGGGATTGAAACACTGGCACCGGAAGATCTGTCTGTGCTGATCGGGAGGTGGGGCGAGAAGTGAAGATAGGCGAGTGCCACATCTGCGGACGATACGGAAACATGGAAGAGCATCACATGCTGCATGGAACCGGGAAGAGGATGCTGGCAGACAAGGACAAGCTGACCTGCCTGTTATGCCCTGAGTGCCACAGGAACCTGCACGACAAAGGCGAGCATGATCTACAGCTCATGCAAGAAGCGGAACGGATATGGCTGCACAAGACAGGTGGATCGATAAAGAAGTTTATCAGACGGTACGGCAAAAACTATTTGGATATGGAGGACGAAGATGTTCAAGAAGAAAGACAGGATCCTGATTATTACTGGGGCACATGAAGAGATGAAGTACAAGCGCTATTGCAAGAATGGTGCAGCAGATGCGCTGAACATGCTCAGTCATGCGGTAGCAAGGGAGCTTCAGTATTTTGGAAGGAATGAAGAACAATTCAATAACGTATTCCAGGCGTTTGTAAAAGGAACACTCATGCAGGCATATGAAATCAACAAGAGCCTGCCAAAGATCAAAGTGGAGGATAAGCAATGAACAAGATTATTTTGATTGGCAATCTGACCAAGGATCCGGAGCTCCGGACAACACCGAACGGTGTAAATGTATGCACGTTCACGATCGCTGTTAATCGCAGGTTCGGGAACCAGCAGGGCGAGAAGCAGGCAGACTTCTTCCGGATCAATGCATGGCGGCAGCTCGCTGATAACTGCTCGAAGTATCTTGCCAAGGGCCGCAAGGTAGGCGTAGCTGGAGAACTTCAGGCAAGGACCTACGAGGCGAAGGACGGCACAACCAGGATCTCTCTTGATGTAGATGCAGAAGAGGTCGAATTCCTTTCACCCAAGGGAGAACCGGCTGCAAGCCCCATGCCAAGCAGCATGGATGACATAGCGGATATTTCTGAAGACGATATCCCATTCTGAGGTGGCGCATGGCACTAGAGTATTTCTGCTGTTTCTATTCATACCGTAAGAAAACAGCGAACCTTTCAGATAGCGAAGTAGGGCGCTTATTCCGTTCCCTTATGGAATACGGGGAATCAGGCGTAAGGCCGGATGTCAATGGACGGGAGGCTGTAGCTTTTGATTTCATAGCGGATGATATCGACAGGAGCAAAAGCGCTTATGCCGAGAAATGCCTCAAAGCATCGTCAAGCATTTCAAAGAGATGGAATGTAAACGGAAATGTTGATACGAACGATACGAACGATACGAACGTATACGAACGTATTCCAGACGATTCGAAAGATACCAAAACAAAAACCAAAACCAAAGCAAACAATAATCTAAAGATTATTGATAGTGGTGCACACACGCCACAAACGGTGGATGAAGTGATTGCTTATTCCAGAACGCTGGAGAAATCAATCCCGGATGAAGAGTGTTACAAGTTCTTCGATCACTTTTCATCAAACGGCTGGAAGGTATCCGGAAAGACTCCTATGAAGGACTGGAAGGCTGCATTTCGGAATTGGACAAGGAACATCGGAACGTACGGCCCGAAGAAAACAACACAGAACAATTACGAACAGCATCAGAGAACAACCAATGAATGGGATGCATTAGAGAGCAGGGTTTTTATGAACCTGGATGATTGAAGGAGGATGTAATGGAGCAGGTAATTCATGAACCGGTTGTAATGGCCGAATGGGAGCATTACAAAAAAGAGCGGCGGCTGAGCTGCTCAGAGTGCGGAGAATATTCGCCGGTCATAGAGAGATGGTATTCAAGATATGAAGAAGAAGAGCCCGTGCACGATTCGTGGCCGACGCCGTACTGCCCGTTCTGCGGGGCTAAGATGAAGAATGGGAAGGCGTGAGTATGAGCAGACTAATTGATGCAGTATCTTTAATCGGAAACATGATGGAAGCAATTCGTCATGGTTACAACGAAGAAGACATGTTGAGCATTGTAAATGGAGAACCGACCGTTGATGCTGTTCCTGTTGTACATGGGAATTGGGAAGAAATTGATATGCGAGGGCTTATGACTCCCGGCGGCACTCCAATTGTACGTTGTTCAGTATGTAAGGATAAGAGAACTGAGCATTTAAGTGGAGTTGAATTTCCAGAGTGGCGAAAGTTTTGTTCAATGTGCGGAGCGAAGATGGATGGGGTGACAGAATGAGCAGATATATAGATGCAGACGCATATTTTAATTTAATTGTAAATGCGAAATCAGCGATGTTTTGCATAGATAAATTACATTCTATGCCGACCGCAGATGTTGTTCCTGTAAAGCATGGGCATTGGGAACGCATCCCAAATACGCCTACATGGAAATGCTCAATATGCGGATATGAGATCACAGGATTCATTGATCGTGATGGATTAACTCCTATTGATTGCAAGGTGAACTACTGTTCCAGATGCGGATCGTTAATGGATGAGGTGACGGAATGAGCTATCATGAATTTTTAGAAATGGTTATTGAAATGCGGGAATTACAGAAGAAGTATTTTAAAACGCGGGACAAGATGATTCTTGCCAAAAGCAAGGAGATGGAAAAGAAAGTTGATGCAGCAATAGAGAAACTTCAAGATGGGTTGCTTTTGTTTTGCGTTTGCGGGGTAGCGGAATGAACAGCAAAGCAAAAGGTAAGCGCGGGGAGCTAGAGGCAGCGGAGCTGCTTCGCTCCATGGGATTCAATCAGACACGCCGAACGGCTCAATACTGCGGGAATTCAGGGCAAGCGGATGATCTGATCGGGATAGAAGGGCTGCATATCGAGGTAAAGAGATGCGAGCAGATCCGGATCATGGACTGGATCCAGCAAGCGGAGAGGGATTCGACAGGGAAAGGATCAACGCCGGTGGTGATGTTCCGACGGTCACACGAGCCCTGGTATGTAGCGATGCCGGCCATTGATTTCTTCCAGATGTACAAGACGCTGGAGGAATGCAATGCCTAGATATTACGGGCCTAGCAATTCAACAACGGAGAGAGATGCCATGCGGAACTTGTGCAAGCCAGAGCAAAAGCCTAGGCCAAGGACGCTGGTATGGAGAGAGAAACAGGATCCGGTTGAATCACTGAAGAGATTTATAGAGAAAGAGGATAGCGAATGTACGGACCAACAGTAATCGGAATCATAGCATGTACCGCAATCGTGATATGCGGACTGGGATGTTATTTCATAGGACGGATGGCAGGCATGGAGTGGGTGCTGGAGCATACAGTGATCGAGGTGGTTGAAGATGACGGTAGCGGAAAAGATCAGGAATAGCGATGACTCGCAGCTTGCGGACCTTTTGTGTTATCTTACCGATAGCAAGTGTGAAACATGCCGATTCGGAGAGAATAGCGACCAGTGTGCAGCCATTAAATATCTACACAAGGAGGCAGAAGATGAGCAGATCAATTGACACTGATGTATTGGAAGGCATGTATCAGGAAGAGTTTTATATTCCCAGTATCGATATTGCATCTTACAACAAAGGCTGGAACGATTGCCTTGACGCAATTATGAATGGTGAGCATACGGTTGATGCTGATCATATCAGACATGGGCATTGGGAACGTGTACCGATAGCGGAAGGATCAGATAAATATTATTTCAAATGCAACTATTGTTTAAACCCATCATGGAGTGAAACTGAGTACTGTGAGATGTGCGGCACGAAGATGGATGAGGTGATGAAATGAGTAGATACACAGACATTGATCTTTTGTTGAATAAATATCAGACAATATGTAATGGGGTTGCCTGTATGGATTGCCCGTTTAACGATGAAGGATGTCGATTAGAGAAGATGCTTTTGGAATCTCCGACCGTTGATGCTGTTCCGAAATGGATACCATGCTCTGAAAGGATGCCAGAAGAAGACAGATATGTTCTGTCGGGGATAACTGGGCGTGAGGTGACGTGATGAAAGTAGTAATTCTATCAGAGATTGAAGCATTCTGCCGGGAGCACAACTACTTCACAATCGGGCTGTCAACGCTGCGAGAGATGGCGGTAGATGATGATGACGAAGGCAGGAATAGAGCTCACAAGGAAGGCTATGCGAAAGCGCACAAGACGATTGTCGAAGCGCTGGCAAAGGAGAAACCATGAACCGGAAAGAAGCATATGGAACTGTAAGGGTAATGCTCGGAAGATGGGGAAGGGTAGCGATCATCTGCTTACGAAAGCAGAAAGAGATCAAGGAATACAAGGACCTGCTTGAGAGTGTATCGGATGCACGATCAACAGCTTTGACCGGAATGCCTGGTGGAGGACAGGTATCAGACAAGACAGCAAAGGCAGCAGAGAGGTTGATGTATCTGGAATCGAAGTACCAGGAAACCATTGATACGCTGACGAATGAGATTGTAGAAGAGCTGGAATTCAAGAAGAAAATGGATGAGCTGCTTAAACGGATTGATGATCCAGCAAAAAGCATAGTCTATATGCGGTACAAATATGGATGGACATATACCAAGATCGCATTTGAAACCCACTACTCCCCATCATGGGTACAGGCCCTGGAAGGGGTAGCGGTAAGTAAACTGGAAAGAATGATGCGGATTGAAAAGACAGTATAAAAAAGTATTTTTTCCATGTTATGGTTGTAGCGTGGAATGAGTGTCAAGCACAGTTCATTACACCTCCTTTCTTGATAAGGACCCTTGCCCAGGGGTCCTTTTTACATGCCCCGTTGGCCGAACAAGAAGAGCCCTGCACAATCCTCCAGCAGGCCCGGTGCAACTCCGGAACGGGGCGCACTATAACAACGGTGTCCTCGACCGGAACGGAGGCTTTATATGAATGATGAAAACTTGAAGAAGGGAAAGAAGATAAAAACCGCGGAAGAAGCGAGGAACATGGGAAAGAAGGGCGGCATTGCTTCTGGTGAATCGAAACGTAGAAGGAAGACGCTGCGCGAAGAGCTGATGCTTCTACTCGAAAACGGCGACGTACAGAAACGGATGTGCCTTGCTCTGCTGGATGAAGCGCTGAATGGGAACAGAACCGGATCGGTAAAAGGAGCGTTTGAAACAGTCCGCGATACGCTGGGAGAAAAGCCGGCTGAAAAAATGCAGTTGGATGGCGGCATTAAATTCACGTTCGGAGATGCGGAGGATTATTCCGAATGATTGAGGTCAACCTGGGAGAGAAACCGAATCCTAGGCAGCAGGAATTCTTCCTGGCAAAGAACCGGCATATCGCTTACGGAGGCAGCCGGGGTGGTGGGAAGAGCTGGGCCATGCGGACCAAGTTTATTCTGCTCGCAGGAAGGTATCAAGGCCTGAAGCTGCTCCTTCTCAGACGGACCCTTCCGGAGCTGCGAGAGAACCAGATCAAGCCGATGCAGGCAACGCTGGCGCAGATTTGCAGCTACAACGAATCCAAGCACGAGTTTGTATTTCCGAACGGATCCGTGATCAAAGGAGGATACTGCGATTCTGAATCTGATGTGTATCAGTTTCAGGGGCAGGAATACGACGTGATCGGTCTGGAAGAAGCTACGACGTTTACGGAATCGCAGATGCAATTCATCACAACGTGCAACCGTACGACGCGGTCCGATTTCAAGCCGCGTATGTACTACACTTGCAACCCTGGCGGCGTTGGCCACGCATGGGTAAAGAGGTTATTCATCGACCGGGAATACCGCGAAGGCGAGAACCCAGGCGACTATTACTTCATACCGGCGCGGGTATATGACAACCCTGTCTTGATGCGAAACAATCCGGAGTACGTCAAGACTCTTGAAGCGCTGCCGGAGCACCTCAGAAGGGCGCATCTAGAAGGCGACTGGGATGTGCTGGCCGGTCAGTATTTTCCGAATTACCGGAGAGATAAACACACAGTCGAGCCGTTTGAGATCCCGCAGAGCTGGAAACGGTTCAGATCGATGGACTGGGGATTCAATGATCCCTGCTGCGTGCTGTGGCACGCATGCGCGCCGGATGGCCGCGTGTATACCTACCGCGAGCTGTACGTCCGGCAAATGCTGGCGAGAGATGTTGCCTTCCAAGTCTTGCTATTAACAGGTCAGGAGAAGGTCGACTATACGGTCGTATCCCCGGACATGTGGCAGAAGCGAGGGCAGAAAGATATCCAGGGCGAAAGCATTGCTGAGATCTTTACAACCAATGGTGTGCCGGTGATCCGGGCCGACAATGACCGCATGGTCGGGTGGACCGTCATGCGGGAATACATGGCCGATGCCCCGGACGGGATGCCGTACTGGCAGATCTTCAGCACATGCAGGAACCTGATCAGAACCATTCCGCTGGCAGTGCATGACGAACATAAGGTCGAGGATATATCAGCGACCTGTGAGGATCATGCACTTGAATCGGCGCGGTACGGGTTAATGTCAAGGCCGAGGCCGGCGAAGATCCGACCTGAGCCGAAACCGATCCCGTACAGCCCGTTTGAAACCAAGCGCCGCGTAAGAAGCGGCTTTTTTGATGTTTAGGAGAATGAATCATGGCAGATGAAAGCAAGCAGCTAGGCACATTAAAGGGTGATGAGTTTGTAACCGCAGCATACACCCTGTTCGATGAATTCCGGAACGCATATGAATCGGAATGGACCAGGCTTGAAGCGAATTCGCGTCTGTACTACGGCAAGCATTGGGAGGATATGAAGTCAGAGGACGCGGACCTTGCCAAGCCGATGACGCCGGTCATTAACAGCACTGTCGAAAACATGAAGGCAGACCTTGCCGACAATTTCCCCCAGGCCATCGTGCGACCGGAGGCCCCAGAGGATCAGATGGTCGCGGATATCGTTGGCGCGCTGATCCAGAAGAATCACGATGCGTCAAACTATCGCCGGGAATACATGCGGTACGTTCATGACGTGCTGGTCGGCGGGTACGGGGTGCAGGAAGTCGGATATGACGCGACGGCAGATCATAACATCGGCCGCGCGTTCATTCGTTACGTCGACAACCATACGATCCTGTTCGATCCGCAGGTCAGAGATATCCAGCTCGGGCGCGCGGTGTTCAAGATGTTCCCACAGACGATCGTCTGGTTGGAAAGCAGATATCCCGAATTCGCGGGGAAGTTCGCTGCCGATTCTTTCACCCTGGAAGAGGATAGCGAGCTGACGTATGACCAGACCAAATCGATTTTGTTCATTGAATGTTGGTTCAAGGAATGGATCCAGGAAGGCGACGTCGGACATTGGGCAGTGCATATGGTGCAGATGGCCGGGCGTCAGTTGCTTGGTGATTCGCGGGAAGAAAAGCCGGAAGGATACTTCTCTGTCGGCGAATATCCGTTCGTCGTGACAACGATGTTCCCGCGTCAGAATTCCTGCCTGGGCTACGGCATTCCGGATCTGTTCGGTGACATACAGAAATACTCGGACAAGCTGGACCAGATCGTTCTGAAGAACGCAGCGCTGTCATCGCACAACAAGCTGCTGAATACCAGCTCATCCGGTTTTGATACAGCAGATCTCATGGACTGGTCAAAGGACGTCCATGAAGGAGAGAACCTGAACGGGGTTACATGGTTCCCGACGCCTCCGCTGCCACAATACATCATTTCACTTTCCGAGCAGATGCGTCTGACCCTGCGCGATGAATCCGGCGCGAATGATTTCAGCCGTGGCAATACCGCAAGCGGTGTTACTGCTGCGTCTGCCATTGCCGCATTGCAGGAGATGTCATCGAAGCGCACCAGGATGATCGCGATGATGGTCTGGGAGGATTACAAGCAGCTAGTGCGGTACGAGATTGAATTTGAACGTGAATTCAACACCTTGCCGCGCGAGGTCCTTCTGACGATTGACGGCCAGCAGCAGACTGCAACATTTGAGTCCGCGATCATGGAACGCGAAAGTGCGCTGGGCAATGACGTTCCTATCGAATTCATGATCTCGATCAAGGTTGAAAGGGAAAACAGATTCACCACAACCGCTCAGAACGAATTGGTGTTGCAGATGGTGCAGCTTGGCGTTATCCAGCCGCAGCAGGCTGTAGAGCTGATGGTATTTGAGGGCAAGGAAACGCTGCTCAGGAAATCACAGCAGATGGGCCCGAGCCCGGAAGAGCAGGCCATGATGCAGGCACAAGAGCAGCAGGCAGCAATGGATGAAGAAATCGCAAGTCTTCCGCAGCCGGCAGGACCGGCCAATGCGGTAGATATATCAGGGTCCGCGCCTGTAACGGCGGTTCAATAACTTGGAGGATTTATGGAAGAAACGGTCGTAAACGCTCCGGAACCGGCAACGGTGTTTGCCTTTGGACCGGAGGACGCACCTGTCGACGAGGTGCAACCGGAGGCTGAACCTGCGGGCGAAGAAGCGCAGGAATCCGAGCAGCAAACGGTCGAGGCAGAGGAATCTGCTGAAGGGGTCGACGCCCAGCTCACGGAACAGGAAAAGGTCAACAGGGCCATCGGGAAAGAGAAGCATAGGATCCGGGAACAAGCCAGGCAGGAATACCAGCAGAAGCTGGAGTCAGATCCGGCCAGGCAGCTCGGTCAGCTTATGATCGAGGACCTTATGACCAACAAAGGACTATCAGCAGACGACGCCGCAAAAGAAGCGACAGAGAATCTTCTGAAGGCGATCGCAAAGCGCGAAGGGATGTCCGTCGGAATGACCAAGAAGCTATTTGGCAAAGAGGTCAAGCAGGCGGTATCTGAAGCGGCCGATCAGCAGTCAGAGATTGATCGTATCGTTGCGGACGTCCAGGCAGCAGAAAAGCCGGAAGGGTTTGATGAAAGCGCGGCCTATCAGGACGAAGCGTTTCTGGACCTGCTCCGGGAAATGCCGGCAAAGGCTGCGATCCGCGTCTATATGGCAGAGAAAAAAGCGAGCCAAGCCGGTCAGGATATCGCTGAAAAGCTGAAGGCACGCCAGGCTATCCCGCAGTCTAGCAGGCCGCAGCAGGCGGTAACACCCAAAACAGACTGGATGAATGCCAGCAAAGAGGAATTCCTTGCTGAGAAAGCGAGGAGGCAGAAATACAGATGATTTCATGAGGTGATATAAATGGCAACGAATACCACTATCAGTACTGCGGCAACAACGTACTTAAACAAAACTTATTATGACCGCAATCTCCTTGAGAATGCGAAAACCAAATTTATCCACGCGGATTATGGCCAGAAGCGCCACATCCCGAAGAACAACGGCAAAAAGGTTGAGTTCCGTCGTTGGACACTTTTTGATCCTTCTCTGGTAACTCCGGGCCTTACCGAAGGCGTGACGCCTGAAGGACAGGACCTTGCCCAGACCCATGTCGAAGCAACCGTGAAACAGTACGGTGCTTACGTTGAGGTCAGCGATCTCCTGAAGACCAGCTCCTATGATGACGTCATGGAAGGCGCGACCGATATGCTCGGTGAGCAGGTCGGAACCGCGATTGAATGGATCACCCGCGATGAGATGTGTTCCGGAACGAGCGTACAGTATGCCGGCACCAACGTCGCCCGTAAGACCATTGCATCAACGGATGTTCTTACAACCGGCGAAATCCGGAAGGCTGTTCGTACGCTGAAAAAGCACAAGGCCAAGATGTTTAACCGCCATGGCGGCCGCGATCATTTCATCGCGATCGTTTCTCCGGATACCACCTATGACCTTCAGTCCGATACCGTGTGGCAGGATGTTTCCAAGTACAGCAACGCTGAGCAGATCTACAGTGGCGAGATTGGCCGGATCTTTAGCGTTGTTGTGGTTGAATCTACTGAGGCGAAGGTGTTCAAGCAGGCCGTTCTCAATAAGGTCAATGCGAACACCAGCTCCAGCGCCGACTTCGTGCTGAAGAATGATCCGACCGACGAAGAGGTCGCGTACCTGTCCACAGGTGGCAACAAGATCAAGATCGGGAGCACCGAGTACACTCTTGCTTCGTCAGGTTCTTACACCGCTGCTACCAAGACGGTTAAGCTGTCTGCCTCTGCTTCTCTGAGCGCAGACGCCATCGTCTATTCCGAGGACGCCGGCGCTGTTGACGCTACGACCAAGGAAGGCACGGATGTCCAGGCGACCCTGATCTTTGGTCGTGATGCCTATGGCACCATTGATATTGAAGGCATGGGCAACCTGCACACCATCATCAAGGCACCCGGATCCGCAGGTACTGCCGATCCTCTCGATCAGCGCTGCACCGTCGCCGCCAAGGTTGACGCCTACACCGCTAAGATCCTGAACAACGACTGGATCGTGAGAGTTGAGCACGGAGCAACCGCGTAACCGGTAACACAACTGTAAAACTACGGGGAGGCATAACGCCTCCCCAAATTGCTATAGGAGGAATAAGCAATTATGGCATCTAAGAAAACGACAACCATCTCTGACGCAGAGCTGCGCAGAAGCGAGCTGACGACCAAGGAAAAGATCTCTGCCCAGCCCAAGGTGACGGTGTACATCGCGCCGGACGAAAATGATCCGATGTGGCGCGGGTGCGTGAACGGAGTCGATTACAAATTCCCGCGCGGGCAGTTGATCGACGTTCCGGAAACGCTGGCAGACATTATCCGCAGTTCGGCAAGGATGCAGGAAGTCAAGAAAGCGCACGAGCAGAAGATGGTTGATACGATGGACCTGGGAACCCTGTGATGAGGTGATGGCATGACGTTAGTATCAATCATCACCAACGCGCTGGCGACCATCGGCCGGTCCACGGACGCGCAGAGCATGGACGCGTGGAAACAGAAATTCACGATCTTTGCCAACGACGGAGCGAAGGACCTGGCACATTATCTCCAACTCAGACGGACGGATACGATCACGGCGACTGATAACCAGATTGATATTAACGATCTGCCTTTTGACTGTGAGAAGGTCGTATCCGTCAAGCAAAACGGGTCAGACCTGTCCTTCACGAGGGGCAACGCAAGCAACAAGATCAACGTCGGAGTGAATGGCGACGTTGAAGTGGAGTACCGGTACCTTCCTAAGGATATGGCTGACGACATTGATCAGCCCGGGATCCCGGAACACCTGCATCACCTGATCATCCCGTATGTTGTATTCAAAGAGCACATGACAGCAGACCCGAACACTCAGCGCCGTGCTGATATGTATTGGCAAGACTATGACAAGGGCCGGCGGGATGCGAAGAAAACGTACGGGGAAGAGGATACATACAAAATCTATAACGCGGGGTGGTTCTGATGCCGATTCAGTCTTATCTGATAGATGAATTCCGGGGTATTGATCAGAACATCACCGAAAACCGGCTGCCGCCTGGATACACTCCTGGCTGCGCGAACTTTGACACGACGGACGGCAACCTGACGATCGGACGCGGGTATGAGAAATTCATCAAAGACGCTGTGCCTGGTACCGGAACTATTTGGAGGATGTACCTGTGGCACACGATGGTCACGAACCTTTTTGTCGTTTGTGCCGGTGATGAGATCTATGCGTATCAGAGCAGTGCATGGGTGAAGATCTTTGACTATACAACGATCCTGGATGTTGGAACGCATATCAGCTCGCGGAAGTGGGATTTCCTTGAATGCCGGCTGGGTGATACGGACTATCTAATCATAGCGAACGGCCAGACACAGATGGTCAAATGGAACGGTACAGGTTCTGCTAGCGTATTTGGCAGCGGGGAATACCTGCATTCTACGACTGTCGCTTCTGTCGTGTTTAATGCGACAAAAGCAGAGTCTGTAACATATGCGGAATCATCCGGAACCGGCACGTTCACCCTGACGATGCCGACCGGGTGGACATATGCAGAAGGGGCCAAGGTTGCATGGACCTGCCCGTCTGATCCGGGCTTGCTGACAACTGTTAATGTGGTGATCGGCGCGAACACATACGCGCTGGAATATGTTCCGATCCTTGCATCCGGTCAGATCTGCGTGATCACCCTGACTGACACATCGCACGCTACAGCAGGCGATGAACCGACGGAAATGGATTACGGGATTGAAAAGATTGTCCTGACTGACGCAATTCCTGAAGCAGTCGTGGATCGGTGCAAGGCCGTTGGGATATACATCCCGGATAAAGGAACATTTGAAGTATCAGACATTGACGTAACGCAGACGATTCTGACGCTGACCGAGATCACACAGCAGAAAATTGAAGTGGGTGATCCGGCCAAGGTGCGCGGAGGATTGTCAAACATCCCTGTCAACTATGTCGATATCTACATGAGCAGAATGGTTTCTGCCGGGGATCCGAGCCATCCGTCCAGGCTTTACTGGTCGCAGCCCCCAGGGGATACGCGGACGATCGAAGACTGGTCCATGGACGATGCCAGCGACCAGACCGGAGGCGGGTATGTTGAAATCGGCACGGTATCTGCTGACCCGATCGTCGGGTTATGTGCCATATCAAACCAGCTCATCATCTTCAAGAAGACAAGCATCTACCGAATGCTGGGCGACAGGCCAACGAACTTCCGGGTAGTCCAGACAAATCGCGATACAGATAAGACGATCAATTCAGCGATCATATCAAACGGTGACGTTCCGTACTGGATCACGAATGCAGGAATGTACTACTACGACGGCCAGGTGGCACACATCGCGCCGAACGCCAGGCAGATACACCGGATCCTTGAATCGGTCAAACTGGACAACACGAAATCCTGCGAGAACCGCGACCGGCTGTATTTCACTTGCTACGCCGGCGATCTGACCGGCGCGATGGACGATACGATCATAGTTTATGACCTGCGCGAGAGGACCTACCTTCTCAGGAACGGGTTTACTGTCGCGGATGTGTGTGCCTACGACGGAATGCTGTACAGCATCAATGAGAAACGCATCGTGTACGCATGGAAGGATGACGCCAGGGATTACGACGGCGATCCGATCGAAGCGTACTGGGAAACGCCTTTCACGGACCTGTCAGTCAAGAGTGTTGTAAAGATGCCGTTCTACATTTACGCACGCGGGGAAGGCGGCGTAATCAAAATCGATGTATCGACCGGTGAGAAGACCCAGCACAGGACATACCAGGTGCCGATCACGAAAGGCGAAGTGCTGAAGATCCCGCTGTTCCGGGATGAGTGCAGGACGTTCGGCATGAAGATCTATAACGAGGCTGGCGGGTGGTTCCGACTCCTGGGCGGCCTTGAACTACGGTATGAAACACGGGAGGATCGAAATGCCTAGTATCGAAGCAATGAACCCGGTGTACTTTGCCCGCAAACAGGGAGAAGGGGAGCCGGATGATGATTACAATACTGCGATTGCGCAGAACGAAAACCTGATGAATCAGAATTTCAAAGTATTATATGACGCGCTGATTGAAATGTCGTCCAGCATCGCAGCGCTTCAAACGAAGGGGTGATAAGAATGGCACTGCCTTCAGGGTATGAAGGTTATTATAACGACCTATCCCAGCGCCTCATGGAAGATGTTGGGAAGGTTGACTACACGCCGATGTCAACCGGAACGCTCAAAAGCGCTTTGCAGAGGGTGATCCGGCCATCTTATGACAAGAGCATCCAGTCCAGGCAGCAGGCGACCAGGGCGAACCGTGCCGCGATTGATGCGGACGCTGCATCGCGCGGGATCGGGGCAAGCACCTGGGTAACTGATGCCAAGAACAGACTGATGACGAATGAAGCGCGGGATATCGCCAACATCAATGACGACTACAATTCCGCGCTGTATTCCGCGCTGATGGGCCGCTTGGCCGAACAGGATCAGCTCAGCATGGCTGCACAGCAGGCGAACCTGTCTGCACGTCAGGGCGCGCTTGGCAATGCGCTTAGCGGAGCACAGTACCTGTATGGGCTTGACCAGGCCAAAGCCGGCAGCGGTGGAGGCGGTGGTGGTGGAGGCGGCAGCAGAAGCAAAACGCCAACAAGCGCTGATTATACTGCTGCATCCATTAAGACCCAGGAAGAATTCAAGAACGCGATCGATAAGAGCATCAAAGAAAATGCAAAAGCGATTGCGACATATAACTACACCAAGCCGAAGGACACCAGCCCGACGGCAGGTAAAACCACTTCAGGAGCATCTGGAACGAGGACTGCAACAAACGTCAAAACAAGGATGGTCCAGTAAGAAAGGGTAAACAATGCCTTACGTTGGAGATCTTAATAAGACGACGACCCCGAAAGCGTCAAGCAGCGGCAAAACGCCATTGAAGGCGCTGACGGGCCAGATAGGACAAAAGTCTGCGACTCAATCGAGCGGGTATAAGTTTTCTGCTGACAAATACAATCAGTATGAGAACGACTACCAAACGTGGTCAACGACCGGAAAGAACACTCCCGGCTTTACGAGCTGGAGCAATCAGAAGGACCTCGATACATGGAAAAGCATCCGTGACGGAAAGGTCAAGGCGGCAAAGGTCGGGAATGACTACTACGTTCTGTCAAATGACGATTACAAGAAGTACAGCAAAGACTACGACGTTTGGCAGAAAACCGGCAAGCACAGCAAGGGTTTTGAAGATTGGTCAAACAATGATGCGATTGAGGCCTTCCGATACATTCGTGACGATGCGAACGGATACGGGGGCCTCAATAATCTCAAAGCATCCCTTGATGACGAGCTGACGCGTGCCGTTGCTGAGAAGTACCGGTCGCAATGGGGGGATAAATACTACTACGACGTAACTAACCCGGATGATATTGCCGCGATGAACGCCGGGCAGATGCCGGCATACCTGCGCAGAAAGTACAAGACCAAGGACCCGGTCGATCAATGGCTGATGGAGCAGGGGCTCCCATATGGAACGCTGTTCAATGATATGTACAGCGAGGCCTGGAACGATCGGAACGAACGGAATGCGAAACGCCAGCAGACGTATGAATCCGCATTCAATGACATGCTATCCTACCAGCGCGGGATGAGCGACCTCAAGAAAGCAATGATCGACGGAGCTTCATTTGAGGATGCGCTTGCTACTGGGAAGTTTGACGCACTGGGAGATTTCTACGATTCTTCATTCGGGAAGACGAAGGAGAACGATACCGCCGGCGATCAGTATTACAAATCCAAGAAGACACAGCTCGATCCTGTGTATGATCGCGCCTATGAAGCGATGCTGCACAATGAGCTGCCGGATGATGAATTCTTTGATCAGTACAAGGAATCTTCTTGGAAAAGCTATCTGAAGCAGAAGCAAAAATGGAACGAATCCAGCCTTCAGGACGTCTTTGAATATCAGGCGGTCCAGAATGCCGGTGCGCTGATCCAGGAAAGCATTGATCCATCAAAGCTGGTTCCGGTCGGCAAACAGGCAATGAAAGACGCCGGATACCGGGCGAATGATGACTGGACGATGTTCAGCCCGCAGGTATTCACCAACAAGGACGGCACGCAGTCTATTGTGCTGAACCCGATCCGGGAAGACGGAACCGTCATTCCGAAAGCGGACCTGGAGAAGATCGCAAAGCGTCGCCTTGGTGAAGCGGGATTGTTCGGTGGCGCGGCCGGTAAGGATGACCAGTCTGCATTTATCGCATCGTTCGATACCAAGAAAGAAGCACGGGATTATGCGAACAGCCTTTCCGATGCGGTAACGACGTATTACGGAACCAGCAAGGAAGACTTTGAGAGCAGGCTTGAAAAAGCACGGTCAGCAGGCACAAGCGAACAGCAGACCATGCTTGATGAGGCTGTAGCTGCCGGCGACGTCAATGCCGTACAGGAACTGATCCCTGAAGCAACGCGTGAAGAAGCGGAGCAGTTGATCACTGACGACCGCGTCAGGACCAAGCTGGAAGAAGCGAAGCAGTACAAGACCCAACTGGATGAGATTGACGAAAAGCTGAGCCATATCCAGGACGGATTCATGGGCCGGCGTGGGCCGAGCCCTTCCCGGCGTGCAGAGTGGGATGCGCTTCTGAAAGAAAAATCGGAAGTGTACGACCAGTATCGCGAGCTGGTTGACACGGCGACCGGCATTGCAAACACGACAAAGCAGGACGCTGTCATTGATGCGGAGATCAAAGCGAACGAAACGACCGGATCGTATGCGGAACGCCCTGATTTTCTAGAGAAAAGTGGCAGCTTTGACGCGAGCGAAATCACCGGATCGGATGAGAATGTTGCGAGCGTAAACGAAATCCTGAACAATTACGCGGATGGCAACTTCGATAAGATCATGCGCGGCGATGCTGTAAGCAAGTATGCCGGTTCCTATGTTCACGTTAACGATCCGGAGATGTGGCGTACCAGCGCATTCAACGAGTATTATTCTGCTCGATATATGACAGACGACGAAGCGCGGACGTTTTCGTATATCGCACAGAATGAAGGCGCTGATGCCGCTGTCAAATACATGGAAGAACTTCTTCCGGTTCTGAACTGGAGAAACACGGAAGAAGTGAATATCCGCATGGCCAAAGAGGCCGGACGTAATCCTGTCATTTCTTGGCTGGTAGCAGGCCTTTCACAGTTTGCCAGCAGCGCTGAAGGATATGCGGGATTTTGGAACAACTTTGGAGAGATATCCGGAGATCCTGAAGCGCGGGAAACAATAGCGAACGATCCGCGTTTTAACGTGACCCGGAAGTACGCAATGGTTGACGCTGCCCTTGCACAGGAAACGGATTCCCGGTTCGGGTCCAAGGCGCTGAATTATGTGCAGAGCATGGCAACCAACCTGCGAAACAACGTCATGCGTCAGGCAGCATCTATGGCTCTTGAAGCACTGTTCCCTGGAGTTGGAACGGTGTTCTCTACTGCCTCTGTAACCGGTACGGTCCTTGGCCAGTCCTTGATGGAAAACATGGACAAAGGCGTCGACTTGCAGAAGGCGACCATGCTTGCCTTTTTGAATGCAGGAGCTGAAGCGCTTGGTGAAGCTATCTCGATGGATGCTCTTCTGGGGTTCAAAGAGAATGCTACGGAGTTTGTAGCGAAGCAGGCAGCAAAGGGTATTGCTGCAACGCCAGGGCAGATCATCCGGAATTATATCTTTGGCACTGGCCTGAAAGAAGGCGGGTCAGAATTCGCTACATCGTTGATGTCAATGGCCGCTGAAGCGTTGACGCTGGGTGACGATGCCGAGGTTGTGCAGTTTTATAACGAAGCTGTGGCGAACGGCAGCGCGCACCCGTTTGGAGATACAGCGCTTCATGTCTTGGCACAGGCGGGATCTGAAGGTATCGCAGGTGCATTGACCGGGTATATCCTTGGCGGCCCTGCGGCGATCAATAATACAATTCGGATCGGTAGGGCAGCAGGTGCGGAAACAAACCAATTCCGCGCCGGCCTTGAAACATTGAACTTGCTCGGCCAGGAAGAAGTTGATTTCCGGAATGCGCTTGAATCCAAGATCGAGATGGCCGTCGATGAAAGCGGCACGAACATTGAATCGATCACACGGTTGCAGATCCAGCAGGATATCAACAATTCTACTGTACTGACTGAAGAGCAGAAAAACGAACTGTCAAATATCTTTGAACTGGTCGGTTCCGCACCCGGTGAAACGCTGGATGCAGATGACCAAGCGAAACTGTTTGAATGCGTAAGAGCGCTGCATCAGTCCGTGCTGGATCAGAATGCCAAGGATGCAAAAGCAGAACAGAAAGCATCGAAGGCGGACCAGCGGCTCCAGGATTATTTCGATGCTGTAACACAGTATCAGCTTGAAGCACAGATGGCGCTGCAAGCCGGAGATCTGCAAGCACACGCGGCCGCGCTTAACAATCTGACCGGCGCGATTGAGCAGTATAAGAACGCTCTGACGGAGCGGGATCAGCAACAAACCGTTGATGAAGCGCAGCAGACCGCTGACCAGGAACGCGAGAACACGAAGCTGGGAAAAGCGGTGCAGCCTGTCAATGCGGCTGCCGAAAAGGTTATGGCCTGGTACCGGACGCTTGCAGCGCAGACTGAGGTTGAAATTGGTCAGCTTGAAGAACAGCAGAAGAATCAGGTCCTTGCTGAGCAGGAAACCACGCAATTTCTGTTTGACGAAATCGCAAGGCTTAATTCAGAATATACACAGGCACAGGCCGACGGCGATATCAACAAGGTCGAAAGCGTCACACAGGAGCTGGACAACTATAGGCAGATGTTCGGCGACGATATCATCAGCGCTGCGGTCCAATATGCTGTAGGAGGAGAAAATGGAGGAGAAAACACTAGCGGACCTGTTGGTGGAACAGCAACAGCAGGAGAAGGCAACGAATCAGCGAATGACGTTTATGTCGATCAATCCGGACGGAACGACAACAACCAGGCAGAGCCATCTGACCGAAGCGGACTTCGAGAAGGGGCAGCCGGTAACGGATCCGGAAATGAAAGCTATTCTGGAGAAAGCCCGGCAGCGTCGTGGGATAAAGTAAACAGCGAGGAACTATTCCAAGAGATAGCAAAAGACTTCAACGCCAAGCATGGCCTCAAGGGGATGAGCGCATTAAAATCATCCGACTTTGAGGCCATTTCTACGCCCGTTAATGAGGTATCGGCGAAAGCTCTTAGCGGAGCAATCCAGAGAAACGGTGGCGTTCCTGTTCGCTTGTATCGGGTCACAAATCCGGATGTCGAGTCGCCTGGTGGATTTTTCTATAACGGAGAGATCTACATCAGGGATACCGGAACCGCGTTGGTAGCATTTGAATATGGGCATGAGTATGCCCACATGATGAAGGCGTTCCAGGATGCCGGCAGGAATGTCCTTGATTCGATGGGTGATGAAGGCAGAGCCGCATATGAAAAGTACTGTGCAAAATTTGGAGATGATCCGAATAATGCTCAAAATATTGATGAATTCATATGCGACATCCACGGCGCTTATGAGTATGCGGTACAGACTGGCATCACGCTGCATGATCAGCTTGGCTTGACTACAGCACAGGCGAACCAATTTTATGACGCCTTCAACGAAGTTGATGCGGCAGATTCTACAGCATCTGACTTTGTAGACACCATCGATCAGGTTGCGACCGATGGGAAACCCAACTACAACTACCACAGCATGAACGAGGACCGCGCTGCATACCGGCAGGATCTGATCGATTCAGGGATCGCCGGCGATGAAGGGAACCCGATGTCCATGCAGGAG
>Ga0265298_10001107_pt1 | contig 39496 bp, 70 predicted proteins | sample AusTroGonzalo_MG_3_FD_193486 | JGI IMG/M metagenome (GOLD analysis project Ga0265298, IMG submission 193486) | Bovine rumen microbial communities from tropical cattle in Woodstock, Queensland, Australia - Gonzalo_01 | ecosystem: Host-associated > Mammals > Digestive system > Stomach > Rumen ... | reverse complement strand
ACCATGCATAATTTCATGATGATCTCTACGGCTGCTGAGATAATATCTGGTAAGTGCAAGATTAAGACTGCTACTATCTTTGCTATGATCTTCGGTACTGCGTCGGCCAGCTTAGGCAATGCATCGATCAAGCCCAAAGCAAGCGCAACGATGATATCCAGCGCGGCCTCGAGGATAAATGGCAGGTTATCAATAACCGTATTCAAGATCAGGATAACCGCATCCACGATCGCAGGAATCAACGTCGGCAAGTTATCCCTAAGCCCCGCTACAAGCGCCAGAATGATCTGTACGGCGCTCTCGATTATCAAGGGTAGATTTTCAATCAACGTCGTGCAAATCGCGCTGATAGCCGCCAGAGCAATCGGTACGAGCACTGGTAGCAACTCGACCAACGTCTGTACAACCGAACCGAAAACCGCAGATACCGTCTCGGTGATTGCTTCCTGGTTTTCTTCAAAAAAGGTCTTAATATTTGTAAAAAGGGTCGTGAGAATGCTGCCCACATTGCTTAAAACGGTGCCAATGTTACCAGCAAGGTCCTCCCCCTTAAAAATCGCATTTAGAGCACTCATTATAGCGTCGATCTCAGGCTGGTGCGCCTGGACAAACGATGTAATGGTAGAGCCTACGTTATTAATTAAAGTTTTTATACTGAGCAACAGCTGAACAATACGACCGCCGCCATCGCTCGCGTCACCGTTCAAAACCTTTAAAACGTTTGCAACGTTTCTGCTGATTGCCGTGTCGATATTGCCATAAGCGGTCTGAATGGTCTCGGCGCCGATTTGAGCCTGATCCGCAAAGCTGGATACGCCCTCATTTATGCCCGCCTGCTTCATGGCCATCATAGCCGCAGTATTGCCGACTTGCTCACCCGCGTTATTAAAGCGGATAAGCGCCGACGTTACCATGTCGGTCGTTACGGTGCCCTCTTTCCAGGCAAGGAATAGATCGTCCGACTTGGCACCAGCACCCAGAATGGACTCAGCCAACTGGTTCATTTGAGCTGGCATCATCGAATACAGTGACTGCCAGTGTTGCGCGTCAGGCGCGCCAGCGGCAATAATGCCATACCAGTTAGCCATCGCATTGTTGGCGGCTTCCTGGCCCTTACCAGCGGCCAAGGTGGCGTTATTTAATGCAATGGTCAAATCGGTAGCACCAGCGATATCATCGGTCAGAGCCGTGAACTGTTGCTGCCAAGAAATAATGCCATCAAGGGTCGTAGGCAACCCGTCGATGGCGTCTGAAAGTTTAGATTGTGCCTCGGTGGCTTCATCGGTAGAGAAACCCAAAGCACTCATGGTCTTACCGTAGCTGTTGAGAGTGTCGAGTCTTGAAACCGCAGGCGCCACATGGTTTGTAATGACGTTCGCGATCTTCATAAAACCGCTCGCGATCGTCTCCAAGCCCTTTGAGATTGCATCCGCGGCCAGGTTGGCTAAAAGGTGGTCCTTAAAGCCGCCAGCGCTCTGCTTAGCCGACTCAACGCCATCCTTAAAAGCCTGGTCGTTAAGCTTCAAAACGGCTTCTAATGTAAATACTTCCTTGCTCATCCCTGCTCTCCATACTTCTTCAATTTGGATCTAAGGCGCTCTATAATCTCTTCGCTGCTGGGTGCAGGTTTGTTGTCTGTTACTGATGTGATCAGCTCTCTGTATGATCTGCTGACAGTCGTGCCACCGTTGGCCTTTGCGGTATTGTCCGTCATGACCTTAAGACACTCGGTAACATAGTTTTTATAGAGCCAGCTCTCTGTCTCTTGAATGGAGTAAGCGCGCCAGTATTGGAGAAAAAATCTTATTTCTCTTTTGCCTGTGTAGCTTCCGTAGCAGGGCCAGAAAGTAGGTCTGACGACTTCTGACCCTGCGACTGAAAAAGCTGCATAAACGCCTCGTCGTTAAACAACTCCAAAAGGTCCCCAGTCAGGGTTAAAATGTCAGGATTATAGCTGGCGGGATCTTCACCGCCGATATAAGCCATGATCTCAAGAATGGACTTTTTATGGTTCTTTATAACCATTTTGACAAGCGCGCCACGCGACTCGTTCTTCTTTGCGGCTTCGCTTATCTGCTTATCTCCGATAATCTCCATAGCGGGTTCAAGAACGTCCGCTAACAGCTCCAGCGCATCCTCGCCTTTATAATCTGACAATTTCATAAATTACCCCTCTCCGTTTGACGCTTCCGTGACCGTTACCGTGCAAGTAGCAATAGCGCTCTCGCCACTCTTTGTAGCCTTGGCGGTAATAACGCATACGCCCTCTGCCTCGCCCGTAACAACGCCGTTTGAAACCGTAGCAACAGATGTATCGGTAGATGCCCACGCGATCGTAGCGCCGCTTGTAGCGCTTGCTGTGAGAGTTACTGAAGCACCGTCCTCAATGGTTGCTCTTGCCCTGTTGAGCTCAATGAACAAAGCGGTGTCGTCAGGATCAGCGGAATAGAACTCCATCGGCATGGTGTCCTGATCATCAATAGAAACGTGGCCCATAAGCGAGCAAGATATCTGGCCTTTGCCGTTCTTCGTTGTCTGCAAAGAAAAACCGCCGTCAGATAAAGCATTGATGAGCTTAACGGCAACAAAACCACCGTCAGCCCTGTCACCAACCCACCAAATATCAGCAAAGTCGGTCTGCTTAAGATCGCGTCTCGGAATGATGCGTGCTGTGTTGTTGCTGTCTATATCTGCACAACCCAGCGCGAGTCTTATACTCTCTGGTGATGTGCCTAATGAAGTGAACTCGAGCTTGCACTCCCAGGAATCGAGGTGCTTAAATTCCTTCATGTTATTGGGTACATTGTCGACGTCCTCGCCCAGATCAGAAAAGGTCGGTACGCAGGATGCCTTAATACCGCCCGTTGTGGCCGCGATTATCTCGCTGTCTGCAGGCGCGGTAGGGTTAGCAGGATCGAAAGTGTTTAAAAGCATACCAGCATCCAGCTGCATGCCTTCAAAAGCGTCCTGTGAAATCTTAGTGAATCTTCCCATTTATGTCTCCTCTCTCAAGCCGCGGTAAGAAACTCGGCCTGAACGTTTAAAATAATTCTTCTGATTGCATCATCGGTAGGATCGTCCATCCTTTGAGCAAACGGTGAGCCTGGCGTGATCCAGAGATAACCTGCGTCGAGCTTTACGGTTTGACCGCCAGCGCTTAAACGCAAAGCAATCTCGTCGGCCTTTTGAGTGATCTCGGCCCAAGACATGGAGTGATACCAAATGCTGGCCGTCAGATTGACAACGTTGTCCAGGCTGTCAGTAGAAACCTCGTATGTGATATACGGCATCGACGCCCCCGTCGGTACCGTATTCATATCGTAGGCATCAAGCCCGAACGATGACCAAAAGCTATGTAGTGCCTGTGCTTTGTCCATCAACTAAACTCCACTCCTCTGCAGTTACCTGCCGCATGTCCAGCGTTGCGGAATTAGGCGTATATTTATCATCACCGTCGGACGTTACCCTAAACACCTTACCGTCACGGGCACGCTTAAACACGTCGTGGTATTCAAGTACGGTGCCGCGCCTGGTCGTTACCGTGTAAAGGCTTTTGACGCCCTCTGCCTGCGCTCTGCGGGCTTCCAACGACGTATTAAAGACAATCGCCGCTTTGAACTCCGCGCCCTCTTTCCAGACGGGTGTGAAGCCACCGTAGCCATCAGGCGTAGTGGTCTTATCAAGCATGGTGCAATTTTCCATTGCGTCGGATAAAAGGCTCATACGGCTCGAATCTTCCTCCACTTGTTAAGTCTGGATCTAAACTGGTTCTGCCACGTTCCCAAATCTGCACTGGCGCCAGCTCCGCTGCCATTGTTGATCTTGGAGTAGGAATACCCGCCAAATGACTCTGACTGATATGGGCTGTTCAGCTGGCTGTCCGTTGAATTGGCTTCGATCCACGCCTGAATGTCGGCAAGTAGACCCATGGCGGCCTTAGGTACCGCCATAGGCCATATAGCGCCGTCAAACGTCTCATCCGTTAAACCCGTGCAAGGGTATTGATAAACGCCGTCATTAAAAACGCTACCAGCAATACGGAAAAACTGACCTCTCTGCAATGAACCGTCTGCCAAAAGCCTGGACAGATCAATGACACCGCCAGAAATCTTAAAAGTTCCAATGCATCGTGTAACCTCAAAATAATTGTTCAGTTCAACGCAAAGATCGGTCAGTTCCATAAGCCATCTCCTTAGTTACCCTCGATAGTCATAGCGGTCACCTTAACCCTCTCCCTCGACAGCGTCACCAAAGGTGAAGTCGAGCTTAAATGTCTGGGTTGTTTCATGGCCAGCGTTGCTCTGAATGACCTTAAGCGACTGCTGGTTGTTGGAGATCTTGAATACACCGTTGCGATCGGTATCGCTGATACATTCAACAGGCTCCATGCCAGATGCGCTCGGGATAAGGCCAACCTTAAGACTTGTAACACCAGCCTCAGGATCACTCCACTTAAGAGCTACGAAATAACCGTCACCTGCAAGCGGGCCTGATGGTGAAAGACCGCCCTCAATGAATACCAGGTCGCCAGAGATAACGTCGCCGTTAACGGTTACGTCGCTCTGAAAATCGCTCGGATGTTTGTCTGTCCACGGATAAGTAGCCCCTGCCAAATCGGACTGTAATGTCAGGGGCTTAATGGGGTTTGCATCAATGGTGTTGATTGCGACACCATCCGCATACTCCATCCAAAGCTTAAGACCCATAAGTGCAAAGCTCTCACCAACGGCTGTGCCGTAGTTACCCTGAGCATGGAATCCGATAAGGTTTGTATCACCGTCGGTTGTGTAAACAAGGCCGAGCTTAGCAAACTCTGTTGACGGATCAACGAAATAAGCTACGAGGTTGTCAGCAGGAATAGCTACAACCTTACCCTGGTCGATCTCGGAAGTAACGATCATGGTAGATGCGCCAAGGAAATTCTTTACATAATCAATACCGAAAGCGGTCTGAAGCGTAATCGGGGTATCTCCAAGGTATTCATAAAGATCGAGAGTGTTAACGAAAACAACGATGTTCGTTGCATTCTTTCTCATCTTCTTAAACTTATCCTTGACCTTACCGATAGCCATAGAAACGGCTTTCTGGAATGTGGAATAAGTGCCTGTCATAGCGTGAGAATCGTCTGTGATTGCACCATAGAAATCATCCAGGACAACGCCCTGAAGCTCGTCAAGGAATGCATCGTCGGTCTTTTCAACAGCAATCTCTACACCGTACTTGTCAACGTCCTCAACAGGAACGGCCTTTGCATATTTCTGCAGGCTGAGATCAGCATAGCCAACCTCCTGAACCTTAGCCTTTGAATAAGGAATAACGTTACCAGGCTCAACCGCACCGTCAGCAAGTGTAACGGTAGCCACATAAGACTTAAGCTTAGTGCCTGCCTGCTTTTTGATTTCACGGGAAATGCCTAAAACGTTTCTAAGTTCTGTCCAGTCCTTAGAAAAGCGCGTAACGAAATCGAGCTCACGTGCCTGGATGTCAACGTAGACATTAGGCAAATTCTCTCTGGGGTTTGTTAAACTTTCAACTGCCATTTTTATGATCCTTTCTGATTGGAGAGGTAGGTCTTCCAAGCTTCCATACGCTCTGCGGTATCCTTAATCTCCATAATCTCTTTTTTACTTTTGACCGCATTTGTGGAATTCGCAGGTGGAGTAGCAACATCCGCACCCTGGGTCTTATCGGTCTGGATAAAATCAGACCATTCTGACTTGATAGCGTCGGTGAGCTTGCCCGCATTCTTCGCGTTACCCTCATCGTCCAGTTCAACGCCGTCCAGATCGGAAACCTTCATGACTTTATCAATGTGCTTTTCGGAAACGCCCGCGTCCTTTAACAGCTTTCGATAAGCGGCTGCCTTTTTCGCGGCGGTTTCCTTAGCCGTAACGTCAGTCTTGAAGTTCTCGAACTCTTCTTTGATGGCTTCGTACTTGACCTTATAAGGGTCTTTCTCGCTCTTCTTCTCTGCTTCCTTGTAGTGCTCGAGTTCTTCCTGCACCTTTGGAAGTTTCTCTGCATCTTCCTTGTACTTGTCTCTCTCAGCCTTCAGATAGTCGATAGATTGCGCGTTTGCCTCAATGATCTGCTCGGCTTTCTCTTCTTCGATGCCCAGCGCTGATAAAAACTTTCTTGTTAATGCCATAAGGGGATCTCCTTTCCTTCGATTGCAGTCCTTCGCAATTACCCTTTAATGGCATTATATGAAAAAAATATGCGTTTGTCCGTTTAACAGTACTAAAATTAGGACAAAAGAACACTTGTTTTATAGCAAAACAAAACAAAAGGCGGGATAATTCCCGCCCGTCGGTAAACCTGAGATGGCCAGCCTGATCATTCAAAAGTCATTTTAAGATAACGCTCCGTGACGTCTCGATACTTTTTGATGTTTTCGCTAATGCCCTTAGCCATAAAAGGACGCGCAGCCATGCCAGACGTCTGGTGGAACTTGCCCTCATCATCGCGGTACGTCCACTTTTTACCAGTGCCCGATCCAAGGTCGCCAGTTCCAAACTCAACATAAGGTGCGTACTCGACATTAGTGCCGATATAGACAGCCTTCTCTTTGACGACAACCTGATGGTTTATGGAGTTTTTAAGATTGCCCGTGTCAATCGGCTCCTTAGGAATCCAGCCAGGCGTGCTGATCTTCACGATTACATCGCCTTCGGCTTCCAGGCCGATAACCTCAAGCAAATACTCGATAGCTTCATCGGTCAGTCGGAGTATTTCCTCAGAGTTATCCGTGAGTTTAAAGTTGTAGGTAAACGCTTCCTCAGCCATAAGATCACCCCCAAATAAATAATGCACCCGAACGGGTGCACTTTCAATTTTCATTAGGACAATCTATCAGCAGTACAATAACCTTCATTTTCTCTGCGCTCCCGCTCAAAAATGATACGCGATACGTCCTCATAAGCCGCAAACAATTTCTCTCTCTCGGACTTCGGTAGTTTTTCAGCAGCATCCCAAAATACGTTCCTGGCCTCGAAAGATGACATATTGTCGTTAAACAACTTCGAATATTCGTTAACCATTCAAACTGCCTCCTTCCAACGTCCATTTAAACTCTCGCGCAATTCTAAAAGCCTGCTCTCTGATAGCGGCATAATTTCGCTCTTCAAAGCTCCAATCCCAAAAATCAGGATCATCAAGCAAGTCATGATCGACTTCAGTACGAATTCTATCAACCGCAGCATCAAAATCATCGCGTGTCGGCCTAATGCCATCGCCTATTCTTGCAACAAACACGTCACCGTTTCTCGCAACGTTACCAATAGCATCAACTCTCGGATTACATAAAAACCCGAAATCGTCCGCTGATAACGGCGTAACATTAGTATGGCTATGATAGATCGCAAGCCCCGATCCGTCAACTTGGCTTAAATCTATTTGTACTTTGTCTGGTAATCCGCTCGTGAAGCTATCTGTACTTCCTGCACCAGTGAATATCTGTCCGTACTCGTATCCTGTACTGTCGCTGGCCTTTTTTAGCGCATCAAACGCCTGCCGCTCTTTGGCACCTATGGATAGCGGATTGAAGTCTTCAAAATTGCCTTTATACCTATCTGGAACTTTAACTTCAATCTCGGTTTGGTGGGCCGCCTTGCTTTTCTCCCAGGCTTTATAGCTCATAGCAGGCTCGGGTTTTAGGTTTTCCTTGGCAACGGGCTCAATGTCCGTAAGCCTGAAAACCATAGCGCAACGGCAATTATAAACCTCTGCAGGCGCGCCATTTTTATCCCCAGGATGCATTAAACCATTAGAAAACTTTTCATCAACAGGTACCCGCTCGCCGTCAATCTTCGCGTGGCTCGCCCTGACGCGCTCGTCGTGGGCCGCCACCCACATCTTAACACCGTGTATACCTTTCTCTTCACCGCGCTCGTAGGCCGCCTGTCGGCCCGCATTCTGCGCGTTGGTTACCATGGTGCGAGCATTCCTTAATGCGGCCTTACGGTCCATCTCGGCAACGTTCTGTACACGGTTTGCAACCTTGCCGATCGACTCGCCCTGCATGATCCCCTGCAAGACCGCCGACGCCAGGTGCTGTTTGTTCCACGCCATGTCCTTAGGAATATCGACACGCGGCGCGGGTAACAGATCTGGCTGGTTTTTTACGAGATAAGCAACCGTATCACGGTTATAAAGGGTATAAGACGTGTTGAGGTGGCTCCCCTGCTCCACCTCGAACGTTCCGTAGTTGTGATTTACGGCAAAGACATCATACGAAGTGTCGTTAACCATAGCCATGGCAAACTGGTCGACCTTTACAAGGTCGGCCGTCATGGTGTCGACCATCTCCTGCCAGCGCTGACCGATTAAGATCTGACCCAGGCGCCAGCGCTTGTATTCATCAAGCGTGATCAACCCAGCGTCAAGGTCCTGCTGTTTTTGTTTGTCCTTGCGCGCAAAATCGGCCATGTACTTTTCAAACTTGACCTTAAGCTCATACCCAGCCTGAGCATAAACCTGGTTTAATCTGAAAATCAGCTCGGCAAGTTCGTCATCGCTTCTGTTGCTGCCTTCGTCCTCTGCCATCTACGGCCCCTCACTGCGCCTGTGTGGCGTTCCCGTTGTCGGTAGGGTTAACTCCTTCATTCTGGCCGCCAGACGCCTGTGCGGCCATCTGTTGCATTGCCTGAGTCATGCGCTCCTGTTCTTCTTTTTCGAGCTTTGAGATCATATCCTCAGCAAGATCACCATCGCCCAAAGCGGTTAATATCTTCTCAACGATGTACTCTCGATCTAAGAAATTAGCTGCGGTTGCTATTACCTGCACCTGCTCTAATGTGTTTACGATCATGCTGCGTGTGAATGTGACCTCGTACTCGTCTAAGCCAGCAACAGCGGTCAGGCCGTCAAGAAAATCACGGATACAATACTCGAACTCGTCGCACTTGGAATTAAGCGGTTCATAGGCCGCCTTTATCTGGGTAGCGGTTACGGCCCCAGCCGCAATGTCTGCAGGATCAAGCGCCATAGCGTCGTTATACAGATCGCGCTTAATACGAGCCAGCAAGACCTCGCGTGCGTTATAGGGTACCTCCATGGTGTGAGCCTCGGCCCTGGCACCCGTGTCCTCGACTACGGCCGCCTTAACGGTCTTCATACGCTCTAAGAATTTAGCAAGGTCGACGTCGTCCATACCGCCAGCATTCTGGATGGTCCAGTAGATCTGCGACGCGTCGTCAAGGTCATTAGCAAAACCAGACTTAATAAGGTCATAACAGTCAATCTGCTCACGCAGGCCGACGAGCTCGCTCTGGCGCTCGGGGTTACCCCAGAGTGGCACGATCGGGAACGTGGGGTAGTTTTCACCGTCGTAGATTTCAACGCCGTCCGCAGGCGTTTCTCGCAGTTTGAGCTTATAAGGCCGCTTGTCCTTTAAGACCTTAGGCTCGCTCTTGATCCAGATATAGTCGGTGTAGCCGTCCACTTCATAAAGGGTAGCCCTTAAGGGTTTATCATCGGACACCTGCCAAAAACGGATGCCAGCCATAAGCGCGCCGTTCTCTTCATCATAAAGCGGTGCAAACTCGGTAACCTTAAACACGTCCATGTGATCCAGGTTATAAAAGCCAAAAGCGACGCCCCCGATAAGCGCGTCCTTTCCGAGCTCCTGCAAGCGGTTGTCAAAGTCCTGGCCGAACTTGCTCTCGGCGGCTTTCTTGTTCTTCTTATCCCAGGTAACGCCGTTACCTAAAAGGTGCTGAACTTCCTGACAAACAAAGATGTGAAAGAAACGGCTGGCCATCTTCCAATTGGCACTGTAGTTATCAGGAACCGCGCGACCCGAGATCGTATACAGTAACTTCCTGTACTGGTTAATCGTTCGGTTTTGATGCGCGTTATATTCCTCAGCAACAACAGCCTCCTGATAGATCGCCGTGCCTTTGTGCTGGTCAATGGCCGCTTTAACAAACTCCATGCGCTTGTCTTCCTGGTCACCAACAGCCACTAAATCCTGATAAGTTTTCATTCCTATGCCCTCCCAAAAAGCCGATTACTTCTTCTTTTTGTTAGTGGTCGTCTTGCGCTTGCCAGCGCGTACATTGCCGACGTTATCACGAGCCATAGCGGCCATCATAGCCTCGGCGTATTCCTTTTCTTTTTTCGCACTAATGCCTTTTTTAACTGCCATTTTTAACCTCCTTAAGTAGCACGGTAAACAAGCGCCGAACGATCAATAACGTTTACATAGCCGCCCTTAGCGCCAGAGTTACGCGCAATGACGTTATAACCCATAGCAAGCGCGTAAAGGCTCTCCGAACTGCGGCCGCCCGTCTTTTTAACAAGATTATCGATAGCCTTAGCGGATTTCGGATGTGTTTTCTTCCAAGACGGAATGTCAGACTTTAACTGCGAATAAGTGATGATCTTGGCCGTTTTGGGGTTCAAAACAGCAACCGCAGTTTTATGTCCTGAACCGCCATATCCTGTAGACTGTCCGTATGTGTGATCAAAGTACGTACCTGCACCTAACGCCTGTCCTCCGACCTTACCGCCGATGTAATTAACTCTCGAGTACATCATCATATCGATAACGTCCTGAGCGGTCATCTTGACCTGTGTATTTGACGCGTTCTTGTAGGTAACGGGGTTAACATCTCGGCTCAAAAGATCTCCACTACCTAAGCCATTAGCCTTCATGTAGCTGTCAAAGCCCTTCTGATCAAGCACCATAGGCTTTTCATTAAAGCCAGCCGAAAATACCAGCTGCTGGGTAGCGTCAGGTTTGTCAGCCAACTGGTTAGGCATTCCGACACCTACCGCCTTATTGATCTCGGCCGCCATAGCGGTGTCGCTCATAGCCGCAAAGTTAGATACGGCATTAGAAGTAACCCTCGTATTCGTAGCAGGCGCCGCGGGTGCTGGTGGCGTAGGTGTCACGTTAGCGGGCTGAGCTGGAGTAGCGCCAGCCTGGGCCTGTTGTGCGGCCGCATTTGCCTGAACCTGAGCCGCGACACTTTGAGCCATCTGCTGTCGGGCCTGTGCACGCCTGGTAGTAGCGCCAGTAGAACTGCCGCCACGCCCGCCTAATTTCATTAAACGCAATCTCCAGTAGTTCATAGATCTGCCCTCTTACTTTTTCTTCTTTTTACCCTGGCCCATTTCCTTCATGACTTCGTAATAGCCCTTAGGACGGTGGGTTATTTCAACAGGACCGCTCTCAAAGAAACCAGGCATCCTGTCGCTTTTTGTCGTTTTCTTTTTCGTTGTTTTTTTCGTAGCCATATGTACCTCCTTAGCCAACCTCAACAACTAACTCAACTGCCTTATGCATAGAACCGCCAGAACGGCCCTTCTTACCAGTATATTTCACATCGACAATCTTGTAACTCTGACCAGGTGCAAGAACCATCTCACCCAGCTGTCCACCTGGGCCGTTACCAGGCATAAGCGCCTGCGTGTTGGCCTTCGCTTTGTAGGTGATCTTGATAGCCTTGTCAGTAAAGGAATTACCAGCGGGTGCGTTTTTGAAGTTGTTATACGACGTAGATACGAACGCCTTATCAACAAAGGATGAGCCCACAAGCGCCTTCTTTAACTGGCTCTCGCTCATGTTTTCGTAGTTCCCGAGCCCTAACATGTTATTCATGAAATCGATCCTGTCGTAGCGTGTGAGATTGAGGTTGTAACCCAGGTTATGCATACCCTCGGTGAGAGCATCCACCATAAACTGTTCATTGGCCGTAAGCGGCAAATTCTGTCGCATTTTGTGATTGAGAGTCTGCGACTGGACGTAAACCGAACCACTCATGGTTTGGTTATTCAAGTAGTCCTGCAAAGCCATACGCGTGTCGATACCGAACGCCTGCGACTGGTAATACTGACGGCCTGCATACAGATCGTGATAATCAGCGGAATCAGTAGCGGAAAACGTCTGATTGTTCATGTTCTGCGCCTGCGTTGCTGTATTAACTGCGATCGGCGCTGGCTGTGCTTGCTGCGCCTGTACTGTAACTGGTGCAGGTTGTGACTGTGCTGCGTTAAGTGCCTGCTGCGCATTGGCCGCGGCGGCAATAGTCGCCCGATTTCGAGCTGCGGCGCTCAATTGCTGACGCTTGCCCGTAGAGTTACCGCCCCTGCCGCCAAACAACTGAAGATTAAACCTGATCATTTATAACCTCCGTCTTTTCTTTTGAGCCAAAGCGATCCGAAAACTGGCTCTTTATAAATACGACATCGGCCGCAAACGCATTGTCGTCGGTCAAAATGTCCTTACCAAAATAAATAACCTTGGACGGGTGCAACGCCAGGATCATAGCCGCATACCCATCGTTAAAAGCCTTCTTGTTGGCCGCGCTCATGCAACAGCCCGTAGAGCTGACAGATACCACGCTCTCCTTAGGCTCCCCGTCAAAGCACCAGGCATACGAATCAGGCGTGGACCAACAGATCGTCGGGATCACCCGAATGCCATGCTCCTGCCAAAAGGCCGCCAGCCAGTGCTTACGGTAATGGTTGTAGAGCTGTAGCACCTCGGGATAATCCGCAAACAAGGAAAAATCAGGTGAAAGAACCTGCGTGAACTTTGACAAAAGCGGTACGTATTGCTCGGGGTTATTCCATACCCGCAAGAAACGGTAATCGTCCAGGTAGAAATGACAGCTGGAGCCCTGGCCCGCCTTCTTCGCGTCCAGAAAAGACACCCAGTCGGTACCATCAACATACTCGGTCGGCTCGATCTGCGGTACCTTCCACTGACCGACGCCAGGATAAGACCGCTTCTCGAGGTTAAACATGTTCCTTGTGTAAATGTATTTGACGTCTCCCATACAGTCACCAAAAACAACCGTTTGTTCGTTTTTCAATAAAACAGTATCATAAATGGGACTCAAAGTCTTAAAAAAGCCCGAAAATCGACTTGAACTCGGTCCTGTCGCGCACCAGGTGCTTAGTCTTTACAAAGTAACGGGTAGCGTCCATAAAGTGGTCGTTTTCTTTAACAGGCTTGTCGTCGGCCTTTTCATCCCAGACGTAGCCCTCAACCTCACGCCGCCAGTCCTCGATCCTTGGCGACACTTTAATCAGGCCCCTGTGCATGGCCGTGGCCGTCTCCCTTATTCCGTTAGACACGTCGTTATCCGCAGGTAGGACCTTGCACCAGGCGCGCTTTTTTAACAGCGCGATAAAGGATGCGGCTGACGGGTCAACGATCGTCGTAATCTTGCCAGGCATACCGTCCACGGTTTGAACTTTAATGCCCTCGACAAAAGCGTCCATGTCACGCCCGTATTCGTCGTCGGTCTTTTGACGGTTGGTGGTACGGCCCGAGTAATAATAGCCTTTCGTTGCATACCACGTATCGCCGTAGCGTTCCCACAGCAACGCCGCAAACGGGTTCTGGGTACCGTAGTCGATAGACACGCAGTAATCGCGCACTGGCACGCCCTGTGGCGGTTCTGCGAACGCTTCAAGATACATAGGAAATATCAATCCCTCAGCCTGTGCCCATTGACCTAAGATGTAACGCAGAAAATAAACCGTTCCTTTGTACTCCGCTTCAAGATTGGTAACGTACTCTGGCGGTAAGAACGGATTGTCGTAGATCGTGTACTCTTGAACGTATATGTCCAGACCTGCACTCCTGCTGTCTATGAACTGCTTAATGAAGTGTGATGGATATGACGGGTTAGCGGCCGCATGGCAAATGGAGTACGGTAGGGATAGTCGCGACTTCAACAGCTCAAACACTTCTTCATTGATGTCGGTGGCTTCGTCGATATAACAAAACTTGATCTCAGAGCCGCGTAAAGGCGCCACCTGGCCCGCCTTGCCAGCGCCTAAGCAATAGACACGCTCACCAAAGATAAGCGCCACGTTACGCGAGTTTATCTGCGACACGGCCCCCTCGCCCCAGATATCACGCATGGGTTCTAAGACGTTACGCTCAATTGACTCCTTCGTTACACCCAGGATCACGTTTAATCCACGCAGGCCCCTGCGCTCCTGAACGCATTTCGGAATCGTGTACTGGACCGCAAGGTGCGACTTGCCCGAACGCACCGCCCCGATCGCAAAGTTCCATCGGTGGTGGGCTTCCCTGACGTATTCAGCTTGTTTCTTTGTTAACTGGATCTCCACCATTCTCGGCCGCCTCTCTTATCTTGACCGTGACCTCATCAACCTTCATAAGCAAATCGCTGGCGATGTCAGGCTCACGGCGGTCGCGCCATTCCTCTGGCTTTCGGTTCTTGAGCCAATAGATCATAGCGGTTATATTGCCCTTTTTAGCAGCCTTATAAAGCGCGTTCTCGATTTCACGGTCAGCAACGTCCTTACTAAGCACTAACGCGTTAGCGAACTCAGGGTGCTCGTTTTTCCATTTGTAGAACGTAGTGCGCCCTATGCCGATATTGCGCGCAATTTGAGCATCCGTAAGCCCGTCCATGGCCCAGCCGCGGATGCGGATGAGCTGGTCTGGCGTGTTCCACTCTTCATAATGTACCCGTGGCATTGGTTAATCCCCCTTTTTTAATACGGTGTTCTTTTTGTTTATGTTTTCGTCAAATTTTGGAAACCTGCTGGTCATTACTCAACTTCTTTTGCAACGTCCGAGTAATTAACTCTCTCTCCGTTCCTCTCGCAGAATACTTGTGCAGGATTGCCTCCATTCTCGATGTATCGTCAGAGTATTACTGATGCGTATTTAGGATCAAGCTCCATCATGTAGCATGAACGGTTCATGTGCTCGCAGGCCATCATAGTAGAGCCAGAACCGCCAAAAAGGTCCATAACAATAGCGTTTTCACGGGTAGAATTGCCGATAGGATACGAAAGCAAGTCAAGCGGCTTTGAAGTCGGATGGTTGCGGCTCCGTTTGGGTTTGTCAAAGTTCCAAATGGTGGTCTGTTTACGATCGGAATACCACGCGTGCTTACCATTACGCCTAAAGCCGTAAAGGATAGGCTCGTGTTCCTGTTCATAATCGCCTGCGGGTTCCTCAGGCATAAAGCCGTAAAGGACGGGCTCGTGCTGCCATTGGTAATCAGAACGGCCTAAAACAAGGCTGTTTTTCACCCAGATGCAACAGCCCGCCAGGTGCAACCCAGCGTCACAAAAAGCCTTTCTGAAGTTGAACCCTTCGGTATCGGCATGGAATACATACGCCGCACCGCCAGGTTCAAGATAGGTAACCATATTAACAAACGAATGGAATAAGAACTGATAAAAACCGTCGCCCTTAAGGCTGTCATTCTGGATCGTAAGACCGTCAGACGATTTATACGTTACGCCGTATGGCGGGTCGGTTAATATCAGGTTGGCACGCTTATCGGCCATAAGCAAACCGACGTCGCCAGGATTGGTGGCATCGCCGCAAAGCAAACGGTGACGTCCTACCGTCCATAGATCACCAGGTTCCACAAAAGACGCCTTTTCAAGTGCCGCCGTCAGGTCAAAGTCGTCGTCCTCTACCAGCTTAACGCCTTCATCAAAGATATCGTCCAGGTCAGGCTCCGAAAAGCCCGTAAGCGATAAGTCAAAGCCTAAGTCCTGCAATCCCGCCAGCTCGAGCTTTAACAGATCGGCATCCCAGCCCGCGTCCATGGCCATGCGGTTGTCAGCAAGAATGTATGCCTTGCGCTGGGCTTCAGTCAGGAAGTCAACGATAACGCACGGTACCTCCGTAATTCCCTCCTCACGCGCCGCCATAAGCCGCCCGTGGCCAGCTATGACGTTCTTGTCCATGTCAATCAGGATAGGCGTTACAAAGCCAAACTCGCGCAATGACGCGCGCAACTTCTGAATCTGGTCCTTGCTGTGCGTCCGCGCATTATTGATATACGGAATCAGGTCGTCAATCGGTAAAATCTGCAGTTCTTTTGTAGTTTTCATAGGCAAAAACGCTCCTTTGTTCTATTCTATCACCCCAAAGTCCGAATAATTGTACTTTGGTGTCCATTTTCGGACAAAATGAAAAAGCGCGGAACTCTCGCTCCGCGCTCTCTTAAATCTCTGGAATTACTCTGTTGTTGTCAAACCTGCACCAGTAATGTGATGTGATCCGCAGCTATACTATCCAGTTCATATCGAATTTAGTGCAATGACCGTATGCGCCCTGCCACAAAAGGGTAATCGGATTGCGATGCAAGTGAGCCTCAACGCAAGCTTTACCTCCGCAACTCCAGCAATCCCACATCTCGGTCTTTGTTTCACGCCTGACCTTTAACCACTCGATCATGTCAGGATCGGTAACGCTGATGACGCGACCGCAGTTGTAGCACCGCTCCTTACCATCCTCGTCCCGCCCGAACGGGTCACGGCAAATAGGGCATACGGGCCGCGGGTAGTTTTGATCCATGTGCATATCGTAATCAGAGCCCCAGACCGCTGTTAATCTTTTCATGATCCACCACCTCCGCTGGCAACGATGATCGCGGCAATCAAGAAACCCAGGAATACACCCAAGACACCGCCGCATAAAAACGCTACAATCGTGTTCATTCTTTATCACCTCTCATTTCCGCTCCGCAACTCGGACAATAGTTATATGTATCAATAACCGTAATAAAATCACAAACCGAACATTTACAGGTTCTATAATCGCTTATCCACTCACCTTGCGGTCTGCGTTCTTTCAATAATCTGTTTCTTTCATTGATATACCATGCAAGATTTTCTGATAAATCATCAATCTCATTATTTAGACCATCAATGATACTGCCTGCTTCAACTGTCGGGGCATTATCGATAATATTAAGAATATGCCATATAGCACAATTTCCATTAGGAACTTTATTTTCATCATAATCTGTAATATTATTGGAACATTTACCACAAATGTTGATTATTGTGGTTTTCAAAGCGTCTAAATCACCTAATCTCATTCTTCTACCTCCTGTGCCATCTTCAATAATATCTTCTGTACTTCTCGCTGACATTCAATACAAGACTTGCCACAGTATTCTGTTCGTTCTCTGCATAATTCATCATCAACCAACCAACTTGCTATTTTTAGTGCTTCTTTATTAGTCATTCTTCTTTACCTCCCAAATTCAACAACTCCATGAATATACATTCCACTAACTTCGTATGAATAAACTAAACAATTTTCATACCAGTATATACTCATTCTTTATCACCTCTCATAGCACAATTAGGACATTCCATAGGTGGAAAATCTGTCTTTACCACATAACCACATTCTTTACATTTCCAATCTGCGTTATATCCGTTATCAACTAAATGTCTTTTCCAATTAGAATAATATTTATCTCCGTGAATATCGGGATAACCGCACTTCCAATCGTGTTGTGGAGCATTGCAAGTGTATGGGATTGACGCTTGTTTTGCATCTTCGTCCATACAATCCGTATCAATAATAGTCCCGTCTTTTAGTCTCTTATAACCGTCAGGTAAAATATCACCGTTGTTATCATAGTCGCTTGGTCTTAAATGTGCTCTATTATTTCCTTCATATCTACTCATTCTTCTTTACCTCTCATATCTGCACCGCAATTCGGGCACGGGCTGAGCTCGGCGGGTGAATGAGTCACCCGCTCCTCATCTTTATGCGCGCGTAAAACGTGTAAATGCATCAAGTACGCCCCCCTTTATACGACAGATCGCAAGCGTTACCACGGCACCCAGGACGCCAGCCGTACCCAGGACGGTAGTACTCGCAATCGATGCAACCGTGATCCTGAACAAACTCCTGCTCCTCTGCGGCCATATCAGCCGCAGAAAAGCCATGGTTCATTGCATCTTCAAAAGCGTTACTCATTACCGTCACCTCCCGAAAGCTCCGCTCTCAACTTTTCCATTCCAGCCTTAATGACCTCGCGCATTTTGTCTTCGTTAAACGTGGTGCCATTAAAGAACGTTTGCTGGGTTTTGAGCCATTTATAAGCGGCCGCAAAGACCATGTCGACTGCTTCATCCATCTCGTCAATTTCATCCTCGTCCATCTTGCCGTAGTCAAGGTTTATACACTCGGCAATCTTCAGAGCCGCTTCGAGGGTCATGGGCTCCCGTTCCACATTAGGCGTCGGGTCGTCAAAAGGCGCCTCGTAGCACTCCCGCCGCATTTCAAAAGCAAACTCCTCGTCGGACAAAGCGCCGCATTTCCAATCGCTATAAGCACTCATAAAGTATCTCCTTTTATCGCCAAAAGCAGTCCTTTTGTTATTTCAACAACATCGTCCTGTTCCTTTAAGATCTCAATCGCCAGATCCAAACCAGGCTGGTCAGCAACACAACAGCTCGCACGTTCAGCCTGTAGGATCTCCAACAGCAAATCAGCATTGATTGTTTTCATTTTTTGCCTCCTTTAATTCTCTTTCATGCTGGACCTTCATACATACGAGATAACCGACAAGATCATCCCGCGAAAACTCGTTAAACCAGACCTTATGCAAAACATAATGGTATAGTTCCTCGAACGATCTGTGCTCAAGTTGTATCTCCATGCTCTGTACCTGCACCTCTCTTGTACTCTGGTGTTGTGTCTCCAAATCCGTATGTCTCCAGGAATGTGGGGTCATATGGCTTTTTGCGGCCCGATATAACCGCCAGGCTCTCGGAAATGTCGGTCAGCAACGATACGGTCTTAGCTTCAAACTCGGTCATAATTTATCCTCCAACTCAATTTCAAATAGGTTTTCTTTGCCGTAGAACTTCTCGACTTCGAGCACCGCGATCTGCGCATCGTCGCGCCAGAAATGAAGCTCTGTGAGCACGTCAAGCAACAACTTAACCAGGTTGTCGCAGTCGGGCACCGTGGGCTTGTACTGGCCCCAGAGCCGCTCATCCTTTACGGCAAAATAGAACTGAATACGTGCATGGATCGCGCCCTCAAGAAAAGGAATAGGCCGCCCTGAATGCAAAAACTCCTGTCGGATGCCTGCGGCATACATGGCCCTTGTTTTTGCAACTGACGCCTTCGTATAAAAGCGCACCCTGCCGCCGTTGGTGCTAACGCCTTTCTGTTGTGCGGTCCCCGTCGGCCTTTCAGGTAGCCGAACAATGAATTTATGATGTGACATCGGAATCGCCCCCTTCCTGGATCTCCAAGGCCCGCAGGTGCCCTGATGATTTTTTAAGGTGTTGAGCAAGCCTGTGATATTCAGCGGAATGAACGCCGCCACGCTTGCTCTTTGCTTCCAGCTTCCTGGCAATGATGAGAATGACCTCGCTATTCTTCATAAGGCAGCCACCCCTCATCCTCAGGATCATCGGAATACCCAAAGCCGATAGATCTGCAAAACGCTTCAAGGCGCTCGTCGTCCCACGCTGACACCGCCTGAGCTGTTAACCGTTTCGGTTGTTCAACGGGCACCTGAGCCAGCATACGAGCCCGTGAGCACGCTTCTAACAGATCGGCTTCAGTAGGCATCCACTTATTAGTACGCATCCAATGCAAGGCCGCCTGCCGCACGATATCGGCGTCATAATCAGCAAACTCCACCGCGTAAAGATTGATGCGCGCCAACAGCTCCTTCTCGGTCGCTTTCTTGTCTTGCGGGTAATTAGTGTGAAGCATGTACACTATCACTGTCGCTTCCTGCACCGTCATGTGTTGTTACCTCCGTGTGTGCTTGTGAACTGTTCCTCGGCCAAACGCGCGATCCGATCCCAGTCAATACCGTCCTCGGTATGAGGGATAGCCGTAACACTGGTATCGCGCTGATCCTTCCTGGCCCACGCCAGGATCGTGGCGTAATGGCTCGCGTATTTTTTCTTTGGGTGCTGAGCCAGGTAGCGCGACAGATCCTCAATACGCTCTCCACGCTCCTGATCACCAAACCGAAGTCGCAGATTAGCAAACTCGGAATCAGATAAAAGAACGTTCTGAAATTCACCAAACACGCGTTTATTTTTTGGTCCTTCTTTACTCTTTGGTAATTCTTTATTATTGGTTATTCTTATGTCCCCCGATTTTCCAAGGCTCGGTTTTTCCGAGGTTCGGTTTTTCCGAGGTTCAGAATTTTCGAGGTTCGGTTTTTCCGAGGTTCGGTTTTTTGCCTGTTCGGTAAAAGCCGCTAAAACAGGCCGTTCATAAACAGTCCATTCATATGATCCAAAACGGCCACGCTCGTCTTTTACCTTTTTTGTAAAAACATAGCCCGCGTTTTTTAACTCCTGGGTAAGCGCCGTAACCTTCGACTCGGACAAACCAGTGGCATAAGACAAACCGTTAACGCTGAACTTCCAATCATCGCTCATCGACAATAGATAAAGCAGGAACCCGCGCGCCTCGATTGAAAGACGCGCGTCCCTTATAACAGAATTGGATACCATGAGGTAATCCTCGGTATGTTCAGTTCTGATGATCATCATCCCACCTCGAACGGTAACTCTGAATCTTCTGTACTCTCTGCTGCGTCCTCAACTGGTGCAGGTTCTGTGTCCTGCTGCGTTGTTGTGGATCTCGCTGCGTCTCCGCTGAAACTGACTCCGTCAACAGCAACCTGGTACTTCGAACGGCTAACACCGTCCTTGTCTTTGAAGTTGTCAACCTGGAGCTTACCGTCCACGATGATCATGTCGCCCTTGTTAAAGAACTTGGCGATAAAGCCCGCCGTGTTACGCCAGGCAACGCAATCAATGAAGTCGGTATCATAGGTACCGTCCTGCTTTTTGAAGTCGCGCTGGCACGCGATGCGGAAGTTACAATACTGGGTCTGACTTGACGTAAGACGGACCTCAGGCTCATGGGTCAACCTACCCTGCAAACAAACACGATTTAACATTACTGATTACCTCCCTGTCTTGATTTCATAAGTTCTCCCTGGCATTTAGCGCAAAGACCATCCTCCCAATCTGGGAATTTTTTAATACCAAAAGCCTTAACCTCGGCCGCCAGAGCAACGCCGCCGTTTTTTAATTTGACGTCCGTAATGGCACCGTGACAGCGCTGACAAATAAGCGCGGGCTCATTTACCGCAGGCTGGGCCGCAACGGGCTGTGCGGGCTCCGCAGGCGCTGCAACGGGCACCTCTGCCGCCTTTGGCTTAGTAGCCTTAGCAGGCTTCGAACCCTTAACCTTCCCGAACGTGTAAACGATCTCGTGAGTTTTCTCATTCAGGATCGCCAGCGCCGTGATTTTCTTGTTTTCGATCGTGATCTCGGCCACGCTGTAGCGGTCAGTTTTTGAACCCTTGCTGGCATCAACCCAGATAAAAGGCGCCGTGTACAACTCGCGGCCAATGCCCCAATTGAAGCACGCACGCTTAAATGAATCAGACGCTAAGCCCTTCTCGGCTTCCGTGTTGGACTCGGTACCCGTGTCCTCTTTCCAGACCCAGCCCAGGTCAGGATCAAAGATGCCCACTCTGCAGTTAGCGTTATCGCGGCTGTGTTCCCTTTGCCAGCGCATAGGACCAACCGTCTCGTCCAGGATGATCATGTCGCACCTGGCGTCCTTGTAGAGCAAAAGACTAATGCCCTTCCCTTCCTTTACGGTAGCAACGCGGCAATCGATCTCGTCCGCGCGCAAATCCCTGAATTTTAATTCCATATTTACCTCCTCATTTGATAATCACGGATGTGTGGTCATTAAGGCTTACGCCCTCAATCACCTCGCCAGCCTGCAATGCCGCCTTAAGCAATGTCTTGTCTGGATCTCCAATCTTTCTGTACTGTGCAGGAATATCTCTCTCGTGTTCTTTGTCTATGTCCACGCAGTCATATGTGGTTCTGTAGCTGACCGATGCGCGTGCACTTTTGAACTTCTGACCGTTGAGCTCCTGAGAAATAAAGGTTTTTAAGCGCTCCAGCTCACGCTCGCCCTGGGCCTGAATCTTTGCGATGCGCGCCTTCTCGGCCTTTGCCTCTTCTATGCGGGCTTTTAATTCCTTGGCCCAAAGCGCCATGCCCTCGATCTTCGCGTCCTTCTCGATCTGCAGCTGACCCAGCCTGGCAACCGTCTCGTCGCTTATCTCGCCGTTCTCTTCCATTTCGAGAGCCATAGCGGTCAAAACACCTTCTAAATCGGAATTAATCTCATAGAGTTTTCTCATTTTTCATATCCTCCTTGGTTTTAATCGAATAACGCGTGATCCAGCTGAAAGAACCGTCAGCGTTCTGAACTTTTATGTCCTCTTTCAAGATGCGGTAGCCCATGCGCCCCAGGTCATACATTCGTGACGCCAGGCGGTAAATTCCGAGCTTAAACGCTTCACGCTGGGTGATGGTTTCGTGCACCGCACAATACGCGAGAATTTTGTCAGTCTGTTTCATGGCCGCCGTCCTCCTTCATAAGATGACTAAGCTGAGAAACGTCCACCATCGTGTGGCCCTGAACCAGCCCCGAGTCTTCCAGGACATCAAGCCCCATCTCGTTCATAAAAGCCAAAGCAATAACGTGCTCCAAAGCCTCGCGGTCTTTTTTGGGTAACTTTTTTACAATGGCTTCAATAAAGGTGTGCGCCAGAACGATGTACTCCGTCACAAGTTGCGACTTCGTGCCATTGAGCTCCGTGCGACTATTATTCAAATCGATCAAGATCATGTTTAATCCTCCAAAACTTTGTAAACCCAAACGGTCTGTCTTCCGAAAACCTCGGTACGCCAATGGCTGTCATCGTCCGTACCGAAATAAAAATCAACAATGTTACCTTTAACAGCCGAACCCGTGTCCATCGCGTAGTAGTAACCGTCCATATCAGCGCCCTCGATATACAGATAAGTGCCTAATGGAATCACTCTCGGATCAACTGCAATGTAATTACTCTGTGCAGGTTCTCCGCTCGCTGTCATTGGAATGTCTCTCGCTACTCCGCAACAGCATGCTCCTCCGCAATATGCGGTAGCGGAAAACTCGCCCAAGTACTCCAGCTCGGGCTCGGGTGTTGGCGTAGGTGTAGGCGTAGGCGCCGCCTTGACAGGCTCTAACCCGCATATGTATTCTTTTATCAGGTTAGGATCTGCAACGCAGGTCGTCTCCTGGACCGTTGGCGGCGTTTCGCTCGACTCGGCATAAACAACCTCAACCTTGTTATATGCCTGCTTTGATTGCTGCAACGGAACCCTGGCCGTTAGCGCGACTGAAGCGACAAACACGGTCGCGCCAGCGGTAATTACAAACCTGTACACCGTTTCTTTTTTCATACAAACGCACCACCGTCAGCACCGCAAATGCGCGAGTATTCCTTGATGTATTCAGCCTGCTCGGCTTTGAGCTGTCTGATTACGTCGTCAGGCTCATACATGGACGCCCACCAGATCTCGTTGTTCCTGATCCTTTGCTCGTCGCGCTTATTGCAGGCCCGATAGCTGTGGTCCGCAGGATTGCGGTAAACGTAACTCCGAGCAAAAGCCTGCGCGCACTCGGCCGCCAAAGACTCAACGCCCTCGGTGTCCATCTGCTCGGCTTTGTATTTGATCGGCGTGTACATGTCGCCACGGATACCCATCAAGGCAACATACAAAGAATTAGTGCTTGGTGCATCAACAACGCGACGCTTAATAGGCTCACGCTGACAACCGCGCTCGTTATCCCAATTGTTCATGGCAACAACAGCCTGAACAAAACCGTGGGTAGCATTCGCGGGCTTCCATTGAATAAAAACAGGTTTGTCGTCTTCGTAGACTTCAGACCAAAAGAAACCAGCAACGGAATGATCGCGCTCGTTCCACTTGTAACTTACGATCCCCAGCTTCGAGCAAACGTCTTCAATATGAGTCCTGAGATAAGACAACTCATGAACCCAGTCATCCGAACGCATGCACGCAGGACAATGGCACGGTTTGACGTTTGACATAAGGTACCCAGCCAGATAGCCAGGATCATCAAACCACTCGCACTTGATGCAGGCCCTGTGATCATCGCTGATAACCCAGCCGCGGTCACATTTGACAGCAACCGTGTCGTCAGAGCCCGAACCCTCGCGGTCAAGCTTAAGGTGATACTTTGATAGAATCTTCGTGATTTTTGCATTTGAAACGTTCATCGATGAACCTCCGCGTAATTAGGATCAATAGGAAACTCCTGGATATTTCGTTCAACCTCGGCGTCCGTCAGCCGAAAAGGACAATCCTCGTAATCAGCCCTGAACCCGCAATCGCTCAAACACGCGCATCTCGCCCTTTTACGCAGGCCAAACCGAAAATGACACGGTTCTGTGAAGCGACACTCGGTCGAATGCGGATGAGCACGCTGCAAGGCTTTATAAGTACTCTCGGTCATACGCACTCCTCCGTATTAGGAAAACTGATATCCAGTGCGCCAGGCTGAACTATGTACTCCTGGACTTGTGACGTTCTGTGGATGTGGATGTGTGCAGGTCTTACTTTCCTCTGCAGCTCTTGTCTGTACTTGCGCTCGCTTATTGCCGTACCTGCCAGACCGCCAGCGCCAAAGCTGATAAGTGCAACGCCTACCATGATCCCGCCTAAAATCAACTCCATCATGCTGTTTGCTCCTTTCTGAAGATTTCTGCTTCTGTCATTCCCAGGTAGTCGCAGATCTTGACCCTGTCGCGCTTCGTGAACGCCCTCTCGCCAGCCATGATCCGCGTAACGGTCCTAATCGACTTCTCGATTACGTCAGCCAGCTCGGCGCGGTCTTCAAACTGCCTGCTGATTTCTGGGTAAAGGCTCTTCTTATTGCTTCGCATTTTTGACTCCTTTCTGTTTCGATTTTAGAAACCGTTCGAAGAAAAAAATAGCGACAAGAATTCTTTGTCCGAGAGATGCAAAGCGTCCTTTAACGCTTCTAACTCTTTGCGGTTGAATTCGCTGTCGCCGTTCAACTTGTTGTAAAAGCCCTGAGGTGTAAGCCCCGTGCGCTCTGCCAACTTTGTCTTTTTGATACCATCGCGCTCAATTCGCTCTTTCAAAGCCTGATGATCCATAGCCGTGTGCCTCCTTTCTGTTTCGATTTTGGAAACCACCCAAAGATTAAAACAACGTTTCTAAAAAAGCAACCCGATTTTATAAAATAGTCCACAAAAACCGGAATTTTTGTAAAACAAGGTTGCAATTTAAGCACCTGCCCTTTAAGATGTGAAAACTTGGAGGTTTAAAATGAGTAAGGATATTAGTAATAAAGAATTCGGTCAAAAGCTAAGAAAATACCGTCTAAAGGCTGGCATTTCTCAAACTGAGCTCGCAATCGCCTGCGGGTTCCCGAGCAAGGCGTCCATAAGCAAGATCGAAAACGGTCACCAGGATATGAAGCGTGACAAACTCCAGTTAGCAGCCGAAAAACTCGGCATATCACCGCTGGCTTTCTTTTACGATGATCCTGAGGATATCACCATCCCCGAAAGCAATCTCCTGTCAACCTTCCGTCAGCTCTCCGAACGCGGCAAAGAAGATGTGCTCAATTATGCCGATTACCAACTCCAGCGTGAACGCGGGCTCGGAAAAAAAGAAAGCAAAGATAAGCACAATACTGGCTTAGCGGAATAACCCCAGCAAAAAGGAAAAAACATCATGATAGAACCCAGATGGTCGGCCCACAATCAAAAGTGGTCCATTTCAATATATTCAAACGGCAAACGCGTAAAGACATTCTGGTCAGGCAAGCCAGGTACCGCAGGCAAACGCGAGGTCCTGAAGAAATACAACGCCTACATGAACGGTACCGACACCAGCATAACGGTAGCCGCGGAATGGGCTCGTTACTTAGACTCCCTGACCGCCAGAACGTGCCCTGAAGCGCTCCGCAACGTCATAAGCATTAGCAATCACCACATACTGCCAAAGTGCGGCAAACGCAAACTGTCGGCCATGCGAGTAACCGACTGGCAACAGGTGATCAACAGCTGCCAAAAGCTCAACGGTGAGCCCCTGAGCAAGAAAACCCTGCGCACGATCCGCGCAACGATCGTCCAGTTCCTGAAGTACTGCGAGCTGGACGGAATCGACGTGCCCTCAGGCGCCGCTCTGTACGCCCCTAAGAACGCGCCGACCGTCGGCAAGGAAATCATACCCCTGCAGGCCGTGACGCGCTTATTTGACCCGTCAGAGCCCTTCTCGGGTGATTACTTCATCCATTTATTTAGGTTCATGTGCGTCACGGGCTTAAGACCTGGTGAAGCAATCGGTCTCCAGCATGGTGATTACTCTGATGGTTGGATCACTATCAATCGCTCTGTGAATCGTATGTGCAGGATTACGCCAGGAAAAAATGATAATGCGCGTCGTCATATTAAGCTCGCTGATATTGCGATCAAAGAACTGAAAGAACAAATACAGATGACCGTGGACCTAAACAGCCCTTGGATATTTCCAGATACAAAAGGCGACGTGGCAATCCAGGGTACGGTTTATGAGCACTGGAAAAGGATCGCGGCTCAACTCGGGTGCCCTAACACCTGCCTTTATTCATTCAGGCATACGTTTATAAGCATGGCGTCCGTAGATTTACCCCAGCCGATGCTGAAAGCCGCAGTCGGCCACTCGGTAGATTTTGACACTTATGGAGTCTACGCTCACATGTCGGATCAACAGCTCGCCCAGGCCGCTGACATCCTCGACAATTCCACCTTTAAAACCATCAATCAAAAATAAAAAATTGGCGGTAAGCGCGCCAGACGCGAGAAATGGAAATGACACCAAAGCGCCAAACGCCCGTAAATAGCCACTTTCGAGCCTTGTGCTTGCCGTTTGGCTCGTTTAAAATATAGTTCAAGTCCTGTCAGGCGCACCACTCAAAAGCCCGCAAATAAAGCATTTGTGGAACCCAACCTGAAAACATTGGCGGTAGATTGGCGGTAGATTGGCGGTAAACAAAAAACGGGGCCGTCAAGCCCCGCTTTTTTTATTAAAATAATTCCTTTTTACTCAACGCCGTTGAGGATAAACCTGACGTATTCCGCGCAGTAGTTCTCTCGGCCCTCTTCGATAAAGTTAACCAGTTCATAAAACCCTCGGTCAAACGCCAGCCGCTGAACGCGATTAACATCAAACATATTGGTGAGCCCCGTGTCCCTGATCTCCAAGATCTGCTCTCTGATTTCTCTTGTCATTGCCGTATCCTCCTTTAAGCCAAACCCGCGATGTCGTCCTCGACCATCTCGTACTTTCTCTGGTCGGCGGTTTCCAGGACATAAACCCTGGGCTCCATTTCCAGCCGATCAATTACCTTTGCAACCGTACCGCGGCGGTCGTTGAGCCTGACAGTCGCGCCGATTTCGTACTTAAACCCTGCCATCTTGCACCTCCATAACAGAAAAGCTGTGACCGTTGACCTCGCAACCAACGACATACCCGTCATACGGTGACGCCAGCCAGCGTCCTTCTAATACCGCCAAGTTATCACCCAGGATCGCATGAGCAACATCCCTGCTGACACGCTCACCACCAACAAAATAGCCGATCCTTGCAAGGCGATCGATAACCATCTTCTCAACGTTCGTCATGTTACACCTCCTCCTTAAGTCGAACAACGAACTCAACACAGCCGTCGCCCCAATTCCTAACGATCATCTCAGGCTTCAGTCCCATATCACGCAGGCGATAGCAAAACAGCTCTGCAGCCTCCTGATCGCCTATAAATCGGGTAGCACCCTCATCGTCGTGATAGAACTGGTCCTGCCCCAGAATCGCCTTAAGACCGCTACCGTTATCCCAAGCAACCAACAAATCACCCAGATCGTCAACACCCGTAACGGTGCCCTTCGTGCCTCTCGGTGGCGCCTGCGGATCGTCCATCTTCGCAAGAACGATACGAGTGCCAACTGGAAAAAGCGCCTTAACAAACTCAACACGGTTTTTCATGTCACACCTCCTAAAACCTATCCAAAAACTTGTTAACGCGGTCACCAGCAGGATCGAGATAATCAAGATACTCAGCTATGACCATTTCATGCCAGAAACCACCATGCTCCGCATTTCTACCTCTGCCGTGTACGCAGTCCCAAAGCTCAGCCAATGTCATGCCACACTCAGCGGAAAATTCACGAACCTGAAACTGGCAAGCCTTGTAAAGCATTACGTCTAATCTGTACTTTCTCATCGTCTTAACCTCCGAATTCCTGCCTACTGGCATACTATTAGTAGTATCAAACCTCTGATCGGAGTAAAGTTCAAGTAAAATCGGTCGAAAAGGCAAAATAGTAGGCGCCCACCCGAGTGAACGCCTACCTTTTTAGTCAAGTTTACGAAGAACGCTGTCGTAAAGCCGCGGATTTAGAACTTTAATAGCTGACATGAGCTCATCCATAAGCCCCCAGGCAAACGCCGTGTCTTTGCCAGCAATCGCCCGCAGGAATTCTGAGTCACCATAACCACTGACGGTCTCGGCCTGGCCAGAGTAGCCCTGCATGACCTCAGGATACAAATGATCATAAAGCGAATAGAACGTCGCCAGCTTAGCGCAATCCTGGTAGGACCGCGGTGACTCCTCGAGCTCGCTGATAACCTCAGTCAGCTCACGCTTTGAAAGCATTAGTCCTGATCCATCCGACGAATCAACTTCTTAAGGACCGCGCGCTCTTCATCCGTAGAAACCTCGTCCATCAAGCCCCTGAGCATTTCAACGGTTTCATGCTTGTCATCCGCATAGGAATAACCGCGTGAATATCTGCCGCGATTGTCTCTTTTCCTCATGTATGATCTCTCCGTGCTCATTCCTGCACCTATGGTGTCTCTGGAATAATTACTGTCATCATATCTCTCGTACATGATGATCTTACATGAGTTCTTAATGGAGTTTAAAAGTTTGTCGATGGTTTCAAGTGAACCTGCTGACAGCCCGCCCTTTTTAACGATATCGGCAAGCTCGTCGTGCAACATTTCTTTTACATCATAATAAGTATGCATTTTAGCGCCTCCTTTCTTAAGCAATTCTCTCAACAGCGATCGAAGCGTTACGTCTTACGGCTATGGATGGCGTAGGCGTTACCGCCGCGTCGTCTTCCGTACCGTCCACATAGCGCCCCGATACGGTCATGCAACAGCCGCTCGGAATCGTAATGATCGCCACGGTATTAATGTGGCCGTATTCCTCAACGGCCTGCGGTGTGAAGATCGCAACGCTCTCAGGCAAGGTTACACCGTCCAGCGTGATCGCAAGCGCAACCGCAGTAACGGCCCCGCCAGTAGGTACCGCAACATTACCCTGAAGCGTGACCTTATACCTTGCAAATCGGTTTGAGGTATTACCCTTAAGAATAAGAACTCCAGGTGCCGCAGGGATAACATTTCCTGCGTTACAAGGAATAGAAACGCTGTTAAATGGGATTGTTCCATTTAACGCAACCGCACTGTCGGCCGTCGTTACATATTCAGCCATGGATCATACCCCCTTAGTTGTAGAAATTGCCGTTACAACCGCATCCTGAGCCCTGGTTGCAAGAAAAGATCGGCTGACGGCCGTAAACGGGCACGGTGCCAACAGGGCAGTTATTAAGGCGGTTATAAAGCGCATCAACCTCTGCCTCCTGTCCAGCCCTGAGAACCGCAGTCTGGACGTCCTGTGACGCCTGGCCACGCGCATAAAGCAACTCCTGCCTGAGCTGAGCAATGGTATCGTTCTTAGCGTCGATCTTGTCCTGGCAAAGCTGATCAAGAATACGCTGTGTGCTCGCTGTGTTGCTCGCGATAATATCTCGTATTCCGTCTGACAAAGCTGCACGGTCTGCGCAGTTCTCTGTTGCTACTGTGTACTTAAGATCGGCAATACCTAATCTGTTCTCACAACAGCATGATGCCAGCTGAGCCTGGGTAGCATTAAAGCCCTGGTTAACAGCATTCTGCGTAGCAAACGCGGTCTGCATGTTTGCCATCTGGCGCGCATTAGCACCCTGCTCAACGCCAGCAAAGCCGTTGGCAAGCGCCATCTGAACGTCGCCAAAACCATTACAAAGCTGGTTCGAAAGACCGTAAACACCGTCACGGATGCCGCTGATGTTTTCGTTGAGCATCTGATCGCGGAATCCAGTATTAGTAAGATCGGCCTGGTTCATCCAGGGATAAAGACCGCCAGCGCCAGCATTGCCACCGCCAAAACCGCCGTTATTACCCCAGCCCCCGAAAAGGCATAAGAACAACAGAATGATCCACCAACCGTTTGAGCCACCAAAGCCCATACCGTCTCCATTATTGCCTACGACAGCCGCAAGGTCAGCCGCAGACATCTCGCCTGTAGTTAAAGACATAATCCTGTCTCCTTTCGTTTGTTTTTATTTCCATCGTTGCAACTAATAGAAAACTAATTAAAATCGGGTTAACTAACTCGTTTTTTGAGTTAGTTAATTTAAAAATTCTTTCAAAATTTGAATTAAAACTTCAAAAACCGCGTTTATATTTCAAAAACACGGCATTATTTGAGCATTTTATAAATCTCGTTAGCCTGCTGCGCGTAGCGGTTCACCTGGTCCTGGCTGATGCGGCCAGAGTTAATCATGTTCTGTACCATTTGCTTAGGATCACCAGAAAACCCGTTCATGAACGCCCGCAACTGTTGAAGCCGCGGATCAACACCGCCACCGTTCAACTGATTGTACAAAGGATTAGCCATATCACTCGTCCTCGGTCAGGTTAGGCTTTCTAACGCCCTTGGATAAGCGCCTGACGTCCTCTCTGAGAGCTTCGAACTCTTCACGGGTCACCGTATCCGCATTAGCAACAGCGGCCGCGCCAGAACGCCCCTGTGCGCTTCTCTCGACATAATCAAACACGCGCAACGGCTGCGGCATTCCACTGACGTCAACGGTCTTGATATACATAACGGAATCCTCGGTGTCCATGAGTAATACGGAATTGCCCGCGCCTACTGGATAAGCCTTAGCGCCCGCTTCACCTTGAACCCATAATATGCTCGACTGTGTCTGTGGTTGTTGTGGAACCTGCACTTGTGGTGGTTGTGTTGCTGCGGTCATGTATGGGTTGTAGTAGTTACCGCCATAGTTACCATAAGCCATTGTTTATACCTCCTTCGTATAACAAAAAAGCGGAATCTTGTCGCCAGAGTCCCAGCTGTCGATATAATCACCGTCGATCACGCAAACAACGTGCGTGCCCGTTCCCAGAATGAATACGCCCTCAGGATGATCGCGGCAAAAGTCCTTAACCGTATAGCAAAAAGGACATCTGTCAGGAATGACACCGTAACGGTAGCCCTTGCTGATAAGATAAGCTCCCCAAACGCTGTTTGACGACGGCATGTCTGCCATCTTAAAACCAGTCTCGCAAAGTTCCGTGTAAGCCTCCTCCCAGGACAGCCCGCGCGCCAGAGAGATAGCACGCACGGTACAATCGCCAACAGATGCCCCCAGCGGGTTAGGATTGTATTTGATAAAAGCCATAAGCACCTCGCTATGCCTTTATTGTGCCAATTTAAAAGCCCCAAAGCCGTGCGGCCCCAGGGCTGATAGAATGCAAGAAAAGTGAACGATTACAAATGCTTTTTGATTGTTTCAATACCATCATGAACTACGGCCTTAGCCTGACGCTCGGATAGATTGAATCGAGTCGACAGATCTATGAATGTGGCTCCGTCAATTAACCTGCACTTAAGTATATCTCTGTTGCGTTCGTTCCTGATCCACTCATCAATTAAGTTCCTTAACTCGGAATTAGACAGATCTTCAAAGGCCATTAACAAACACCCCCGTGCGGTTTTGCATACTATTATAACCATAAGGCAAAACCTACAAGTAGTATCGCAATAAAAAAGGGGTAGATTTCTCTACCCCTGCCCTTTTACTTCACGTTTACCGCCCGATTACTTCACCATATCGGATTTGAGATAATCCTCCAGAGCCCTGCGAATGATCCGTGCCTGGACGTCGCCGTTCTCTTTGCACTTTGCTTTGAAGTCGGATACCAGCTGCTTAGGCAACAAACAAGTGACCTGCGAATACGCCTTCCTGTTGTAGCGCAACTTAGCTGCGGTGGACGTGTAATGGCCTTTTTTCTTAGGTTCCTCTGCCACAATAAAGCCTCCCTTCTTCGGATGAGCCCATAATAGCATACTACCTGCAAAGATAATCAAACCAGATAGTCCATAGAAACCCAAAGATACATGTCGTTGCTGATGCGGCCCCAGCCGTCCTGCTCTTCATAAACCGTGACCGTTTCACCGTTATAGAGTTTATCAACGATCGGATAATCCGTACCTGGGCCGTTTCTTACACGCAAAAAGGAATTAACGCTGACCGTGTACTCTTTGCCTGTCGGTGTCGGCTCTGGTATTACTGGATCTGGTGTCGGTTCTGGTGCAGGTTCTATATTGTCATCGTCGTCTGCAGCTGGAATGGGTAACCATCCGTCATATCTCGGTCTCCCCGCGCCCGCGATCTTGGAGTCGTTAAACGCTACGAACTTCTCATCGACAATGCCTCCGCTGGTGTTTCCTTCAGAAACGATAAAGCCGTCCTTACCGTTAAAAGAACCCCAGTCAACGATAAGCCCCGTGTGATAAACGCCTAAAGGGTTCTTTTTTGATACGGCCGAACTACGTCTATAAAAAATTTTATCGCCCCTCTCAAAGTCCTTGGTGTCCGTGTACCACTCACCCATAGCCTGGAAGTAAGAAACGGCCTGCGCGCACCCAGCGCCCTCATTCGCGCCAGGGCTCTGCGGTTCGTTAAGCATGTAAAGCGCGGTCCACTTAGCGCCCTCAGGATCATCCTCATAGGACGGATCAACGCAACCGTGCAAAACGCAGTTGTCGACATATAAACTGCAGGAATCAGCCGCGCCATCCTTAGGCGTGTTATAAAAATTGATCGCGTCCATTTGCTTTGCATATTCCGACGTCTTCGAGCAAGGCTTACCTTTCTGAGCTCTCGCATAAGCAACCGTTAAACCAGCATAACAACTACCCATAATTAATCCTCCTTCTTTGCGCTATCCAGCGCCTTCTGATATTTGATGGAACCAATCCCCAAAAGCGCCGCCAGAAAAACCGTGACCGCGCTCAACGTGGCCCCAATTGGCTCAGCATAAGGAAATGACCATATGCTCGCCAGCGTTAACCAAAGCGACGTGATCGCAGGCAAAACAACGGTCACCGCCCACTTACATATCTGGTACCATTTGCTGTCTTTAAAAACCATTACGTGTCCCTCCTTGTATCTTTTAATTTCAACTGCGCTGTGATGTCATCAAGTCTGTGATGTGCAGATTTAGTTCTCTGCTCAACTATGATCAGGCGCTCTTTGATCTCGTCAGTATTGGCCGCATACTTGTCGATCTTGGTGTCAACATCATGCAGCTGCTCTGCCATATTCTTCATTTTTTCATCCACAACCTGATCATGGGCCTTATTTGAGGTTATGGTCGCTACGATCGTAGGAATGGCAACGCACAACCCTGAAATAAGAGCTACCACAATCGGTACCCAAACAGCCTCACTCATTCCAGCTCACCTCACGTTTCCTCGGTCAATGTATATTCGACGGTCATTTGTTCCGTGGCTTTTTTATCAACCGCGGATTTAAGGTTAAACTTTGTGGTGTTTACAAGCTTAGTAGCAAGCACATAACGGTTCTGAGTCATTCCAGAATGCGTACCAACACCAGCAACAAAAGTCACAGGCTTATACGGTTCACTGAAAGCTCTTAATGCGTTAGAATTAATGTCAACGGCTGGATAAGTAGCTGCGCATTTATAGCCAACTCCATTATTCGCAACAATGCAACGAGCACCCGCGTCATTAGCATGCCCACCCGTGGCAATTATCAGACCGCCGCTTTTTACAGAAGAACCCTGAGCCCTTCCTAACGTCTGATTAAAGGTTATTGAGTCAACAACCGTCGGAGTTGATATCGTGATTTTTTTCAAACCGTCAACATTCATGCTCCAGCGCAGGTCACTCCAATCGATCGTATCGCTAACAGTCGGTAACCAAACGTAAGTCCCATCGCAAATTATGTTGTAATTTATCGGCAAGTTTGACGAGTAATGCATGCCGCTATGCTCAGGCTGGAACGGAATCGGCGCCAGGTCCTCAGAATCGCAGGAAATAACACCCTCGGTCAAAATTCTGGCGTTATCGGACACGCCCTCATTACAATCGATAACGGCATATTTGACGTTCTCATTGTCAAAAGTACAACTGGCGCTGGTTGCGTTGCTGAAAATCCACAACCGCTTATTAGCGTAATCAAAATGGTAGCAAGGCTGAACGTAAAGTTTGAAACTTGAAGAAAACTCAACCGTAAACTTCCTCTGGTAAGCTTCCCTCGGCAAAAGGGTTTCAAACAAGCCCACCTTTGCATAGGGAAGTCTTCTGATATAAACAGTCAGTTTGTTTGTTTCAAACTTCGTATGATTGCCAGTTGGAGTAAACTCGCCGTCCTCTCCGATCGCAAACCAGAATCCGTGATTGTCATCGTACTGACCGAATATATTATTTGGTGATGTGACTGTCAGTGGTGCAGGTGTTAGCGCTGCAGCTGTTAGATTGTCGAATGGATCAAAGTTCTGAAACGCCGCGCTCGTATTTCCTGTGCCTGCATTACCAACGTCAACGTGAGTCAAAGCGAGAGCCGAAATAACGCCTATCGCCTGCCGCGGTTCAAAAGACCATGTGCGTTTGACGGAATCAGCCGAAATAATAATGTCGGACGGTGCGCCACGCTTCAGATCTTCATTTATGATCGCAGCTGTCGCAGGCGCGGTATCGCCAGCATGGCCCATAACCTCATTAACATCATCGCCAGGAATACCATAATCAGTAGGATAAGGGTGATACATAGGATTGCCTTGGCCATCAAGAACGGGATTACCACCAGAGTCTAAAATCGGGTTGTTAGGATCGGTGGCAAACGTGTCGTGATAGCATAAAAGACCGCCAAACCACTTATCCGTCAGCGGCATCATTTTAGTTGCATCCAGGCATGACAAATACGGGTTAGCAAGGATATCAGAAATGGCATTAGTAACAATGTTTTCACCTTCCGTCACGCGCACCTGGCCAGTTACAACGTCACGCAGGGTGATCCTTACATGACCCTTTAACTTTTTTATTTTCAACGAACCAAAGCCATAAGCCTTGCAATTGTCGTTTGCTTTCATTTTTTCTCTCCCTTCTTATGTCCTTGTCATTTGTTCTCGTATACTTTCAAGATAACCTTTAACTATTTTTGCTCCACATTCGGGACAAAACTTAAATACGTCTGAATCAGTAGCATAACCGCATTTTAAGCAAGCAAAATCGTTTATTGCCAAATCATCATCGCCTGTATATATCCATTCGCTTTTCGGTCTGATTTCATCAAGCAACCTCTCTTTTGCTTCTTCGCTCATTTCCGATAACGTGATTGTTTGAGAACCGTTGAAACTATTCATATTTAACTCCTTGTCATGAGATTAACCAGAGCAGCAATATCGTCTGCCTTGTTATTGAAATACTCCAAAGACTGAATATCACCGCAATCAGTATAGATATTGTTCGTGCCTGACAAGGTATTCAAAGTATTTGAGGACAACTGTACTGTAATGTAGTTTGTTTCTCTCAACGGACAAACAATTTGCATTGGTGTACTTGCCAATGCAAGTTTGAAATCTTCAACCGTAGAATATGAACTGTCATAAACCCAAAATCTGTTAGATTGTGGGTTTGCTCCATATCTTTGAGTATAAAATGTTTTGTCGGTTGTTACGCTATCACCCGATGTTGCCTGACCGCCAAAATCATACTTGTTTGAATAATCGCCTGTTATGTAAATTTCGGCAATATCAAGAAATGGCAAATAAAACTTGTTTGTATTCTCTACTATTTCCCAACTTTCATCAGAACTTCCGTCTAATTCAACATATTTGCTTGTTATAGTCAATATTCCTGATATAACATCAAGATTACCTCCATAAACGGTTGAACCTAATGCGATTGTTACCGATTGTACTTGCGGTGTTTCATAGGTTGTGGCACTTGAACCTTCTTCAATCTGCACACTATCAATCATTGCCTGCCTTGTGCCTGTATCAGAATTAGGGTTATAAACCCATGCCACAATATATTTAGCATCACTTCCTGTTGTAATGGTAATGCTTGAAGCCGTGTTGTCTGTTATTTTTTCTGATGTTGTACCGCCAATTTGGGGTAATCTATCTATATAGGCAACTTGAAATCTTGTTCCTACGGTTTTTGAAATCGTGTATGTTGTATTTGGTTTGCACAAAGCATAACACATAGCACTATCGGTTAATGCTGTTATCGTATGAGTTCCATAAAAGTATGCTTCAAGAACGGATGTTCCATCAAATATATTCTTTTTGGTTCTCACAAGATTAACTGTGGTTATTCCTGATATGCTACGCACATTTGTCGGACTTGGTGTTCCCGAACCCGACTGAATCGGCACAATCTCCGTTGTTAATGACTTCAAAGGGATATTGTCGCCACCGTCATTGAAAGAAATAATAGGTGCAGGTGTATCAATCTCTGTCGTGATATCTGTTTCTGGAATAGGTGTCTGCTTTAACTCTTCCAAAGCACCGAAAACAGATTGGTCATTAAAATCAGGCAATTCTGTCGGATACTCAAAATCACCAAGCATACTCTTAGCAATGACGCCAGCTCGACCCACCATAGAAGTAAAATCGGTAGGTGAGTCTTGATCCTCTCTCGCTATTGCCATTACGTCCGAGGTTTCAAGACCTGAGATTACTGAACCCGCGTCCTGCAAAACGTCTGAATACCTAATATCTGCCATAAAACCCTCCTTATTCTGTAAACCATCTGTCGCCAGACTCGGTCACCCAGGTATCGTCATTCTCTAACCGCCACGGGAACCCGCGCTTCATGACGATAGTCGGAAAATCGTCCACAATCGGCAACATGGTTATTTCGTTTATTGCGTATTTAGATACTTCGTCAGAGCCGCCAACATCATCGCCGTGCCACCATTTTGTAGATGGCGTAACGTCTGCCGCATCGGTAATAGATACAAGCGACAGATAGCCATACGGTATGATCGTGAGGTAATCCCTCGCTTCAATAAGACCGCCGTAAAATTCCTCGCCGTAAAGACGCTGACCCTCAATAACAACATGAGCATGATCCTGCTGAATGACCGCGCTCTGGATGTTATGCGCGATTATCCGAACCTCCCACGTGTGATTACTTCCAGGTTCAACGTTCTTTAACAGATAAAAGAAATCTCTGGCAATTGACACGTCGGTCACATTGCCCGTTGTAAGCCCAGAAACGGCCCCCAGGCGCTCATACGGTTTATATGAAAGCAACTCTTCATCCAGGTAGTAACGCAGCTCATACGAGCCGTCCAGAGCCAAATCAGAAACGAAATCAATCAAGAACTCATGCATGATTTTGACCGTTGTCTCCTGGGCCGACATAAAGCGCAAAGATGCAATCGACACTTCCTGCTCCGAGCCGAAAGTGATCGCTTCAGTATTTGCGTATTGATAAAAGGTAACCTCGTTCTCGGTCGTCGACTGCAACAGCCCTGCAATGTTCTTGTCTGCCTTAGATCTCGCATTAGCCAGTGCAGGATCGTCACCGTATCCCTCGAATGTAAAGTTGTCGATGGAATAGTCATATGACATTACGCAACCCGTGCACTCTCCTGATATGCCGCCAGAAAACGGAATCTCGTCACCCAGGTCAAAGATCGGATCGCGGGCTGAATTAGCATAGAACGGTGTGTACTGGATCTGAGCAACCGCGCCAAGTACGGCTCTGCGACGACGCTCAACGGCCGTGGCCGAACCCAGCTGCAAAAGCGGATTAGCGCCCATGTTCATGGTCAATCCATCATCAACCTCGAGCCCGTAATACCTGGTCATTTGAGTATCCAGGTCGACAAAAGAAACGCCCGTCCACTTGGTAACATAGCCGCTGAAAATGACGTCAGCATCGCGGTGATCTTCGTCAAATTCAACGCCTGTGACCGTTCCAAATTGCCGCAATACAATCCGTCCTTCTCTGTCAGCGCACGCAAAACAGCCGCATGCCTGCGCCACCCAGTACAAAAGATCGCGGCATGTTTCTATGTCGTTTTCTTGGTACATTGGCAACGTCTCCGTGCCATTCGGTAACGCTTGTATTTCTGCTTCAGTATTCCCGAGCTCAACGTTACAATGCGACGCGATATAAGACAGATAACCATACGGCGTACCGTAAGTAGCGTCCAGGTTAAACCTTTTATCAAGGCGCGCCATGTGATCATAAGCGGTGACCTCTACGCCGCGCTTGCTGATCTTAGGCGCCTGGGCCGTGTAAACGCCAATGGGCACGTCAACCCACTCACCACCGTCAATCAAATCTTCATCGTCAGGAATCCAGAGCCCGATAGCAACTGATATCTCCTTATCCCTGTAAGTGTTCCTGGCAACCTTCGCAAGAAAAGACGGTACAAACATAAGCGACAACTCACCCAGGTAAACACCGCCGATCTTGGTATCGCTGGCCGTTGTGGCGCGTCCAGAAACCTCAAAAGAACCGCGCACGATATCGTCGCCAGTAAAGGCAACGCTGCCGATCGTGCCAGTCAGCCTGCGCCTTGTGGCCTTCTTCATCATTTGTTCAATGTATGCGTCACTAACCGAATACATCAAAACTCCTCCAGGTTAAAACTTACGGAATATAAACCGTTAACAGCTGTCAGATCCGCGCTCTTAGGTACTAAGCTTATGCTCATGGAACCTGCACGTACTCTAACGTCTGTTGTGATACTTGTTCCTGTCTTGATATCAAAGAATGTGGCGCTGAAATAATCTTTGTCATTAAGCGCCGCCAGCTGGGCCGCAACAGTATCCGTGCAAGTAGTTGAAGCTCTAATAACACGGCGGCCCTTACGGACAACCGTGTCCTCTTGCTTGCCGCTTTCAGTTTCATGCGTCGTAACGGAATCGGCATAAGAAACGTCCCACGTCTTAAAAGGCGCGTACTGGACGCTGTCTAACGTGATCGGATAATTATCTCGCAAGCCTGTCGGCGTAGGATCAGCCATTATCTACCTCCTGAAATCAAGTTGTTGTAGGCCGTTACCGTTTCGATTTCCTGGCCTACCTTCTTACCGCCAAAATAGATCGGGATCGTGGCCGTGAGCTCAATCTTGCTCGCCTGCGCGGCATACCCAGCAACGTCCCTGGTAACACCGTTAGCCTTAACATCGACGGTGTCCATTTCAGGCAACTGGAAAACGTCATTAAATGCGTCCTTCAATTTATCTTCGTTGTCGTAGATACCCGTGGTAAACAGGTCGATCATGTCAGGCGCGTAGGTGTGGAAATTCGATAACGGTCCCTCTTTAGGTTCGGAAAAGCCTATGTTATTAGCTATGTAGCCAACGAACTCCCCGATAGCACCCGTGAAGTTACTCCACATGCTCTGAATACCAGAAATGAAGTTACTGATAAGGTCCCTGCCCCATTGGCCTGAACGTTCCTTCATATCACCAAAGCCCTTAATAAACTCTTCTAACAAAGTCTGGACAATGGTATTACCAGCTCCGATAAGGTCAGGTAAAGCCCCGATAAGACCCATGCATAATGCCATGATGATCTCTACGGCTGCTGAGATAATATCTGGTAAGTGCAAGATTAAGACTGCTACTATCTTTGCTATGATCTTCGGTACTGCGTCGGCCAGCTTAGGCAATGCATCGATCAAGCCCAAAGC
>Ga0265298_10001105_pt1 | contig 39553 bp, 32 predicted proteins | sample AusTroGonzalo_MG_3_FD_193486 | JGI IMG/M metagenome (GOLD analysis project Ga0265298, IMG submission 193486) | Bovine rumen microbial communities from tropical cattle in Woodstock, Queensland, Australia - Gonzalo_01 | ecosystem: Host-associated > Mammals > Digestive system > Stomach > Rumen ... | reverse complement strand
ATACATACTAAAACTACTCCATTCCTGGAACGAGGAGGAATATTGATCTGATAATCAAATAGTTACAAAAGATCCCGCGGCAAAAGCCGTTGGATTCTTGTTTCTGTGCTGAGTTTAGTATATCTTTGTTTAAGATTGAAAATCTTATGAAGAGCTCAGTATGTATTGATGCCAATGGATTACCGATAGAAGTGCGTTACGGCGGCGCATCCGGAGACTATATCTCCCTCACTGATATCGCGAAACACATGGCTTCTGAGAATCCCGGCTACGTGATTCAGAACTGGATGCGGACACGCAACACGGTCCGCTTCCTTGGTCTGTGGGAACATTTCCACAACCCGGACTTTAATTACCTCGAATTAGAGGCAATTGAACGGGAAGCCGGCTTCAACAGTTTTGTACTCACATCCAAACGCTGGGTAGAACAGACTTGTGCAAAAGGAATTGTGACAAAGCAGGGCCGCACGCCTGAACAAAAAGGCAATCGAGCAGCTGAGCGTTCTAGAAAATGCTGACGAAAAGAAGTTGTTAAACGAGTAAATCCTTTCCTTGTTTAAACAAGATCCACAATGGGTATAGTAATAATTGCGAGCATAATAGTTTCTTCAGTCGTTGCTGCTTTAATTGGTTCACAAGCTTCAAGAACCAAGAAGTTAGAACCATTTTCGGCTGATAAAGCTGAATGGTATTATGAAGACGAGAAGCAGTGTTATTTGAAAGCCACTGGCAAAAATGATAAGGATTTGAATGATGTTGACGGGAATCTTATTTGGGCCTATTCCTGTAACCATTGTGCCATGTTCCTTACCTGGGCAATTATGAGGGGGTATTGTGGAGACATTCATTTAAAAGAATGGCCTGAGGCAGTTGAGGCTTTGAAGGAGAGGGAAATGACAGGCAATGCTTTTTTTATCAAATATTGTGACTGTAAGTTATGTCGAGAAGATTTCTCTGATAAGATTCTTCCCTTTGTTGATGCCTACTATTACTCAAGCTATCTTGATGATTATGAAAAGATAGTCATGAAAAAACTTAAAAAGGATTCTTGGGGATTGACTTTTTCTTGGGAGGATTATGATGTGATAGAGAAGGCTCTTGATAAAGCATATCGGCATTGGAAATTCAGGGAGAAACCAGTTGTAAAAATTGGCTCATAATATATCTTTGTTGGGATAGTGAATCCTATTTTCATTATGCCATCTTATGCTTGTCAGCCTGCCTCAGATTTCCCTATGACTATCCCAAGTTTTTAAGGCCACTACAATCGATTATAATATAATAGCGATATTCTTGGCGAAAAACCCAAATAACCACTAATTTCCGCTGAATATAGAGACTTTTTTATTATATTTGCAGCGGAAATACAAATAAGTCATAATGATTATCGGACGAGAAAAGGAACAACAAGAGCTTCTGAGCCTTTTGAATAAGGAGGAGTCTCAGTTTTATGCAGTATACGGAAGAAGGCGTGTCGGCAAGACGTATCTTGTCCGTGAAACCTTTAATTATCAATTCTGCTTCCAGCACACTGGAGTCGCAAAAGGCACATTGCGGCAACAGTTAACGGCATTCCGCAACTCTCTGGTAGCCGCAGGGATGAAATGCGCAATCCCCAGGACATGGATTGATGCATTCGAATTATTGAAACAACTCATTAACTCTGCCCCGAATGGGAAGAAAGTCATCTTTATCGATGAGTTGCCATGGATGGATACGCCCAAGGGAAATCTTGTAGGTGCGTTGGAGGGTTTTTGGAACAGCTGGGCAACGGCGCGCCGAGAAAAAGACATCGTTCTCATCGTATGCGGTAGCGCGACCTCGTGGATAAGCAAGAAACTGCTTAAGGATAAGGGTGGGCTCAGGGGGAGGCTTACTGGACGCATCAAGGTTATTCCTTTCACGCTGCATGAGTGCGAACTCTTTGCCCGAAGCGCAAATTTGGCGCTTGAAAGAAGGGATATTCTGGAACTCTATATGATTCTCGGAGGTATCCCTTATTACTGGAGTTTCCTGAAGAAGGGTTTGAGTGTCGCACAAAACATCGACCAATTGTTTTTCTCGGAAACAGCACAGTTGCGTGACGAATTCGATGCTCTGTATTCGGTCTTGTTCAAAAGCCCGAAAAATTACCTCAAGGTCATTGAATGCATGAGCGATGGCAGAAAATCGGGTATGACAAGGGACGATATTCTTCGTGAGAGCAAGCTCTCGGACGGAGGAACATTTACCACCATACTGGAAGAACTTGAAGAGTGCGGTTTCATCCGTCGTTTCACCTCCGCCGATACAGCCGAGACAAATGCCATGTATCAGCTCGTAGACAATTACACGCTCTTTCATTATCTCTGTATTCGGAAAAACGCTTACAGTGATGAATACTACTGGACGAATACATTCACGTCGGCTTCTCACAATACATGGAAAGGGCTTGCTTTCGAACACATCTGCCTTCAGCATGTCCGGCAACTCAAAGTTGCACTTGGCATTTCAGGCGTCCAGACCAACGTATGTTCATGGTTTGCCAAAGGAACGGCGAATAGGCGCGGAGCACAGATTGAGCTGGTTATGCAGCGTGCCGACGGAGTTACTGACCTGTTCGAGATGAAGCATTCGGGGTCAGTATTCACAATTGACGGAGATTACGCCCGGGATTTGCAGAACAAAATCGACTCTTATACTCTGCTGTCGAAGGACAGGCGCACGGTTCATCTCGTCCTGATCACTACGGGCGGAATTGCCCGCAACAGTTATTATAACATCGTTCAGAACGAGATAACCCTGGATGATTTATTCGTCGCGTGACTCGCCGGTCACGGGCTGACAGTAGTGAAATACCGGGCTTTGAGAAGAAGCACGCGGCGGACGCTCTCATCTATGCGTTCTTCCGTCAGGTCGCCATCCTCCACGGCCTGCATGACGGCATCGAAAGCGCTCAGGAAATCAAGGGGATCAAGGACAACGTCAGCTCCTGCGGAAAGACTCCTGACGGCTGCTTCGGCGCTGGAATAATGCCTGGAAATTGCTCCCATCTCCATGCCGTCGGTTATGATTATGCCGTTATAGCCAAGTTCGTTCCTTAATTTATCACGGATGATCACTTCGGAAAGGCTGGACGGAACCGTGCTTCCCGTCACCTTGGGCGCCGATATATGGGCGACCATGATAATTGGTGCCCCTGCCGCGATTCCGGCCTTGAAAGGAAGCATTTCACAGTCAAGAAGCTCTTCCCATGTTTTATTCGTGCGGGCAAAGCCGTAATGAGTGTCGCCGACGGTATCTCCGTGCCCCGGAAAATGCTTGAGACAACCGGCGATTCCCGCTTCATCCAGACCTTTCAGGAACTGTACCGCCATGGAAGCCGCACTGTTTGGATCGGAAGAGAATGCCCTTTTGCCTATAACCGGATTGCGGGGATTGGTATTAACATCGGCGACAGGTGCAAAATCGACATCGAAACCATACTCTTTCAAATATGTGCCGATTACCAATCCGCAACGGTATATCTCATCAGGGGTATTTCTGGCGGCGAAAGAGCCCATCTGCGGAAAACGCTCCACCTGAAACCGGCGGTTGGAAGCGATGCGGGACACCCTGCCTCCCTCTTCATCGACACAAAGCAATGGCGCTCCCGGCAGGGCTTTCAGATGCCGTACCAGGCTGTCCAATTGAACGGGATCATCAATATTTGGGCTGAAAAGAATGATTCCGCCGACAGGATAATTCTCCGAAAAAGTCCTCATCCTCTCCGTAACCGACAGTGCCCCGTATCCTCTTCCTGATTTGAAAACGGGATCCAAGGCCTCCGGACGCACACAGAACAACTGCCCTACCTTTTCACGGAGTGACAGGCCCTGAAGCTGCAGTTCTACCTTTTCTTCAAGCCCGGGTTCCGGCGGGGCGGATTCTTTCGGCCCGCTGCAGGTGCATGAAGTCAGGAAAGCCGCACAGGCCAGCAAATAGCATGGAAAGCGTTTCATTTGCCACTGTAGCGCCCTGCAAAGAGGACAGCCCCCGTGCCGGATTCCGTAATCAGATAGAGGAAAGGATGGTCTGCGTGGAAAACGACATGCTTGCCGGGACTCACAGACGTCCCCTTCATCATACCGGCGCTTGAAACCACTGCAGCTTCAGCACCTTCTTCATCCACTTTGATTACGGCATCCTGCTGCACGAAACTGAGATAAAGGGCGTACTCGGACATCGCCTTGAAATCCGCCCGCTCAGGGTCGAACGAACGCGGCATTCCCATCGCGGACAGGATTTCATTCAGATTGATGTGGAATTTCGTTTCGAACTTGGGAAGCCAGAGATCCACTTCGCAAGTTACGACGTCACGACGCAGGGAGTTCCAGTCGGATTTGCTTAACGAGGAAGCCACATCCGATACTTTAAACCCTTTTTTCGGGAGGAAAATATACATCGAAAAAGCCCCGTTGCCGTAGGGCAGGCGTACAATCTGGAAAACTTCATTCTCGTTGTAGCCATGGCTCTCGTTCTGTTTCATCATGTCGACGGTTCCGGTCGCACCGGCCTCATTGGTAAACGACTCTTTCCCGGTTGATTCTTTATCGAATTTATGTTTCCATTGGCTCTTGAAATACATGGCGTTCAATAGATAAGCCAGCATATCCGTAGATACTTCATCGAGAATCTTTGGAACGAGTCCGTTGGTATGGTCCGAGCACCAACCGTTGATAACCTTGAGCGAACCGGCGTTGTCGGAAAAATCGAGATTTGCGACTTCAGCTTCGTAATACCCGCCGACATCGTTTTTATAAGTATCCAGCAATGGCCAGCCGGTATCGACGAAAATGGCATTCGCTATGCTGAGTTTCGTTTTTTTGTCCATCTCAGGCAGCTGCCTGAGCATCGAAAGGCAGAATTCATTTACCGCCCCGACTTCTCCTTCGCCATACCCGAGAACGCTGCAGATTTCACTGGCAGTCTCTCCCCTGGCACCGTCAAGAATCATCCCGAGCAGGAACTGCATGCTTAATGGAGAGATGATGTAATCCTTGGAAGACGCCGAGTTTATCCTGTCTATATAATTGAAGGCGAAGCCGTTGCCTTTAACCACGAATTCCGAAGACTTGGTGGAAAGGTCAAGCGGCTTATAGGAATTGTCGCTTTCTTTATCCGAAGGCTTTCCGCATGAAACACCGGACAAAAACAGGAATGCCGCGGCCATGACGGCGTGAAATCTATTTTCCATAGCAATATAATGTCTTATCCATGCAAAAATACGAAAAAATACTATCTTTGTAACCCGTATTCAACTCTATCATTTATGAAATACGGGTTCGATAATGCCAAATATCTCAAAATCCAGTCTGAACAAATAAAACAGCGGATCGCCAGGTTCGGTGACAAACTGTATCTTGAATTCGGCGGTAAACTTTTCGACGACTACCACGCCAGCCGCGTCCTTCCCGGCTTTGAACCGGACAGCAAGCTCAAGATGCTTCTGCAACTTAAGGATGATGCGGAAATAATAATCGTAATCAGCGCTGTCGATATAGAAAAGAACAAGATACGGAGCGACCTCGGCATAACATACGACGTCGACGTACTCCGTCTCAGGGATGAATTCATAGACTGCGAGTTGAGCGTAAACAGCGTGGTGATTACGCATTTCAACGGCCAGGCCAGCGCCGAGGCATACCGGAAGCGTCTGGAAAATATGGGCATAAGGGTTTACTATCACCATACCATCGAAGGATACCCCAATAACGTGTCCCTGATCGACTCCGACGAAGGTTTCGGCAAGAACGATTACGTAGAAACAACGCGGCCGCTGATCGTGGTGACAGCACCCGGCCCCGGCAGCGGAAAGATGGCAGTATGCCTGAGCCAGCTCTACCAGGAAAACAAGCGTGGGATCAAGGCCGGTTATGCGAAATTCGAGACTTTCCCGATCTGGAATCTTCCTCTTACCCACCCGGTCAACCTTGCCTATGAAGCTGCGACCGCCGACCTGGAAGATATCAACATGATAGACCCTTTCCATCTGGATGCATACGGCAAGACGGCCGTCAACTACAACCGCGACATAGAAATATTCCCCGTGATGAACGCCCTATTCGACGACATCTACGGAGACACGCCTTACAAATCCCCTACCGACATGGGAGTCAACATGGCAGGATATTGCATCAGCGACGATGCGGTCTGCTGCGAAGCCTCCAGGCAGGAAATCATACGCCGTTATTACACCGCCCTCTGCAATTTTGCGGACGGCAAGGCGGCGGAAAGCGAAGTGAATAAGATTTCCCTGCTGATGAAACGCGGGAAGATAGTCACCGCCGACAGGCACAGCACGGTCGCGGCGAAGGAAAGGCTTGAGAAATCCGGTGTGGCCTCATCTGCGATAGAACTCGGAGACGGCACGATACTTACGGCGGAAACCAGTCCCCTGCTGGGCCCGAGCGCCGCTCTGCTTCTGAATGCCCTCAAGCACCTCGCAGGCATTGCACACAACGTCAAACTCATTCCGCAGACCATGATAGCGCCTATCCAGAAGACAAAAGTCACATATCTGCACGGGCACAACCCGCGCCTTCACACCGACGAGGTTCTGGTGGCGATATCCATGATGAGCCTGATAGACGAGAACTGCAAACTTGCGCTGGAGCAACTTCCTAACCTTGCCGGAGCGCAGGTGCACTCTACAGTTATGCTGAGCGAGGTGGACCGCAAGACTTTCGCCAAACTCGGCATAGGCCTTACCTGCGATCCGGTGCGGAAAATCAGCGCCGTATCACATCAACCCGCCAGGTAAGTCCCAGCTCGAAATTGTTCCTGTGATTGTCGCTGTCGCTGTAATAGACGGCATGGAGACGTATGTTGTCGCGTCCGAGAGGAAACCACTCAAGCCCGCATCCGGCATATACGTATTCGGTTCCGGGAGCTATGACAGCGTCAAAAGCCTGGCCTGAGGAATCCACATTCGACGCATCGTTCCACTCGTATCCGGCCTTCGCGCAGATATTCCAGTCTCCCACGCTCCAGATGAACTTGGAAATCAGGGTCATGTCGCCGAACAGGAAATTCCGCTGGCCGAACCATCCACGGTTCATAACATCGATGTCCAATATCGCATCACCGATGATGAAATGGTTGCCGAGGGAAATATAGTTGATTGGATTGCGCTTGTCGTCTTCCACAATGTTGAGCGTCCAGATTGTCTTCCACCATGGCAGGAATTCCCCGTTCCAGGCAAGGTTATAGGCATAACTGGTCATCTCTCCTAGGGACAGTGGCGAATTGCATATCTGGGCTACAAAAGCCTGATTGTCAGCAAAATGATACGTCGCAGACGCGCCAAAAGTAAAGCCCTGATAAAGGTTGTTGCAGAACTTGCTGTAGTAGTAAACATCTATAGGCGCGGCATCGTATTCATATCCGCCGATGAGGACGGCATACTTGCCGAAAAGGAAACTCCAGCGCTTGTTTGCACGCCAGTTGAGATACATCATGTCAGTGGCGTTGAACATGTTTTTTTCATCGAATACCTTCTTGTTCAGCCTTTGCCTGATGCGGTAGTCGAGATTGTCGTTGATATGCCCAGTAAGATGAAAATTCAGATACTCCCCCTGGATCTGGCTGTTGTAAACCCCGTTTTCGGTTTCCTGGTGAAAGGTGGCGCGCATGTCGAAATAAAGATTGTCGACCCGGCTTTGCGCAAAAACCTGAAGACACAGGAAGAGTCCAATTATTGCTGCGGATTTCCTAATCATCGCTTGCTTTAAATAACACACGAAATTAGCCTAATATTTTGATTTGTCAAAGCATTTTGCCAATTTTACGGAAAATATAACGCTGATGACCAATATCCTCAAGCCGCTTGCAACGGCAAAGTTCTGGAAAGAACTCATTATCATGACGCTCGGCATGTCATTCGGTGCAGCCGGCGTGTATTATTTCCTTATGCCCAGCAAACTCATTATCGGCAGCATTTCCGGTCTTTCCATCGTTCTGGCCGAAGTGCTCGGGCAGTTCGGAATCGCCGTCAAGGTATCCACCGTCATTTTCATAATCAACGCTGTCCTGCTGGTTCTTGCATGGCTTCTGATAGGAGCGGAATTCGGCATGAAAACAATCTACACGGCCCTTATCCTTGCTCCGCTGATCAATATGTGGGAGAAGATAATGCCGTATGAGAAACTGCTTGCGGGAGGCACTTCCGTCATGAACGACCCCTGGCTGGACCTTATCTGTTTCGTGCTGATGCTGAGCATCTGCCAGGCGCTGCTGTTCAGGATCAACGCATCCACCGGAGGGCTTGATATAATCGCAAAGATAGTCAACAAGTATCTCCATTTCGACATAGGCATGTCAGTAACAATCGCAGGCGCCCTTATCTGCTGCTCCGCATTCGCAATCAATCCCTTCAGGATGGTGGTTATCGGCCTCATCGGCACATGGATCAACGGAATTGCCGTCGACTATTTCACCGACACGCTGAATAAACGGAAGAGGGTCTGCATAATAAGCGACAATCACGAAGAAATCCGTAGGTTCATCATCGAGAAACTTGAACGCGGATGCAGCCTCTACCAGCTCAAAGGCGGATATTCAGGTGAAGACAAAGTGGAGGTCGTTGCGCTTCTCACCCAGAATGAATACGCAGCCCTGTTCACTTACATGAAGGAACAGGGCTTCAACGGATTCATGACTGCCGGCAATGTCAGCGAAATCTACGGCAGCTGGCACATTAAACGCCGGGATTGACCGGGAATGTCTTGACGTAAACGTCGCGCTGAGGGAACGGTATTTCTATTCCATTGGCATTCAATGCATTGTACACGGCTTCTTTTGCACGTGAAGCATACACGTACCTCTCTTCGACGGAAATGAACTGCAGCACGGAAAGATTGACGCTGCTGTCTCCGAATCCCTGGAAACGGACCTGGATTCCGAACTTCGAGTCGATGATGTCGCGTCCGTACTTGTCTTTTTTCTGAAGAGGCATCAGGGCTTCGATGATTACTTCCCTGGCTTTTTCAACGTCAACCCCGTATTTCACTCCGACCGGAAAGGAAAGCAGTTCGTACGAATGGTTCTTTGTCAGGTTCTTGAAATTCTTGTTGAACAGGGTGCTGTTCGGAAACGCCATCACGGAACCGTCCTCGGCTATTATCTGGGTGGTCTGATAGGTAATGTTGTCCACCTTTCCCCTGACGCCGTCACAGTCCACATAATCTCCTACTCTGAGTCGTCCGGACATCAGCTGCACTCCGTAGAAGAAGTTGTTAAGGATATCCTTCATTGCAAAACCAAGGCCGGTTGCAAGGCCCGCGCCTATCACCTTGATCGCTGCAGTCGGGATACGGAGGATAGCGAACAGGGATATAATATAGATGCCCCAAAGGCTGATTCCAATCACGTTTGCCGCCAGAGTGAAATTCACCTGATTGTCTTTCAGAAGCTTGACGCTTGAAGCGGAAAGGATAGAGCGGATCTTGTACTGTTTGTATCCCGCTTTTGTCACATAATTGAGGAAACTGAAAATGAAATACAGGGAGAGTACGGTAACGATCTTGTAAAACGACAGGCTGATATACCCTTCGACATTCAGGAAAGGATACCTGAAATACTCGTTGAATACGCCCGTAAGATCGAAGACTCCCGAGGCCATGTACAAACTCAGGGGGACGGAAATCACAATGGCTACAGGCAGGACGGCTTTTTTAATAAAGGCGTGAGGCCAGGTTACCATGATCAGATCCTCGTCCGTCCTGTGGGGCATGTCCGGATGACTGTCCACATAGCGGCGCTTGGTTTCATTGATATGCTTTTCGTAATAAATATGAAGTATATCATAAACAGCTGTTATCGACTGCAACAGGGTAAGCTGGAAGAACCACCAAATCAGCAGCTGCACGCCAAGCAGCACGTATCCGCATATGGCAATCACGGTGGTAACCACCATAACCAGCATCGACACGCAGCCGAAAACCATATCGCTTTGCGGCAGCGCCTTGCGGAAGCGTTTCAGCGTCCATCCCTGGAACAGGGTGAACAGAAGGAGTATCGGCGGGAAGATGATGTTGATGAGGCTGTTGGGTATGAAAGCAATACGGAACGAAATGATAATCAGGCACATCAGCAGCATAGGAAGATACAGGCCTATCCCCTTCCGGACGCTGTCTTCATCTACACGGATAATCAGGGAAACGAATATCGCCGCCAACATCCAAGCGAATTCCACCAGTATCTTGGACGCCATGCTGAAGAAATGCTGGGTCGAGAACGCGCTCGCAAGCATGATCGATATCGCAAAAATCACTACGGAGAAAATCAGGATTGTAGTGAACTTGTTTTTGGTAATGCGTTCCGTCTTGAAAATACGCACCTTTTTTGAAAGGATATTGACCAGCAGCAGGCTGACCAGGACGGAAATCACAAGATAGACCAGCACGAAAACAAGGAAACCGACCACCATCGGGCCGCGCCACTGGCTATGGACCGAAACTCCGCTTTTCAGGCTGTATTTGTCTTTTGCATCATTGGAAGCCTGTCGCCAGTAGCGTTTGAAAGACTTGAGCAGCTTGACATAATCCGTCTGTCCGTCGATGAAAATCTTACTTTGGACTGTCTTATAGCGTTGCTGGGCATAATCGTAAGCCGATTTTAGCATATTGGCCGTCTGCCTGTAATGGGTGCTGTCAGTCACCAGCCGCTCCTTCTGGGCATTGCTTATTTCAAGCAGTTTTTCTGCAAAGAAAATACAGCTGTCGCGGTCGGCCTGGCCGAGAGAATCTAGCTGGAAAGCGTTTCTGCGACCCTCGTACCTGCGGGAAAGGCCGCTACGGCGTCCGACATGCACGGTGGCGTCCAGCGTAACAACATTGCCCAGACTATCGACATACTCGACAGTCTGAGAAGGAGGCAGGCTCTTGAGGGTGTGAACAAGCCGGTTGTACCGGTCAATATCAATATCCAGGCGCTGGATGATATCATCGAAAGGCAACCTGCGCGATGAAAACTCCGAATATTGCCGCGACACTTCGTTCAGCGCATAAGTCATGTCAAAAGTATAGTCCTGCTTCTGGGAATAGAGCATGAGCGAGAGCTCATTGCTCTGCTGCATCATGCGCACCAGACGGGCATGCTGGCGTTCCCCGTTGCCGCTCATCCGCTTGGAAAAGCGTTCGGAATTACGATAGGCGCTGCCAAGTTCATAACGAAGCACAGAAAGCGTCTGGCCAAGGTCTTTTTCGCTGAGAACAGCAAATGCAGGAACGATAACGAGCAGCACGAGAGCCGCTGCCAATAATTTCTTCTTCATACTGCAATTATAGCATTATTTTTTGAACTCTCCGATTATTTTATGTTTTCCTGAGCCTACTTCCGCAGCTTTTTCCGATCCGGGCAGATAAACGGAGGCATGCGAACCTTCCGGCACCCGCAGCTTCAGGATAAATCTGCCGTCCTTTATATCCCACCGTACAGATGCCTTTCCGAGAGGCGTAAGCGTTTCGTACGAAGCCCACCTGAGGTCCCCGACCGGTGTCGGACGGATTATAATGTGCCTGTATCCCGGTTCTGCAGGATCTGACTGCATTCCGGCGATGCGCGTGTAAAGCCAGGTAAGCCCGCCTCCGAACATGGGATGATTGCGGGAATTGCGGCCGTCCCAGTATTCCCACATGGTACGCGCATCCTGTTCCAGCCACCATCCGTAGGAAGGAATATCGGTCCTGGTCATTGCAGCGTACGCCATTTCGGCAAGTCCGTTGTCGCAAAGTACGTCGAAGAACAGCTGTGTACCGAAGATACCGGTATTGAGATGACCGCCGTTCTCCTCTATCTCCGCACGCAGCGATTCCACCACGTCCGCCCTGCGCTCATCCGGTACGCCCATGTACAATGCAAAAACGTTTGAACCGTCGTTGTGACCATAGGAATGTGTCTCAGGATTGTAGAACACTTTGTGGAAGGCATCCCGCACAGACTGAGCCAGCGCTTCGCACTCAGCGGCCTCCTCGGCCTTTCCAAGCGCCCTTGCGGCACAGGCCGTATACGCCGCGCATTTCCAGAGGAAGAAAGTATGGACCAGGCTGTCGTCAGGAAGGCCGTAGGCCGGACACCATTCTCCAAGATTGAGCCAGTAGTAGGGTTTGTCGCTGCCGGGACGGCACATCTGCATTTTCATGATACCGTCTTCCGTACGCCAGGACTGCATATAGCGCAGCTGCCCCCTCATGGCATCGAAATGTTCTTCCAGAACCGAAATGTCGCCGTAGTGCAGATAATGTTCCCACGGGATGATACACATTGCAGCGCCCCATGCTACGCCTCCGCCGCACCCGGGGTGCCAGGGGGCGCCGTTAGGTACATATCCCGTTTCCGTATCCTGGCAGTCCGACATGTCGCGAAGCCATTTCCGATAAAACGCGTTTGCGTCAAAATTATGCATTACCGCAACGCAGGCCACCTGCCCGTCGCCGGTATAGGCTCCCTTTTCGCGGTGCGGGCAGTCGGAAGCGACCCCCATGTGCATATTGTCGGTCTGGGTCCGCCAGAACAGATGGTTTATCCTGCCGAGCATGGGATTGGAGCAGTCAAAATGCCCTGTCGTGCGGATATCGGTATAAATAACCTCGGCACGCAAGTTCCGGGGTTTCAGTTCTCCCGGCCAGCCTTTCACAATCACTTTTCTGAACGTGTACCAGTTGAAACGCGGTGCATATTCCTCATTGCCGCCACCCTTGCATATATATACATAGTCGCCGTTCCATGCGCGTTTGACCCAGGATTTATCGTCCTCCGGGCTAATCGGGTGGAGAAGTTCTATTTCCGTGCCGGCAGGTGCATCTATTCCGTAAAGATGGACGCGCCCCGTCACGTAATCATCGAAATCGACCTCCCAGCTGCCATCCTCAAGACGTTTGATCTCCTTCGGTTCAAGCACTTCCATTATACGGTCCGCAAGACCGTGCTGCTGCTCAAGCGTTCCCTTCGGAGCTTCCCTCCGGACTGCAGAGAGCCACTCACCGCTGTCCTCCAGTCTTGCGTCATAAACTTCTCCGGCATATATATCGTTCCTGACTATGGGGCTTTTGCGGACACTCCAGTTCTCATCAGTGACTATCGTCTCGGTACTGCCGTCACGCAAAGTAATTTCAAGTTGGCAGATGAAACGCGGCGTACCGAACGGGCCTATCCAGCCCTTCCTGTATGCAGACCACCAGCCATTTCCGACTACAGCGTCAATTTCATTCCCGCCCTTGCGCAGCATATCGGAAACGTCGTATGACAGGTACATCACCCGGTAGTTCTTGAACCTGGTTTCATATACTCCCTTGCCCGACAGGTCCTCCTCATGAATTCCATAAGTGGTTTCATTCGGAACGTAATAGTCTTCTCCTACGCGCCTGCCGTTCAGGAACAATTCGAACATCCCCAGGCCGCAGACATGAACAACAGCGCGCTTCACGCCAGATTCAATGCTGAAAGTTTTACGGAACTCGGGAGCGGGATGATCCGCCTCCGGCACAAAACTCTCTCCTTCCCACGGAGCACCGATCCACTCCGCCTGCCACTGCTCCACGCCCTCCGGCTGCTTCTCCCCCGCCGTGCATGCCGCCACCATTAACAGAAACAACAAACCATATGCGAGTCTACCTTTCATATCAGAGCGTTTTATTCAACAATGGCTTTGATTACAAGCCCTGCCAGCGTCAAACCGAAAATACCGGTAATATGCGCAAGCGTCCCCGGAGAGTCCAGGACCTCCTCGTCGTATACGCACATGAAGGGCTTTGCCGGCATCGTCCCGCGCTGTCTCATGCGCTTGCGCATCATCGCTCCCAGCGGACACCCGCGGACTTTCCAGAATTCCGCGACCCTGACCTGGCACGGGTCCGTCTTCCTGGCCGCCCCCATCGAAGAAAACAAAGTGGCTTTCGATGCGGATGCAGCCAGCACCAGGGATATCTTATCCTTAAGCGAATCTATACAGTCAAGCACATAATCGTATGCATCCAGGTCAAAGGCAGCGGCGTTCGACCCGCAGTATCTTTCGTATCTGGCAACTATCTCAGCATCAGGATTAATCTGCAGAAGCCGGGAGCGCAGTTCTTCAACTTTGACTTTTCCGATATTGACGGAAGTCGCCATCAACTGGCGGTTTACATTACTTTCCGCGACCACGTCATCATCCACAATCGTGAGATGCCTGATGCCGGAACGGACCAGAGCTTCAGCGCACCAGCTGCCGACTCCCCCGACTCCGAACAGAATCACCCGGGCATCGGACAGTTTCTCCATGGCAGAAGGCCCCAGCAGGGATGCCGTCCTCTCAAAAATCCGCTGTTCGTGTTCTGTACAGGCCATTTTATCGAGTAATGAAGGAATGAAGGCTGTCTATCGGAGGAAGTGACGGATAATCAAGCGCATACGCCTCCTTCTGGGAGCGGTATACCGCCAGGTTGCCGGATGCCAGCCATGTGCTGTATCCTCCCGTCAGGCCCGAATCATAAAGGCCTCGTATCTCCCTTTCAATGAAATTGGGGCTGTTGTCGAGCCCGTTGGGATCCACCCAGCGCATCACATGATAAGCCTGTATCCATGTGCGCACGATTGCAGGACTCGCCGTAACAGCCTGCCGCCCCTGCACCCGCTTTCCCCAGGCATTAAGAATTTCGTAAGGATGGTTCCATGGCTTGGAGATACCGTAGTAATGATCGGAGAAATGGTCCGGATACGGCATGGCGCAGATGGCATCGGCAATCGTAGAAATGGCAGGCCAGTACTGACCGTATGCTGTAGTATAACCGGGATTTGCAGCCTCTCCGAAAACGTCTATGGAAACGTAAACTCCCAACTGGTGAAGTTCGTCGCAGGCATAACGCACAAAATTCTGGATTGCCTGCACCTTGCTTTCTCCGTAGCTGTTCCGGAAATCCATAAGCGAGTCAATGCTTGTCATGCGGTCCGGGAAACGGACATAGTCGAAATTGATTTCGTTGAAGCCGAACCTGCGCACCGATTCTTTGGCAAGTTCAACGTTGAACTGCCATACATCGCGGCGATATGCACTGGGCCAGTAACTCTTGTTGTGGAGAAAAGGCAGTCCGGTAGCCTTGTCGCAAATGGAAGATCCGGGATGGTCTTTCGCATAGTAACTGTCCTTGAAGCAGGTGATGCGCCCGATCACATAATATCCCTTCGCATGCAGCTTGTCCACGGCTTCCTTGTAGAGCTTGTCCTTTTCCGCACCCGCCCATTTGAAATTCGTGGGAGAATACTTCTCCATAGCTTCCGCCTTGTAACCCGGGCACTCGTTGTCCTTGATATCTATTACAAAAGCATTTATTTTGGTGCTGTCTGCGAGCGCTATGTAAGCATCGATGTTCCTGAGCCCGGCTGGAGATATGTTCAGATAAAAGGCATTTACGGGAGACGGCATGTGGTTATCAGCAAAAACCGGCTTCTCATAAGGACGGAATTCGCATCCTATGGCATCCCCGCCCTTGAAAGAATTCTTGATGGCCTTGTGCGCTTCATCGAATTTACTGAAGCGTTCCGCAGCCTCTTCCATGGTCAGTACGGTGTACTTGCCGAAGATCCACCCTTCGGAATTGCCGGCCCGCACCTTGTAGCGACGCACACTGCCGTCCGGAAGCAACCTGTCGAATCCGAGAACCTCCAGCCGGCTCCCTTTCTTTGCAAAATCGCAGATATGGGAATGCAGGGTGTCGTCGATAACGGATGCCGCCGTCTGGACAAAAAGCTCTTTTTCCCTGACGCACTCTTCCGGAGTGGCGGAGACGGCATCTTCGGCAATGTAGAATTTTCTCTTGCCAGTCCGGACCGGGATATACTTCACCCCGTCTTTACGCACGGCTTTTCCGGAGCCGACGACAAACGAAGACCCCCTGCCTACAGGCTCTGCAGGCACGAGCTCTCCCTTTCCGGGGGATTCAAACACATCCACGTCTTTGCCGGTCCCTCCGGCGTATGCAGTGTAATCATCCTTCCTGCCGCATGAAGTCAGGAGAAGAAGAGCAATAGCTATGTAAAAACAACGTCTCATTTTCAGAAAGAATAAGCCAATGTAAGTCCGGCGGCAGTATCACCTTCCGCATCCGGCGCGAAAAAAGGGAGGAAAGAGACCTTTCCAAGATGCCTGCGCTCCCAGGGAAGAAGCCAGTATGCCGCTTTTGCACTCAAAATGCCGATTCCCGCACCGGCCAGCACGTCATTGAGCCAGTGGCGTTCGTTGTACATCCGGAGGAATCCTGTCGCGAGTGCTACGGAATATGCAGCAGCACCCCACCAATTTCCGTATTCCATACGGATAAGTTCAGCACCGAGGAAAGTGCTGGCAGTATGACCTGAAGGGAAAGAATTCCTCCGGCTCCCGTCCGGACGAATCTCACAGACAGAATACTTCAGTCCGTTTACTGCTATGCCCATCATGGCAGCTCCGGTGCAGGCCAGAAGCACACGGTCCTCCCATCCTTCACGGTATTCCCTGCATAAACCCAGAAGGACGCTGGCGGCTAAAGGAAGGTACTCGAAACAGTCATCGATACGGCAATAACAAACACCCCTCAAATCTGCCATATAGTCTTTTACGGGAAGATTTACATGGGTTCCCCAATATCCGAACAGCCCCGCCGCGCCGGTGCCTGCAAGAACGGCAGGCACCACCACCTGACGCACCGAGGGCACCGTCCTTGCGGTATCGGCATGCGGAACGACAATACAGGCGGCATTAACCTGCAAAGACAGAAAAACGAGTATTGCGAATACCGTGCGTTTCATCAGTCAAGATGGAGTTCGTACGATGCTATTTCAAATTCTCGGTCGTCCCCCATATGCTTGCCAAGGTCGTCGGAAATCTTTATGACCTTCTCCCATGGATCCTTGCAGCTCATCCGGCAGCGGGAAAGTTTCATAACTATATTGGCAGCCTTGTAGCCAGGGATACCGGGATCGCATGTGATGTTGGTGCCTATACCTGCACTGACCTTGACCTTGCCGCGGAAATAATCGGCCACTTCCTTGTATTTGGGGAAATTCAGCGCATTGCTGAACACTATGACCTTGGTGGAAGGATCTATCCCGAATTCCTTCAGGCGAGCGATTATTGCATCTCCCACTACCCTTTCATCACCGGAATCCTGCCGGAAACCGTCAAGAAGCTTAGCCTGTTTCATCGTGAGGGTGCGGAGGAAAGATTTCGTGGTAAAAGTATCTATAAGCGCTGTGCCAAGTGCGCCGTCATACACCTTTATCCAGTCTTCCAGCGAGAGGTAATTGGCTCTCTTATAGCCAAATACCCCGCTATGGAACATAACCCACTCATGAGGGAAAGTGCCGATGGGAGTCATATCGTACTTCATCGCAAAATACACGTTGGACGTGCCGGCGCAATACTTCGGGCACTTTTCCTTAAGTTCTGCCACAATGGCCTCGTGAAGATCGGAAGAAAAACGCCTGCGCGTGCCGAATTCCGAGAAAAGCAGTTTGTTCTCGTTAGCAAGTTCAAGTTTTGCATCAAGGATGCCCAGTGCCTTGCCGGTATCCGCCTTTACGCCATGCACCTTGTTGCGCAATTCCGCAACGATTGCAAGAACTGGCACTTCGTAGAGCGTAACTTTATACAGGAAATCCGTAACCTCTATCTGCAGATGGCCTTCCGCATCCAGTCTCGCGTCGATTTTATCGGCTTCAAAGCGAAAACCGCGAAGCCACTCCCAGTAATTATGGTTTATGTAGCGGATCTTTGAAGTAACGTATGCAAATTCATCATCGGTCAGTCTGAGACTCTCCAGATGATGAAGTTCATCCTTTAGTTCAGAGAGAAAAGCCTCGTCGTAAACCTCTTTCGCCCTGTCGTTGAATTTGAACGTACCCTCTGCTAGAGGATAAAGATGAAAATATGCGTTGGATGTCGAGAACTTGTAAAGGTCCGTATCCAGAATGCTGAGTATCATGGCTGAATTGTAATAAAGTATATTATTGGATTACTGATGCGGCAAGGGCCTCGAGCGCAGGGATGTCACTGTCTTTCATGGTACTGCGGATTGTAACCAACGGTTCAAGGACAGTTACGTTTTTCATGGCCGAAAACTTTTCTTTCATCACGCGGCCGGCCGAAGGAGCCCACGATCCGTTCTCGATAAGGGCGACACGCCTGTTCTGCCATCCCTTGTCCTGAAGATGTGCGATGAATTCTGCCGCCGGAGGAAACAGTCCGGCATCGTACGAGGATGCGGCAAGCACCAGGGTTCCGTAACGGAAAGCATCCTCGACGGCTTCCGCCGCGTCGTCCCGGGTAAGATCGTTGAAAGCGACCTTCACTCCCTTCTCCCGCAGCATTTCCGCGAATTTCTCAGCCACCTTCAGGGTGTTCCCGTGAATGGATGCACAGGCGACGAAAACGCCTTCGCTTTCGACGCCATAACTGCTCCAAACATCATAAAGGCGAAGATATTCGCTCAGGTCATCCTTCAGGACAGGACCATGGAGGGGGCAGATGGTGTTTATTTCAATTCCGGACAGTTTCTTCAACAGAGTCTGGACAGGACCTCCGTACTTTCCTACGATATTGAAATAATATCTTCTGGCTTCGCAGGCCCAGTCATCGTCCTCCGTGGAATCATAACCGCAGCGGCTGAGTGCCCCGAACTTTCCGAACGCATCGGCGGAAAACAGGATTTTTTCCGTCTTTTCAAAGCTCACCATTACCTCGGGCCAGTGCACCATGGGCGCAGGAAAGAACTGAAGGGTATGCTTCCCGAGTTCCAGCACGTCGCCTTCCTTCACCGCAATCGTACGACCTTCCAGAGCGAGCCACGGAAAGAACTGCGGCACCATGGAAACGAGTTTTGCAGTGGCGACCAGTTTAACCCCGGGGAAAGTATCAAGTACCCAGGCCAGCTCCGAGGAATGGTCCGGTTCCAGATGGTGAAGCACGAAATAATCCGGTTGCACGCCGTCAAGGGCCTCGAGAAGATTCTCCCGCCAGGCAGCCGACGTACGTGAATCCGTTGAATCCAGGACTGCGGTTTTACTGTCCCGAATAACATAGGAATTGTATGCCATACCATCAGGAAGGGCATACTGGTTTTCAAACAAAGGATCGGAAAAATCGTCAGTTCCGATATAGATGACTGAATCTGATATTTTACGTATCATATTTACTGATAATTGACTTAGCAACAATATATGCCGTAGACCAGGCAGCCTGCAGGTTGAACCCGCCAGTAACGGCATCCACGTCGAGAACTTCGCCCGCAAAATACAGGCCCGGACGCTTTTTGCATTCAAGCGTACCCGGATCGACTGATTTCAGGGACACGCCCCCGCAGGTGACAAATTCTTCCCGGAAAGAGGTCTTGCCGTGAATATAATAAGAGTCGCAGAGCAGAGTCCGCACAAGGCTGTTGAGTCCCTTAGTTCCCAGTTCTCCCCATGTCATTGTTTCCCGGAGGCCTGTCCGCACGAGCAACACGCTCCAAAGGCGTGAAGGAATCAGCTCCGGATGCACGGATGACAGGAGTTTCCGAGGATTGTCTGCCTTAAGAGTAAGAAGACCTGCCCGGATTTCATCTTCAGTCCCGCCAAGCCAGCGGACGTTCAATGCAGAATTGTAATGACATTCTGAAAGATACCTGGCGGCATAGGACGACAGTTTCAAGGCAGCGGGGCCGCTGAACCCCCAGTCCGTTATGAGAAGCTTCCCTCCCGAACGGAATTTCGTGCCCGGAATCGACAGTTCCGCCATAACGGCAAGCCCCATGAGAGAAGACAGCGAACTGCGGCCTCCGCCCGGACCGTCCGAAATATTGAAGGAGAAAAGCGACGGGACCGGTTCCACCGTCTCTACGGGAAGATGCGACAAAATATTCATTCCGGAGCCTCCGCCGGTAGTCACCACCACAACATCATACCCGTCAGGGAGTTCCTCAATGGCGCAATTGCAGCGGATTTCAACCCCATCCAATGCGGAACGCAGGGCATTCACGACTTCCATCGCATCTCCGGACACCGGAAAAACCCTGCCGCCATCTTCCGTTGTAAAACGTATGCCGAAACGGCCGAACCACTCAAGGGTATCTTCAGGAGAAAAGACCTTAAGGGCGCGTTTCATCAACTGCTCCCCCCTGGGATAAACTTCTCCCAGACGTTCCACAGCGGAAAAATCATTGGTGATATTGCAACGCCCGCCGCCAGTAAGGGCAAGCTTTGAAAGAGGCTTCCGGGCAGCCTCTACAATACGGATGTCGGCGCCTGGCAGGTTCCGTCGCAACTGCACTGCACAGAAGCAACCGGAAGCACCGGCACCGACAATCAGGATTCTTGTTTTTTTACTGGGCAACGGGAGCGACAGGTTCTACAACCGGAGCAACGGGTTCGGCTACGGGTGCGACCGGCTCTGCCACGGGAGCTGCAGGTTCCGCTACGGGAGCAGGCTCGACTGTGGGTTCGGGAACGACCTTGGGTTCAGCAGGTTCCGCCACAGGCTCTGCAGGAGTAACGACAGGTGCGGGAGTCACGACAGGTGCGATGTCGGGCTGCTCGGCAGGTGCAGGGATCTCGACGACCTCGGCTTCATGGTTCGCAACCTTTGCTGCGGCAGCGGCCGTCTTGGCTTCAGCTTTGACCTGCTTTTCATTGGCGGCCACGATCTTCTTGGCATTCGCCACCTCGGCCTTAACGGCCTTTACTGCATCCTTGCTGTCGGAAATCTTCTTCTCCTCGTTCTTGATGAGGGCCTTGTCTTTGTTCACGACCTCCTGGAGTTTCTTCGCAGCGAGTTTGTCGGACTTGATCTCGGAATCGAGGGCGGCGATTTCACCTTCTACGAGAGAAATCTGATACTGCTCTTCGGTGCTGATGGTCTTATCGGCATTGAACTCCTTTTTCAGGGTCTTGAGATTGTCTTTCTTGGTCTTTTTGACTGCATTCTTCGCCTTGATGGTCGCATTGGCCTGGTCGAGGGAGGACTGATCCTTTGCAAGAACAAGTTTGAGTTCATTGATAGCCTTCGTGCTAACGGCGATCTGCTTGTCGCTCTGGGCCTGCTGTGAAATCAGTTTAGCCTGGGCGTCATCAAGATTTTTCTGAGCCTGGACAAGCATGTTTTCCGCCACAGTCTGGGCTCCGGCGGAGAAGGAGAGCAGCAACGCAGCTGCAAAGAAAAACTTTTTCATATAGCTTTGTTTTAAAAAAATAATCCACTTTTCTATTTCGCAAATTTAATAAAAAATTTCATTATTCACCATTTATTGATAATTTTGCATCGTTATGTGGTTATTCAACAAAAAATATCCCGTAGATTTCAACGGTTTCAAAGACTGCCACAGCCATATTCTGCCCGGAGTTGACGACGGAGTACAGAAGATTGAAGACAGTCTTCTTATCCTGAAAGAATACGAAAGAATGGGCATTTCCGAAGTGGTCTTCACCCCTCATATAATGGAAGACGTACCCAATACGCCGTCAGACCTGCGGAAACGCTTTGCAGCGTTCAAGGAAGCATACCACGGGCCCATCAGTCTGCATCTCGCGGCGGAATACATGATAGACCATCATTTTGAGGAACTGCTTGCCTCGGGAGACCTGCTCACTCACGGGGAGGGAAATCATATCCTTGTGGAAACTTCATATTTCAACCGTCCGTCCGATATGGACAGGATACTCTTCGACCTTCAGTCGGAAGGATATGAGCCCATACTTGCACATCCTGAACGCTACATGTACATGGATCTGGAAGAATACGGCAAACTCAAAGACAAAGGAATCCTTTTCCAGATGAACCTCGCATCGCTCTCCGGAATGTACGGCACACATGTAAAGCAAAGGGCCGAATACCTTATGAAGAACGGTCATTACGACATGGCAGGATCGGATATCCACCGCATCAGCATGATCCAGGCATATAAAGCCATACGCCTGAAGAATGGCCAGTCCCTGCCGATGCCGGAGCACATTTGATTTATTTTTGCTATCTTTGCGGCGAGGTCCGGGAGGGCCAAGTGTTACAGGCACCACTATAAAAACTGCAAAGATGAAAGAAAGATACTCTACGACATTCCTGCTGATGGCAGTGGCGTTCACCGTCTGCCTCATCACATCCAATCTTTTCGCGACGAAAGTGTTTTCCCTCGGCTGGGGCATCAACCTCCCGGGAGCCGTAATCATTTTTCCCGTTTCATACATAATCAACGATTGTCTCACAGAAGTCTGGGGATACAGGAAAGCCAGGCTGGTAATATGGACGGCGTTCGCGGCGAACCTGGCCGTGGTACTGCTGGGACAGATCGTCGTATGGCTGCCCGCCGCTTCTTTCTGGGACGGCGGAGAGCACTTCGACTACATGTTCAACATGGCCCCCAGAGTGGCGTTTGCATCTCTTCTGGCATTCCTCGCCGGATCCACGCTCAACGCCCTGGTACTCAGCAAGATGAAAGTGGCGGATAATGGCAGGCGATTTGGAATCAGGGCAATCGTCTCATCCCTCGCGGGAGAGCTGCTTGACTCGCTCATTTTCATGCCACTCGCCTTCATCGGAACGCCCGTAAAGGTCCTTGCAACGATGCTCATGTTCCAGGTCAGTTTCAAAGTGCTGTATGAAATGGCGGTCCTTCCCGTCACAAGCCTAGTCGTCCGCAGGCTCAAGAGATCCGAAGGCATCGACACCTTCGACGAGGGAATATCCTACAATCCGTTTAAAATTAAAGACATTTAATATATGGAAAGCCGCAAAAACGAAGGTTTGCAGTCGCTCGGACATGAAACCACTTACAAACAGAACTACGATCCGTCAGTTCTCGAAGCGTTCGAAAACAGGCATCAGGAGAACGACTGCTGGGTCCGGTTCAACTGTCCGGAATTCACCAGCCTGTGCCCCATTACAGGGCAGCCCGATTTCGCCGAAATACGAATCTGCTATATTCCAGACAAAAAGATGGTGGAAAGCAAGAGCCTGAAACTATACCTGTTCAGTTTCCGCAGCGAGGGCGCATTCCATGAAGACTGCGTCAATATAATAATGAAAGACCTGATTGCCCTGATGGAGCCCCGCTATATAGAAGTGACGGGATTCTTCGTACCCCGCGGAGGCATCAGCATACACCCGTACTGCAACTGGGGACGCCCGGGCACCAAATATGAGGCCCTGGCATGGCAGCGTCTTTCCGAAAGGGAATAATCAGTATTTGAACGAACTTCCTCCGACGAATTCGCGAAGCAGCGAAGTCGGGGGAATTTCGTTGTCGGGAACCGGCACGAAGTAGTGGATGAACTTCAGCAGACGGTGCGCCTCAGCATATTCAGGGCAGTTCTTCGGCACGCTCGACAATATGGGTTCGGCATGATTCCTGAGCACGGCGAATTCGACGAGATACGCTGAATTGAACATAACATCCGCATTCTCCTGATAAGGATATATCCACTTGTCTTCCGCAGCGCGGACCTTGGGCCACTGGCTGATGGTCTGCCTGGCGGTGAAAGCGCCCTTGTTATAATCGCGCACTATGCGGCGCAGCAGGCGGTTGTCGCTGGTGGGTATGCAGTTGTGGTCGTCCAGTTCAATGCCGGTGAGCGTAGAAATGAATATACGGAATTTCCTGCGCTCGGCAATCTTTTCAGTCAGTTTCGGATTCAGGGCATGTATTCCCTCCAGCACCACGATGTTGCCGGGGGCGAGCTTGTACCTGCGCCCGTTGTACTCCCTCTTGCCAGTCGTGAAGTTGAATTCAGGGACATCCACCTCCTCCCCTGCAAGAATCTTCATCAGGTCCTTTTCAAGGGCGTCATGGTCAACGGTGTCGAAATTGTCGAAATCGGGAGTGCCGTCAGGCAGCAGAGGAGTTTTTTCGCGGTCTACGAAATAATCGTCGGTACTAAACGTGAGGGGCCTCAGGCCGCAGGCCTTGAGCTGTATGCCAAGGCGCTTGGAGACGGTGGTCTTTCCGGAACTTGAAGGACCGGTGATAAGCACGAGGCGCACTTTGTCCCTGCCGCAATAGCGTTTGTGAATCTCTTCCGCGATCTGCACTATCTTCTTTTCCTGCAGGGCCTCTGCTATCTGGATAAGGTCGCTTCCGTTTCCTTCGAGCAGGCTGGTGTTAAGGTCTCCCACGGTGCGAAGGCCCATTATATCGTTCCACTTGAGGTTCTCGCTGAACATCCTGAAGGTTTTCGGCTGGTCGCAGTAAGGGGCGAGCACCAGCGGATTGTGTTTGCTGGGGCCAATCAGCAGCATGCCGCCATGATACATTATAAGGTCCCAGTTTGTAAGATATCCGGTCGAAGGAACGAGCCTGCCGTAATAATAATCCTTCGTCTTGCCAAGCGAATAATAGTCCATATAGACCTGGCCGCTTGTCTGCAGGAGTTTGACCTTGTCTTCGGCTCCGGCCTTATGCATTATGTCGATTACCTGTTCTATAGGGGCCTCATAACGGTGGAAAGGCTGGTTCAATTCGACGAGGCGGCGCATCTTCGCCTTGATCCTGTCTATATCCTGCTGCGTCAGCGCTGAACGGTCGGCCTTTATCAGCTCGCAGAAATATCCGTGCGAGATGGGATGCTCTATAAAAATGCGGCTGCCGCGGAACACGTCCCTGGCAGCCTTGCAGAGCAGAAAGCACAGCGAGCGGATGTAAACCCTCATTCCGCTCGGGGCGGTGGCATCCACAAACTCCACGTTGCGGCTGTTGTAGACACGGAATTTCAGCCCCTGGGAGACATTGTTAACTTTAGCTGATACAATGGGATACGGCCTTTCGAACTCGAATTCCGGCAGCATGTCGAGAAGTGAGGTGCCTTCCCTGAAAGACCTTGTCGTGCCGGTGTTTTTGCAATAGACTTGGATCATTGTGCAATTTGTAACGTGCAAAGATACAAAAAAGAATATTTTTTTCTACATTTGCGCAGAAGTTTAACCCCTTCTTTTTTATGTGTCGAAATGAAGAAAATACTGGTAGTCTGCGCAGCCGCGATGCTGTGCTGCTCTCTTGCGAACGCACAAGAGGCTGAGGACTCCGGACGTGGTGCCGGGCTGTCCGTTATCCCGAGGCTGGATCTTGGTGGTTTGTTATATACCGGTGACGGTAGTTTCTGTCCCACCCTCGGCAACACATCGCTTTATACCCTTTTCGAGGGCAACATTTCAGACAATTGGTCGTTTTCCGCAGCAAATCACTGGGTTGCATCCGATGCTTGCTGGGCTGATGGTATAGACGAAGCCCTGCTTTCACCTACGGCGGGTCTTTACCACCTGAACCTGAACGGAGGCAACATGAACAATTTCATCGACTGGGCCTATATCAGCTACACCCCCGGCGATTTTGAAATCACCGTCGGAAAACAAGTCCTGCTTCTGGGCGGATTTGAATCTGAAGACTACGATTTCGATGTCAATCCCCTTCTGGCGAGTTCGTTCTGGAACGGATTCCCATGCTACCAGCTGGGTGCGACAGTCGCATACGACATTCCAAACATCAATACCAGGGTGGCCCTGCAGCATGCCAACGGCCCGCTGGGAAATACCTTCGCATTCGGCGTCAACGGCAGCTACGGCCCCTTCAGCATCAAATACACCGCCCTGGGTTATAAGGGCATAGATACCGCAGACCCCGCACAGATACTGATATGCCTGGGCAACAGGCTCGAACTGGAGTCGCTCACTCTCACCCTCGACTATTTCAACCGTTGCGGAGATCCCAATTTCGTGGCGCAGGACGATTATACCTATGCATACCCCACGGTGCACGGCAACACCCTGATATGCTCGATGGTTTACGACAAGGGAGGCAAATGGGACCTGGGCCTGAAAACTGCGGTCAACGCCGTCAATCCGAAGGCTCCCTACGGTTATGTGAACGCGAACAAGGACAATGGCCCCAGATATCCGGGTTCATATTACGACGGCACCGTATACACCCTCACCAATGATACGGTTCTGAACCAGGGAACCGTCAACGCCGGCGCCTGGTTCTCGTGGTATCCCAAAGAAGAAAGGGAGTCTCTCCGACTTCAGGCGGCCGCAGGCGTCAACGGTTTCAACTATGCCGACGGCGCAGGAAGCCTGTTCCTGACGATCGGTGCAACCTGGAACTTCAACTTCAATCTCTGGTAGGCGATGGGAGACAATATCATCGACATCAGGCATCTCAGCAAGTCCTTCGACGGAAAAAAGGTGCTGGACGACATCAATCTCTACGTGCGCCGCGGAGAATTCCTGACGCTGCTAGGCCCTTCCGGTTGCGGCAAGACCACCCTGCTGCGCATGATTGCAGGTTTCATGCAGCCCGACGAAGGCGTAATCCTCCTCGACGGCAAGGATATCGCCGGCACTCCCCCTCACCTGCGTCCGTTGAATACGGTTTTCCAGCGCTATGCTCTATTTCCGCATCTCGACGTCTACGACAATATCGCCTTCGGGCTCAAACTCCGCAAGACTCCGGAAGAAGAGATTGACAAGCGCGTCCGGAAAGTCCTCAAGCTTGTTGCCATGTCGGATTACGAAGACCGCGACGTGGAAACCCTTTCCGGAGGGCAGCAGCAGCGAATAGCCATTGCCCGTGCTATCGTGAACCAGCCCAAGGTCCTGCTTCTTGACGAACCCCTCGCGGCGCTTGACCTCAAGATGCGCAAGGACATGCAGATAGAACTGAAGGAAATGCACCGTAAGTTGGGCATAACCTTCATATACGTCACTCACGACCAGGAAGAGGCCCTTACTCTCAGCGACACCATTGCCGTGATTAACGAAGGCAAGATTCAGCAGATAGGCACTCCTGTAGACATTTACAATGAACCTGTCAATCCTTTCGTGGCCGATTTCATCGGAGAAAGCAACATCCTGAAGGGGCGCATGATACGCGACCGCCGGGTGGCTTTCATCAAGCACGAATTCGACTGCGTCGACGAAGGTTTCGGAGAAGACGTGCGCGTGGACGTCGTCGTCCGCCCGGAGGATATCTATTTCACGACCGATCCGGCGAAGTGCCAGTTCAAGGCCAAAGTCAACTCGTGCACTTTCAAGGGAGTGCATTACGAGATGTTCGTAGATACCGACACCGGATATGAACTGATGATACAGGATTATGACGCTTATCCTGTAGGCAGCGAAATCATGCTTTACATCGATCCGGACGACATTCAGGTAATGAAGAAGGAAAGGTTCGAAAACGAGTATGAGGGCAAGGTCGTTTCAGACGGCAGGGTGGAATTCCTCGGTGCGGAATTCGAATGCTCGACAGATGGTTTCGAACCCGGCAACCGCGTCCGCGTCACCGTGCGTTTCGAAAAGGTCGACCTGCTCGACCACGACGACGAAGCCGACACCACCGGCCACGTCGAGTTCATACTCTACATGGGCGACCATTACCACCTCACCATCCGCACCGAAAGCGGAGAAAAGATATGGGTGGACACCAACGATATCTGGGACAAGAACGATTTCGTAGGAATCAGGATCCTCCCGAAAGACATACACCTGAGCAAAGTACCGTCGGAAAATGAATAAGAGGTCCAACTGGGCGCTGCCCTACTTCATATTCCTGATCCTGTTCGTGGTGCTGCCGCTGCTGCTTATCCTCATCTATGCCCTGCAGGACAACAGCGGACACTTCACCTTTGCCAACATAACCAAGTTCTTCTCCGACGGGGATTCGCTCAGCACGTTCGCCCTTTCGATTGAAGTGGCGATAGAGAACACCCTGCTCTGCATATTGATCGGATACCCCGCCGCCTACATCCTGGCCGACAAATCGCTGAACCGCAGTGCGGTGACCGTCGTTCTCTTTATCCTCCCGATGTGGATAAACGCGCTCATGCGCACCCTGGCCACAGCTGAACTGTTCAATATGGCAGGCATTCCGCTTGGCAAGGGAACGTTGCTTTTCGGCATGTGCTACGACTATCTGCCGTTCATGATCTACCCCATCTACAATGTTCTCAACAAGATGGACAAATCCTACGCGGAAGCCGCGCAGGACCTTGGTGCCACGCCGGGAGAAGTGTTCCGCAAGGTGACTCTCCCCCTCTCCATGCCGGGGGTTATGAGCGGAGTGATGATGGTGTTCATGCCTACGGTTTCCACCTTCGCGATTTCCGAGTTCCTCACCAACAACAAGATAAAACTCTTCGGAACCATCATCCAGGAGAACATCAACAATTCGATGTGGAATTACGGTGCGGCGCTGGCGCTCATCATGCTGGTCATCATCGGTATAACGACTTTCTTCCAGGGCGGTGACACGGAAGAAGCAGCAAACGGAGGTGTGATATGAGAAACAAGCGGAAGATATTCGCAAGGATCTACCTCTGGATCATCCTCGCCGTGCTTTACGCACCCATAGTCTTTATTGCCGTGTTCTCTTTCACCGAAGCCAAGAGCATGGGCAACTGGACCGGCTTTTCCATGAACCTGTACAAGAATCTGTTCACAGGCTCCATGCAGAATTCCTCGGGGCTCCTTTCCGCCGTACAGAACACCCTGCTCATAGCCCTGGTGGCCTCGGTTGTCGCCACTTTCCTCGGCACCGTAGCGGCGATAGGCATATTCAACCTCAAGGGACGCAGGAAGGCGACCATGACCTTCCTGAACAACATCCCCATGATCAACCCCGACATCATCACCGGTGTATCCCTCTTCCTGCTGTTCGTCTTCCTGCATATCTCGCAGGGATATACCACGGTAATTCTGGCGCACATAACCTTCTGTACCCCGTACGTAGTGCTGAATGTGATACCCAAGCTCAGCCAGATGAACCCAAACATATACGAAGCGGCCCTGGACCTGGGTGCAACCCCGATGCAGGCGCTCCGCAAAGTGCTGGTGCCCGCGCTACGTCCGGGCATGATATCCGGATTCATACTCTCCTTCACCATGAGCCTGGACGACTTTGCGGTCACATTCTTCACCCGCGGCACCATAGGCCTGGACACCCTGTCCACCTATATTTATACAGATGCACGCAAGGGAGGCCTTACGCCTGAACTAAAACCCCTCATGACCATACTCTTCCTGATCATTCTGGCAGTGCTGCTGGTCATAAACATCCGTCAATCCAAGAACAACGATAAGAAATGAAAAGAATCCTGATCATCGCGGCGGCAATCCTCGCCGCAGTCTCCTGCACTTCCAACAGGGCACAGATCCTCAAGGTTTACAACTGGTCCGATTACATCGACGAGTCTGTCCTGCCGGAATTCGAGCAGTGGTACAAAGCCCGGACCGGGGAGGAAATCCATGTTGTCTACCAGACTTTCGACGTCAACGAGACCATGCTTTCCAAGATTGAGAAAGGCCATGAGGACTACGACGTGATCTGCCCTTCCGACTACATCCTGGAGCGCATGATAAACAACGGGCTTGTCCTGCCGCTTGACTTTGAATCGATTCCCGATTCGGTCAATTATATCGCACTGAACAAGTCGCCTTACATGCAGAAGATGTTCAGGGATATCAATCCCAACGTCGATGCGAACGACTATTCCGTGCCCTACATGTGGGGAACCACCGGCATCATCTACAACACCGGCGAAGTCACCGCAGAAGAAGCCGGGACATGGGACGTTATCCGGAACCCCAAGTTCGCGGGACGCATTCTCATCAAGGATGCTCCGCGCGATGTTTACGGACCGGTGCTTATTTATCTCAAACAGAAAGAACTCGCAGAAGGCACGGTCACGCTGCAGGACCTTATGTATGATTCATCCGACGAGTCGATCGCGGCGGTGGAAGCATACCTGAAACAGGTCAAGGACGGTGTCCTGGGATGGGAAGCCGACTTCGGCAAAGACCAGATGACCAAAGGGCGCGGAGTTATCTCCCTCAACTGGAGCGGGGATGCCGTCTGGGCCATCGAGGAGGCCGCCACGGTAGGTGTGAATCTGGACTACATAGTACCGGAAGAAGGGAGTACCGTGTGGTTTGACAGCTGGGTGATTCCCAAGTACGCAAAGAACATCAAGGCGGCCAGCTGGTTCATTGATTTCATGTGCCGTCCGGACATTGCCATCCGAAATATGGAGGAAACCGGCTACGTGTCGGCAAACGGCGCCTTTGAAGTGCTTGAGAGCCAGATCGACGAAAAGTACGAAGCCGTCGACCTGAGCTATTTCTTCGGCCCTGACGCAGCGAGCATACACGTCAACCCTGTCCTCTACCCCGACAAGGCGGTCATCGACCGCTGCGCCCTCGAACATGACTGGGGCCAGGATACAGACAAGCTGCTAGCCATGTGGTCGCGCGTGAAGGGCGACAACGCCAATTCCATGACATACATCATCATAGTGATTGCCATTGTATCCCTTGTAGCAGGCTACTTCCTTTCAAAGAAAAACAAGCATGGACACAAGCGCGGCAGAAGATAGTTTTTGAATCCCATTAATCAATTGATACCATGTTAGATGCAACCAGAGGGCTTTACGTAGCCCATTGCGAAGCAGGCCCGATATCCATTTGCGGCAAGATGGCCAACCGCCACGGACTCATAGCCGGTGCGACCGGGACGGGCAAGACCGTTTCTCTCCAGGTACTGGCAGAAACCTTCAGCCAGGCGGGAGTCCCCTGTTTCATGGCTGATATGAAAGGCGACCTGAGCGGAGTCAGCCAGCCCGGAGCCCTGAGCGGCTTCATTGAAAAACGCATGCCCGAATTCGGCATCGAAAATCCTCAGTTCGCAGGCTGCCCCGTGCGTGTTTACGATGTATTCGGCGAACAGGGACACCCCATGCGCACCACAATCTCCAACATGGGCCCCATGCTTCTCAGCCGTCTTCTGGGCCTTAACGAGGTGCAGAGCGGAGTAATGGACATCATCTTCCGCGTCGCGGACGACAAAGGCCTGCTCCTGCTTGACCTCAAGGACCTCCGGGCAATGGTTGGTTACGTGTCGGAACATGCGGCCGAATACCGCACCAGTTACGGCAATGTCTCCGACGGCAGCATAGGTGCCATACAGCGCGCCCTTCTGAGCCTTGAGAACCAGGGAGCGGAGAAGTTCTTCGGCGAGCCGGCGTTCGATATCTACGACCTTCTGCAGACCAACTGCGGAAAGGGCATACTGAGCGTGCTGGCGGCCGACAAACTGATGCAGAACCCCAAGCTTTATTCCACCTTCCTGCTCTGGCTGCTATCGGAGATTTACGCCAAACTGCCCGAAGTAGGAGACCTGGAACTGCCCAAATTCGTATTCTTCTTCGACGAGGCACATACGCTCTTCGACGAAACTCCGAAAGCCCTGGTGGACAAGATTGAACAGGTGGTACGCCTGATCCGTTCCAAAGGTGTCGGAGTTTACTTCATTACCCAGAACCCTACCGACATCCCCGACTCAATACTCGGCCAGCTCGGCAACCGCATCCAGCACGCACTTCGTGCATATACTCCGAAAGACCAGAAAGCCGTGCGCGCAGCGGCGGAGACCTTCCGCGCCAACCCCGCTTTCAAGACGGAAGCCGCAATCATGGAACTTGCCACCGGCGAGGCCCTCGTATCTTTCCTCGACGAAAAAGGCGCCCCTTCGGTAGTGCAGCGCGCAAAGATACTGTTCCCTCTCAGCCAGATTGGAGCCATCACCGAAGCCCAGCGCAAACAGTTGATAAACAGCTCTATGATTGCCGGCAAATACGACAACCCCGTCGATCGCGAAAGCGCATTCGAAGTGCTTCTTGCGGACGCAAAGAAAGCACAGGAAGAGCAGGATGCCCAGGCTGCCGCAGTTGAGAAGCAGAAGGAAAAGAGCGAGAAGGATGCCAAGGAAAACGGCAATTCAAAGGGAACCAAGAGCATTTTCAGCAAGATAGCAAAGGCCGCCGCAGGCGCAGTCATCACCAGCGTGACCGCTTCCGTCGGCACTGCCGTAGCCAACTCCGTTACCGGCAAGAAATCCACCACTACCAGCGGAAAGAACATCGCCAACAAGGCCATCAAGAGTGCCACCAGCACCGCTACTCGCACTCTCACCCGTTCTTTGCTTGGGAATCTGCTGAAGTAATGAAGCGCTGTCTTACAGTCTGCATACTGCTTGCCTTTTCAGTCGTGTCCGCCTTTTCCCAGGTGGACACGACGGGCATTTACGCAGACCGTCAAGACAGTCTCAAGGCAGCCGTCCACGTAGGGCATCAGAAAGGCAACTACCTTTCGAAAATCAAGCCCATGAGGGTGGAGGTCATTACTTCCGACGGGCTTCACAAGATGGCATGCTGCAATGTGGCAGAGAGTTTCGAGAATTCCGCCAGCGTCACCGTAGGCTATTCCGATGCCGTGACCGGCGCCCGTCAGATACGCCTTCTCGGCCTTAGCGGCACATACACGCAGATGCTGGATGAATCCCGGCCGGTAATGCGCGGGCTCGCCGCTCCTTTCGGGCTCACATACATGCCAGGGCAGTGGCTCGAGAGCATACAGATTGCCAAAGGCGCGGCATCCGTGGTGAGCGGCACAGAGTCCATTACGGGGCAGATCAACATGGAGCACCGCAAGCCCACGGACGAAAAGCCCCTGTTCCTCAGCCTTGCAGGCATGAGCGATTCAAGGCTTAGCGGAGATATCGCATCTTCCCTTCAGCTTAACGGGCGCCTTTCCACCGTGCTGCTCGGCCATGTGGACAAGAACTTCAAGTGCTACGACATGAACGGGGACGGCTTTATGGACGATCCGTTGGTCACCCAGGTCAACCTCGCCAACCGCTGGTTCTACAACGGTGACAAGGTCCAGTTCCGTTGGGGCCTGAATGCCGTGAACGACAATCGAAACGGCGGGCAGCCGGGATACGACAGGGATAGTTATGCCATCGGCCGGCCCTGGGGTAGCGACATTCACGACCGCCTGCTTGGAGGATATCTTAAAATCGGTGTTCCTTTGAGAGATGACCAGAGTTCCAGCATCGCCCTTGTGACGGATTACACCTGGCAGAAGATGGATGCCGCCTTCGGATCCGCCACCTACCTTGCAAGACAGCGTTCACTCTTTGTCAATCTTCTGTACCGAAACCAGGTGAATGAGCAGCACGATTTCACCGTGGGGGCCAGCGGGATATTCGATAGTTACGACGAAAACCTGCAAAGAAACGTTACTGCCGTCTCGAATTCCTATGACGCACGCACCGACCTGAGCGATATGGCATTCTATGGTGAATACACTTTACATGCGCACCGGATGTTTACCGCGGTTACCGGTTTAAGCGCCAACTGGTACGGCACTTCCGGGAGATTCCGCCTTTCTCCCCGCATGACCATCAAATTTCAGCCATGGGAGCAGCTGGTGTTCAGATTCAACGGAGGTCGTGGCTTACGCGCTGCAATGCCTCTTGCTGACAACATCGGAGTGTTTTCTACCGGAAAGCGCTGGAGCGGGGACTATCGCAGTCATCTGCTTGAAGATGCCTGGATTTATGGTAGCAACGCCACTCTATACCTGAACATCGGCGCGGATCCGGAGAATTCATATTTCAGCCTGGATTTCTTCCGCACCCGCTTTAACCAGCAACTTATTGTGGACTACGAATATCTGGCGGATGCTGTGTGTTTCTACGCCTCAAACGGCTCTCCTGCCTATACCAATACATTCCAGGCCGATTTTGCAGTTGAACCTGTCGAGCGCTTTACGGTGAATATCACTGCCCGGTACACCGATGCAAAGGTGCAACTTGCAAAACCCGGGCTTGTGGAGCGCGCAATGACGCCACGCTTCAAGGGAGTGCTCAACCTGCAGTACAAGACCAACCTGAGCAAATGGATCTTCGATTTCACCGCTGCACTGAACGGCAGCTGCCGGGCTTACGGTTTCATGAATATGGAAGGCGGGCGAACTCCCGCCTATCCCCTGCTCTATGCCCAGATTACGAGGCGTTTCAAGGGGATTGACTTATATGTCGGAGGAGAGAATCTGACCGGCTTCACTCAGAAAAAAGTCATCCTGGGCACACCTGAAACCACTTCCTTCGATGCAAGTACCGTCTGGGGACCTCTCATGGGCCTTCGCATCAACGCCGGCCTGCGTCTCACGATATGGAAAACAAACTGATGTCATGAAAAAGATAATCGTTACATTCATTCTGGCTCTCGGAGCCCTTTCCTTCACCGCCGCTCCCCTGCTTGCGGCTCACACCGAATCTGCGGCCCTTCAACAGAGCAAGAAAAAGAAGACTGAGACAGTCACCTTCAAGGTGAGCATGCACTGCAAGAACTGCGTCAAGAAGATCACGGAAAACATCTCCTTCGAAAAAGGCGTGAAAGACCTCAAGGTCTCCCTCGACGAGAAGACCGTCACCATCACCTACGACCCCGCCAAAACAAGCCCCGAGACTCTTAAGAAGGCCATAGAGAAGCTGGGGTATAAGGTGGAATAAGGGTATTTTCAGATCCTTTTCACTTTTTGTTTTGGATATTTAATAAAAAGGATTACCTTTGTAGTAGGAATCGTCACGGGGAATTCGCTGAAGGGTTGACAACCCTTTTGAGCAATAGCTTGATTCGAGCCCCACTTAAAGTCGCAGCCTAGGCGGCTTTTTTTATTTTTTTACCATTTCTCTATTTTTGTCAAAGGTTGTCATAATACTGTCTTACCTTTGTGGGTTCAACAAATTATGAGACAAATAAATATGAAAAACGAATTAGATGACCTTGCGAATATTAATTTCGAACCCATTTGGAATCACGATTATTCCAAGTATTTTAGAACTGTCCAGTATAACGGGAAGGTTCTCTCAAATGAAGAGAGAAAGCTGGCGATAGTTGAAACCGACAATACTATTGCCCAGTATTCTAGCGGACTCCCCCTATTACGTGACATGCTTGAGCAATCAAAAGATCTACACGATGAATACCACGAAGTAGAACGCGTTATTGTCTCTCTCTCGCTTTTTACCACAATGACTGCAATTGACATTATGGTTGCTAATAAGTTTTTCTTACTTGCAGACAAAGACTATGATCGCCGTTTTATGCGCGGGAAATTAGCGGTCATTCTAAATGAAGGATTCAAAAGGCTTTATGGCTTCAATGACACCACTCGCAATAAGTCAGAATGGAATCGACTAGAGCCACTGATGAAATATTTCCCCGACATTATCAAACAGCAGTATTTATCATTAACAGGTCTATTAGAAAGACATGCGAATTCTTATTCCTGGTGGAAAAATGTACGAGACACAGAAACGCATATTGACGCTTTATCCTTATATGATTCTAGGCAAGAAGAAATCATTGAGAGTAAAGTGATAATGGAGTCACTTATGTTATTTGACACATTGTTAGCCGTTAGTCAGTTTTTAGAAGAAGCCAATAAGTGCCTTCTTAATTATCTTGTCGATTTATTTCATCGTGGTCAACTCAAACAAGAATAGCTATTTCATCATTACTAGTTCTTTTCACATTATTGAATTGTTCTGTAAAATCGTTATCTTTGTTTGTAATAGATTAAGCAACTACTATTCTTCTTTTCATGGCCAAGAAAGACACGACCAAGTCGATAGACTCTGTGTCAGACCTTTTCAATTTTTTGTTTGAGGCCTGTAATATCCTGCGCGGTCCTGTTTCGCAGGATAATTTCAAGGATTATATCACGCCAATTCTATATTACAAGCGCATAAGCGACGTTTACGATGAGGAAACCGAAGCTGCTCTGGAGGAAAGCGGTGGCGATAAAGAATACGCATCTCTCCCTGAACAGCACCGCTTCGTAATTCCAGAAGGTTGTAGTTGGAACGACATCCGCGAGCGATCCGAAAACCTTGGCGCCGCTATTGTTGGCGCCATGCGCAAAATTGAATTGGCGAATCCGGATACTCTATACGGAGTTCTCAGCACATTCTCTGCTCAGAAATGGACCGATAAGAAGAATCTTTCCGATGGCAAGATTCGTGATTTGATTGAGCATCTTTCAACTAGGCGTTTGGGCAACAAAGATTACCCGGCCGACTTGATGGGCGATGCCTACGAAATTCTTCTAAAGAGATTCGCTGATGATAGTAAGGCGAAGGCCGGCGAATTCTATACCCCGCGTCCGGTAGTCTCTCTACTGGTGCGGATTCTTGATCCACAGCCGGGAGAAACCGTGTATGACCCTGCTTGCGGCTCCGGCGGTATGCTCATCGAGGCCGTTCATCACATGCACCACGATAACCTCTGCTGTGGGAGCATTTTTGGTCAGGAGAAGAATGTGGTCAATGCTGCCATTGCCAAGATGAACCTCTTCCTTCACGGGGCCTCTGACTTCAACATCATGCAAGGAGACACGCTTCGTAATCCTAAGATTCTATCAAATGGCGAGCTGGCGACCTTCGACTGCGTGATAGCAAATCCGCCCTTCTCTCTCAAGAAATGGGGCGCCACGGAATGGTCCAACGACAAATATGGTCGCAACATCTGGGGAACGCCTTCCGAATCTTGTGGCGACTTCGCCTGGATTCAGCACATGATTACTTCTATGGCGCGGGGCAACAGCCGCATGGCCGTTGTGATGCCCCAGGGCGTCTTGTTCCGTGACGACGAAAAGAGCATCCGTGAAAAGCTCATTAAATCTGACTTGATTGAGGCTGTTGTCACACTGGGTGATAAGCTTTTCTATGGCACTGGCCTTTCACCGTGTTTTCTCATTCTGCGTCGCCTCAAAACGGCAGAACATTCTTCCCGTATCCTGATGGTTGACGGTTCAAAGATTCTTACTGCACGTCGTGCCCAAAATATCCTCACTCCGGAGGACGTTGACCGTTTGTATGAATTGTTCACCGGTTACCAGGATCTCGAAGATTTCTCAAAGGTCGTGTCTATCAAGGATATCGAGGCCAAGGACTGGAACCTTTCCCCGAACCGGTACATTTCTTATCACAAGGAAGATGTCCGGCCGTATTCCGAAGTTTTACAAGAATTCAAGGATGCTCTCAAGGCTGTTCAAGATGCCGAGACTGCGTTCAGAATCGCAATAAACAGGTAGAGATATGGCTTACAACACAAGATCACTCGTTGCAGGATACCGCATCCCTGGCGAGCCAATCTCCCTGGATGAGATGAAAACCTTCCTTTGGGGCGCAGCGACACGCCTTCGTGGCCAGATTGATGCCGCCGGATACAAAGAGTACATCTTTCCGCTTCTGTTCTTTAAGCGTATCAGCGATGTCTATGACGAACAGTATAAGGGGTTCCTGATGGAAGGTGGAGCCGAATACGCCGGTATGCAGGCGGAAGAGTTTGCAATCAAAATTCCTCTTGGCGCTCACTGGGACGATGTACGAGAAGTCACTGAAAACGTAGGCCAGAAGCTCGTAGAAGCATTTATTGCGATTGAGCAGGCGAATCCAGGATTGGAAATCGACGGCCGTGTTGTAGGCGGTCTGGAAGGTATCTTTGGCCCCAAAGACGGCTGGACCAACAAGTCTAAGATGCCGGATAGCATCATTACTTCATTGATCGAGGACTTCTCCAGATACAATCTCTCGATTGAGTCATGCCCAGCTGATGAGATGGGCCAGGCTTACGAATACCTGGTTGGAAAATTCGCGGATGATGCCGGCAACACCGCTCAGGAATTCTACACAAACCGGACAGTCGTCACATTGATGGCTGAAATCCTTCAACCGAAGCCTGACGAGAGCATCTACGACCCGACTTGCGGGTCTGGAGGCATGCTTATCAAGTGCCTCAACTACCTTCGCGACAAAGGTCAGCCTTGGCAGGGCGTTAAAGTGTTTGGTCAAGAGATAAATGCGCTTACTGCTTCCATTGCCAGAATGAACCTGTACCTTAATGGCGTTGAGGATTTCTCGATAGTAAGAGAAGATACACTTGCGCATCCAGCGTTCGTTGATGGTAGCCGTCTCCGCAAGTTCGATATTGTACTGGCTAATCCGCCGTATAGTATTAAGACTTGGGATCGTGATGCCTTTGAAAATGACAAATGGGGGCGTAATTTCCTTGGCACTCCGCCGCAAGGGCGTGCTGATTATGCATTTTTTCAACATATTCTTGCGAGCATGGATGATACAACAGGAAGATGTGCTATCCTATTCCCTCATGGCGTTCTTTTCCGCGATGAAGAGCAAGTTATGCGTGAAAAGCTTGTTAAACTTGACTATCTTGATTGCGTGATCGGTTTGGGCCCCAATCTTTTCTACAATGCATCTATGGAGGCCTGCATTATCATTTGTCAAAAGAATAAACCGGCCGAAAGAAAAGGGAGAGTACTATTTATTGATGCAAAAAATGAAGTTACAAGAAAAAACGCAGAGAGTTTCTTGGAGCCACATCATATAAGTAAAATAACCGAAGCTTACAACGCATTTACTGATATTGATGGCTTTGCTAAGGTGGTGGATAATAATACGATAAGCTCAAACCGTGCTTTGATCAGCATCCAGAGCTATGTTTTTAGCATAGACAATGCCCTTTGTTACGATTTTGGAGAGGCCATCGAAGAATGGCTAACACAATCTGATATAATGCGAAGTCAATGTAATCAATTATTAAGCATGATTGGGTAATATGGCTATAGTTAGATTTGGCGATATTGTTAAAGATGTTAAAATAAACGTAGATAGATCCAATAATCCGTATGAACACTACGTTGCAGGTGATCATATGGACTCTGAAGATCTAACTATTCATCGTTATGGGAGTTTCAAGACCGATGACGTTGGCCCTGCATTTATACGCGTTTTCAAACCAGGCCAAGTATTATATGGCTCTCGCAGAACATATTTAAAGAAAGTAGCTGTTGCGGATTTTGAGGGTATTTGCGCGAATACGACATTTGTTCTTGAGAGTAAAGACGAATCATTGTTTGACACTCGGCTTCTTCCATTCATAATGCTTTCTAACTCGTTTACACGATGGTCTATTGCTCATTCGAAAGGTTCAACTAATCCTTATGTGCTATTCTCTGATCTTGCAGACTATGAGTTTGAATTGCAATCTCTCGAAGAACAAAAACTTCTTGCGGATAAGCTTTGGGCCGCATATCGCCTCAAACAATCTTATCGGAAGCTTATCGTTGCCACAGATGAGATGGTGAAATCCCGATTTATCGAGGAATTTACAAATTATGAAATCCAGAGGGTTTCCATATCAGATTTGTGCTCGACGTTTATTGATGGAGACTGGATAGAAGCAAAGGACCAGTCTGGTTCTGGATATCGATTAGTACAGACCGGGAATGTGGGTGTTTGCGAGTACATTGATAAAGAAGAACATGCTCGTTTTGTCGATGAGGAGACATTCAAACGCTTGAACTGCACTGAAATCCGCCCTGGTGACATTCTTTTCTCGCGTCTACCAGATCCCATAGGACGTTGTTGTATGATTCCCAATGGATTTCCCAAGGCGATTACAGCGGTGGACTGCACTATTACTCGGCTGAAAGACAGCTGTTTACCTGAGTATTTGATGATCTATACAACGACAACTATGTACTCGGAACAGATAAAGACATGTATTACGGGGACAACGCGTCAAAGGATAAGCCGTGCTAATCTTGCAAAGGTACAAGTTCCTTTGCCGGCAATTGAACGACAACAATCTTTTGTGGACCTTGTCAATCAGGCCGATAAATCAAAATTTAATGGTTTCAAAT
>Ga0265298_10001104_pt1 | contig 39558 bp, 70 predicted proteins | sample AusTroGonzalo_MG_3_FD_193486 | JGI IMG/M metagenome (GOLD analysis project Ga0265298, IMG submission 193486) | Bovine rumen microbial communities from tropical cattle in Woodstock, Queensland, Australia - Gonzalo_01 | ecosystem: Host-associated > Mammals > Digestive system > Stomach > Rumen ... | reverse complement strand
ATTTAGATTACAAATATTAGAAGAAGGAATAGAAAAAACTGAAATTATTATAGATAATGCAAAAGCTTATATTTTAGAACAAATGCAAAAAAGTAAAAGAATTAAAATTTTAAAAGTAGAAGCTTGTAATTGGGAAGAAATAGAATTTGTGGAGGAATAGTTATGTTATTAAATAAATGGAATTATAAAACACACAAATATGATAAAGTACAAATCCCAGATTGTTATAATTGTAAAACTTATTCTAATAACATGAAAGAATTGGTACATTGTCCACATTGTGGAGATGAACTTGAATTTGGAGATAGTTATACAAGTCTTGAATATCATACAGAAATGGGATTTGGCTATGCAGTATGCGAACCATGTTATGAATTAGAATGTGAAAGAAAAAAGAAATATAAAGGAGAATAACTATGGATTGTGATGAAATAGAAACAGAAGCTACAAAAACAATAGGTTCAACAGATATAGAAAAAGTATTAAAAAATCTAAAAAATAAAAATACTAAAGAAAGTATTATTTTATTAGATTATATAAATAGGTTAGAAGAAATTATAAAAACATATAATAAAAATTATATAAATAAAGACGCTATAAGAGAAATTTTAATATTAAAATTTGGAAAAAGTTTTATTGATAAATCTGATATTGGAAAATTATTAAAGGAGTAAATATTATGACAGAAGAAGAACAAAAAGCAATAGAAAAAATGTATGAGCAAGGTCTTGTTAATGTATCTAAAATCGCAGAGCCTTTAATAAATAAATATAAAGAATTAGATTGTCAACAATGTCAATTTGTTATTGAATATTTGTTGGCAGATAGACAGTACAATGAAGAATATGTAGATAGTTTAGAAGCAGATATAGAGATAAAAGATAAAGTGATAGAGAAAATGATAAATTGGATTGGCGATAGATGTTTTTATAGTGATGATTGTGGAAATTTTTGTGAAGTAATAGAAGATAGTTGTTACAATCCTATAAAAGATTGTGAAAATTGCATAAAACAATATTTTTTAAAGAAAGTAGAGGAAGAAAATGAGTGAAGAAGAATTTACAAAACGACATAATGATGAAATAGAATTTTTAGATAGTATAAATATTTTGGAATTAATAAAAGACCACCAAGATATATGGGAATTAAGAGAAATTATAGAAGAAAAATATTCTAAAGATTATTATGAAGAATTTATATTTAATTGTACAAGTACAGGCGAATTTGTGGATTATTTACAAAAAAGATATGGTAACGATATTTATATACAAGAACATACTGAATATACAATACATTTAAAATAGGCATATTTAAAAGAGAAAGTAGGTGGAGAAGATGAGTAAATATTATATATGTTTAAATAAAGAAAAAGATATAGCATTGTATTATCTAAAAACTCTACACAGAAAAAGAATTTATAGACAAAGTTATCCTTTAGAACCGTATATTTTTAAAGGAAAAGATATAAACAGAGGATTAGAATTATTTAAATATAAAAATATTAAAAATGCTCAAAATTTATGTGATGATATAAATTCAAAACAAAGCATAATATTTGAGCCAGTAGAAATAAAGGAGTAAAACAAATCAAGATGATTGTAAAAAACATAATGTAGAATATGGAAGTAAATATTGTGAAATACATAGGAGGTAATTATGGGATTAGATCAAGATTTTTATAGACTTAAAAAAGATAAAATAGAATATGAACTTAAACCTAGACAGATTTTAGGTTATGAACAAGCTTTTGATGTTGATGAAAGAGGTTTTGTTGATTTTAACAAACCTATAAGAGAACATATTGTACATTTTAGAAAACAATATTTATTATCTTATGCAATAGAAAAAGTTTGCGGAACGTCAGGACAAAATGATTATGTTGTTATTAGTAAAGAAGATTTAACAGAAATAGCAAATGTAGTATGGGAAGAATTTTTAAAACTTAATAATAGTAAAAGAAAAAGCGATCAAGAAGAAAGTATCCGTTTATTTTATATAGAAAAAAATTTAGACACAATAAAAAATTTATTTGATTTTGATGATTATTATCTTTTGTATGATGAGTGTGGGTAATTAGGAGGTAATTATGCTAGATAAAATAAAAGAGTTTTTAGTAGAATATGATAAGTTATGTCAAAAATATCACATGGGATTAGTTGGTTGTGGTTGTTGTGGAAGTCCATCTTTAAGATATGATCGAAATTATTATAAAAACAATGAAGATGATGAAAGTATTGACGATATTAATTACAATTACGTAGTAAATAAAGTGTTTATTGGAAGTGATGGATTTTATACAGAAAGATTAATTGAAATAGATAAAGCAGATTATATCAAATGGAATGAATATTACAATAAGGCTTTAAAAGAAAAAACAGTAGAAACATATTTTGAAGAATAATTTGGAGGTAACAAATGATAACCTTAAACGATTTAAAAGATTTTGAATTTGAATTAAATAAGTTAGAAGCAGATTTAAGAAGAAAAAAAGAAGCTATTAAAAGAGAAAGCTCAAAAGATGTTACTGATTCTGTTTCTGCTAGTAATCCAAATTTTCCTTATGAAAAAAGACACGTTAAAGTAACAGGAGTTTCAGATATACGTCTGAATAAGTTAAAAAAAGGAAAGCGAAAAGCAGAAAGAAGAATTGAAAAACTAAAAGATAACCTGCAATATAAATTGTATCATGAGGACACAGTAATAGCTGAAATAGTTGAAAAAAGATATATTCATAAGATGGAGTGGAAACAAATCTCTATGGACTTACATTATTCGGATGAATCAGGGGCAAGAAAAATTTTTGAAAGATATTTTAAGAAAAAATAAAGTTGTCCGTTCATGTCCGACAATAAGGGTTTATAATTGTATTATGAAAGAGTAACTAAATTAGTTAAGCTCATGGAAAGCATGGGCAAACCCAAAAAATAAGTAGTAGAGTATCTAGTTAAGATTAGAGTCAAATTGATTTGTTTCAGTTTGGCTCTTTTCCCTATTGGGAGGTAAACGTATGACGAAAGATCAAAGAATTTATGGCGGTTTCGATAACGACACAAGAAGATATATAGCTTATATGTGTAATAAAGGTTGTAAATTCTACGAAGAAAAATGTAAAAAGAATAGAGTAGTACGAGATTGTGCTAGAAAAGGTTTGAAGAATAAGGAGTAGTATGAAATATATAATCATGTGTGGTGGTGTATATCCACAATTTAAAATTAAAAAACAACTTTTAAAAGTAAATGGAGAAATATTAGTTGAAAGAACAATTAGATTGTTAAAAGAAAATGGAATCAAAGACATAGTAATTTTAACAAATACTAATGATTTTGATTATTTAGGACTACCTGTAATAATGCAATCTAATGACTACTACTCTGGAAATAGTGATGAAAACAAAAAATCAAGTGCTTGTTGGCTTAATGCTTATTATCCTATGGAAGAGCCTTGTTGTTATCTACATGGGGACGTATATTTTAGTGATGAAGCAATAAAAACAATAATTGAAACTCCTGTTGAAGATACAATGTTTTTCTGTACTTGTGATGGAACAGACAAAGAAAGAAATCCTCGTAATTGGAAAGGTAGAGAGCCTTTTGCATACAAAGTAGAGAATCAGGCAGTATTTAGATACGGAATTAAAAAACTAATGAGAATGGTTGACAATGGAGAATACACAGGCTTTGCACCTATATCATGGCATTTATACAGATTTTTAAATGGGTATGATGTTAAAAGAGATGCTAGGGAATACACTCAGATAAATAATATATTTCAATCTAAAGGCGATTATGTATTAATAGATGACTATACTACTGATGTAGATAATGAGTGGGATATTGAGGGGATAGAAAGAAGTGTACAATAATTTGGAAATTATTACTGGAGATATGAGGAGGTGGTTTGATGTCCATAGTATATAAGAATTTGTTTTATTTCAAAAAAATTTGTGCTATTGGACGGTTAGCGAACAGAACAGTTTTTATATGAAATAGCAAAAAAATACAAAGCTTTTGATATAGTTATTTTTTATGATGATGCAGACTACCTACAAATTAAAAGACTATCACAATATGTTAGATGTATAAAAAGAAAAGAAGGCGAAAAGGTACAATGCCACAGAGCTTTCTTGAATTTTAATATAGACATGATAGACGATATAGAATCTATTGACAATTATTATGCTTTTGTATTCCATGCTAATTTTGATGAATTAGGATATAAACCACCAATTTGGCATGAAAAAATAAATCATTATATTGGAGTTAGTGATTTTGCAACTGAAAAAGCTCAAACTTGGGTAGATAGATTTGGAAAAGAAGGGAAAGCAGAAAGATGTTATAATCCTTTAACACTAGAGCCTAAAAAGAAAGTATTAAGATTAATTAGTGCTTGTAGGTTAGATGATGAAGTTAAGGGAGGAAAAAGAACACAGATTCTTATAGATGCTTTAGACAGATACTGCGAAGAACATGACACTTATTATACATGGACTATATACAGTAATTTACAAGCTAATATAGACGGACAAATTATAGATTTAAGAGATTTTATTAAATCAAAAAATGTTTGTGTAATGGATAAACGAATAGACATAAGACCTTTTATAGCAAATAGTGATTATGCTTTACAGTTATCAAATGACATGGAAACATATCGGATATACAATTAATGAAGCTCTAGGTTATGGCGTTCCAATAGTAACAACACCTCTTTCAATACTAAAAGAGTTACCAATTACAGATAATGAACATATAGTATTAGATTGGGATTGTAGTAATGCTGATGAAGTAGCTAAACAAATATTTACAAAGAAAGTAAAACCTTTTGAATATACTCCTCCTGAAGATACATGGGATAAGTTATTAGTAAAAGGTAAAAATATTTATAAGAACAAACCAACACAAGTAATATGTAAAACATTTTACGAGGATAATGAACTAAAGAAACTAATAAGATTAGGACATATATTTACAGTAAATGAAGGCAGAGCTAATTACTTAGAAGGTAAAGGTTTTGTAGAAAAAATAAAAGAGGAACAAAACTCTATAAAGTAGGGAGATGATATTATGGAACATAAAAATATCTTTGATTTAATATTTGAATTGAATAAATTACAAGAAGAAGAAAAGAAAGAAAATTTAGATAGAAAAAATCGTATAAAAGAATTAAAAATTGAAATATTAAAAAAACAAGGACATTATGAAATTGCTAAACAATATTTATCAATAATTTAGGAGTGATACAATATGGCAAATGTAGGTAGACCAAGATTATATAATTCAGCAGAAGAACTTGAAGTTTTAATAGATAAATACTTTAAAGACTGTATAAAAGATAATAGACCTTATACTATGTCAGGTCTAGCTTATGCTTTAGGTATGGACAGAAGAACGCTTATAAATTACAGTAAAGAAGAAGAATATTTTCACACGATAAAAAAAGCAAAGGATTTTGTAGAGCAATATGTAGAAGAAAAGCTACTTACTAATAGTGGTGTAACAACTGGTGTAATATTTAATTTAAAGAATAATTTTGACTGGAAAGACAAACAAGAAATAGATGCTAATGTAAAAACACAAGAAATAAGAGTTGAATTAGAAGATTAAGTTTAGACATTATGTAAGAAATTGTTAACATAAACATAATAAAGGCTTAAAAATTCTCGGCAAAACACTTTTCTAAAAAATAGAAATGTTAAAAGAAAATGTTGATATATAAGCAAAAATCATAAGAGGTAACATAATGTGATAGATGTTAAAATAAAGAAAGAAGTATTTAATAACAAATATCTACCATACCTAAACGATAAATCAAGATATTTATTGTTTTATGGTGGTGGCTCAAGTGGAAAAAGTTATTATATAGTACAAAGATATTTATTCAAATGTTTTAGTCAGAAAATGAATTTGTTAGTAATAAGACAAACAGGAAATACAAATAGAGATTCTACTTTTGCATTATTCAAGCAAGTAATATCTGGGTGGAACGTATCAAGTTTGTTTGATATAACAGATTTAAGAATAAAATGCGTAAATGGAAACGAAATTATATTTAGAGGGTTAGATGATGCTGAAAAATTAAAGTCTGTTACTTTTGAAAATGGAGAGCTTACTGATGTATGGATTGAGGAAGCTACTGAAACACAAGAAGCAGACATAAACCAATTAAAAGTACGTTTAAGAGGTGGAAACACAGAGAAACAAATGGTACTTTCATTTAACCCAGTAAATGTAAATCATTGGATAAAGAAACATTTTATAGATTCAGGACTAGCAACAGTATGCCATAGTACATATAAAGATAATAAGTTTCTAACTGATGAAGATAAAAGAGTGCTAGAAGATTTTAAGAATACTGATCCATATTACTACGATGTATATTGTTTAGGTTTATGGGGAGTATTAGGAAAGACATATTTTAACGCACGAATAATAAATGATAGATTAAAAGATATAAGGAAGCCAATAAAAAAAGGCTTCTTTTCTTATACTTATCAGAACGAAAAGATAACAAGTTTTGAGTGGGTAGATGATGAAGATGGCTTTATTGAAATATACGAAAATGTTATAGATAGACACCCTTATGTATTGGGTGGAGATACAGCAGGAGAAGGCTCTGATTATTTTACATCTTTTGTAGTTGATAACATAACAGGAAAGCAAGTATGTAAATTAAGACGCGAATTTGATGAGGTAGAATATACTAGACAAGTTTATTGTTTAGGAAAGTATTACAATAATGCTTTAATAGGAATAGAAGCTAATTTTAGTACATATCCAATAAAAGAATTAGACAGACTAGGTTATGAAAAACAATTTGTAAGAGAAGTTGAAGATACTTATACAAATAAAGTACAAAAGAGTTTAGGGTTTAAAACAACTTCAATTACAAGACCACTTATTCTTGCACAACTTCAAAAGATAGTACTTGAAGAAATAGACAAGATAAATGATAAAGATACATTAGAAGAAATGCTAATATTCGTAAGAAATGAAAAAGGCAGACCTGAAGCACAAGAAGGTGGCCACGATGATTTAGTAATGGGACTTGCTATAACATATTACATAAGAGAACAACAAAGTTTTAATCTAATAGAATCAGACAAACCAAGACCGAGAGAGTCAAGTTTTGAAACATCGTTTAGAGTAAAAGAGCCAACAGGCGATTTTGGAAGTAGAATAGAGGTAATTTAATATGATATGTAACACTTTTAAATTAGCATACATGAAAGCTATTATTGAAAAAAATAATAAAGAAATAATAGACAAATATATGGAAACAGATAAAGACACTTATAATATGTTAAAGAAAAATATATTAGATTTAAAGGAGATGAATCATGAAAAAGAAAGTATTAAGAGAAAAGCTTAAAGCAGAAAGAATTATGAAAGAAATAGTTGAGAAAGAAGTTAAAGAAATATCTAAAACAAGAGGGAGAAAAAAGAAAGATGATTTATTATAGTATATTACCTGTTATCTGCTTGATAATAGGTTTTTATTTTGGATTTAAAATAGGTAAAGAAAAAGAAATACCTACAATAAACCCAGTTAAGATAGTAAAAGAAGAAGTAAAACAAGCTAAAGAAGAAAAGAAACACGAAAGAGAAAAAGAAGTTTTCGAGCAATACTTAGAAAACTTAGATAGCTACCCAAATAATCAGAAAAAGATTAAGGAGTAATAAATGAAAGAAGAAGTAAAAGAAATTACAAGAAATTGGTATCTTTATGAAGTAGGTAAGAACTACAATCGTATGCAAAACTTATACGAAGAAGGTACAGACAACTATAATTATTATCATGGCAGACAATGGGAAGGCTTAATCAGACCATCTTCAAGTACAGAGCCTGTTACTTTAAATATAGTAAAGCCTATTGTTAAGTACAAAGTCAATGTAGTAAATCAAAATTCATATCAATTAGTATTCAATCCAAATACATACAACACCCAAGAAGAACTAGAACAACTAAAAGATGTAACAAAAGGTTTAACTCAGTTTGTAAATCGTATGTGGGAGAAATCACAATCAGGAAAGATAGTTCGTAACATAGTAAAAAATGCTTGTATAAATTCTGAGGGTATTATTCACTTTTATAACGAAGATGACATGATCTATTCAGAAGAAATAGACAAGAACAATATTTATTATGGAAATGAAAACGATTCAGACATGCAGAATCAACCTTATATTTTAATAGTATATCGTAAAACAGTAGAAGAAGTAAAAGAACTTGCAAGAAAGAACAAAGAAGAAGGCAAGAACAACGCAAGTGAAGAAGATATAGAGAATATAGTATCTGATATGGACTATTTTGAACAACCAGGAGAAGATAAACGATTCACAGAAGTTTCGCCAATGTGTTTAGTTATTCGTAAGTATGAAAAGAAAGATGGCAGGATATGGGTTTCAGAGTGTACTAAATACTGTGAGATATTAGAAGAACAAAATATGGAGTGTGAGTTATACCCAGTAGCACACTTTATTTGGGAAGAAGAAAGAGGTTATGCTAGAGGTATATCAGAAGTAAGAGGTTTACTAGAGAATCAAAGAGAAATAAATAAGACAGCTACTCGTAGAGCTATTGCTGTAAAAATTGGTGCTTATCCAAAACTTGTAGTAGATAAAGACAGAGTAGCAAATCCTGAAGCTTTAAATCAAGTAGGAAGTACAGTACAGCTTAAAGAAATGAGAGCAGATGACGTAAACAAGGTTATATCTTATTTAAGACCTGCGACAATGAGTGGAGATGCTTATAATTTACAACAAGACTTGATTCAAGGCACAAGAGAGTTATCAGGTGCAGGAGATACAGCAACAGGACAAGTAGATCCAACACAAGCATCAGGTAAAGCAATTTTAGCAGTACAACAAGCTTCACAACAACCTTTGAACGAACAAGTAGAAAATTATAAGTATTTCTTAGAGGACTGTTTAAAAGTTATTTTTGATTTAATTAAAGTATATTTCATAGATGGCTTAACACTTTATACTAACGAAGATGTTATAGATGAACTAGGACAGACAGAAAGTATTGAAACACCATTTAAGGTAACACAGAAAGATTTAGAAGCACTTGATGTTAACATGAAGATAGATATAACACCTCAAAGTCCTTATGACAAATATGCTCAAGAAATGAGTTTAGAGAATTTATTGATTAGAAACTATATAACACTAGAAGAATATACCGAAGCATTACCTGAAGATAGTTCTATGCCAAAACCAACACTTGAAATGATTATAAGAAAACGTAAAGAAGCAAGACAACAAATAACAATAATGCAACAACAAGCTAATGCTTTAGATAGTGCTATACAGCAAGAAGTAATAAATCAAGGAGGATACGATAATGATATGTCCGAAATGCAAAGTGGAGATGTGGGCGGAATCACACAAGGACAACCTTTACAAGCACAAATGCAGACAATGTAATATGGAAATAGAACAATTAATTGAAGAAATTGAAGAAGAAAACGAGGAGAATTAGACCTCAAAAAACCTCCTTTCTTAGTTTTGGACTAGATAATTCTAGTCCTTTTTATTGTTTATAAATTTTTATATATAGACCAAAATTGATGAAGTCAAAAAAAGCTATCAAGGAATTAATAGTCGATGGACTTTAAGCAGGTAATTTAATATGGAAAATGAAGAAAATGTTGATTTAGTTGAAAATACCGAAGTACAAGGTCAAGAAACTGAACAACAACAACCAAAAACTTATTCTGAGGAAGAATTAACTCAAAGACTAGAAGAACAAAAGAAACAAATCAACGAAGATAATCAAAAAGCTTGGAATAAGAGATGGGGTAGAGAAAAATCAAAAATAGAAAAGGCAAATGCTAAACAAAATGAACTTGTTAAGTTATTACAAGAGCAAACACAAACTGATTCTATTGATGATTTATTAGAAGTTACATACCAAAACTATGGTGTGGAAAGACCTATTATTTCAAATCCAAAAGATGATGAAGTTTTAGGGCAATATGATGCTAAAGAAATTTTAGCTTTAGATGATGTTTCTATCGAAGAAGAAGCAAATCGTTTAGCAGGTATGGAAAGAACAGCAAGAGAACAAGCAACATTTATGGAATTAAGCAAATACCTAACAAACAAAAAACAAGAAAATAAGAGAAAACAAGAAATCCAAGAAGCAGGAATTGACGATGAAACTTTAAATAATGAGGAGTTTAAAACCTTTGTAAGTAAGTTTAGAGATGATGTTTCATTAAAAGATATTTACGAAGATTATAAGAAAATGCAACCTGTAAAAGAAAAACCATACACAGCAGGAAGTGCAAAAGGAACTAACAAGAGTAATAAAAACGAAGTTAAAGAATTTTACACTTATGAGGAGAGTTTGAAATTTACAAGGGAAGATTTTGACAGAAACCCCGAACTATTTAAAGCTGTATCTAATTCAATGCTGAAATGGGGAAAGTAGAGGAGAATTATGTCAGTACAATATTTCCAAAGAGAAATCTGGAGTAAAAAAATTCAAGACGCATTAGAGCTTGAAGGAAGATTAGTAAGACACACAAATAGAGCTTATGAAGGAGATGCTGAATACGCTAAAACAGTAAGAATTTTAGGAGTAGGCGATCCAAAAGTTGATGCTTATGCAGGAACTGTAACATACGAGCAAATGGATGACAAAAAACAAAACTTAGATATTGACTTCCAAGAATATTTTGCTTTCGTAGTTGATGATGTTGACAAAGCTCAAAGTATGCCAGGACTACCTGAAAAATACCAAGAGAAAGCTGTTAAGAGATTAAATCAAAGACGTGAAATCAATATAGGAAGATTAGTAGCAGGAAAAGCTGTAAATACTGCAAATGAAAAAGCAGGTACATATACAACTACTTCTGATGTTGCTATCATACCTTACAAAGACTATTATACAAGAACAGGAACAAATCCTAACTATGTATATACAAGAGTTAAATCTCCAGTATTAGCAGATATTGCTACATACTATGAATTAACAACTGGAACAACATATAAAGAAGGTGCTACACATGTTACAACTGCATCAAGTGCTACACAAAACTTAATTAAAGTAGCTGTTGACACAGCATTAACAAACCTAAGAATAAGAAACAACGAAGATGGAGGATACTTAGAAATAGATCCTATGACTTATACTATCTTCAAAAACAATATAGTTGAACTATCAACAAACAACCCTGAAATGATTAGACGTGGTGTAGTTGGTATGTATGACGATTATGAAGTAACAAGAACAAATGCTATTATGAACGATGGTTCTTATCAATGGTGTTTTGCTCATAGTGGAAATGCTATCGCTTTCGTAGGACAAATCAACAAAGTAGAAGCTATGAGATTAGAAGGAACTTTCGGAGATGGTATTAGAGGACTTGATACTTATGGTATGAAGATAATTGCTCAAGACGAGTTAGAGGTAATCAAAGTGCCAGTAACAGCTAGTGTACCTTCAGCCTAAGATTACAAAGGGGGAAACACCCCCTTTTTTTATGCAAATAAAGGAGAAATAAGGTAGTTCGAATCTACCAATTTGCAAGGAGGAAAAAATGGAAGCAAAGAAAATTTATGTAGCTATGCCTCAACCTGATGTCTATTATGGGGTTAAGGTAGACAAGGACACTAAGCTAGAGTTCAAAAATGATTTTGTAACTCAAAGAGTAGAGAATTTAACGCTTTACACAACGCAGAAATTTGAAGAAGAAGGATTTAAAGGTTATTCAGAAACAGAAGTACAACTACAAGATGGAGAACTAATATTACTTGAAGAAGAAAAAAGAGGTTATTTCAGAACAAAGATAAGATTTGGCTCAATAGATGAAGCAATAGAAGAAATGAACTTCTTAAAAGGACAAATAGATAAATGTGAGGTATAAATATGACTTATTTAGAGAATAAAAAGATATTTTTCAGCTTAATAGATGAATATGCACCAAATAATCAGTTCTTTACAGAAGATGAAGATGCAAGAACAAAAGTAGCTCTTTTGTATGCACCTGCATATCAAGAACTTGCAGACTTTAGAACAAGAAAGAAATTAAAAGAATATGAAGTACCAGACGGCGAAGGTTATGAACAATTTAAGCTACCAAAAGGAAAGCAAGTCAGAACAATAACAGGTATGGACGAGAACAACAACAAAAGATATGTCGATTATTATACTTTAGGCGAGAATATCTATATTAAAAGGGAAAAAGGCAGAGTAGTAATTGAGTATATTCCGTTCTTACAACTAATTAATGAAGATACAGACGACGATTTTGAACTAGAGATAGACCAAGACCTTCAAGCTATTCTACCTTATAAAGTAGCATCAGACTTGTTTAAAACAGATCCTGGAGAAGATTATACAGCTTTTGAAAAAGAATATCAGAGAAGATTACAACTTATAAATACTTCAACCTTTGGTATTTCAGCAAATATAACAGAAGGAGAATTATAATATGCCTTTATCAGTAATAAGAAATATCGTAGCAAGACGATATTCAGATTTTAGAGGTATTGATTTATTGAACGCCGAAACAGATGTAGATCCAAGAAGAAGTCCTGATTGTTTAAATGTTTGGAAATCTTATCTATTAGAACAGTCAAACATAATACAAACAAGACCAGGATTTAAGAAGTTAGTAACTTTAGGGCAAGATGAGATTTATTCAATGTATATATGGGCTAGTGATACAGCTATTGTACATATAGGCAAGAACTTAATTAAATGGACTGGTTTTCCAACAGAGGTAACAACTTCAACAACACTTTATTCTAACATGGCAGAAAATAAATCAATAATGTTTTACTTTGGCGAAGCTATATACATAATGGACGGAACAAATTATTTCAAATATGACGGAACAACTTTAGAAGATGTAACAAATATAGCTTTCATACCAACAACAACTATCGGAAGAAGTCCATCAGGACGGAGGAGAAATTTATCAACCAATAAACTTACTACAAGCTAAAAGAAAGAACTCATTTGTAGGAGATGGAACATCAACAGACTACTACTTAGATGCAACAGGAATTGATTCAGTAACAAAAGTGTGGGTAAATGACACAGAAGTTTCCTCTTCTGATTATACAGTAACAGTAGCAACAGGTAAGGTAGCTTTCAATACAGCACCATCAGCACCAAGTGTCAGAGGTCAAGACAATGTAGTAATCGAATTTAGTAAAGCAGTGAGTGGTTATGCAAATAGAATAAAACAATGTACCATCGCAAAGGTATTTGACAATAGAGTTTTCTTTAGTGGAAATGATGACTATACAAACGAAGTATTTCACTCTAACTTGAATAATGCCGAGTATGTGCCAGACTTAAATTATTATGAGTGTGGAACAGAGGAAAACCCAATTAAGTCTTTGGTAGTAGGTAATAATACATTGTGGGTATTAAAAAGAGATTCACAAACAAAAGACACAATTTTTTATATGCGACCAACACTTGATACAGACTATGGAAGAATATACCCAACAAGTCAAGGAAATGTATCAGTAGGCTGTTTCTCAAAGGCAATAAATTACAAAGATAATATCCTCTTCTTCTCAAAGAACGGACTAGAGGGAATAAGTGGTAATGTAGCTTATGAACAAAGTATAACTCATAAAAGCTCTTTAATTGATTCAAAACTAATCAATATGAGTAATTATGAGTTTTTAAATATAGCAGAGTATAACGGATATTTAGTAGTTTCTATTGATAATGTAATGTTTTTAGGCGATTATAGACAATTGTTTTCAGGAGTAACAGGAACAGAGTATGAGTGGTATTTGTGGCAACTACCTGTAAATATAACTTATATCAAGGAATATGAAGATAAACTTTATATGACAGATTCTACTGGAAATGTCTATACTTTCGGAGGAACAAACGATTTAGGACAAGCTTTTGAGTCAAGATGGGTAACTCCAAGAGATACTTTTGGCTATATGCAACACTTAAAGAAGATAAATAAACGTGGTGCAGTATTAAAGATAAAGAATATGCAAAACGGAAGATTAAAGATAGCAGAAAAGACAAATAAAGCAGTAGTATGGAAAGAAATTAAAGAAGTATCAAGTAATGGATTTGATTATGCACATGTTGATTATGCAAATTTTTCATATTCAACAGGAGATAACACCTATGTAGTATATAGAGTAAAAGAGAAAAAGATAATAGATATATCATTAAAAATTTATAGTGATATGTTAAATAAACCTTTTGGATTATCTGAAATAAGCCTAGAAGCATTTATTTCAGGATATGTAAAGAGATAGGAGGAAGAAATGAGCATACCAAAATTTACAGTAGATGTAAACGCACATCAAAATTTAGCAGACCAACCTGCTTTAAGTTCAACACAATTAAAACAAGCGTGGGATAAACCTGCAAACGATATTAAAAATTATATTAACAATACTTTAGTAGATGCAATAGATGAAGCGATTGAAACAATAACAGCGAGTATAGACACAGCAATAACAACAAAATTACAAGCAATATACCCAGTAGGTAGGGTTATATATAGTGAAAGTTCAATAAACCCTGCTACAATATTTGGATTTGGAACATGGGAACTAACAGGACAAGGACAATTTATTGTAGGTTATGATTCAACAAATACAAAATTCAATGAAGGTGGAAAGACTGGTGGAAGTCTAACAAAGACAATAGCATCAAATCAAATACCAACATTAAGCTTTACAGGTTTGACAAGTGTATCAGCAAAAACAACAGGAGATTTTGATTATAGTGCAACACCCCAAACATTTACACGTTCAGCAATAAGAGAGTTAAAAAATAATTCAGGAACAGTAAATATAACAAACAATGACCAACAAGCATTAGACATAACACCTACATATAAGACAATGTATATGTATAAAAGAGTATCTTAGAAGAAAGGAGTAGAAGATGGCTACTGGATATGAAGATATTGATAACTTAATGACAGAACAAAGACAAAATCTAAACGATCAAAGAGCATTACAGAATCAAATAATAGACAAAGGCATAGAGAAAGTACAAAATGAAGTAACAAAGCAAAAAGAAGAATACGAAAGAGATGCAACAAAGACAGCACGTGGACTATATACAGACTACCGTAAACAAGCTAACCCTTATGGCGCAACAGCCGAAACTTTAGCAAGTCAGGGATTAAATAGAAGTGGTTACGCAGAGAGTTCACAAGTAAATTTATATAATCAATACCAAAAAAGTGTAACAGAACTAGAGAATACAACAAGACAATTAAAAGCAGATGCTGATTTTAAAATGAATCAAGCTTATTTAGATGCAGACGTACAAAAAGCACAGTCAGCACTAACTTTGTATCAACAACAGGCACAATTAGCACTACAAGAATATGACATGAAACATACAAGAGATAGAGAGAAAGTAGCAGACGAACAATGGGAAAGACAATTCCAATTACAAAGAGAACAATTTGATTTCCAAAAACAACAAGCAGAGCAAAGTCAATCGAACTGGGAGAGAGAGTACCAAATGGCACTCCAAAATAGTCTCAGGCAATAGTGGGAGTAGTAAAAGAACTGGAGGAAGTTCAAGAAGAAAATCGTCAAGTAAATCAAGCAGTACTTCAGGAATAGTAGATACTACCCCAGTTCAAGAGAATCAAATATCAGATGCTGTATTCAATTTACTAGACAAAATAGTTTCACAAAACAAATCTCAAATTTATGCAGAAAAAGATATTCTAAACTCATCATTAAGTGATAGTGAAAAGAAACTAGCATTAGAGCAAATACGAGAATATTATAGGAGTAAATAATGAATAGAGAAGAAATAAGAAAGAAATGGAAGAACAGGGAACTTGCAGAGGTAAGTCAGAATAAGTTAGCAAGACAAGAAGAAACGCCTAAAAAACAAATATCTCAAAGTACATGGGAGAGAGTGCAAAACACAGCTAATCAAATAATGAATATAAGAAATAATCCTATTGTAAATGTCGAAAATCCATTATTAAATCGTGGTAAAACTCAAGATAATAAAAAACTAAACAAAAAACAATATATAGCAGATGATGCCAGAGCTTTAGTAAAAGGTATAGGATTAGGTGGTTATAAAGGTGGAGTAACTGCTTTAGGACAAACAGAGTTTTTAAGTCAACAAAGAAGTGATACTTATAGAAAATTTAATCAAAGACAAACAAACATAAAAGAACAAAAAGAAGCAAAAACAGCAAACGAACAATTACAATTAGGTTTAAAACAATTACAAAATGCTGATACTTCAAAAGGTGTTTTAATAAAAAAACAACCTAGTATAAATGAAAGTGCTTCAATGCAATATTTTAATAAAAAAGAAGAAGAACTAAACAAAAAAATAGCACAAAATGCTGAAACAGCTTCTACTAATGCAGGAAAGTATTTAGCAGGTCAAGTTGCGCCTAGTATGGGGCAGTCTTTAGTTGGTACTGGTTTAGATATAATTGCGCCTGGTATGGGTGCAGGATACAGGATGTTAAGTTATAGTGGTAATTATACACAAGACGGCTTAAATAAAGGTATGAACGAAAATCAAGCTTCTATGTATGGTTTAACAATGGCAGGAGTAGAAACTGCTATGGATACTATAGGAGATAAATTAAAAGGCATAGCAATAGGCGAGGCAAAAGGTGCAAACGGATTGAAAAACTTTATAAAAACAAGTGCTAAAGAATTAGGAATAAACTCATTTTTTGAAGGTAGTGGAGAAGCATTAACAGAGCCTTTACAAGAATTAGTTGCCAAAGCTTATGGTGGCAAAGCAGATTATGAAGGAATTGCTAAAAGGATGGGCGAAGCATTTTTAGCAGGTGCTGTATCTGAATTATTGATGACAGGTGCTTCATTAGGTTATGGAGGCTCAATAAATGTATTAAATAAAACAGAAAACGGACAGCAAGTATCAGTAGAAGAAGTAAAAAATGCTTTAAACGAAATTAAAGATAAAAAACAAATAAATGTTGAAGAAGTATTACAAAATAATATAAAATTTGCAGAAGATAATTTAACACAAGATAATAAACAACAACAACAAATAGAAAATTCAGGATTAACTGATATTCAAAAACAAAAATTAACAGAAATTTCTCAAAAATACGATTTAAGCAATAAAGATATACAAGATTTAATAAATAATACAAAAAATGGAAAATACGAACAAAATCAAGCGACTACAACGCCAAATAACGAGATTTTAAATCAAGAACAACAAACTATTCAACAAGAGGGTAAACAGGCTCAAAATCAAATGTCGCAAGAAACAGGCAATATAGAACAAAAAGCATTAAATTTAAGACAAAGTATAGATAATTTCAACAATTCTAGGACAGAAGGACAAGAAATTTTTGATATAAACAACGAAGAAACAAAAAAAGAAATAGAATCTATACAAAAAATTGCACAAGATAGAAATATAAATATAATATTTGATGAAAATAGATTTAAAGATAATTCACAAAACGCATTTTACGAGTATGACGAAAACGGAAATGTAGCAAATATAATTTTAAATCCAAATGCAACAACTAAAAAATATGTAGAGAATTTAGCAGTACATGAATTAGTACATAGTTTTAGTGGGGATAAGAAAACAAAATTGATGAACGAAGCTTTGAATTATATCAAAACTTTAGATGGTTACGATAAAGCATATAACGATATAAAATCAAGCTATGAAAAAGTGTACGGCGAAAATGTATTAGAAGATGTAATAAATGAAGAAGTAGTTGCAAATGTATTGGGCGAGAAATTAGGCAGTAAAGAATTTGTAGACGATTTAGTAAATGGAAAATACTCAGCTCAAAATAAAAACCTAGCACAGAAAATATATGATTTTGTAAAGAATCAAATAAATAGATTTAAAGGTTATAAAGACCAAGAGCAATACTGGAAACACGTTAAAGAGTTGTTTGATGATGCTTATAGAAATAGTGAAGTAAGTCAAGAAGGAATAAAATCAAGTGTAGAAAGAAATAAACTAACTGATATAAGAGATTCACAAGGAAGGCAATTAAGCAAAGGACAAGTAGATTATTTCAAGGATAGTAAAGCAAGAGATGAGAATGGAAATTTGATTCCTATGTATCATAGCACAAGTGCAGATTTTACTATTTTTGATAAAGAGAAGTTGGGAGATAATACATTTTATGCTAATACACCTTTTGGCTTTTTCGTAACATCAAATAAAGCTTTTAGTGAGAGATTTAAAGACATAGATAACGAGGGTAAACAAGGGAAAACAATGGAAGTGTATATAGATGCCAAAAAACCTATTACACACCCATATAATGCAAGTTATAAATATAGTGGAGAAGAACTAGATAGAATAACAAGAGAATGGTTAGAAGCAACAGATGAAGCAGAAGGATTAGAAGATCTAGAAACAATGGTAGAGGAAGGAGATTCAGAAAGTTTATGGGATGCTTATATGGAGCTTATGTTTTCTGAAGATCCTTATGAAATAGCAGAAGATGAACGTAAAATATTAGAGTCAAAAGGATATGATGCAGTAGAGTTTGTAGAAGGAGATGAAAAAACTGTAATTGAAGAAAGTGGAAGTAATGAACCTGTAACTTCTTATGCAGTATTTAATTCAAATCAAATAAAAAACATAGATAATACTAATCCTACAAATAATCCAGATATAAGATTTTCTCAAGAAACACAAGATGCTTGGAACAACTTTATAGAAAAATACTTCAAAACAGAAGGCACAGGAACAGCAATAAAAGATATGAAAAAACTTCCTGAAATGTCTATAACAAAATATCAAGAAGTATTAGACAATGCTAAATATATACCACAAGAAGATAAACAAAACTTATTAAGTTATTTAGAAGATATAAAGAAAAATAAGAGTAGTTTAGATGACTTTAAGAAAATAGTAAATGACTTAAATGAAAATTATAGATTATCTATTGATACAGAACAACAAAATCAACAACCAGTAGAACAAACTGTAAAAGAAGAAAAAATAAATCTTGTACCAACTAAAAAAGTAGAAAGTGAACAAACTAAACAAAGAAAACACTATGAATCTATAATGAAAAGTTCTGAAACTTCAAAAGAAGCTAAATCAATAGCAAAAAAATTATTAGGAACTGATACTTATGTGCCTGATTCGAATAAAGCACAACTTGAAAGAGCAGACCAAAGAATTGGTGCAAATCCCGACAATGAATTAAATGTTTTAACAAGTAAAATTGATAATGGAGATAGATTAAATGCAACAGATATAGCAGTAAGTGAAAGACTTATAGAATATTATTCAAAAATTGGAGATTTGGAAAAACTAGAAACAGCTATACAAAATACAGCTTTAGCAGGAACACAATTAGGTCAGTCAGTTCAAGCATTAAGTTTAATAAATAGACAAACTCCAGTTGGGCAAGTAACATATATTGAAAGAACTATTAAAAAATTAAATCAAGAGATATTAAATAATAAAGGTTATACACAAAATTCAGATGGTAAAATCTTAAATAGAAAAGGCGAAGATGTTACAGATAAAGTAGAATTATTTAATTTTACTCCTGAAATGCAACAAAAAATACTAAATTCAAACAAAGACAATATAGATAGTGTTTTAGAAGATGTTTATAACGAATTAGGGGAACAAGTAACCAAATCAACTCATCAAAAAATAGATTCTTGGAGATATTTTGCAATGTTAGGTAATTTAAGAACACATTTAAGAAATATCGTAGGTAACTTAGGTATGGGTGGAACTCAAAGAGTTAAAAACATTATTGCAAGTGGTATTGAAGATGTTGCAGGTGCTATTAATCCTAAAATGGAAAGAACAAAAACATTAAGAAAGAAAAGTGATGCGACTAAAGAATTTGCAAAAAATGACATAAAAAATGTTACAAGTGAATTAGGTTTAAATTCAAATAAATATACTGCACAAAATAGATTAAGAGATAATATGAAAGAGTTTAAAACCGATTTATTAAATAATACTTTAGGACAAGTTTATGGATTAAATAATACAGCTTTGGAAGTAGAAGATGGATGGGGATTAAAAAGTGCTTATGTAGATGCTTTGGGAGATTATATAACTGCTAATAAATTAGATGTAAATAATATAAGTGAAGTTAATTTAAGAAAAGCAAGGAAATATGCTATACAGCAAGCACAAGAAGCTACTTTTCATCAAGCAAGTGCTTTAGCATCTTGGATTAATCAAGCATCTCAAAGAAGTAAGGCAGGAAAAGCAATAACAGATGCAGTTCTTCCTTTTGTTAAAACTCCTATAAATGTTGCAAAATCAGGATTAGAATATAATCCTGTAGGACTTGTATATAATTCAATAAAAGGCATCCATGATTTGAATACAGGAAAAATAACTGTAAATCAATATATTGACAATATTTCAAAAGGATTAACAGGAACAGGTATATCAGTTTTGGGTTATGCGTTGGCTAGTGCAGGAATTGTAAAAGCTAGTGGTGGAGATGATGATAAAGAAAAATATGAACAAGATAGAGGAAATCAAGCATATTCAATTAAAATTGGCAATAATACATATAGTTTAGACTGGTTATCACCTGTTGGAATACCTTTCTTTGTTGGTGTAGAAGCTTATGAAATAATGAATGCTAAAAAGAAGGAAAAAACTTCTTTAAGTACAGATGATGATTCAGTTTATAAACAAGCCATAAAAAGCGCTACTAATATGTTAAATGCTTTTGCTACTTCAATGAATCCAATGGCAGAAATGTCAATGTTAAGTGGTTTAACAAGTGCTTTAAGAAGTTATGAACAAGGCAGTGTACAAATGTTTAGTTCTTTAATGGCTAATGCTGGTAAATCTTATATAAATCAATTTGTACCTACAATGTTAGGTCAAGTCGCTAGAGTAACAGATAGCAAACAAAGGTCAACAAAATCAACAGCAACTGGAACTTTGGGTAAAGCATTAGACCAAACTAAAAATCAAATAATGGCTAAAATACCAGGATTAAGACAAAAACTTCCAGTAGCAACAGATATTTGGGGAAAAGAACTACAAAATGATGATAATATAACAAGACGAGCGTTTGAAACATTTATTGCACCATATACAAGAAAAGATTTAAAAACTTCAAAATTAGATACAGAATTAAACGATTTATATGATAAAACAGGAGATGCTTCTATTTATCCTGATAAGCTAGACAAGACATTTAAAATAGACAAACAAGATTATAGGTTGACAAATGAGGAATATGTAAAATATAGTAAAGATTATGGACAAAATTCATACAATATATTAAGTAATTTGGTAAATTCTAATGACTATCAAAATTTAGACGATTCTCAAAAACAAAAAGCTATAAATAAAGCTTATGAGTATGCTAAAGAAGCAAATAAAGTAAACTATGCTAATAAAATTAATAAAGAAATAGAAACAGATGCTTTGTATGATGTAATGAGCAATATTCCAAGTGATATAGAAAAAGGTAAATATCTAGTTTATTTAGCTGAAACAAGTGAAGATGATATAAAAGATAAAGATAAAAAAAGCTATATTTTAAACTCTAATATGAAAGATTCTACAAAGGAAGCTATATATAGAAATTCATTAGGTAAAAAAGATAAATTATATACTACTTTATATGCAATAGATAAAGTAAATATAAATGGTTATTTAGATTATTCGGCTAGAGATATTAAATCAGATCCTGACGAAGAAAGCGACATTGAAGGCGATACAATATATGGAACTAAAAAAATTAATGTAGTAAATGCACTTAAAGAAATATCTAATTTAAGTGTATTTGACAAATTATATATTTATGGAAAACTTTATAAATTAGAAACTAACGAAAAAAGAATTGTAGATAATAAAATAAGAAATTCAAATTTATCTCAAGAAGAAAAAGACGAAGCTTTTAAAGATTTATCAAAATCTAACATTATAAAATACAAAGATGGAAGTTATGAGTGGAAAGACTTTAATCCATATTCAAAAGACTGATATAGTAAAACAAAATATTTTTAGAGAGTACTTAAGTACTCTCTATTTTTATGGGAGGAAATATGATAAAGCGACCAAAACAAGTAGAACGAAGTCAAAAAAGCTATTTAAGTAATGAAAGATATCAAGACTTTGCAGAACAGCAGTTTAAAACTATTTATGATTATTTAGATGAGCAAGAAGAAATTATATCAGAAGAAACACAAATAGGATTTTGGAAAGGTAAGCCTGTATATCGAAGAATAGTAGAATCAACACTACCTGCAAGTACAAATACAACTAAAACAATAGATACTATTCAAGGTTTAGATACAGTTTTAAATTTGAAAGCAGTAATAGGTTATACAAGTTCGAGGAATCAATATTGGACTTATCCATTTCCAATAACTTCAAGTGATACTAATTCAGAACTTCATATAAATAATAATAATCAAATAAATGTTAGATGGCAAAGTAGTGCAAATGTATGGGCTAATTCGCCTATTATAGTAACAATAGAATACACAAAAATTTAATTGAAAGGAGGAGCTATGGAACCAAAAGAATTTGATTTTGAATTTCCAAGAGGAGATACTTGCCCAGTTAGTTTTGGAATTACTGATTCAGCAGGAGATGAGTTAGACTTATCGACTGCTGAAATTTATTTTACAGTAAAAAAGGGCTATGGTTTACAAGATTATGTATTACAAAAAAAGAAATCAACTGGTGGAATATCAGTTAGTGGCAATAGTTGTGCTTTAGTATTATCTCATAATGATACTGCACAATTAAGTTATGGAAATTACGTATATGATATTCAATTGAAATCAGGCGACTATGTAAAAACAATTTGTATGGGGACAATAACCCTAACAAATGAGAGTACATGGAAAGCTAACGAATAGGAGGGAATAATGGCAGTAAATATAGGAAACTTAGTAGCAGGGGAAAGTGAAATAGAATTATCTTATATAAGCATACCTGCTTTAAAAGGCGACAAAGGAGATACTGGAAGAGGTATATCAAGTGTAATCAAAACATCAACAGTAGGGTTAGTTGATACATGGACTATAACCTACACAGACGGAAGCACATCAAGTTTTGACGTAACAAATGGTGCTGATGGAGATGATTATGTAATAACTGAGGCAGATTATGAAGAAATAGCAGACATAGTTTTAGAAAATATAGAAATACCAACAAAAGTAAGTGATTTAGACAATGATAGTGGATTTATAGACAAAGATGTTGACGATTTAACTAACTACTATACAAAATCAGAAACTTATACAAAAACAGAGGTAGACAATAAAGATTATATAACAAAAGACGTAAACAACTTAACAAACTATTATAAAACAAGCGAAACATATAATAAAACCGAAGTAGATAATAAAATATCAAGTGTTTATAAATATAAAGGAACAGTAGCAACTTATGCAGACTTACCTAGTTCAGACTTGACTGTTGGAGATGTTTACAATGTAGAAAGCACAGGAGATAACTACGCATGGACTGGTACAGCTTGGGATAAACTAGGAGGAGATATTGATTTAAGTGGTTATCAAACCAAAATAGACAGTACACATAAATTAAGTAGTGATTTAGTAGATGACACAGGAAACACTAATAAATTTGTAACAAGCACAGATAAAACAAACTGGAACGCAAAATATGACAAACCTAGTGGACGGAATACCATCAACAGATATGACATCAGCAGTACAAACTTCTTTAGGAAAAGCAGATACAGCTCTGCAAGAACATCAAGATATAACAGGAAAAGAAGATAAAACTAATAAAGTAACATCAGTAGATGAAAACTCAACAAATACACAATACCCTAGTGCTAAATTATTTTATGATAAAACAACAGATTTACAAGAAAAATACGAAACACTAAAAAACGACCACCCACCTATTGAAGCAACAAATACAGAATTAACTTTAAATGGTACAGGAGATTTTGATTTAGAATTAAATCCAAAAGGAAATATAACACAGGAAACTAGAGAGGGTTATAATTTAGTTGATTTAAGTGGAAAAACTACCACAAAAATAAATGAAGTAACTGCAACTTTTGATAATCAACAAGGAACTGTTACACTTAATGGTACTGCTTCTGCTAATACAAGTTTTGATTTAATTACTTTAAATAATTTAACAATAGGAGATACATATTATATAAGTGGTTGCCCTAGTGGTGGAAATCCTTCAACATATAGACTTTGGTTATCAGATATAACTGTTGGTAGTGGTGCAGATTATGGAAGTGGAACAACTTATACCATTCAAAATACAAGTGTAATTTTAAGAATAAGTGTTGCTAGTGGTGTAAGTTGTAATAACTTAATTTTTAAACCCTTATTAGTTAAAAGTAATACAGCAAAACCTTTTGAGCCTTACGGTGCTTCACCTTCTCCTTCTTATCCTTCTCCAGTAAAAGTAATAGACGGAAGTTATGGAATTGAAATTAATAATAATCAAGCTAACTTTCTTAAAGAGGAAAGTACTCAAAGTTCTTCTGGAACTAATTGGTGTGGTTTAACTTTTAGTATTCCAAATGGACACAGCTTTGTTATTTCAGGAAAAGCAACAGCAACAGAATTTAGAGTTGGAAATTCTCATGATAGTACAACTATTGTTTCATATTTAAAAGATAATAGTTATACAGTAAAAAATTCCTTAAATTTAAAAATGGATTTTACATTGGTTAATCCAACAACAAATACTTCAAGAAAAGTTTTAAATCTATATAACGGAGATACATTATCATTAGAAGAAGGCGAAGAAGGAATTTCTACAATAAGATTTTATGTAGATACAAACACAACTTATGATAATCAACTTGTGACTTATGCAATATATAATAAGCAACAAACTAAAACAATAGACACAAGCCCAAACCCATTATATTCAGAAGATGATTTATATTTTAAAGCAGTAAACGGAGATAGTTTTTATGATAGCTTAACAAGTGAACAAAAAGCTAGTTTAGAAAGTGGCAGTTGGTATGTGCATAATGAGTGGGGAAAATATATTATTACAGGACAAGAAAATTGGGAATATTATTCAGTAACACAAGGCTCTTTATTTAGAGGATTTTTAACCTCAAGTGTAGTAGGCAAAAAAATATATTCAAACTATTATAATGGTATTGCTAATCAGTCAGACAGAATTAATAATACTTGTTATTTTAATAGCAATATTTACTTTGATTTTATTGACAATAGATATAATGCTTTGGCAGATTTTAAAACTTTTTTACAGACACAATATAATAACCAAACACCTGTAATTATATATTATACATTAGCAACTCCAACAAATACCAAAATAACAAATACTACTTTAATAACTCAATTAGAAGCTTTACAAAATATGAAAGCATATCAAGACCAAACTAATATATCTCAAACACACAATGAAGCACAAGCAGATATGAAAATTAATGCTAAAACTATTATGTCTTTAAGATATATGCAAAGTGAAATAGAAGAACTAAAACAAGCAATATTAAATAGTTAAGGAGGAAATTATGTTTAATTTAAGAGATTATATACTAAAACTATTAGTAGAAAGTATGGGGAAAGAACCAGACTATAAAATTAGAGAAAACGCTTTAAAATGGTATGAAAGAGAAATACTAACAGAAGAAGATTTAGAAGTAATTGATACAATGCTAGAAGAAAGAAAAAAGAACTTTGTAGATATACCAGAAGAAACTTCTAGTGTTGAAGAAATACTAGAAGAAAATGAAGAAATTTCCGAAGAAAGCGAGGAATAATAAATGAAAGATATTTTTATTAGATGTATAAAAACATTTATACAAGGATTTTTAGCAACATTATTAGTAAACTTTCAAACTGGCAATACTGAAATAACAAAATCTTTATTAATAGGTGCTTTGGCAGGTGGTATAAGTGCATTAATGAATTTTGTAGTTAAATTATTAGAAAAAAGTTCAGGAATAGAAATACCTAAAGAGTTAGACGAAGAAACTCTTGAAAGTGAGGTAGAAGATGAATAAAGTATATTATAACCAAGCAGACAAGAGATGGGCTAATTATCCATATCCTTCAAAGACTTATCCTAAAGCAACAGTAAAGTCTAGTGGATGTCGGACCAACCTCTTCTGCTATGATAATTTCTAGTATGGTATTAACAATATACCCTAACGAAATGGCAAAACTATTTTTAGATAATGGATTAAGAGCTTCGACTGGTACAAGCCACGAAGCTTTTTCTTTTATTGCTAACAAATATGGTTTAAAAATGAAAAAATCAGTATATATTGATGATGCTGTAAAATGTTTAGAAAATGGCGGTATGTGTGTTGCATATTGTAAAGCAGGAGGGTTATTCTCTACTGGCGGACATATTATAGTTTTAGCAGGAGTAGAAGGTAAGAATTTAGTTGTTTATGATCCATACCTTTATGCTAACAAGTTTAAATCAGGTAATAGAAAATGTGTAAAAGTAAGAGGTAACGAGTGTATAGTAAGTATTGCTAACTTTAAAAAATATTGTGATTATACATTATACTGTTATGAATACAAAGAACAACCTTGTCCTTATAAACAAGGAGATGTAGTTGAAGTACATATACCAGTACAATTAACAGGTGCAACAGAGGGCGACAATGTAATGGTAGACACAAACGGTTATCAATATTGGGTGCATAAATCAGTAATAAAAAACGGACAAATAATTGCAAGGGCAATAGTTGCTTATGGAGAGCCAACAAGATGTTTAATTCAAATATTCGACAAACAATTTTGGTGTGATAACAAGTATATTGTAAAAAAGTTATAAATGTGTTATAATTAAAGGAGAGAATAAATGACAATAGAAGAAAGAGTAGATAAACTAGAGAAGAAATTCGAAGAACTTGAAAAAAGCTTAAATGATTCTCTAACTAGCATAAAAGAGGATTTGGTAGAAATAAAAAGTTGTGTTAAGAATATTGACAGTATAGGCGACTTAAAGAACGAATCAATAAAGAAAGACATAAAAAGTAATTCTATAAGAATAAAAAAGTTGGAAGATATACAGTCAAAACTTTTATGGACTGTTGTATTAGCAGTATTAGGAGTAGTAGGGGAAGCAGTTTACTATTTTATTCAGAACGGAGGTTAAGTATGGAAGAAGAAAAAAATAGTTTAGCTTATGATATGCTAAAAGCACTAAAAGCTGTTATTATATTTTTATCAATAATAATAGTCTTTGAATTAATTGTTATAGGTGTTTTGGGTTATTTATTATATGATTCACAATTTGATTATTCAACTACTGAAACACAAGATGTTTCTAATACAGATGTAAATAATTCAAGTATAATACAATACTAGGGGGCGAATTATGGCAAGAGTAATACAAACTAAAACTACGACAAGAACAAAAGCAAATAAAGTTAAGAGGACTTCAAATGCTAAACCTAAGTCAACAAGAACTAAAAAAATTAGACTTTAATAAATCTGAATACGAATATTTTATAGAAAATTGTAATTTTACAGATAGACAGAAAGAAATTTTAGATTTAAGAAGAAAAGGAAAGTCTATTATAGAAATAACTTTTATCACTAATTTATCAGAAAGCACAATAAACAGAGAAATTAAGAGTATAAAAAGAAAGATATTTAAAATTATATAATTTTGCTTTTAAGGGCAGTATTTTCGAAAGAGAGTACTGCCCTTTTGTCGTTTTATGACAGTTTTATGATATTTTATTGACAGTTTTCTGATAGGTTACAAGGCTTAAAACTTAATATAATAACCTCAAGAAAGGGGGAGAATTAATCGAGTGTTTAAAACGCATTATGATGAAGTTCTCTCCCTTTTGTTATTTTAAGGAGTATTTTATGGAAGAACTTATACAAGAAATACAAAAAGAAATACAAGAAATAAAAGATATTTTAGGAGGAAATAAAAATGGCTTTCAACCCTTATAATCAAAATTTGTATTTACAAGATTTACAAAATATGCGAGATAGAATTGATAGAACTATGCAAAATTATCAGAATCAGACTCAACAACAAGCACCTATTACACAAAACTTTCAAATAGCACCTCAAACTAATCCTAGTGAATTACAGAGTGGTTATGCTAACAACATAGATGAAGTAAGAAATATCTTTATGACTAAAAATGGTATGTTTGTGAACAAAGATTTAACTATATTATGGTTTAAGAATACAGAAGGAAATATTAGAACATTTACACTAGCAGAAGTAATTGAAAAAGATGCAAAAGATGTGAAAATAGAAGAACTTGAAAAACAAATTGAAGAAATGAAAAGTTTAATACAAACTGAAGCAAAAAAGAAAGCTAAAAAGGAGGTAGAATAATGAATCCTTTAGTACAAAGTTTATTAGGTCAATTAAGAGGTAAAAGCACAGGTGGGTTTAAGTTAGTAAGTGAATTAATGCAAAGTGGAGGGAATCCTGATGCTATTTTAAAACAGATGATGGGTAATTTAAACCCTGAACAAAAACAACAAATACTAAATCAAGCTAAAGGCTATGGTTGTCCTGACAAGTTTTTGAGTCATTTACAAAATATGAAATAAGCCTATAAAGGCTTATTCAAGCAACTTTGTACCCCTCAATTCAAGGTTGTTTGAATAAATCTTTAATAGCTATAAAAGATAAATTTTATAAGGAGGAAAAGAAATGGGAGAAAATATGAGTCCTGCAGATATTAAAGCTGTAGTAGACAACAACGGATATCCATACCCTTATCCATATATGGGAGGTTTTGGAAGTGGTTTCGGTAATGGCGACTGGTCTTGGATAATTATTATCTTAATTTTATTCGGATTTGGTGGAAATGGTTACGGAAACGGAGGATTTGGAGGTTTTGGCAATGAGTATGCTTGGCTTTCAAACGGACAAAAAGAAATTATGCAAAACACAAATCAAGGATTCGACACACTACATTTAAGCAATCAAATTGAAGGCGTAAGAGATGGTGTTTATGGACTATCTAACCAATTATGCAACTGCTGTGCAGATATGCAACAAACAGTTTCAAACGGATTCTATAATGCCGAAATATCTGCAAACAATAGACAAATGGCTGATATGCAACAAAGCTTTGCATTAAGTACACAACTAGCAAGTGCAAGTGCTGATAACAGATTAGGAATTGCAAACTTAAATTCTACAATTCTAGCTGAAAACTGTGCTGATAGAGAAGCATTAAGAGAAGTTGGACAAAGCATTATTGTAAATCAAAACAACAACACTCAAAAGATAATTGATGAAATATTTAGAGATAGACTAGACGAGAAAGACAGCAAGATTTCTGATTTACAAAGAGAATTACAAATGGCTGATTTAAGAGCTTCACAAATTGCACAAACACAGGCAATTACATCTAATATCTATAACGAATTAAAAAATTGCCCAGTCCGGAACAGTTCCAGTTTTTGGAAATCAACCGATTTTCACTTGTCCAAACAATAGCTGTGGTTGTGGCAATGCTTTTGGAAGTACAATAGTATAATAGCAAAATGTCTGTATAGACACACTCTTTTAGAGAACTTGCTAATAATAAGGGTAAGCAAGTCTTGCCCTTTATTTTTATATAAGGAGGAATAATATATGAATGGAGTAATACAAGCTATACAAGAGCCTGAAATAGCTTTAACTTCTAATACTGCAACAATGCCTTTTTCAATAGTAGATTTAAGGACTAGAAGTGCAATAAACTGTAATAGTTGGATGAATCACAACGAAGGAACAGGTTTGTTTAGTATATTAGAAGGTGGAATATATAGAGTAAATTTTAATACAAATATAACGAGTGCAACTGCAGGAAATGTAGCTTTAGGTTTATTTGCTGATGGAGTTTTAGTTCCAGGTACTGAAATGGACGCTACTATTGCAACAGCAGGCGATTGGGAAAATATATCTTTTAATAAAGAAATAAGAGTATGTTGCAAAGGAACTGTAAATTTAAGTATTAATAGTTTGCCTACAACAACATTTAGTGGAACTGGTACTCCAGTAGTAACTGATACACAAATACCTATTGCTAAAAATGGTAACTTTAATATAACAAGATTAACAGGTAACTAAAATGAATAATGATTTTTTCTTTTGGCTTGGTGTAATGGCAAATTTTGCACAATTAGAAAGTTATAATATATTATTACACGATTTTAATAATCACGATTTAATGGAATATTTGAAACATCAAGACGAATTATTAAATAAAGTTATAAGCCAAAATGAGCAAATTATCCAGTTATTAAAAGGAGAACAAAATGGAAATTGAATTAATACAAAAAGTTAAAGATAGACTTAATCAAGAAGTTTCAAAATTGTTAAGTAAAGAAGAATTATCAACAGAAGAACTAACATTTTTAGAACATATTTCAGGAAATTATATGTATTCAAGAGATATTTCAGAAATTATTGAAAATGAAAAAATATCAAAAGAGTCTAATGAATTATATAAAAATGCTATGGAAAAATTTAATGATTATGTTGATAGTTTAGGAGTAGACTTTGATTAATGATATCTTTAAAACTCTTAAAAGGAGAACAAAATGATTAAAGAATATATTGAAAAAATAGTTGATAATGGCAAACAGGAAGATATGAAAGAATTATCAAATATATTAGAAGAAGTAATTTATATTGTTAAAGAATCTGATGAAGAAAAATTTGACGAATATAAAAATACTTTAGAAAAAATGTCAAAGGAGGACAAAGAAATGTATAATATGAGAAACTACGATAATAGAACAGAATATCACGGTGGAGAATATAGAGAAAATTACAGAGATGATGGTTACAGAGATGAAGATTATAGAGAAGATTATAGAAATGATTATCGTGGAGATTACAGAGATAATTATAGAAGAAACTATGACAGACGTGGTGGAAGAATAAACAGAAGAAGTTATCGAGAAGATGATGTTTATGGAGAAATAGAAAATGCTATGTATGAAGCAAAAGAGTGTCACAGAAAAATGGAAGATTTAGCTGAAATGATAGATGATCCAAAAATCAAAAATACTCTTATGAAAATTGCTATGCGTGAAAAAGAACACTACTCATCATTAAAAGAATTATTAGAAAAATAAGGCTCTAAATTGAGCCTTTATGGGACATTAGCCAAGTGGTAAGGCACGAGTCTGCAAAACTCTAATCATTAGTTCGATTCTAATATGTCCCTCCAAACGAAAAATAATTCTTACACAAAAAAAGAAGAGGTTATTTCAAAGGAGAATGAGTGTTGAAATCAATTACCTTTTTAATAATCTCTTCAAGTAAGAATATATATATTATATCACAAAATATAAGAAAGTCAATAAAATGAAAGAAATATGTAAATTTATAATAAATAATAGAATATATACTATCTATGATGTAGATAAAATTGAAGGAAAAAACAGTTATGTAGGGCAGTCAAATTATGATAATAGAAAAGTCTTTATCGAAAAAGGTACAAAAAAAGATATGCTTTTGACTTTAAAGCATGAACTTATGCACGTTTGGCTCTATGAAAACGGACATACTAATCAAGACGGACAAGAAATATTTGATTATGAAGATATGTGCGAACTTGTTGCTCTTTCAAATGATTCTATTAACAGAATTACTAAAGAATATTTAAAGTCAAAAAAATACAAATAAGCATACCTCCTTTGGAGAAGTTTACATAATATCAAAAATATGATAAAATGTAAATAAGTATGTGTAAAGGAGGTATGCTATGTATTTATTATACAAATACAAAGAATATTTGTCAAGATATGCTGAATCGACACAAAAGACATATTTAAACAATGTAAACTTATACTTGAAATTCCTAAAAGAATACAAAGGAAAAAATGATATTATAACTATATGCAATGTAACTAAAGCAGATATTTACAATTATGTAGCTTATTTAGATAAATATTCAAAAAATACAAAGGAAAATAGACTAGCTTCTATTTATAATTTTTACAAGTTCCTAGATTCAAATTTAAGCCGATATTTGTTTCGAGATATAAAACTATTTAATACAACGCAAAAAACGCCTAGAATTTTATCCTCGTTCCAAATAAAGCAACTTTTAAACTATTATTCAGGAAGAAATCAGCTAATCATATTTATTTTTTTATCAACTGGAATCAGATTATCAGAATTACAATCACTTAAAATTGAAAATATTAACTTTGAAGAACGATTTTTTACTGTAAAAGTAAAGGGTGGTTATTTTCGTGATGTTCATTTTCCTAAAAAATGTAGTGAAATGCTACAAGATTATATAGGAGATAGAACAGAAGGGTTAGTTTTTGGAATAAAAAACAGGGCAATAGAAACTATTGTAACTAAAGCTATGAAAAATTTAGGAATAATTGGATCTACTCATACATTAAGACACACTTTTGCAACTGTAATGTATAAACAAACTAAAGATATTTTGCTAGTCAGAGAACTTTTAGGACACAAAACTGTAACTTCAACTCAAATTTATGCTTATGTCGATAATGACGAAATAAGAAATGCTGTAAATTCAAATCCTTTGGCGAGGTATGGGGAAGATGAGAATTAATTTATTAGAAAATCAAATTGAACTTTTAATGAAATCACTACAAGAATATTCTATAAAAAATCGAGATAAGCAACAATTAATTTATGCAACTTACGAAAGTTTACAGGAACAACTAACAAGCGCAAACACTAATAAAATCAGTAGTTTCAAAGGACAAGAAAAAAAGTTAAAAAATTTTTAAAAAAAGGGTTGACAAGACAAGAAATTATCTATACAATGTATTTAGAAATTAGAACTCGCTATTATTTTTGTAGTCAACATTGCGCAAATTAGATCTTTATTGACTCTTAAAACTAAATAGAAATCTAAAAAGCGAGTACTAATTAAAGTACTTGCTATTTTTTTATGCAAGAGAAAGGAGATTAAATGAAAGAGAAAAGAGATATATTGTTTAACTTGAAGCTTACTAAATCAGAAAAAGAATATTTAGTAAAAAAAGCTGAAGAAGAACATTTAAATTTAGCAAATTATATTAGAATAAGAATTTTTAAGGGAAGGAAGTAACAGAAGATGAAAGAAGAAATAAGATTTATTTTAAAACACCCATTTATTAGTTTGTTTGTGGTTGGAACTATAACAGGAGTTATACCTGCATTATTAATGGGAATAATGATTAAAATATTTGGTTAGGAGATAAATTATGGAAGAAATTAAAAAAGAATTATTTGAAATTAAAAGATTATTATTAGATCTTCTAAAAAAAGAGGAAATATCACTTAAACAATATCTTGAAATTAAAAGTATTGTAGTTTTAAGAGCAAAAGAAAATCTACGCACTCAAAACCAAATGAAAAATGCGTAGAATTAGAAAAAGATGTTAGATATCTCTTTTTAGATATTCTAACAAATAAAACTTTAAAAGTCAAGGAGAAAGTTATGGATATTGAGGAAATTAGAGAAAAACAAAACGATTTAGGTAATTTGATATCAAATTTAGAAATGACAATAAAAGATACTGATATAAAAGAAGTAAAAGAAGAATTAAATCAGATTCTTTATTGGGTAAAAGAAGAATTTGAAGAAGTAGACAAAGAATTAGAGCAAATGGAATTAGCAGAAACAAGACAAGAATTAGCTGAAAGATATGGAGAATATAGAGAAATGGTAGGGTTTTAATTATGAAATCAATAAATATAAAAGGCAAAGAATACATAGAAGTCAACGAGAGAGTAAAAGAATTTAGAAAGCTTTATGAAAATAAATACGGAATACCAACAGAAATTAAATATTTAGATATGGAACAAGGCTATGTGGTTATTCAAGCTAATATAGTAGATAACGAAACAGGAAAAATATTATCAACAGGAACAGCTTATGAATTAAAAGATAGTTCGTTTATAAACAAAACAAGTTTTATTGAAAACTGTGAAACATCAGCAGTAGGTAGAGCTTTAGGATTTTTAGGAATAGGAATAGATACTTCAATAGCAAGTGCTGAAGAAGTTGAAAATGCTATTTTACAACAAGATACTAACGCAAAAGTAACAGATACAGAAGCAAGAACAATTTATGCATTAATACAAAAAAGTGGTAGAGATTTTAATAAGTTTTTAGAATATTTCAAAGTAAATAATACAAATGAATTAACTAAAGCACAATATGTCGAAGCTTTAAAAATGATTAAGGGAGATAAATAATGGATTTTGAAAAGTTTTATATGTTTAATCCTTTTACAATTCAAAACGCAAATAGTAAAGAAATAGCAGATACTTACGATAAATTGCAAAAAGAAATTGTATCAGAAGCAGATACAGGTTTTCAAATTTCTAAAAATATAGAAATATATGCTAATATGAATTATTTAATTGGAGAAATGATAGCAAGGATTCAACAAGAATATGATTTGTTAAAAACAGAAATTAGTATAACTGAAAATAAACAGATTTATATAAGCAGAAAACAATGGCAAGAAATGAATACAGAAAAACCTCCTGCTATGAGTTATTTTGAAGCTATGGCAAAAGAATATGTAAAAGATGATAGTAAAAAATTAGCTGAATTAGGTGCAAGATTATTTAGATTTAAAAAAGCATATGAAAGTATTGACAGTAAGCAAAACGCTTTAAAAAAGAAAATAGAAGCAATTAGGTATGAAATTTAAAGGAGTGGAAATAAAATGTTAAAGTTAGTTAAAGAAAAAGAAAATTTATTAGTTGAAAAATATGGATTTGTAAAATTTACAGATTATGATGACTATAGAAGTTATCAGTATAAAAATATATGGGTTTATGGAAGAAAAATTAATAGGCTTGGTAAAGATTATAGTTATACAGTTCAAATTAGTAGTTTATCTAATAAAACTCAAGATTTAATATATGACTTAATTGTTGATGGTGTTTTAGTTAAACACGAAACAAACGAAAAAGATATTCAATTAAAAAGAATTGAAAAAAAAGAAAGTCAAATTAAAAAATTACAAGATGAGATTAGAAAAATACAATCTGAAATAGAGGAATAATATGAAATCTATAATACAAAAAAATAAAGAGTGCTATGTATGTAAAACAACTTATAATTTACATCTCCACCATATATGGTATGGTACTGCTAATAGAAAAATATCAGACAAAAACGGATTTACAGTTTATTTATGTCAGTATCATCATGAAGGAACTTACGGGGTGCATGGTAAACATGGAGATAAATTAAATAGGGAACTAAAAGAATTATGTCAAAAGAAATTTGAAGAAAATCATACAAGAGAAGAATTTATAAAATTAATAGGCAAGAGTTGCTTATAGGAGGTACAAATGGCAGATATAAAATGGGTAAAAATTGTAGTTGATGTATTCGACAATAGAAAAATTAAGCAAATAGAATCATTACCTGAAGGAGATACAATTATAGTTATATGGTTTAAAATATTATGTTTGGCAGGAACAATAAATGATAACGGAAATATCTATATTACAGAAGAAATACCATATACAGACGAAACATTGGCAACTCAATTCAACAGACCATTAAAAACAATTCAATTAGCATTACAAACTTTTCAAAGTTTCGGAATGATAGAAATTATTGATGATATTTTAAAAGTTTCTAATTGGGAAAATTATCAAAATGTTGCAGGTATGGAAAAAATAAGAGAAAACACAAGAAAACGTGTCGCTAATTATAGAACAAGGAAAAGGCTTGGTGTTGTTTCTACTGGAAATCAATGTGTGTATTGTGGTAGAAATGCAAATACAGTAGATCATATTATACCTATTAGCAAAGGTGGAAAAGATGAATATGACAACTTAGTTCCTTGTTGTAAATCTTGTAATAGTAGTAAAAAAGATAAAGATTTAGTAGATTTTTTAAATGATAGTTTTATTTTAACTCATCAATGTATAGACCATGAATTAGTAAAAACTAACGAAAAACTAATGAAAAAGGTTAAATGGGATAATGATTTAGCGTGTTACGTAACAGTAACGCAAAGTAACGCAATAGATAAGAATAGAATAGATAAGAATAAGAATAGAATAGATAATATTATTAAAGTCTACGAAGAAGAAATCGGAATTTTAACTCCAATTATTTTAGAGGAACTTGAATCTTATTTAGATGATTTATCTGAAGAAATGATAATTGAAGCGATAAAAAGAGCAAGTACTTATAATAAAAAATCATTATCATACATTAAAGGAATACTAAATAATTGGATTAGAAATGGTTATAAAGTATTAGCAGACATAGAAGAACAAAAGACCAAAAAAGACGATACAAAATCAAGAATAGATGAGATATGGGAGGACTAAATGAACAAAGAGGAATTTCAAAAAATAGTTGATTATATAGAGGGTATGTATCACAGGCAATTAGAAACAAAAGAACTTAAAATCTTAAAAGAAGAAGTAACATTTTGTAAAGATTTTGAAGAATTTAAAAATAAATTTGCTTTTACATTACTCAAAAGAGTTGAATATTTTACAATACAGCAATTACATAAACTCATAGAAGAACGCAAAGAAACAGAATTATTTTTAAAACAAAACGGATTAAATAGTTTTGATGAATTATACGAAAACTAGGAGGAAAAATGAAAGAATTATTAATAAATATATGGCTAATAAATGGCATTATATTTGGAGGTATGGTTTTACTAATGTTTGTAACAGCATTAATATATATGTTATTTGCAATATTTAGGAGTGAAGAAAATGAGTAGTTTGAGTAAATTAAGAAAAAACGCAGAGAATTACAAGATAAATGAATTTTATAGAAATATGACTCCTGAACAATATCAAGAAGGAATAAGAATAGCGATTCAAAACACTACTGATGACTTAACAAGAAAATACAACGCAAATTTAGAAAAACTAAAAGAAGAAGCAAATAGAAATATAAGTCAAAGTGCTACACTAGCAATAGACACAATATCAGTTGAGTTGTTATATGAACTAGGTAGACAACTAGGTTGTTTCGAAGAAAATGCTGAATATTTGGAGGAGAAAATAGATAAAGTTAGAGATATTTATATAAACACAATGGAAGCAATAAATAAATATACAAGATACAAAAAAGGAAATCAGGCAAGAAAAGATTTCGAAAAGAAAAAGCATAAAGTAGAAAAAATGTTTAATGTGAAATTTTAGGAGGTGTACTTATGAGAAAGATAAATCAAAAGCAAAGAATAATTAAATATATACAAGATTTTGGAAGTATAACAGCTTTAGAAGCTATGAGAGATTTAGGAATATCTCAACTAGGTGCTAGAATAGACGGCTTACAAAAAGATGGTTATTCTTTCAAGAAAGTATGGGAAAGAAGCAAAAATAGATATGGCGATAATGTAGATTATAAAAGATATTCATTGGAGGAAAATTAATGTGCGAGATATTTTTAAGTGGAAAATGTATTTTAGGCTGTCAAGCATTAGAGAGATTAGAAGATATAGAAATAGCAAAATATAGTTGTGAAATATATAGAAAGGAGAGTAAGAAAAATGAGACTTTGGCACTATAAGTTGTTGCCTGTTTTGCCTAATAAAATGTTAGTTAGTCAATGGAGAGAATGTATTGCGATTAAAAGACAATGGGAAAAAGGAACTTTAAAACATAGACTTGTAAATTATGTAACTAATTATGATAAAAGATATTTTATGTGGTATGTAAATCAAATTGCAAGTGAAATGATAGATAGAGATATTGCATATTCAATAAAATTATATTTTGAATTAAAAGATTTTTGTAATGTGGATAATAATCATTGGCTATTAAATTATAATTATCCAGAACACAATGATAGATATTTAAAACAATGTTATTTTAATTTACAAGAAAAATATGATAGAGGAATAATAACAGAAAAAGAATGGGAACCAATAGAAGAATTTAGAGATAATATTCTTCGTGAAAAATGGATACAAGAAAATGATGAGTGAAATATATAAGGAGATGAAAAACAATGAAAGAAATGAAATATACAACAGAAAGAAAGATTGAAGTATTAGATACTGGAGAATATTTAGGTTATATATATTACATTATGAATTTAGGAACTCACCCTACAGCTTATGTAAAAGTACCAAATAAACTTATAAAAAATTTTAAAGAATATGAATATTATTTTGAAATTCCTATTGAAGTTCATGGAGGAATAACATATTTTAGGGAATTTTTAATGATTTCAGAAGAAGTAGAGAATAAAGGATATTTTATAGGTTGGGACTATGCACATGCAGGAGATTACGCAGGATATTATGCTACTAGTATGTTTGGAAAATACTTTCAAGATGATAAAAAATGGACAACACAAGAAATTTTAGAAGATGTAAAAGATGTTTGTAAACAATTAAAGGAAATGGAGAAAGAAAATGAATCAAGTAATAAGTAGAGAATATGTAGAAAAAAATTATATTCATAAAGATAAAATTAGAGAAAAAATGAAATTATATGAAAATGAAATAAATAGAAGGCTTGAAGAACAGAAAGAAGAAAATGATTTACTTAGTTATGATCCACTTATACCTGTTTTTATGACAAGCTATGATGTTTTAAAAGAATTATTGGAGGAAACAGAAGATGAAAATAATAATACCAATAATGACTCGTTCAAAAAAGAACAGTCAGCAGATATTAATAAATACTAGAACTAAAAGACCATTTATATCACAAAGTAAATTATATAAAGAATTTGAGCAAGAGTGTGGTTATTATTTAAACAAATATAAATTAAATATAGATTATCCTGTAAATCTCAAATGTACTTTTATAGTTCCTGATAAAAGAACAAGAGATTTGACTAATTTAGAAAATGCTATTGCTGATATATTAGTGAAATATAATGTTTTAAAAGATGATAACTACAACATAATACAAGGCTGGGACGGAAGCAGAATAATTTATGAAAAAGGTAAAGAAGAAACAATAATTGAAATAGAGGAGATAAACAATGAGTGAATTACAAGAGATAGAAGGCGAGAGTGGACTTTTTAAGATAGAAAAAGTAAAAGTAATGTATCAACTAGGGTGGAACTGGAAAGGTGTTTATATGATTAATCTCGCAAATAATAAAGTGATTTTTAAGGAGGACAAATAAGATGATAAAAATAAATGAAAGATATTATATTGATGCAGATACACATTGTTATGTGTTGAGAGAAAAGAAACAAATACAAGATGAAAGTAGTAAAAATTATGGAAATTATATATACAAAGATTTAGGGTATTATGTAACAATAGAACAAGCAATTAATGGATTTATAAAAAAAGCTTTAAGAGAATATATTAGCACAGAAGATGAAAAAAGTATTGCAGATTTAAAGAAAGAATTTAAGAAATTACAGGATTTTATAAAAAAATTAGATTTAGATATTTAGGAGTATTACAAATGATAAATTTATTTATAGGAATATTAATAGGACAAGCTAGTGGTGTTTTAATTAGTTTGATAGGGTTAGAAAATGTAAAGGAGAGATATGAAAATGAATTTAGTAGTAGGAAATAGAGTAACTTATTTAGATTTACAAATATTAGAAGAAGGAATAGAAAAAACTGAAATTATTATAGATAATGCAAAAGCTTATATTTTAGAACAAATGCAAAAAAGTAAAAGAATTAAAATTTTAAAAGTAGAAGCTTGTAATTGG
>Ga0265298_10001103_pt1 | contig 39564 bp, 49 predicted proteins | sample AusTroGonzalo_MG_3_FD_193486 | JGI IMG/M metagenome (GOLD analysis project Ga0265298, IMG submission 193486) | Bovine rumen microbial communities from tropical cattle in Woodstock, Queensland, Australia - Gonzalo_01 | ecosystem: Host-associated > Mammals > Digestive system > Stomach > Rumen ... | reverse complement strand
ACTGATAGACAGCACCGTAATAGGTTACGAGCCGCTGGAAGCCTACGAGATTAAGGACAGAAAGAACGGCTTCGACGTAATAGCTGACGGCGTGAAAATGAAAGTACGCGCTACCCGTGTAGACGGCGAAGTAGTAGTAACTGGCTGGACTGACTTCTACGACGGCGTGAAAGAATCGCTGGCGTATGACCGCCGCCGTCTTAGTAAGGGCTGGCGCGTATGGAAGTCGGAGAACCCGGACGCAGAACTGGAGAGAGACGACGAAGACGACGAATAAAGAACCAGTAGCCCGGCTTTCCCGGCTGGGCTACATAAAAAGAAAGAAGTATGGCACAATATAGCACCAGTATAAATGTACCAGCACTTAGGGCTGAAATAAATAAGGAGTACATAATACAGATACTGCGAAAGGATAAAACAAGCAGGCTGGTGGGCTTCACGCGCCTTTGTCTGCTGGTAGGTGACTTGCACGCTATACACTACTGCCAAAAGGCTTTGAAGATTTACGCTGCAAAGAAATCGTTTAACCATCATTCCGGCGGCTTCAGCGTGGTTTTTTATAGGCGGTAGTATAGTTATCCACTGAAGACATAACAGCGGCTTAGAAACGACATTTAACAGAAAATTAACAATAGAAAGAGGTATGGAGAATCTGAAGTTATTAAACGGCACCACGGTACAGCTGCCAGTCAGCGAAACCGCCAGCGTAAAACGCTATGAGTGTGAGAGTAAAAAGCAGGCTATAGAAGTGACTATGACACTGGCACTGCTGGGAAATGTGGGCACTACTGTATGTAAAGACGGTAAGTTTTCAGTAGAAATCAAAAAGGCATAAAAGAGTATGCAGGTAATACAGTTAGAATTTGATTTTAAGGAAAAGCGAGAATGGCCACCGTATCAGCCTACGCCGTGCTATTTCCAGCGCAAAGGCTTTCCGTGTCCTATGGTAATAGGAAAGCCCGGCCAAACAATATTTATAACGTGTAACAAATGCAAATATCATTAATATGGAAAAGACAAATGAGAAATACGAAAGCGTGCGCGAAAAACTTCGCAAACTTCAAGCACTGGCAGAACGCGGCTATGGCGGTGAAGTTGAGGCTGCAAAAGCTGGTATCAAAAGACTATGTGAACGCTACGGCATTACGCCGGAAGAACTGCTGGATATGCAGGATAGCGAAAAGAAAGAACGGTACACGTTTGATGTAGGCCGGACAAAGATAAACCGCCAGCTTTTCACACAGTGCGTTTGCAAGGTGCTTAACACGAAGTCATACACATGCTGGCATATATCCCGGTCAGAAATAAAAGTAGAACTTACAAAAGCGCAGTTTATAGAACTTACTGAACTATTCAGCTGGCATAAAGCGAACTTAGAAGTAGAACTGGAAGAACAGCTAAAGTTACTAATACATGCGTACATAAATAAGCATCGAATCTTTAGTAATGTAAAGAGTGACGACGGCACAGCCGAAGACAAAGAACTAACGCCTGAAGAATGGCAATTTTTACAAAAAGTCTTTGCTACTGAAATGACACTGGGAGATAGAACGTATCACAAACAACTTGAAAGCAAATAATATGAGTACATCAGAAATCAAACTTACAGCCAACGAGCGACGCAAAGCAGACCGTGAAGCAGCAGTAGCGGCCAGCTTCAAAGAAGTGTGGCCAGTGGTGCAGGCTGCTGGCTATAAGCCTAACAGAGCCTTAGACGAAGTGGCAGAGCGTCACGAACTGACGCGCGCCGGAGTGGTGGGAATACTGCGCCGTCTGGGAATCTATAAGAGTGCAAAGCAAATTGTCTTAAACTAAGAAGCTATGCTGAACCGAAACGACGCGCGCATGATAGCCGAAGAACTGCATAAGTTGAGGCTGGCAGAAAACCCGTACTATGGCGACGAACTGCTAACTATCACACAGCTGGCAGAACGTCTTAGCTTGTCAGAATCATTTGCGAGACACCACGCTAAAGACTGGCCGCGTCTAAAGGTAGGCAAAGCAGACTGGCGTTATCCTTATAACCATGTTATCGGCTATTTGGCCAGTCTGTCACACTAACACTTCAAAGCAAAGAATTATGAAAGATAGCTTTATACTCTACACAGCGCAATACGAAGCACTTAAAGAACTGACAGTAGAACAAAAAGGCGAACTGCTGGACTGTCTATTTCAGTACGTTATTACTGGCATTATGCCAGCGACTAATAGCGAATCTGTGCGCGTAGCTATGAACTTCTTACGCATCCAAATAGACATGGATAGCAAGAAGTATGCAACTGTCTGCGAGAAACGCCGTGAAGCCATTAACAAACGCTGGCAGGCTGATAAGGACGGCAAAGAAAGCACGACAAAACAAAAGAATACTAAAGTAAACAAAAGTATTTCTAAGAATACAAATGTAACTGATAATGATAATGAGAATGAAGATGTTAATGATAATGAGAATGAAAATGTTAATGATAATGTAGAAGCTAACGCTTCTTTATCTACTACTCACACACATACAAACACACACGCGCATGATGCTGGGGAAGAAAATAAAGAAGATAGAAACCCGTGGCACGCTGACAGCGAAGAAAAGGCACTTATCTTAATGCTACAATACTTTAACAAGTGCGTAGAATTGTACCATAGCGACATTAAGAAAGTGCGCGCGCTGACAGACGAACGCCGGACAAAGTTACGCATCATTCTGAAAAAATACCAGTCGCAACACTTCACAGCAGCCATTAGCAACGCTATGCAAAGCGCGTTTCTGAATGGCCGGACAAAGAGAAGAAAAGCTGCTGCTGACTTCGACTGGATAATAGAAGAAAAGCACTTTGTGCAGTGCATAGAAAATTCACTTTAATGGGGCATCGAAAATGAGACAGAAAAAGTGCAAAGTGGGGCTATCAATACTTGAACGCCGGAGTGGTGCCGTAACCCTCTCCCCGAAAGCGTCTTCACACGCGGGGGAATGGGCGCGCTGGGAAAATGGGAAAAATAAGACCGTTTGGGCGCGCATGTGGTGCCAGCTGGTAAGGTGGCGGGGTATGTTTTTTAAGTCGTCAGCGGCCACGGAAATAGCCGAAAACGACATTTTGAAAAATAGGGAGCTTGCGCACATGGCCGCGCGCCTGCGCGCCTTTGCCACGTCAGCAAGTGTTACCAGTGAAGAAATAGTGGCCGCGTGCCAAAAGATAAAACAAGAAATAAGTATAACTTAAAAACAAAAATTATGTGCAGAAAGAAGTTAGTAATAGCAGTAGACTTTAACGGCACCTGTGTAACGTACAATTACCCGGAATCAATGGGTGAGGATATAGGAGCCGTGCCAGTATTAAAACGACTAATTAAAGCCGGGCACCAGCTTGTTTTAATGACTGGAATAGAACGTGAGGGTGATTTTGAAGCACCTATAGTTAAGGAACGGTGGGAAGACGTACTGAAATGGATAAAAGACAACGGGCTTACATTTGTCGGCATAAATCACAACCCGGAAGAAAAGTTTAGAAGCCGGAAACTGACAGCAGACATCTATATAGACGACCACTGTTTAGGTATTCCAACGAAGTTTGAGCCAAAACGTAACAAAAGGCCGTTTGTTGATTGGGATAAATGCGAACAGCTGCTGGAAATGATGAACGTATTACCAGCAACGCCGCGCACTAAATTTACAGTAAATCAGCCATCATTTCAATATAAATAACAAAAAAAAATAAACAGTAGAAAGTATGACTTACGAAAACATGGTAATTTTATTGGGAAATGTCGGCAAAGAGCCGGAATTTCAAGGTTTACAGAACGGCGGGCTGGTGGCGCGCTTCTCACTGGCTACCAGTACCGGGGGCTTTACGACCAAAGACGGCAAAGACATTCCAAAAGTAACACAGTGGCATAACATAGTCTGCTGGGATAAAAACGCAGAATATGTGCAGAAGTATTTACGCAAAGGTGCCTTTGTCTATGTGCGCGGTATGCTGAAGTATGACAGCTATAAGAATGAGCAAGGCCAGCAAGTGACTACGGCGTATATCGACGCATCTATGCTGACGCTGACAGAGAGAAAACAGCAGACTGCGCCGTTACCCGGTGACGTGCCAGTAACCAGTCTGCCACGCATGTAAGTTAAAGGTAAAGCAGCATGAAGAACGAAAGAATGACATATAGACCATTCCGGCACACATACACAGACTATGACGGCCACAAATGCCAGCATACGTTTACGTGTCAGAAATGCGGAAGCCACGACGCTGTTAAGATTATGAAGCCGTGGGGCGAAAACTGCTTTTGGAGTGGTAATTTTATGTGCGCGAAGTGTGGCACTTCACTATGTGACGGCCAACAGATTAACTATTATTCCAGCTGCTTTCACAGACAAGAAATAACAGTACCAAAACAGTTAGAACTATTCGCATGACCTACGAAGAAATGCTGAAGCAGAACGCAGACGAAGCCGCCGGAGCAAAGCAGCACCATGACAGCCCGGAAGAAAGACTGCAAAAGGACTGTGTGCAGTGGTTTAGATACCAGTACATGACACACTGGCGGCAACTGTTTGCAGTGCCTAACGGTGGCAGTAGAAACAAGAAAGAAGCCGCTAACATGAAAGCCGCTGGCGTGGTGGCTGGTGTGGCTGACTTAATACTGCTTATTCCTAACGACACCTACGGCGCGCTGTGTATTGAACTGAAGCATGGAAAGAACAGCCAAACAGACTTTCAAAAAGACTGGCAGACATCTACAGAAGCACACGGCAACAAATACGCCGTTATCTACTCACTGGAAGATTTTATTTCACTTATTAAACAATATCTTAAAACAGCAAAGTTATGAAAAGTATTATTATTTTAGCACTGGCAGCACTTCTTACTTTTGTGCTGGCCGTAGTAAGTAATCAGTTTAAGCATATCAAACTGTCCGGCTGGCTGCTGGCGGCTACGCTTATACTGGTAGGCGTTATCTTTGACCGTATCTATATTTTACTGGTATGGTAAAGACTTCTAAGAAAAGCAGGCCGTGCCGCGTTACTGGCAACTGTATGACGTGCGCAAAAGCGCATCTTATGCAGTGGGGTAATGACCCGATAATAAGCCAGTGCGCGGCCAGCGGCCAGCGTGAAGTAGCCAGCGCGCCTTTGCCAGCAGCGTGCCAAAATCGCTATGAGCAAGCGCGCGTGCTACCTTTGCCGATAGAACACTTTACAAAGCATTAAGCGTATGGAACCGGGTACACAAGTATTTGTAAACTGGTACGGTCATGTATGTGCTGGCACGGTACTGGATAAGCAAAAGGCTAACTTCAGCGGCGAGATATGGAAAGACTGGATAGCCATTTCTATGCAAGTGCCATCGTCAGACGGCAAGCCGATAGTGGCAGGCTGTCATAATATATGCGCCTATCATAAGAAGCACGTCTATACGACCACTGAAGCCGCCGCTGCTGCATGGGCTGACTATCTGTTAAGTCAGCAGGCCAAACACCAGCAGACTGACAGCCCGGCTACACAGCAGCCAACTGAAGCACCACTGACCACACAGACGACAGTAGAAGCACAGCCGGACGGCGAAGAATGGTTGGCAGAATACCGGGCTTTCTTGAAAGCACACTGGAACCACGAAAGAAACCATGTGCAGATAGAATACATAGACGAAGCTATGCAACTATTCCGGGCTGCTGCTATTAGACATACTGGCTACCATGAGGCCACGCCGGAACCCGTGCCAGTGCCACCAGTGGAAGTGCCAAAAATAGAGGTGCCACCAGTGGAAGTGCCGCCAGTAATCGTGCCGAAAATAGAAGTGCCGGAATTCCAGCCAGCACCAGCAGAAAACAAACGCGCGGCTTCACGCCGGAAAAAGAAGCAGGAACAGCCAGCGCGTGCCATTCAGTTAATGTTTGATTTTTAAGACAGAAAGAAGTATGAGACAGAAAAAGAAAAAGCAGCGTACAGACGGCTACCGTGGCCGCTGGACTATTACGGGAATAAACCGATTAACAAAAGAGCGCGAACAGATAACTACGCCGTGCCAGCGAGAGCAAGCGCAGACTATCTTAGACCGCGAGACCGCAAAACGCGCATCTAAGCGAAGCTATACACATCTGAAGCTGGAACGTGCGCGGGGGGGGGGTGCTATCGCTATTCAATTAGAACTATTCAAATGACATGGCTATGAAGAAAGAACAATACTATGACGCTGCCACTGGCAGACTATACCGACATCATAGAGGCTGCATCCCTATTGTGCGCGTATGGACTGGCGAAATGCTGGAAGACCTACGCCGCTGGTACTCTACCAGTACGAACGCAGAACTGGCTGGGCTGCTGGGTGTATCACGGTGCAGCATACAGCGCAAAGCAAAGCAGCTGGGGCTTCAGAAAGATACGAACTGGTTACGCCAGCAGTGGCGGCAGTCTTTGACGTGGGCGCGCATCCGTAACAATAAGCTGGGTGGCCGTGGCCGCTTTCAGCCCGGCAACACTATAGGCGCGGCCACATGGTTTAAGTGTGCTACTGCATAAGTATATACTTTTGCGGTGCTAAAACAAAATACAAACAAAATAAAAGTATATACTTATGGTAGAAGAAAATCCCGTGAAGCCATTCGACACCAGCCGCTATGACATCTACACCATCAAAGAGGCTACAGACGTGTGCGCTATCCAACTTAACGAGAATGTGGAAGAAATGCTGAAAGTTACTGGTGTAGAGAAAGCAGACTGGCAGCATCACATAGAAACATTCAAAAGTGGCAGGAAAAATGAGTGGAAAGAATTAAAGTACATAATCAATGGCAAGGGCGCAGCCTATCCCGGTGACTGGCTGGTATGGAATGGCAGTTATTTGCAGATTATGTACGACAAAGATTTTAAAGAAAAATACAAGCCCAAACGTGCTAAAGACTGGAAATAATTTAGTATCTTTGCAGCGTGTTTTTCATAATTTAGAATTAGTTCACTACCAGCCCGTGAGGGTAGGCGGTAATTAACAAAGGATTTTTAGTTAAACATAGGCTTTTGCGTGCCAGCGGGCACGCTTTTTTGTTAGCCCGATTGTGCTAACTTTCCGAAAATATTAGTACCTTTGTGCCAAAACCTACAAAATGTACTGATTATGAAAGAAATAGAATTTGTAAAAGTAGGCACACGCCTACTGAAAGCAGACGCAGAACGCTTGAAAGCAGTAGCAAAGCGTACTGGCTTCAGCAGTGACTACGCATTAGTGCGCTATCTTATCCATACTTTTTTGCGCGTGGCAGACCCAAAGAACGACGTAATAGACACGCCGCTGGCACCCGAACTTATAGAACTTTTCAGCATAGACAAATCGCTGAAAAAGGACATAGAAACGGCGTTTGACAGCATTAGGCGCGTAACCTTTGCGCACAATATCCAACGCTTTAACGAGAAAGTAGGACGTACTGGAAAGAAGAAAGCCGCCACCATCGAAGACGAAGTGGCAGAAATGTTTGAAGACTGCGAAGCAGAGGGTGCGGAAAAAACATACCCGGCTAACATTCTGAAACGAAGCATGAAGTAGTACATGGCAGCAGACGACGGCTATAACAGAATCATTCACGGCAAAGAGTGGCGACGTATCAGTAAGCTATATAAAGCCGCGCATCCACTTTGTGAAGAATGTGGAAAGTGGCAGGCTACGGCGGTACACCATCGCAGACCTTTGGAAACGGCGGCTGATTTTGACGAAATGTTAGCACTGGCTTACGACTGGCAGAATTTGGAAAGCGTCTGCAAAGACTGTCATAGCCGCTTGCATAACGAACTGGATAGCCATAACTACGAACGTAACAAGCAGCTGGCAGCGCGCCGGAATGAAGACCGCGTCAGTGCTATACTATCACTATTTGAAGACTGACATCATGGCAAACGACAAAGATAAACTGGTAGCTTCAGACAGATACATGAAGCAGAAGAAAACAGACGCTTACGCGGTGCTTATCCGTGACGCGCTGGAAGTGGCCGACCTATACAAGCCGGAGAAAGAACCAGCTATATATATGCTGGCCACGCTGCTGGAACTCTACCAAAAGACGCGCGCCGCCATCGACAAAGACGGGCTGACGGTAGAAAACAGCACGAAGACGACTATAAAGACGGTGGCGAACCCGGCAGTGGCTATGAATCTAAGCTACGCCAAAGCCATACAGAACTATTTGCAACAGCTGGGGCTTGCTGCTGCCATAGCAAGGGCTGGCGGCGCAGACAGTGGCGGCGGTGGCGACATGGCAGACAACCCGTTAAACCAGCTACGTGAAGCCATCGAAAACAACAGAACGCCAGTTATACTTAAACTGAATAATGCAGGGTGACAGACAGCGAGCGACAAGCAGCCCGTGCGCTGAAAGCTACTGTCTGTAAAGAACTGGCAGGCATCAGCGTAGAGGCGTACAACTTGACAGCTATAGACTACAGACTGGAAGTGTACGCCCGTGGGCTTATTATGTCGCCGGACAAACATAATATTTGGGAACTGCTGGCACTTCGCAGATTCTTTGACTTCTTAACGCGCTATGAATTCCGCATTAACGAAGTACAGAACTACATAACATTCTACGAAAGTCTGAAGTTTGACGGCGCGCATGGCCGGACACGCTACAAAATGACACCCGTACAAGTCTTTCAGTTTGCTAACATCATGGGCTTTTACACTGAAGACGGTAAGCGGCTTATCCGTGACGTGCTGCTGTTTGTGCCGAGAAAGTTTGCTAAGACTACCAGCGTCACAAGTTTTGCAGTGTACGACTTGCTGGTAGGTGACGCAAACGCACAAGCCTACACAGCGGCAAACAGCTACGAGCAGGCGCAAATATGTTTTAGGGAAATCAAAGAAGTGCTAAAGGGCTTAGACCCACAGCTAAAGTCTTTTAAGCTGAAGCGTGAGAAAGTAGAATGGATAGACACTGCCAGCAGTGGCCGCACTGCTTTTGTTCGCTGTTTGGCCAGCAAAGCCGACACACTGGACGGCTTGAACGCCAGCACCGTTATAATGGACGAATACAGCCAAGCGGACAGCAGCGAACTGTACGGCGTGCTGACTACTTCAATGGGCGCGCGCCTTAACCCGCTTACTATTGTCATCACCACGGCTTCAGATAAGCCAAACGCGCCGTTTGTGTCTATGCTTAACCGCTACAAAGACATACTGCGCGGAGAAGTGGAGAATGACCGCGTATTTGCCCACATCTTTGAGCCGGACGTGGACGACGCGCCGGACGACCCGGCTACATGGGCAAAGGTGCAGCCACACTTAGGCATAACGGTACAGCCTGACTACTACGCCGCTGAATGGGAGCGCGCGCAGACTGACGCAGAGGCTATGAAGACATTCTTAACTAAGATGCTTAATATTTTCGTCAGTGGAAATGCGCGCCCGTGGATAGAGGGCGCAACCGTGCGAGACCATAGCGAGAAGATAGACATCACACAGCTGGCAGAACCAGCAGACTGTGAAGTAGCCGTGGACTTGTCAGTAGATAACGACTTTTCCGCTGTAAGTTACTTTATTTATCTGAAAGACCGCAAAAAGGGCTACATTAAAACAGACTTCTATTTTCCGGCTGGCCAGCTTGACAAACACCCGAACCGGGAACTATACAAACGCTGGGCTGACGCTGGCTATCTGAAGCTATGCGACGGCAATATAATAGACTACCAGCAAATAGTTAAGGATATTTGGGATAACAGTAAATATCTGCGCATCTACAAATTTGGCTATGACCGCTACAAGTCTGCTGAATTCCGTAACACGCTGATAGCCGGGGGAGCCACGAAAGAACAGCTTTTTGACTATTCACAGACAGCCGTACACTTCACTGCGCCCGTGCTGGCTATGAGTAGAGGCATAGAAAAAGGCTACCTTATCTTTGAGCCTAACCCGATTATGCAGTTTTGCTTTGATAACGCCGTACTGGTTACTGACAATATGGGCAACGCAAAACCATTCAAGAAAAACGACAGTGAGAAAACAAAGATAGACGGCGTAATTACGGCACTTATGGCTTTGGGTATGGCAGACAACCAAGTGCGCAAAGGATAGACACCGAGGGGGCAGAAACAGACACTATAACATAATATAAACGAATTCCGCAAAATGGGCATATTTGACAGATTCAAACGAAAGAAGTCTACGCCAGCGAACCAGCGAGGCGCAGACGCTAACATTATCGCCAGCACCAGCGGCGACTTATCAAGTATATTTGCTACTGACGGCGTAAGTGAGACTACAGCCGTGCGCATAGCTACCGTTTTCCGCTGTGCGGACATCGTAAGCAGCAGTGTGGCCGGGCTGGGTATTAACGTACTGCGTAAGCGTGAAGTGAACGTGGACAGTGTAAGCTACCAGCTTTTCAGCGTAGACGAAAATCATCCGCTTATGTATCTGCTGAACGAAGCACCAAACGAAAGACTTACTGCTTTCGACCTTATGAAAAATACCGTGCTTCAGATACTTCTAAAGGGTAATGCGTACCTTATGCCGGAATATGACCGCGACGTAGTAAAACGTATTTTGCTGCTGTCTGCTGACACAGTTACATACGATATTCACTGGAACAAATACACGGTGAAAGACGACATTAACCACGTCTACGGCACATTCGAGGCTGACGAAATACTGCATTTACGTAACTTCAGCTGTGACGGTGGCTACACTGGCAGCAGCACTATAGCATACGCTGGCCGTGTGCTTCAGATAGGTGCGAAGACAGACGAACTTCAGATAGACAACTTTAAGCCCGGAAGCACCACGCGCGGCTTTGTCAGCGGCGACAATACCGTAACGCAGGGCTTTGGCCAGCTGCAAGACGACCAGCTGGAAAAGGTTAGTGAGCGTGTAGAAAGCGAACTGCGAAGCGGAAAGCGTATTTTCCAGCTATCGGGTGCTATGCGCTTTAACCAGCTTTCTTTGTCGCCAACTGACTTGCAGCTGCTTGACAGTAAGAAGTTTAACGTGCTGGAGATTTGCCGCTTCTTTGGTGTGCATCCCGACAAGGTATTTGCACAGACCAGCACGAACTACAAAGCAAGTGAAAACAGCCAAACAGTCTACATGACTGACACGCTGGCACCACTACTTAGAAAGATAGAAAACGAACTAAAGATAAAGCTAATAGACCGCGCCATTTCTCCATACTACAAAATCAAATTCAATTTGGAAGACTACTACCAAAGCGACGTACTGGCAGAAGCCGACTACTTTACTAAAATGGTGCAGGCTGGCGGCATGACACCGAACGAAGTACGACTGCGCAAAGGACGCGCGCCGCTACCCGGTGGAAACAAGCTGTTTGTAAGCTGTAACGTGGCACCAGCCGACAGCGCAAAGATAAACGGCGACAAAGAACCAGTGAAGCGTACCGTAGACACCGAGGGGGCAAAATAACAGAAAACTAAAGTAATAATAAAGCGACACATAAAAATGAGCAAAACAAGAAAACTTATTCGCGCATTTGAGGGCGAAAACTACCAGCCGCGTGCCGTTGAGGGAACGCGAAGAATTGAGGGCTACGCCATCGTCTTCAACCAGCGCAGTGTGCTGGTGACAGACTGGAATCTGTGGAAGCGTGTAATAGAGATTATTTCCCCTACTGCCATTTCCGACGACTTGCTGAAGCGTAGCGACGTTATAGCCACCGTGGAGCATGACGCGCGCCGCTTGCTGGCACGCAGTCTTAACGGCAAAGGCACGCTGACGCTGACCATCGACAGCGTGGGCTTAAAGTATGCTTTCGACTGCCCGGACACAGCAGACGGAAATTTTGTGTATGAGCATGTGAAGCGTGGAAACATCACTGGCAGCAGCTTTATGTATGTCAATATCGACGACGAATGTAACGTGACCTACACAAAGGAGAAAGACGAAAACGGCAAAGAGCAGATTATTAGAACGGTGAACACCATCGACAAGCTGCTGGACGTGGCCGTAGTTATGCGCCCGGCTTATCCGGCAAGTAGTGTTGAGGCCAGAGCCGACGAAATGAAAGAGCTGGAAGCCGCCATTAAGCGCGCGCTGGGAGAGGCTGACGAAGACGAACCCGGAAACGGTGACGAAGACGACGACGAGACCGTACAAGAAAGATACTGGCGCAGTCGTCAGCTGGCTAACGACGCTTTGCGTGAAGCCTTAGAAATCGAAATGCGACACAACTAATTTTTATTCACCAACTTTATAAAGTTTACAATTATGCCAAAGAGACAAAAGAGCGCGGAAACACGCGCAAAAGAAAAGAATCTGCGCAGCCAGCTTCAGCAGAATAAGCTGAAGATGCAGCAGATTAGTGACAAAATCGTAGCTGAAAAGCGCAGTATGACACCCGAAGAGGAAACCGAAATGGCAAATCTGCGCACAGCTAACCAGCAGTTAGGTGTACAGCTTGACATACTGGAAGCACCCGACTACGTGCCCACGCAGGAGCGCGCAGACCGTGACGAAGCTACAGCAGAGATTTTGCACAGTATGTGTAATATGCGCGGCGTGCCCGAAAAGTACGGCTATCTGCGTGCTGCTGGTTATCCTAACTGTATGATTATCCCGGCAAGTGAAGCTGAGGCTTCGCGTATCTTAGCCCGTGCCGACGGAGACCCCGCGCCAGCGCAGGAGCCAGTCATACAGACGCTTAACACTGTTACGCCTATCGTGCCTATCACTATGCACGACATCGTAGAGCCGCTTTCGCATCTGCTTATCTACGACAAGGTAGGTTTGCGCGTGCAGCACGGCATCGAGGGACAGTGGAATTTCCCGGTAGTAAGCGGCGTAGAAGCTACTTTCTTAGGTGAGAACGTAGAAGTTACCGACAGCAAGCTGGACTTCAGCAGGATTACGCCGGAACCCAAGCGTTACAGCATCAGTATTCCCGTGTCTAACCTTGCTATGATTCAGTCTGTAGGACTGCGCCAAATCGTGATTAACGCCATTTCTACGGGCGTGGCTAACCTTATTAACAAGGTTACTTTCTCCACTTCGCAGATTGGGCAGGCAGCTACATTCCCCACTGGCCCGTTTGTAGGCTGTGACACCATTAACGCTGCTGCTACTAAGATTACCTACGCCGAGGCCGTGGCACTGAAGTACACCGTTATCGGCAAAGGTGTGCTGGGTGCTGAATTCGGCTGCTACGTATGTACGCCGGAGACCTACGCAGAACTGGCAACCACGCCAAAGGATGCTGGCAGCGGCCTTATGGTATTGCAGGACGGTAAGATAGACGGCACGCCCGTATTCTATACTACCGACTTCGACAGCAATAAGCTGGGCTTCGGTATCTTTAGCTATGACGTTTGCGGCTTCTTTGGCCAGCAGCGTTTGGGCTTCGACGCTACCAGCAAGGATGCTTTGAAGCAGGATATGACGTGGTTTGTGCTGAATGGCCACATGGACTTGAAAGCACTGCGCACAGAGGCATTTGCCTACATCACCAAGCACAACTAATTCGGGGTGCTACTACTTCTTTCTATCAGTGGCGGCTGGCTGGCACGTTGAGGCTGGCCAGCCGCTTAACTTAAAACGAAAACATCATGGCAACATTTGCGACACTGGAAGACCTCAAAGCACAGTGCAACGTAGAACACGACGACGACAACAAAATACTACGTCAGCACTTAGACACGGCTGAAGCATGGGTAGAAAAGACCATACAGCAGCCGCTACAGAACGTATGTGTGAACGGCCAGCTGCCAAAGCCAGTTAAGCAGGCTATACTTATCTACGCCGCCGGACTTTACGCTAACCGCGAACCAGTGGCTTTCAGCGGCCAGCCTACAGCCATACCGTACTTTAACCCGTATGCGCTTCTAACGCCATACATTAACTACCGATAATATGCGCGCCGGACTATTAGACGAATTCTGTACTGTGTACGGTGAGAGCCGCCAGCAGTCTGCCAGCGGCTTCATAAAACGCGAGACCGTGGAACTGGCGCGCGTGCGCTGCCATCGTATCAACAAGCGAGAGAAAGCAGCCGTAGCAGCCAACGAAGAACAAGTGCAAGGCCAAGTGACTTTGCAGCTACGCGACGACAAACGGCTGCAAGGTGCTACCAGCTTCAATTATGACGGCGAAGACTACCATATAGTGCAGACTATCCGGCAACGCCGCGACAAGTCGCTGGAATACACCGGGCAGCAGATACAGAAATAACTATGGGCAGGCTGACAGAATACTTTGGCAAAGGTGGCGGCACCGGGGGAACTGGTGGCGGCATAGCCAACGAAGTAGAAGTAAAGTATAGCGGCATCGAACATTTAGACGCTGCATTACAGCAGCTGTCAGAGATTGAGAGAGACCGCGCCGTGCAGAACGGCTTACGTGCTGGCGGTGCTTATTTGGTACGACAAGGCCGCAAGCGTCTGCGCAACGGACTAAAGACAGACAAAGCGCACATGCGGCGCGAGACTGGAAGACAGCCCGGCAACCTACTGAAGTCTTTCGTGGTGAGGCTGAAGAAAAGCCGTACTGGTGCGCTGGTAGGCTTCAAACGCCCGGAGGGTAGCCACAGCCACTTAGTAGACTTAGGAACCCAAGAACGTGAGACACACAGCGGCCAAAACCGTGGCAAAATGCCATCACTGCGCTACTGGACTGATACACGCGAACAAGACACTAATACTGCTTTGGGCTATGTCATAGAGGGCATAGAGAAAGCAGCTATACGCAGGCTGGGAAAATGACACCGAGGGGGCAGAAACGAACAAGCCACCAGTAATATAAAAAGCAAATATGGCAAAGTCGAATATACGGGCAGGCGCAACAATGCGCGACGCGCTTCTACAGAACGCTGTGCTGGCTGAAATCATAGACCAGCGCGTTTTTCCGTTACGCGCGCCAAAGAACACCAAAGGCAGCTATATACTGTATGGGCGCGACGGTTACGAGCCATCACGCACGCTTATGGGAAACGTGGAAAACGTGGCTGAAGTAATGGTGAACGCCTACAGCACTGATTATGACGAAACACTGGATATGGCAGAAGCCATCGAAGACACCGTGCGCGTTATGCGCAACGCTGGCACAGAAATATTTGTAGCCGACGCGATAGAAGACGTAAGCGGATATACTGACACTGGCGAAACCATCTTTGTGCAGTCATTCACAATAAAATTTGGAACACTTCAAAAATAATTCATAGTATTAACATTTAAACATTAAAAAATTATGGCAGCAGGAGCATACGACAGCGCATCTGACATCATGCAGGGTCAAATGCTGATTTACGTGGATAACGCGCTTTTTGCCTTTTCCACAAGTACCGAACTGGCAGTAAACACTAACATGGTAGACACCAGCAACCAGTTAGACGGCGGCTGGGAAAGCAGCCTACCCGGTAAGAAAGGCTGGACGCTTAACGGCCAGTCATTCGTAACACAGAACAACAGCGGAACCAGCGCAGACGCTTTGCTGGCAAAGCAAATCAACGGGCAGACCGTCACTGTGTGGTTTGGTAAGTGTACCATCACAGACAACGCAGAAGGCGGCGTAGACGTGGTTAAGGATGCAGGCGGCTGGACTGGCAAAGCCCACATTACTGGCTGTACCGTGACCAGTGAGGCCGGAAACCTTGTTAAATTCCAGTGCAACATGCAGGGCACTGGCGCGCTGAAGCAGGTAGCAAACGAGTAACGGCGTAATTCATAGTCAGTATTTGTTTTAGGTTAGGGAGCCAGCCGGGTAACTGGCTGGCTTTTTCTTTTTATGCTTACTTTATCGAATATCATAGAATGGGAGCAGCTGACGGGAAAGAAGCTGCAAGAATACGACGGTAACAGTATAGACGACATGGCCGCTTTGGGCTATGTGCAATACGAAGACCGCCGCAAATGGACGCTGGCAGAATACAAAGACGCTTTAATGCTGGCAAAGGAAATGAAAGAACTGGAAAGCGTAGCACGCCGTGCCGCGCTTGAATTCAGATATATAGCGCAATTCACTGCAAAAGTTGAGGCTGACGGCGAGAAAAGCGACGAATCAGTGACAGAGATATGCGGCCAGCTTATCACCAAAGGCATAGACGGAAATTTTCTGTTATCGCGCGGGCTGGAAGATTTAGGCTGGCTGACGCGCGCCGCGCAGAAGCACGAACAGCAGCAGCTTGAAAACGCGCGCTTTTGGGCTTATCTACAGCTATCGCCGTACATCGACAAAAACAAAGCCAAAAACGCTAAAGAATTCCTACCGTTTGCATGGGAAACGCTGGAAAGCAGCACCATAACGGACATGGAAAAGAAGCTGGCACGGGCATTTTTTGGAAATAAAAAGTAAAACAATATGGCAAAACTTAACTTTTCTATCGCGCTTAACTTGCTAACGCAGGGCATTAAGCATGGAGTGACAGAAGTAGAGGGGTACTTTAAGAAGCTACGCAGTACCATAGTAAGCACGCTGGGCGGGCTGGGCATCGGTTTGGGTATAGCTGAATTCGGGCGCAGCATGATAGCCGCCGGAAAAGACTTTGAAGCTGGCATGGCCAGAGTGCGCGCAGTGACAAACGCCAGCACTGAAGACTTCAAGGCTATGGAAGCAGAGGCTAAGAGGCTGGGCGGCACTACAAAGTACACGGCCAGCGAAGCCGCCAGTGCTTTGGAGAACCTGACACGTAACGGCTTAACGCCCACGCAGGCTACAGCCGCTTTGTCTAAGACGCTACAGCTGGCGCAGGCTAACGCCATAAGTTTAGCTGAAGCGGCAGACATGGCCACCAACACCATGAACGGCTTTGGTATGAGCGTAGACGAGTTAGGGCGCGTTAATGATATACTTTCCAGTACAGCCGCGCACAGTGCCACTAACGTACTGGAACTTGCAGAAGCCGTTAAGAACGCCGCGCCACTGGCTAAGAACTGCGGCGTAGGCATCCAAGAAACTAATGCCGCGCTGGGTACGCTGGCAAACGTAGGCATTAAGGGCGCGGACGCTGGCACAGCTTTGAAGCAAATCTTTATGGGGCTTTCCACGGAGAGCGCGAACGGTGCAAAGGCACTGGCAAAGTACGGGCTGGAAATCAACCAAGAAACCATAGCCGTGGACGGGCTGGCAGGCACATTAAAGAAGCTATACGAAAGCGGCATAGGTAAGAGTAACCAAGACTTAGCAGACGTGTTTGGGCGGCGTGCTTTCAGCGGCGCGGCTGCTTTGATTAACAACTACGAAAAGTTTATAGAACTTAACGAGACACTGGCAGGCAGCTACGGAGAGACAGAAAGAATGTTTGAGCAAGGCAGCGGGCGCATGGAAAATGCGCTGGCCAGTCTTTCGTCTGCGTGGGAAGCGTTTCAAATCGAAATCTTTCAAGGCGGTGAAAACCTATTTGTGGCACCTATCGAAGCACTTACTGGATTTATACGCTATGCCACTGAAAACTTAGGCACGCTGGCCGTTAAGATACTGGCCATATTCGCAGGCGTGAAAGTTATACAGTATTTCCGGCAATGGCAGGCAGCATCCGGCACGGCGTTTATGACAATGGCAGCGCAGGCGCAGGCAGCGCACGCAAAGGTAAACACCTTAGAGCGCGCCGGGCTGACACTGAAGAAACAAATAAAGGCACTTGAAGCACAACTGGCAAAGGCAAGCGCAGACCAGCGTTTAGCCATAGAAGTACAGCTGGAAGCAAAGAAACGCCAGCTGAAAGCCAACGAACTGGCAGTAACGAAAGCTACTGAAGCCGCCAAAGCAGCAGACGCGCAGGCAGCAGCCGTGAAGTCTGCGACTGGCTGGCAGCTTGCTATGATTAAGATACGCGCAGCAGCTACAGCAGCAGCTACAGCTATGAAAGCAGTATGGAGTACCGTTTGGCCTATGCTGTTAATGACCGTAATAGTAGAAGTTATCAGTAAAATTTCGTCACTGATAAAAGAAGCCGCTGGCGCGCGTAACATCATAGCAGACATAGAACGTGAAGCCAGCCACGCGGAAAGCGAACAGCGGGCAAAAATAGCCGCGCTTTCGCGCATTATCCATGACAATACACAGAGCATCAAGAACCGCCAGCAGGCTATAGCGGACTTACAGAAAATCGTGCCGGACTATCACGCCAGCTTGACACAAGAGGGCAAACTGATAAACGACAACACAAGCGCACTGGACGCTTACTGTAAGAAGCTAAAACTGGCTTCAGAGATACAAGCCGCCAGTACAAAGCTGGCAGACGCAGAACTGGAACTAAAAGAATTTACCAGTAACGCCAGCCGTGGCGTGTCCGCTGCATACTTTAACGAGCGCGTTATGGGTATGTCCGAAAACGACGCAATACGTGAGGCTACAGCGTCACCAAGCGGCTACAGAGCATTTAAGGCTAAAATGGCGCGACTACAAAGCAACGTAGACAAACTAAATAGCTACATCGAGGACAAGACAAAGGAAATGAACGAAATAACCGTAGCCAGCGGCACCGGGGGAACTGGTGGCGGTGGTGGCGGTGGCACCGGGGGAACTGGTGACAGCAAAACAAAGTCAGACCTACAGAAAGCACAAGAAGACTACGCACGCAGTCTGCGTGAACTTGATGAAAAGAAGCGGCTGGAACTGGTGACTGAAAACGAATACCAGCAGCAGCTTTCCCGGCTGAATGAAGAAACACTGCTAAGACTGCGCAGCAGTGACGACGTGGCCGCGCGTGAATCTGAATTTGCAAAGAAACTGGAAGCAGCCGTAAAGAACGACGTGGCAAACAAAGCCGCCAAGAAACTGGCAGAGGCAGAAGAAGCGTATAAGAAAACAATAGCCGAGGCTGACAGAAAGAAAGCTAACGGCGTGCTGACAGAAGAAGACTACATTAAAGCAGTGCTGGCAGCGCAGACGCGCTTCATAGAGCAAGCCGCCGCCATCGACGGGCTGACAGACGAACAGAAGCACACTATCAAAACCATACAGCAGTACCGTAAGGCTTTGGAAGTGGAAACCATGAACACTAAGCTGGCGCAGCAGCCCGGACGTGACCGTACATTTGACTACAAGTTAAGTGCTGACGAAATCGCTAAGACTGAATTAGAATACCAGCTTGAAGAAGCTAAGAAGCGGCTGGCAGAAATGAAGACACTGGCCAGCGACATGGTCAGTGAGATAGACGTGCAGATGAAAAAAGTAACGTCTTTAGATGAGGCTTTGAAACTGGCAAAGGTGCGCGCGGACATCAAGGCACTGCAAAAGGATTTGGCACGCACAGAATGGAACAGCGTAAAGGATTTGGCCAGCAGCACAAACACCATCGTAAGCGCATGGACTAACTTAGCCGACACGTTAAGCGACGAAGACGCTACACCGTGGCAGCAGATAGCAGCTATTTGGAACGCGCTAACGCAGAGTGTAGACGGCTTTCTGCGCATCATCGACGCTGTAAACGCATGGACTGAAGCCAGCGAGACTTTACAGAAAGCGCAGGCCGCTGAAGCTGCTATGGTGCAGCAGACGACGGCGCAAAAGGTAGCCGCCAACACGCAGGGCATAGCCAGCGACCAAGCAGCAGCCGCCGGAACAGCTGCAAAGGCCACTACAGAAGTAGCGGCAAATACTGCCAGCGCAGCGTCTTCAGCCGGAGCCAGTGCCGCTAAATTGCCATTCCCGGCCAACTTGATAGCTGTAGCAGCTGCCATCAGTGCCGTGCTGGGCTTAATGGCTGCTATTCCTAAGTTTGCAGGTGGCGGCGTGGTGCAGGGCGGCACCAGCATTAACGACTTACAGTTAGCCCGTGTCAATGCTGGCGAAATGATATTAAACGGTAGCCAGCAGAAACGGCTATGGAACGCTATAAACAGTGATAGGCTGGGCGGTGGCTTCAGCGGCAAGCGTATAGTGGGCGTACTACGTGGCAGTAACTTATACTTACTGCTGGAGAACTACAAAAAACAGACTAAGAAGCCGTGACACCGAGGGGGCAAAGAATGGCTGGCAGAATGTATTATAAAGCATTTTTATGAGTTACGGGCTAAAATATACTATACCATTCGCATCACTACACGGCAGGAAATACCGGGTAGAGATAGAAGAAGACGGCTACAGCGGCGAAGTTACAGAACTTACGGGCGCGCCGTCAGCGTTTACTATCAGCATAGCAGATGACGCTTTTATTTATACACCGTTGAGGCTTTCCACTGGCACCATAAGCGTAGTAGGAGAAGCAGAACTGCGCCAGCTGTTTGCGACGGGCTGGCAGCAGTACCGTGTTACACTGGTAGAGATAGACGCGCAGGATAATACAAGCGTGGCGTGGTGTGGCTTTGTACGCCCGGAAGAATACACGCAGGACTACAGCGGCGGCACACAGCCGCTTGACATCGAAGTGCAAAGTGCTGTAAACGTACTGGAACAGATACCGTACAAAGTGGCCGCGCAGGACGGTAAGCCGGGCTTTGTCAGTCTGCGCAGTCTTATAGGCCGCGCGCTGACGCTGGCAGCAGGCCGCTACAGCCGCGTGTACGTGCCGCATACGTTTGCTATCGACCACGACCACTACGGCGAAAACGCGCTACTGCGTGAAGACTGCCAAATATCAGAACAGAATTTTTTCGACGAAGAAAGCAAGCCAATGAACTGGCTGCAAGTGCTGGAAGAAATCAGCCGCTTTGCGCACGTCACACTTTGCGACTGGCGCGGCGATATTTGGTTTGTAGACTATGACTATAAAGACGCTTACGACGCTTACAGCATAGGTATGTCGCTTGTTGAGGCTAACGCCGTTACACCATCATACAGAAGCGTGCAGGCCATAGGCTACCACGGGAACCAGCACACGCTTGATTTGCTGGGCGGCTATAATAAGGCAACTATAAAAGTATCGAACTATTCAGCCGCAAGCAACAACACCAGCCAAGTAATTTTGCCAAACGACGACATGGGCAGTCTGCCAGTGTTTAAGTCATGGGAAACAGATGCAGAGTGGACGCGAACAGAGGGAGAGTGGGAAAACAGAATTTACCATTTATATCGCCGCCGCTGTGCTACAAAATGGCTGAATGGTGTAAACTGGAAGACCTTGCAATATATGCCGACTGGCTACAGTGTAGACGGTGAGCAAATATCAAGAATGAACGTAGAAGCGCATCACGGGCAAACTATCCGGGAGAGGGTAGAAGAAACAACACTGGAAAATGTCGCCGCCGCGTATGGGCACCCAATAGGCGTAAACGACGGCTATTTATGGGCGTTACCTACGGGGCCAAACGGCGTTATATATGGTGCTTTCTTTGTCCGCGTGGCCAGTATTGAATATGTAAGTGAGGGAACTAACACAAAAGTGGCTAATACTGGCGACGTAAACCAAGACTACAAAGTAGTTTACCCGGACGACAGACTTAAAGATAGTACATGGAACTGGAAAAACTATCTTATTATTCGTTCTGTAGGCAATGGCCGCGGCACGTATAGGCCTGACTGGAGCTGGGCAAGTTTTGGGGTACGAATGGAAGACAAACATCTTTTGGAGTTTGCCAACGCCACGCCGGAAGCCAGCTACCCAAACGGCTGGGTAAAGATAGAAGTAAAGAGTGCTACCGACTTTGTAGACGCATGGAGTGTAAGAAAAGGCACTACAGCAGACTTGTACTGCATACTTCGCATAGGCGAAAAATACTGGAACGGCACAAGCTGGCAGGCTGCTGGGTGTGGCTTCAGTATTGAGATAGACGAAAACGGAGACGCAAAACAAAAAGCCACGCCGGAGCAAATAGCCGCGCTGGGTACTGTAGACTGCTTCGCTGTGCCTATACTGGAACAGCTGCAAGGTAGTGTAGAATTCGTTATAGTGGGAGCCAGTCAGAACATAGCACTGCAAACGCTAAAGTTAAGCTACGACATTATGGATAACGGAAGCGTGACAGCTGACGAAAACGGCGACCGCATCTATACAAACGAAGTAAACGCTGACTTTATCAATGAGTTAGACGAAATAGAAGCTAAGATAAGCAGCTATAACAATGACGGCGCATGTTTTAGCAAAGTCATGCTGAACGGCAAATATATAGAAGCGCATTTGTATGAGGGCGTGACACATAGGTATGTACGCCCGGAAGAAATGCTACTGCGCAGAATCGTAAGCCAGTACGAAGTGCCAAAAGTAAGGCTATCCCAAGAACTGCGCCAAACGCCGGAACTGCTGCCAGCTGACATTATCACAGATAAGACACAGCCGGGGGCGCGCTTTGTACAGACTGGCGGCGAAATAGATTTTGCTAACGACACGGCCACCGTGCAAATGATAACATTTGAAGAATGAAAGACGTAAAAGTAATATCGTACATTATTCCGGGAAAAGGCCGTAGTGAGAACTACAAAGGCACTGGCGGCGGCACCATCACTATAAATAACACTGTCACAAGCGGCGGCGGTAACAGCGGCGCGTCTACTGACAGCGTTAGATATGCAGAGGAAGCACACACTGCTAAGTATGCAGAGGAAGCAGGAAAAGCAGCCATAGCTGAACGCGCCAAAGCAGCAGACGCAGCCACTGAAGCAGCACACGCGCAGACCGCTGACGTGGCAGAGACAGCAGGCGAAGCAACCAAAGCCAAACATGCAGACGTGGCAGTTAATGCGCAACGCGCAGACAGCGCAGACCACGCTAACTTAGCGAACGAGGCCATACACGCGCAGACTGCTGACAGAGTGGGAGAGGCTGACCACGCAAAAACTGCTGACTTAGCTACACTGGCCAAGAATCTGACAGCAGACAGTACAGACTGGCAGAAAATCGACGGCAAAATAGAGGAATCGGAAAAGCGCGCAGAAAAGAAATTCATTTCAAAACTACATGACGACGTAGCAAAGGGAAAAATACGCTTTGAAGACTTTATTACGCTGGTGCGCGGCATGTGGCTGGGTGACGCTAAGATAGTGCGCGCCATTCAAAGCGGTGCTACTGTTGAGGCTGACGACACGGCCATTATGACCGTGGCCAAAATGATAGGCACGTTTCTGCGCAAAGACACTGAAGACGAAACGCGCTATTTGCTGAAGCTGCTGGGTGGTGCCATCTTTGCTTATCTGAAGACACCCGACTGGACGGCTGGCGGTATGCTGGGCACTGGAATAGGTGCGTACCAAGACGCAAGCGGCATGTGGGTAATAGAGACTGACAAGCTGCTGGTAAGAGTTAAGGCCATCTTTGAGGAATTAGAAATACGCCGTCTGTCATACGTGGGCGGTAACTTGCTGCTTTCCGGCGCAGGCAGCGTTATTACAGCCGTAGAAGACACTGGCACTGCATACAGATGCAGCATAAAGAACGACGACGGCACCACGGCCACTATGAACTACTGGCGCGCTGGCGACCAAGCACGCTGCCAAACTTTCAATATCAAAGCCGGAGTGTACCAAAACGTGCAAAACCGCTTTTGGTGGCGACTGGTTACAGAGGTAGGCGAAGACTATATAGACGTATCAAAGAGCGACTACGCCGTAGACAGTGACGCGCCAGCAGTAGGCGACCACGTAGTGCAGCTGGGTAACAGAACCGACGCAGAGCGACAAGCCGCCATTATGCTTTCAGCAGTAGGCAGCGACGCGCCAGCCATTACGCAGTACGCCGGAATTAACAGCTACCGTCTTACTGGCAAACAGAAGACACGCATAAGCCCACACGGTAACATATTTACTGGTGACTTCTATCTGAATGACGGGCGCAGTCTGCTGCAAGTCATAGACGGCAAAATTACCAGTGTTATAAGTGAGACTGTACGCACGGCCACTGACAAAGACAACTATCTGACAAATGGCAGCTTTGCCACTGGTTTGGACGGCTGGCAGGGAGCCAGCGGCACGCGCTACTTCAAAGTGGGCACAAAGTATGTGTGGGCTAATAAGTCGCCACTGGCTAACAAGCTGGGTGCCGGGTGCAGCTGGACTACAGACAGCGGGCATCCCGTGGCGCGTATAGCTGCCAGCCAGTTAGTACAACTGCAAGCAGACTACGCAAAACGCCCGGAAATAAAACTGCTTAACAACAAAAAGCAGGCCGTGCCCGTATATCTGTCTTTGTATGTTAAAGTGCTGGAAGCTGGCACGCTGACTATAAGCATAGCCAGCGAAGTTACTACGAACTTTGACACGTTTACGCCGCTGTCATATTCAGAGGCTTTAACCGCTGACGGCGAATATTTGCACGTTGAGGCTACGGGCTACTGGAGTGGCACGGGTAACTTAACAATAGCTACAGACGGCGTTATGCTTATTCACGACGTTATGTTTACGCTGAACGAATACACCTACTACGAAAGCAGGATAGAACAGACAGCGCAGCATATCTTACTGGAAGTGCAGCGCGTGGAAAATAAAGCAGACAGCAACACGACGCGCATAGGTGCTTTGGAGGTGACAGCCGAAAGTATCACTGCGCGCGTGTCTGCTGTTGAAACTACAGCCGCCGGAAACGCTACAGCTATAGGCCAGCTGCAAGTGCGCGCTACCGCCATCGAAGCAAGCGTGACAGCAGTAGACAACAAAGCCGACGGCATAGCTACGAGAGTGGGCGCGCTGGAAGTCACGGCACAAAGCATTACTGCGCGTGTTACCGCCGTGGAATCTACAGCAGCAGGCAATAGCACAGCCATAGGCGCGCTACAAGTCAGAGCGACAGCCATAGAAGCCAGCGTGACAGCAGTAGACACTAAAGCCGACGGGATAGCCACGCGCGTAGGTGCTTTGGAGATTACAGCCGACAATATCACGGCCAGCGTGTCAGACATCGAAGACGACGTAGACGGGCTGACGACGCGCGTAGGAACACTGGAAACGACGGCTACCAGTATAACGGCCAGAGTTACCGCCGTGGAAACAACAGCCAGCAGTAACACCACACGCATAGGTACACTGGAAACAACAGCGCAAAGCATCACGGCCAGCGTGTCAGACATCGAAGACGACGTAGACGGGCTGACGACGCGCGTAGGAACACTGGAAACGACGGCTACCAGTATAACGGCAACCGTAGAGGAAATAAGCGACACCGTAGACGGCCACACTACATCTATAAGCCAGCTGCAAATCAGAGCCGGACAAATAGAAAGCAGTCTGTCTTCAGTAAGCAGCACGGCCAACAGCAATAGCACGGCCATTTCTACGCTGACGCAGACCGTTAGCGGAATTAGTGCAACCGTCAGCGAACACACAGAGACGTTAAGCGACTTAGGCGACAGCATAGAAGACGTAAGCGACAGAACCACTACACTGGAAACGACGGTAAACGGAATTAGTGCTACCGTCAGCAGCCACACGTCTTCTATCAGCAGTTTGGGCAGCAGCGTGGGAACGCTGGGCAGTAGCTTGACCAGTGTAACAGACCGGGTGGCAGCTTTGGAAATAACAGCCAGCGGCCTTACTTCAACCGTCAGCAGTCACACTTCGCAAATAAGCCAGTTAGGTAACGCGGTAGACGACAACGACAGAGACATAGCCAGTCTTAATACAAGTGTCAGCACCATTTCACAAATGGCTGGAACCATAAGCAGCCGTGTAACGACCATAGAAAACGACTATGCCACTGGCACGGCACTAACGCAGACTGCCAGCAGTATAACAGCGCGCGTCAATAACGTGCTGGAAAATCAAGGCGGGCGCAATCTACTGACATCATCACTGATTAACGAGACCAGTACGCTGTACGGCTTTGCAAAAAGATATATTAGGCTGACCGCCGGACAGAAATATACACTGTCTGCAAACGGCATCGTACCATACAACGCACATGCTAACGACATGGTACTGCGTATCTTTGTTTTCAGATATGCAGACCAAAGCGACGTGAATAACGGGCTGGCTTCAAATGTGGGCGACTGGTGCGCTGGCAGCTACAGCTTTGCCATAACATATAATAATGGTAATTCGCAGACACAAAGCGTTACGTTTACAGCGGACAAAACCGCTATGTTTGTGATAGAATCATACATGTGGCACAATACTGGCACACATAACGACGGCACACGCAGCTACGGCGTGACGACGAACTGGTACAAGCTGGAAAAAGGCGACACAGCTACTGCATGGCAGGCTGGTATAGACGACCAAGTTATTTGGAAAAACTACATCACCAATCCGCTGGCCACTGACGCGGCTATAGGCCAAGACGTGACCAGTCACAGCATAATAACTGACGCGAGATTTGGCCGCGTGCGGAAAATTGAAGCAAGTGCTAACGGTAACTGGCAGCTGACTTTTACAGCTGGAAACAATTACGACGAACTTGTAGGAAAAGTGGCCACTTTCTTTATTATCTGTAAACGGTACGGCGACAATTACGCAGCAGTGGGCGCAAAAACAGAACAGCTTGTATTTGGTGGCGGTGACGAAAACGTGAATGTCATACACACAAATAACTGTGAATTCAGAGATTTGGGCGACGGCTGGCGGCTGTACTATTCCAGCAGGCAAATAAAGACTGGCTTAATGGCCAACTCGCAGGGCATAGACAGCGGCGTTATAGGTGTGAATACATTAAAGGGTACGTGGCTTATCTACGCGGCTGGCGTGGTGCAGGGCGGTGTATGTCCGGCTGTGGCCGACATTATGGAAGCGTGCGGACTGCTGGCCACTGGTATAGACATAACAAACAAGAAAGTAGTAATAACTGCTGATAACTTCACGGTACAGACGAACAGCGGACAAAAAGCACTGGTGGCCGCTGACGGCAAAGTGAACATACAGCTGCTTGACGCTGTGCAGATAGTGGCCAACGGTATCAGGGCACAGACCATCGACGCACAGCAGGCCGTTTTTCAAAATATTAGAGTGACTGGAAACAGTGAATTTAACGGAACCGTTAAAGCAAATCTGCTTTATTTCCCGGTAAAGACCGTTTCTGTGTCTTCTTATCAAATAGACCCGGTAAACGAGCCATTTACTACATTTGTGTATAACGGAATATCCGGGAGAAACTGGATATATTTACCAAAGGCTTCAGACTATGACGGCATGGAAATAACTATATTCCAAAAGCTGACAGCGACTATAAATGTCACTGAAAATTATTTGCGCATACTGCCAAAAACAAATAGTGGCGACTCTATATATATACAGCAGAATATTTCAATAGTCACTGAAGCCTCTAATTATTACGCAAATCCGCGTAGTATTCCAACACACAACTATTCGGCTAACTATTACGCCGTGACATCATCAGTGTATCTAATTCCTAACTGTGTGTATGTATTCAAATCTATGTTAGGCGCATGGTATGCTATACAAGGACTATTTACTGGAGAATAAATAATAACACTAAAAAGAAAACGACATGAAAAAATTAAATTTTGCACAGTTTTCTATGCCGGACGGTATAGCTGGCAGAAAACAGACGACTGGCGACGTAAGGGAATCTTTTGCGGACGCTATCTATAACAATCTTAACGGCGTGGCCGCAAAGGTGCTGGCAGAAAAAATATACAAGTCAGAGGGTGAAGCGGAGTACAACGAAAAAGAAGTAGAAATGATGAGGCTGGCCGCTGGTAATTTCTGCCAGCCGCGCTTTGCTGACGGGCTGGAAAAGGCACTAAGTGAAGACAGCGAGGGGGCAGAAACAGCAGAATAGTTATATATAGACATCAAAGAAATATAAATCTATGACAGCAGCAGAGAAACAGCAGATTATCAGCGAAGTGCTGGCCGCTTTACGCGGGCAGGCTGACAGTGTGCCGGAACTGCGCGAAGTTGAGACGCTGGACGGCGTTAATAGTCTACCCGGTTACATTAACGGGGAAATGGTAGTTGTGCCGATAGAGCAACTTTCTGCGCCAGCGCGTGCCGCTGCCACGGATGCTAACAACGCCGCCGCTGAAGCCCGTACTGCTATGCGTACCAGCACCACTACGCTGGAAAACGCACAGCAGGCTTTGACAGAGGCGCAGGCCGCAAAGCAGCAGGCACAGCAGGCACAGCAGGCAGCTACGCAGGCCGCTGGCACTGTGACCGCCGCCGTGGAAGACTGCGAGGCTGCAACAGAGGAAGCCGAAGACGCTACAGCAGCAGCACAGCAGGCTACAGCAGCAGCACAGCAGGCCGTAGGCGACGCGCAGGCCGTAGGCGACGAAGCCGGAAAGAGTGCTGAAGCCGCCACTGAAGCCGCCGTAAGTGCGCTGCAAGTGGCTGAAGATACAAAGCTGGCCATTATCGAAATGACATGGAAAGCCGACACGCTTATAAAGCAGACGGCTGAAAATGCAGAGACACAGCTACAGAACGCCGGGGCGCAGGCACGCGCCGCCGCCGCTGAAGCTGCCACTTCGACTACAGCAGCCGTCAGCCGTGCCAGTGAAGCTACGCTGGCAGCACAGCAGGCTACGCAGGCCGCTGTAGAAGCTACTGAAGACACGGAAGACGCTACAGCGCGCGCCGTGGCAGCAGCAGAGCGTGCAGAGACAGCAGCCACACAGATAGCCACGTTAAAAGGTGACGCAGAAGCAGCCGTGCAAACGGCCACTGATTCAGCCGCCAGCATGACACAAAAGCTGGCAGACGCAGACGTAGCACTGGCTAACATGGAATCTGCCACGCAGGACGCTATAGACGCGACCACGGCCACGCAGACCGCCACCACCACATTCATACGCCGCGCGGAGACACAGCTACAGTCAGCCATCGACGCTAACAGCGGAGAGACACAGCAGGCCATCGACGACATGGAAGCAGCAGCTAACGCACAAGTGACCGCCGCCGTAGGCCGCGCAGACAGTGCCACGGCTGCAACGCAGGCCGCTACAGCTGCATGTGTTGAGGCTACAAACGACGCAAAACACCCGCCATATTTTGACCGTTACGACGGCTACTGGCGCGTGTGGAACGCTGACACTAACCAGTACGAAATTACAGACATGTCGGCAATGATACCGACCACTTTCCCGTACTTCAGCTGTGACCCGGCTACTATGGCCGTGTACGTGGAGAGCGCGCCAACGGATGCAGGCCGCTTTGTGCTGGCAGAAGACGGCGGGCTTTACATTAACTTCTAACATCATTTAATTTTATTTTTATAGCTATGAGAATTTTAATAGGATTTGCCGGAATCAGAACCGTAGGGCTTTATGATTCTACGCGCGGCTACTATGTGAACCAAGCCGTGCAAGACCAGTATGGCAACTGGTGGGTATCAAAAACGGGTCAGAAGACCGCCGAAGTAGACCAGCCGAACACTGCGCCGCTGCCTACCATCGTAAACGGTGAGCAAACACCGTCTGAAGACTGGCAGCTGGGAATCGACATGCAGACTGGCGTACTGCGCCCGACTGCTGAAGCCGTGGCAGCATGTGAGGCTGCAACGCTGGCAGCAAACGCCGCCGCCGCTACAGCCGCGCATAACGCACAAGTCATTACCGGGCAGATAGGCGAGATAGCCGCGAAAGTGACCAACGAACTGCAAACGCTGCAAATGGCCAGCTTTGGCATACGCTGGAACATCGACGACGCGGTGAAGACTATCACCATCGTAGGAAACACCACGCTTTACAATAAGTTTAAGACGTGGGTAGAGACCAGCGGCAAGCCGTGTGAAATCAAGAAAGACTTCACTAACTTTGCCTATCTGCGTAACGAAGCTGGCGTGGCCAGTAACGTGAACTGGACGCAGAGAGCCGACGGCACGGGTAGCCACTACGCTACGCAGGACGCTAACGACTATTTGCAGCTGGTGGAACTTCAGAACATCAACGTAGCACCGTTTATCAATCTGTTAGACCGTACTATGACGGTGTACTTCAACTTAGACAGCGTTTGTCCTAACGGCTTTTATCGCTGGTTTAAGAACGGCACCAAGTGCATGGGGCGTTACGACCTCACATTTAACGAGGACGGGCAGACGCTTGACTGTGCAGCCGGAAACAGCCAGCCCACTGGCACATTCAGCGCAAACAATATTCACAGCATGACCGTGGCCACTAACGCTAACTTGCTGAACTGGACGGCGTGGGAAATTATCGTATTCGGCTGGCTGGAAGTCGCCTACTACGGTACATTCGACGTGGCTACTGTACGCGGTGGCCAGCTGAACAGCGGCGGTGAGCAGGCAGCACGCGGCTGGGTAGCCGGAACCACTGACACACTGGTAGCTGCATGTGGTGCTGCTGGCGGTGGCCATCGTTTCATGTACTGTGAGAACGCCATCGACGGCAAACAGCTGCTTTGGGGTGCTGGCTGGAAGTTCAAAGGAAACGGGCAGGCCGTCTTCACAATGGACGACGTAAAGGCCAACGCCGCCGTAAGCATCACTGACGCTAACGCTGAAGTAAGCGTGACATTCTTAGAAGTGGCCGCTGCTGGCTGGGTATATCCTAAGAATATCGGCTTCTTTGGTATGGCTGAAGATGCAGAGGGCAGCAGCACTACGGGCGTAACTGACGGCCAGTATTTGACACCATCATGCAACGGCAACGTATTCTACGCTGGTGGGAACTCGTACGACGGTGCGTATTGTGGGGCGTTCTATCGTCATGCGAACGCTTCTGCTTCGTACGCGTACTGGAACCTACGCGGGCGGTGTGCTTTGAACAGATGAAGCAGCTGAATGTCGCAAAGCGACGGCGAAGCCAAGATGAACAGATGAACGGCGACCCGGTTTTAATGGCCGGGCACGCCGCCAGTCTGTCAAAGAGAGAAACAAGAATTAGCGTGCGCATGGCTTGATATGCGCGACGGGCTGAATTCCAGCCCGCTGGTGGGAACTCGAACAACGGTGCGAATTGTGGGGCGTTCTATCGTAATGCGAACAATTCTGCTTCGAACGCGAACTGGAACCAACGCGGGCGGTGAACTAATGGCCAGCTGTTTTGTCACACAGCCGGAAATACTGTATCTTTATAACATGGAATTCAGAACGGTGCCAAAGGTTGCACAATCAAATTAGGCACTTAACGACAGCAAGTAGGCAGACGCGCGACAGTAGGCTGGCACAGACTGGCAGGACGGCGCGGGGGATAAGTCCGAACGAAGAAATGGTGCCGCCAATTAGCAAAGCATTAAAATGACAAAGAAAGTGGGGCTGGTGCGCAAAAAGATGCTGACGCGCGAAAGAATTCTGCTAATAGTGGAATATCTGAATAGACCCGAAAAACAAAAGGAATGGACTAACGAGATACGCGCCGCGTGGCGTGACTGGTTAGGACACTTAGACGAAAATGTTACGCGGCTTTACTACCAGTTACGTTATATGGTATGGAAGCCGCGCGCATTTATCATTTTCGACAAGAAAGAAAACGAAAAGCACCGTGTCATATATGCCAGCAGGCCGGAAGAACTGATAGTAGACGTTTTGTATTTCGACTGTCTTCAGTACGTCTTCATGGAAAAAAAGCACATTATCCCGGCAAACAGCTATGGCAGCATCAAAGGCAAAGGCCAGCATGACATGCGGCGTGAGATTATCCGCAAAGTAAGGCGACGGCCAGACTTGTATGTAGGAACTGGCGACACGGCCAAATTCTACCCGACAGCAGACCACGGCGTTATTATGAAGATGCTGACAGACCACATCAAAGACAAATGGCTGCTGTGGCTGTCAGAAGTGAATCTTAGCCGTATGGGTGAAGTGGGCATGGCTTTAGGACTGCCAAGTAGTAATATTATCGGCCACGTCTACCACGCAGCTACAGACTGGATGCTGCTATTAGCCTATAAGATACGCCGCTACTATCGCTTTTGTGACGACAAATATATGATACACAAAGACTGTAACTATCTGCATACAGCTATGCGTGTACTGCGTACCAGTGTAGAAGACGACATGAAGCAACGGCTGAAACCTAACTGGCGCGTGGTGAATGTGAGGGTAGAACGCTTTGAATGTTTGGGTGCTATGATAAACAGCCGCCGCGCATGGCTACGCAGAGTTAGCCGCCGGAGAGTGGAAGCAATGATGAAAAAGCGCATACGTGAGGGCTGGAACCCGGAAGCCGCTATGCAAAGCTGGGCTGGCGTGTCCGGGAGCCTAAGAGACTTAGACGTGGCGAACCTAATAAACTACTGGAAAAGGAACTACACAGAATTCTTTGAAATGCTGGCAGCAGGCCGCGCGGAAGTGAAGCGCAGGCGCAGACAAAAGGCATGGCACAGAAAACTGGAAAAGATACTGAAAACCGCGCCGGACTTCAGAAGCCCGGAGCATAAAGAACAATATCCGTTATATGGACTTATCGACACCGAGGGGGCAAAAGATACTAAAGCACCAGTATTTAGGAAAGTGCATATACTGCGGCCAGCTGCTTTACAAGCCGCTACTGATTTGCCATTTTGAGATAACGGCCAGTCAGCTACACGCCGGAAAAGAAATGCTGGCAGCACAAGTGTACTTTATGGAAGACGGGGCTATAGAAACCCGGCTGCTGCTGGCAGAGGGCTACAAGCTGCTGGAAACCATAAGAGGCACTGAAGACCAGCTGCCACACTATACGAAAATAATACGGAAGCGTGACGGGTACTATTACTTTGCCGCGCTGAACGAAAAAGAGAAAGAACCACTAAAGTTAATTGAATATGATTTACAGAACAGATGAAGCCAACAGCCGCCAGCCGGACGTGCGGACGGTGGCCACGCGCGACGGTGAGACCGTGAAGCGCGTCTATTTCAATCATTCAGAGCGTGAGGAAACCGACGAAGCAGGCGAGGGAGAGGAACCGCGCCAGCGCATCGTGCATGTAGCTAACTTTATCGAACTGCCTACAGCAGAGACAGAGGCGCGCGCCATAGCACGCCAGTACATGCAGCAGGCTATTAACGACTACGACAACAGCGAAGCCGTTAATCAGTTTGAATTCAATGTTGAGGCCAGCGGCATTACTATTCCCTACTGGCTGCCAGTGGCAAAGCGCGCACAGATACGCGAAAGCGTCAGCGCATGGAAAGCCGCGCGCAAAGGTAACTACAAGCTGGACGTGCGCGAGTATGACATGACGCTGGAAATACCATGTGCCGAACTGCTGGCTATGCTGCAAGAACTCGAAGTGTATGCAGTAAAGTGCTACAATCAGACCAGCGAACACTTGAAAGCCATCGACGACATGGAAATGACCGTAGAAGACATTCTTAACTATGACTTCACTACGGGCTACCCGGAAAAGCTGGCATTTACCATCTAAGTAAAAAGGAAATATGAAGAAAATCGTCAGAGGCAATGCCCAATACATCAAAGTGCAGATAGCCGACACGACTAAGGACGTGGCCGACATGTCCGAAGTACGTCTGCGTTTGACTACCAGCACGGGCGGCGGCTATGACGTGCCAGTAGTAACGGCTGACGGCGAAGATAACGCTATTATCGGAATAGTGCCGCCGTCAGTCGTCTGCGGCTGCTACGGCATAGAACTGACGGCAAAGCTGGGCGCGCTACCTATTAGGCTGGCGCAAGACGACTGCGTGCCAGTGGTGAACTGGAACGACGAAGCAGAAGCCGGAGAAGAAGCCGACGACGTGGTAGACTTCACGCTGGGCGTTACGCCGTTTGAATGGCCACACTTTGAGTTAGACCCGGAAACGCTGGGGCTTACTGTAGACGGTATGGCAGAAAACTTTGAACTTGACGAAAACGGCCAGCTGATTTATAAGACGTAATTATGAACGGGCTAACATTCTTTAATAGCGACCAGCTACGTTTGCTTATTACTGGCTTCACTGCGCCAGTGTTTGCGGCGTTAATGCCTACGCAGAAATTCATACTGGCACTTATCATCATGGCCAGCTTCAATATATGGGCTGGTATGCGTGCCGACGGCGTGGTGATTTTCCGCTGTAAGAAATTCAGCATTAAGAAACTACGCGGCGCGCTGGTTGAACTGATTTTATATGTAGTCATACTTTGGGTAATTCACGGCACTGTATGGCTATGTGGTGACGACACAGCAGCAGTATATGCTACTAAGGTGCTAACATACGTTATCATGTATGTGTATTTGCAGAACGCTTTCAAAAACTTAGTGATAGCCTACCCGAAAAACAAAGGGCTTTGGATAATCTACTTAGTCGTAAGACTGGAACTGAAGCGGCTACTGCCATCACATATTAGCGAACTTATAGACCGATACGACCAAAAACACAAAGGAGAAAATGCAGAAGAATAAGGCTGTTATCATATTAGGCACTGCGCATTTGGCCACAACGCCCGGCAAACAGTCGCCTGACGGCAGGCTGAAAGAATACGCCTACAGCCGCGCGCTGGTGGCTGACATCAAAGCAAAGCTGGAAGCCTACGGCTATCATGTAATGGTAGACTTTGAGGACTGCCAGCCGTGTGCGGAAATGAAAGCCGCCACGGTTAATGAGCAGCAGAGCAAAGAATTAAGCTACCGGGTGAAGTTTGTAAACGCTGCTTGCAAGCTATTCAAGGCACAGAACTGCATCTATGTGTCTGTGCATGTGAACGCCGCCGGAGCAGCAGGCCAGTGGCTTAACGCACGCGGCTGGAGTGCCTACACGTCTGTAGGAACCACAAAGGCCGACAAGCTGGCTGAATGTCTGTATAAGGCAGCAGAAACGAATCTGTCAGAATACGCTAAGACTTTCCCGGCCACTGAAAAGGTGCAGAAGCCTATACGCAGAGACACCACGGACGGCGACAGCGACATGGAAGCCGCTTTGTACGTGCTGAAGCATACGGACTGCGCCGCCGTGCTGACAGAAAACATGTTTATGGATAATAAGGCAGATACGGACTGGCTGCTGTCTGAAGCCGGAAAGCACGCGCTGGCACGTCTGCATATTGAGGGTATTATTAAGTACATCGAAAGCGCATGAAGAAAGCTATCTATTTACTGCTGGCTGTTTTACTGCTGGCAGCATGTGCCAGTAAGAAGCACATAGTGAAGACTGAAAGCGGAGCCGTAGAGACCAGCCAGCAGGCCACAAGCCAGCAGACTGACAGCGCGGCCACGCAGCAGACGACTACACAGACCTTTGAAGTGACGACTGACAGCACCACGGAAACACTTACTTTCCAGCTGACTGACAGCGGAAGCGTAAAAGTGGACGCTGACGGCCAAATAAGTGCAGAGGGTGTGAAATCATTCACGAAAGAAACAAAACGCCGTCAGACGGGCAGGAAAGGGGCAAAAACGGAAGATTTAGCACATTTGGACTACCATACAAACACAGATATGCTAAGTAATGACAGTAGCACACACTGGCAGAAAGCTGACAGCACGGACACAGAACCAGCACCCGGCGGCGGTGCCGCTGGCTGGCAGAACTGGCTACTGAACGCCACCACCACACTAATACTGGCCGGGCTGGTGCTGGCCGTTGGCTGGTGGCTTATTAAACGCTTCTTGTTCATACGTGATAAATAAATTAATAAAAAAAAGAGTAGATTTTTCTTTTCTCGCCGCTGGCTTGCATGTGAATGTAGGCCAGCTTTCTTGTATATACCTATCTGCAAAAAGTTGAGGCTGAAAGTATATACTTTGCCGGAAAATTAGTACCTTTGTGCTAACAGATAGAAAGAACTATGGAGAGAAGAAAGAAATCAAACGCAGGAGCCAGTCAGAAAGCGTGTTTGTTTAAGATAGATAACGAACTGCTGGACTGGTTAGACAAGCAACCGAACAAAGGCCGCTACGTGAATGAGTTAATACGCCGCGACATGCTGGCGGCTGATTCTGTGGGCTACGCTGCTGCTGTTGAGGCTGAAGCACGGCGGCAGAGTGTAGCAGACTTTGAGATAGACGGCGAATTAGTTATGCGGCTGTTTACTGGTATAGGCGGCATAGTAAACGCTGACATCTTAAAACTATTCCAGCTACCCGGACAAGAAAGATACGACGCGCTGTTTTCTGAAGCGCGCGAAGTTAAGCGGATGCTGCCAGCGGCACGCATAACGACGGCTGAAGCTGAAGACATCAAGTTAGAGGGCTGCATAATAGCACGTATAGACAAAGCAGGGCTGGGGCAGCTGGAAGCCGCGCTGGACGAAGCCGGAAGAAAATACTGTATTATTCCATATCCAACTAAAACGAATACATTATGAAGAAAGTAACGTATCAAAAAGGCAGCATCTATGTGACTGGAGTAGACACGAAGCACATAGAAATTTACAGATTCAAAGAGACTGTAGAACTGGAAAGCGAAGCAGAGGTGGGCAAACACTGGAAAGACGGCAAAGAAGTAGATTTGCGCCAGTATTGTGTCCGGGTGCCATTAAACGAGGCTAAGAAGATACTGGAACAGCTGAAGCATAACGAGAAAGTGCAAGTAAGAACTGTAAGCACAAGACCTACTAATAATAAATAAGTATAGAAATGAATACAAAAGAATTATTAAACGCTGCTGCTGAATCAGCAAAGCGGAATAGTGAAACGCTGCTGGTGCTTCACTGGAAAGACGGAAACTGCAACTATATCAAGAACGGCGACGAAGCAGTGATAGCAGGCTGCATTTCCATGATATTAGGCGAGGGAATGAGCGACGAAGCCAGCGAAGCCGCGCAAAGTTTTGCGCTGGCGTACTGTGTGGCTGGTGCTACTGTAGAGCATGAGGGGCTTTGCGTCTGTGACACCATCAAGGACATGGCCAGCGAGATTAAAGACGACGACGAAACGCAAATGAATTAGCTATGTATGCGAAATCACTATGCTGGACGTGCGCAATAGCCGGGCAGTGTATTTTCTATTCTGACGAAGAATATAACTGCATGGACTATGAGCCGGAAAACACAGCGGTACATCTAACGCCGTTTACAGCGAAGCCCATAGAACCGGGCGAACCTATACCAATGCCAAACGTAAGAGTTATAGAGTAAAGAGAAAGCCGGACTATTTGCCCGGCTTCTTTTCTGTCAGCTGCTTTGCTACTGCGTCGAAGTCTTTACTAACGTCAGCGTCTAAGGTGGCCGCGTACCTTTGCGTTTGCCGTGTGTTTGTGTGTCCTAACATGCGGCTGACATTTTGCAGGCGTGAGCCGTGGGAAAGCATGTAAGTAGCAAACGTATGACGTGCAAGGTGTGAGTACAGCCGACGCTTCAAATGACATTCAGCGGCTACCAGCTTCAGCATGGCATTATACTGGCTGTTTTCCATCACTGGCAGCACGAAGTCGTACTTTTTGGCCACTTCATAGGCTGGCGGCAAAAGCTGACTGAAATAGGTAACGCCGGACTTCACGCGCTGGCCGTGGTATATCCATTTCCCGTTTACCAGTTTGTAGTCGTTAAAGTCAAAGGCTACCAAATCAGCATAGGACATTCCAGTAAACATTTGGAACGTAAACAAGTCTGCTGCTATCTGTACCGTCTGCGTAGGCATGGGTGTATTCATAATAAGAAGCATTTCGTCTTCAGTAAGGTAGTCAGCCGTCTGCCTATCGCCGCGCTTTATGGCATCAGCTGGCAGTCTGTTATACGGATTTTCCGGGATAAGCCCACGTATATAGGCATCATGGCAGAACGCTTTGAGGCATTTATGATAATTATATATGGCTGAATCTGAAAGCGTCTGCTTATCGCGCGCCGTACTGCGTACTTTCCGGCTTCTATTGTCGCCTATAGTCTGACGGTGCAGCCATTCGTTATATTCCAGTATGGCCGCTGGTGTTAAGTCGCTGAACTTTCGCAGACGGCCATAGCGTATTAAGTTATTCACGAAGACATCATAGCGGGCACGGGTGCCAGCGCGCACATTCCGGCTGGCGGCGCGGTCAGCCACGAAGTCTAAAAAATTGTCGCCGGAATCGTCTACACGTACAAGCGACTTGAAAGCCGACATGTCTACTGGCTGGCAGCTTTCTATGCAGTCGTTAATGTATTTGTCTATCTGACGGCGCATTATGCTTATTCTATTGTTGAGGCTGGCAGCATTTGGCAGATTTACGACCATGTTACGCGACCAGCAGCCGGGCAGTACGCTGATACCAGTAGCCACGTACTTTTGTATCTTTCCGCTGGTAATGCGAATTTCTATTTTTCCGGGCGTACTGTCTGAAGACTGCTTTTTTCTATCAAAGACATACGCTATTAGCGGGATATTCATAACTTAGTAATACTTTTGCGGTAATAATCGGATTTTTTGGTAATACTACGGTAATACTGGCAGGCTGATAGGTGCATATAGGTGCATATATTTAACTGGTGCCAGTGTGAGAGAAGCGCAGGCTGCAATAGCCGGAAACGCCTAAATACAAAGAAAACCGGGCGTTTTTGCCCGATTCTCTGCTGGTTTTGTTAGTGACCCGCTTGGGGTCAGACGTGAATCGGGAAAGCCGCTGAAATTAAGGCTGTTAATCATTTACTTTCTGTTTGCGGTAATACTTTAATGTTTATACTTGCTGGCTAACTCACTAAGTTTGTTAGCACTGGCCAGCGTTTCTTTCTTTAGCTTTTCGTCTATTTCTTTGGCTTGCTGCTGCTGGCAGGCTTCACGTTTTTGTTCGCGGCTACCTACACGGCGCATCACAAGGCAGAAAGCTATAAAACCACCTATTAACCAAACTACTACTGTCATATATACTTATTTATAGGAATGATTAAACAGCAGCTTTCTTTTGTTGAGGCTGCAAACTAATTCCCAACAGCTGCAAAGTTTTGTAGACACCATTCAATTCAGAACGGAGTGCCAGCACTTCACTGTCTGTTTGCCCGGACGTGCTAATTTCCAGCCCGTACATACTGCCACGGCCACGCAAAAGCCATTCTGCTGACAATTCCGGGAACGCTGCCAGCGTAGCTTCTATGAAGTCTACGGAAAGACTTCTATCACCAGTAATATAGTTATTTACGGTGCGCTGTGGCAGGCCGATTTGCTTAGAAAATGCGTTTACGCTTACGTTTAGACTATCGAAAAACGCCTTAAACTGCTTATATACAATACTTTCCATACGTTTTTATAATTTAGAATTAGTATAAATAGAACATTTAGACTAAAGATTTTAGCACTTTCGTGCTGAAGTTTAGAAAATTTGTTCTAACTTTGCAAACGAATTCCGAAACGTGTTTCAAAACACGCTGCAAAGTTAAGAAAAATAATTGAAATAACGAACTAATTTTAAGAGATTATGAAAAAAGTAACAAAAAAGATGGTAGCCGACTTTCTGACGGCAACAAAGGGAGAAACAAACTGGACGGTTATTTCTTTCAATAAGAATACTGGTGTACGCGAATTTGGCTATGGTGGCTACAACTTCATGCAGGCTTTCGCAGTTATGACGCAGGAACTACACAAAGGACTTGACGTTATTCTGACCGATAAGGCGGGCTGGGATTATCACAACGACTTTGAGTTTAAGAACCATAGACGCATTACTTATAACGAAATGAAGCCTTACGAAATCGTAGTAGGTGAGTATTCATTTGAGATTAGACACTTTAATTAAGAATCACAGCCCGGCTAACTACCGGGCTACAAAAGCCGCTAAATTATGGAACTTTCAAAGAGAATACAAAACCAGCTGGCAAGCTACCGTAAAAAGGTAGAACAGTTAACGCAGACTTAGCAGAGTATGTGAAAGTAACTGGTAGTAACGACGTGCCACTGATAGACAGCACCGTAATAGGTTACGAGCCGCTGGAAGCCTACGAGATTAAGGACAGAAAGAACGGCTTCGACGTAATAGCTGACGGCGTGAAAATGAAAGTACGCGCTACCCGTGTAGACGGTGAAGTAGTAGTAACTGGCTGGACTG
>Ga0265298_10001102_pt1 | contig 39629 bp, 37 predicted proteins | sample AusTroGonzalo_MG_3_FD_193486 | JGI IMG/M metagenome (GOLD analysis project Ga0265298, IMG submission 193486) | Bovine rumen microbial communities from tropical cattle in Woodstock, Queensland, Australia - Gonzalo_01 | ecosystem: Host-associated > Mammals > Digestive system > Stomach > Rumen ... | reverse complement strand
CGGGGAGTGGCTCAGAGGTAGAGCGCTCGCTTGGGGTGCGAGAGATCGCGGGTTCGATTCCCGCCTTCCCGACCATTTTTATCCTCGATGGTGAAACAGTATCACGTTCCCCTTTGGAGGGAAAGTTCTAGGTGCGAGTCCTGGTTGAGGAACTTTAATTACGGGGCGTAGCGCAGATGGTAGCGCGCACGGTTCGGGACCGTGAGGTCGTGGGTTCGAATCCCGCCGCCCCGACCATTTGAATAGAAAATCTGCCGAAAGGCAGATTTTCTATTTAAATGGTAGCCGTTAAGGGCGGAGCAGGCAAACTGCTTTGCCTGCGTCGGGATTCGAAAGGCGCAGCGTTGTACGAGTTTTGCCGTTAGGCAAAGGCGAGTACCGCGAGCCCGGCCTGCAGGAAAATTCCGTCAGGGATTTTACCGGAAGGCGAACTCCGCCGCTTCGCCCAGTATACTGCGCAAACTTATGCCTAGAACTAAAGCGTTTTTCTTTGAAAAACTCACTCTTTGACGAGCACTCCCCCCGATTTTTCAAAAATAAAACCGCCGAAAAGGCGGTTTTTGTTTTGAAAAACAGGCTTGATTATAAACCTAACTTCACATCAACTTATATTGCGCTTTTAAGTTCGTTTTGAGTTCTTGCGCCTTAAACGGCAAATCAAGTGCCTTTGAACAACGCACAACGAGCGTAATTTTCGGGATAGTTTCCGTTACCACCATTTTAGAACTGGTCGCGGTAATAATAATGCCGTTTATACCGATAGTGGACGATTGCTTTTCCTTAGAGTCGTCTGCGCGGCTAACGATTTCAAAACTTTGGTACCCGTTTTCCAAGCACACTTCGGCTGAACGTAACAACGCATAATCATCCGCCATTTTAACGGAAGTTTCTTCGTTCCCGTTAAAAGATACGCTATACATCCCTTCTTGGAGTTTTTTATCAAAAAACCCTTTTCCGTTTTCTTTACCGGCCCGCTGATACGGCGTAGCACACGCCCCGAGCACCGCGGCGGCAGTGAGTATAAGAAATAATTTTTTCATAGTTTCTCCTTTCGGTTATTGTAGCACATTTCATAAAATTGTGCCTAAAAGATTTACCGCTAAATGCTATAATTTTTAAGAAGTTAATTTCACTAGGAGAACAACCCCATGAAAAAATATATAGTTTTGCTTTTTTTATTCGCCGCTTGTTTCGCCCCCGCGTGGGCCGATACGATTTCCACCGATAAAAGCGGCTTTGCCGAAATCAGCACCGTCATTGATGACGCGGCCTATGATATCCGCTATTATTCGCCCAACAATTTTACGGCCCATAAAATACGCGGCTATAAAGCCCCCCGCGCCTATATGACCAAAGAAGCCCTTGCGGCACTTTCCAAAGCGGCCGCGGATTTACGCGCGCAGGGATATCGCTTGCTCGTGTGGGACGCTTACCGCCCGCAAAAAGCGGTGGATGATTTCGTGGAGTGGATAAACGACCCTACCAATCCCGGCGATAAATCATTTTATCCCACGTTGCAAAAGTCCAACTTGCTTGCCGGCCAATACATTATGGCTAAATCGGGGCACTCCCGCGGGAGTACCATTGATTTAACCCTGATTAAAAAAGACGGCTCGTTTGTGGATATGGGTGGCACGTTTGATTTATTTTCGGAAATTTCCCACCCCGATTACAAAAAAATATCCAAAAAGCAAAAAAAGAACCGCAAAATCTTGCATGACGCCATGATAAACGCAGGTTTTAAGGGGTTAGATTCCGAGTGGTGGCACTTCACCCTCAAAGACGAGCCCTACCCCGACACCTACTTCAATTTTGACGTAGAATAAAAACCAAAAGCCGGTAGTTAAAACTACCGGCTTTTTCATCTTAAAATCAACAGCCGCGCCTAGTTGCGGCGTTTTACATCTTTGCCGTAAATCGTTTCCCAATCGTCGCGCATAGAAACCGAAATCCACCCATATTTTTTGGATGCGTCGCGCATTTTCTCGGCTTTTTCTAAATTGCCGTATTCGCGCTCCAAATCGTCGCAACTGAGCATAAATGCAAGGGCCTTATATTTATTGTTGTTAATCGTATAATTGAGCATACTGGCATCACTTATGCTATTGCCAAACGCAAGCACCGGCTTGGCGCCGATTTCACGCACGATAGTAGCCACTTTATTCATTTGCAAATTTTTGACAAGATTTTTTCCGCCCAAAATTACTTCGTCGCTTGCTTCAAACACGTAACTGAGCGCGTCTTTATCCCCTTGTCCGCTAGCGACGAAATTGCTGTCCGAACCGATAATTTGTTTAACGGGAATATCGGGCAAGTTTTTCTCCACCAGCGGGCGCACCGTTAATCGGTCCGTACCGCTTGAAATATACACCGAGAATCCGTTTTTAAGCAAATATTCCACCACCTGCACCATCGGTTTATAAAAGATATCCCCGCGTTTCATATGGGTAAAACCGGTTTGGTCTTCTTCCATAAACGCGCGCACAAAGTTATAAAACGCATCTAAACTAAGCCCTTTGTACGCCTCGGACACCATACGCTCGCGATTGTCATTTAACTCGGGGAAAATGCCTTGCTCGCGCGAGGCGCGCGCCGCCGCTATTTGCTCCTCACTCGCCTGATAGTTCGGGTCGTCCAACACACGGTGTTCAAACAACAACCAGTCAAAATAAGTCGGGTCCGTTTCCAACATCAGGGTCCCGTCCAAATCAAAAATGGCAATTCGGTCTTGTGCGGGAATAAAATCGGGCGATTTCTTATCCGTTACCGCTTTTACATAACTGATAAGCGCCTCTTTAGCGGGCGCTTTTTCATTCCACAGCGAAAGATTTTTTTGATGGGCGCAGCCGGTCAATAACCCCGTCAGCGCGATACACATAAACGTCAAAAAAACAGATGTTTTTTTCATGGTATTATTCTCCGGTAAAATATAAAAAATTGTAGCATTTTTTTAGCCTTTTATATGCTCCGATATATTTGCGAAATACGGCCCCGCGGGATACGGGGCCGTATTTCGCCGTAAATTTTATAGCCAAACGCTATACTAAACCTTGGTCTATCATGGAGTCGGCCACTTTAATAAAGCCCGCGATATTGGCCCCCGCCATATAATTGCCTTTCATGCCGTATTCTTCCGCGTAGGAAAGGCAACTCTCGTGGATACTGCTCATAATGCGTTTGAGGTAATTATCCACTTCTTCGCGCGTCCAATAAATGCGCATACTGTTCTGCGTCATTTCAAGGCCGGACACCGCCACCCCGCCTGCGTTAGAGGCTTTACCGGGCGAATATAAAATCCCCGCCTGTTGGAAAAGCGTAATCGCTTCGGGCGTGCAAGGCATATTGGACCCCTCACACACGCATTTGCACCCGTTGGCCAGCAAGGTTTTCGCGTCTTGCTCGTTTAATTCGTTTTCACACGCCGTCGGGCACGCCACATCACAGGGGATATCCCACGTTTTTTGGTGCGCGCGGAACTCCACTTGCGGGAACTTGGCCTTATATTCCTTCAAACTGCCGCGGCGCGTAAACACTAAATCTTTAAGGAAGGCTAATTTTTCCGCGTCTACGCCGTCTTTATCGTAAATACTGCCGTCGTAATCCATAAAACCAACTACCTTGGCCCCGAGTTCGGTCAGTTTTTCTATCGCATAAATACCCACATTGCCCGTACCCGATATAATAGCCGTTTTCCCTTGCAGACTATCTTGGCGCGTGGCCAACATATTTTGCGCAAAATACGCCACACCGTAACCGGTGGCCTGCGGGCGGAGTAAACTGCCCCCCCAGTTGGGTTTTTTACCGGTAAACGCGCCGGTAAAATCGTTGGTCAGTTTTTTATACTGGCCGAACATATAGCCGATTTCGCGTGCCCCGCAACCCAGATCCCCCGCGGGGATATCGGTGTGGTAGCCGATATGGTGGTAAAGTTCGTCAATAAACGCGTGGCAAAAACGCATCACTTCCGTGTCGGATTTCCCGCGCGTATCAAAATCACTTCCCCCTTTGCCGCCGCCCAAAGGCAAGGTGGTTAAACTATTCTTAAAGGTCTGCTCAAAGGCTAAAAATTTCAACGAGTCTTGCGTAACCGAACTGTGGAAACGGATTCCCCCCTTATACGGACCGAGGGCGCTGTTAAACTGCACGCGGAAACCGCGGTTGACATGGATTTCGCCTTTATCGTCGCGCCACGGCACGCGGAAACTGATGATCCGCTCCGGCTCTACGATACGCTCTAAAATCTTCTCTTTAATATACACGGGCTTTTGCGCAAGGACCGGAGCCAAGGTCGTAACTACTTCATAAACCGCCTGATGAAACACTTTTTGGGCGGGGTCTTTTTTATCAAGTGCGTCCAAAAAACCGGCTAAATAATTTTTAGTTTCCATAAGCATCTCCTTACTTGTATTTAACATTTATTCGGTATAAAATTCAAGCGTACTTTTAAGCAAAAATATGTTAGGATATAGAAAATCAATTACCCCATAGCAAAGAGAATTTATGAAACTGACCTCTAATATGGAAGATTATTTGGAAGCCGTCTCGCTTTGTGCCGACGCTAGCGGCGTCGCGCGCGTGGTGGATATCCGCAATATGTTAAACGTCAAAACGCCCAGCGTAACGGGGGCCATAAAAGCCTTATGCGCCGACGGATATGTGGAGCACGAGCCCTACCAAGGCGTTACGCTTACCCCGAAAGGCAAACGCGCCGCCGAAGACGTCAAACGCCGCCACGCACTGATGAGCCGTTTTCTGCGCGAAGTGTTAGGCGTAAGCCCCAAAACCGCCGAAGCGGACGCTTGCAAATTAGAACACGTCGTCAGTAAAGAAACGCTGGAGAAATTACACGCGTATCTTCATAAACAAGCCGAAAAATAAAACGTGCCCCTTAAAACCGGTGGCACACATAAGCCCCAATAAGATACAATATATATATGCAAGTAACCATAAATATTGACGGCGGCTCACGCGGAAACCCGGGTATCGGGGCAGCCGCGTATGTCATTTGCGACACAGACGGAACTATTTTGGCGCAAGAGGGATATTTTATGCCCCATTGCACCAACAACCAAGCGGAATATACCGCCTTAAAACTCGCGCTTATTAAAGCCGGCGAATTGGGCGCAAAAGAACTTTTTATTGAGTCGGACTCGTTACTGCTGGTCAAACAATTTTTAGGGGAATATAAGATTAAAAACCCCGACCTGCAAGCGCGCATGAAAATTATCCGCATACTTCAAAGACCCTTTATTATTCACATCAAACACGTCTTGCGCGAATTTAACAAAGCGCCCGACGCGCTCGCCAATAAAGCCATGGACGCCAAAGAGTCTTTGGGGTACAACCCGATTAAACACTTGCCCGCAGATGATGAAATTTGCCCGCGCAGTATGCAGGTAAACGGCGTGGAAGTGACCCCCGTGGTGCGTAAAGAACCTAAAAAAGCCGTTTCCAAACCGTACCAACCCGGTTTATTTGACTGACCCCGATACGGCATATTTGCTACAATTAAATAAGTAACCTAGGTAATCGCTCCTGCGCCAAGCGTCAGGGGAGGAACTTCCGAACTCCACAGGGCAGTACGCCGTTTGAAAAGACGGGACGGCGGGGCCATAGACCCCGTCGGACGGAAAGTGCAACAGAAAACAAACCGCCCGCAAGGGTAAGGGTGAAATGGTGCGGTAAGAGCGCACCGCTTGCGCGGCAACGCACAAGGCAAGGTAAACCCCGTACGGAGCAAGACCAAACCGGTTCACACGCGGCCCGCGTTCGCAACCAAGTAGGTCGCCCAGAGTAATGATTACCACGGCCCAAGGCCGACAGAATTCGGGGTATTGGTTACTGCAAACAGGCCGCTTTTACGGCCTGTTTTTATTTAGCACGCAAAGCGGGCGCAAGTTCTCCTTGCGCCCGTTGAGGTTACGACTAGTTGCCTTGGGATTTCGGCTTTCCCTCGGCAGCAGGAAAATTTAACAATTTACGTTGCGTTTGATAATCCCGCGCACAATGCCTTCCACGCGGAAATAAATTTTATCGGCCACAATGGGGGTATAGTCGGGGTTTTCCGACTGCAAAATAATATTTTCCCCGTCGCGCGTAAAACGCTTTACCATCACTTCGCCGTTGTTGGCGCACACGACTACATCTTTATTTTTAGGTTGGTTATTTTGCTCCACCACCAACCAATCGTGCGGGGAAATGAGCGGCTGCATGGAATCGCCTTTGGCTTCCACCATAAACCCTTTACACGCCGGAAAATAAATCATACTCGGGTCCACCGGCACAATGCGCGTAGGGGTTCCGTCTAAAATGGTCCCTTCCGGCCCGCATTTGGCCATGCCGTACATCTTCAAATAAATCACGTTGCGCTCGGGGTCTTTAAGCACGATATAATCGCGCGGGTTTACAGGATTGCGTTTCAAATACCCTTTCTTTTCCAACTGCTTAATGTGGTGGAAAACAACGCTTTTCGCACGGACGTTTAAGCGTTCGGCCAATTCTTCCATCGTCAACGGATCGGAAATATTCGCCTTTAATATGTCTAAAAGTCGGGCTTGGGTGGGATGTAGGGCTTTCATAATTATTCCTTTTAACTTTTATTTTTGTTCTATACTATGTTCTATAAAATTTAGCACCCGAAAGCAAGCATTTTTTTATTTTACGTCGCAAAGTCCGCGATTTGCTACAATAAAGATATGTTTAAGAAAATATTTATTGTGCTGACTATATTTCTTTGTTTCGGTCTGTGGTGGCGGTATTACTTGCATAAGCAAGATTTACTGGGCCAACAACTCGTGGCGGACGCGTATAACGGCGATTTACCGGCCGTCAAGCAAGATATTGAAGCCGGCGCGCCGCTATCCTATGAGTTAAATTTTAATGATGAAGTGCGCGAATATACCGGCGTTACTTTTAATGCGTTGCACGCAGCAGCTTCAAGCGGGGACGAAGATTTAATCACTTATTTAATTAAAGAGCAAAATTTTAACATCAATTACGCCACCGAAAAAGGCTGGACGCCTTTATTTATTGCCGCGCGCGACGGCCAAGCCGAAGCCGCCAAACTGCTGGTATTTTATCAGGCCGATTTGAACGCCCAAACCGATTTGGGCGCAACGGCCCTGCTTATGGCCCTTACGCAACCCTTTGAAACGGAACAAGTGCGCCAAGATTTACTGAAATATATGCTCAAACGCGGGGCGGATGTTAACCGCTTAACGGCAGAGAAACACTCCCCCCTTTACTACACTTTACTGGAAGAAAAACCGGAACTTGCGGAAATGATGTGCTCTTTCGGCGCGCGCCTAACCGACGAAGAAAAAAATAAACTGACCGAAGAAGAAAAACAAGATTTTGCTTTGTCCGCCGAGCAACGCGCGTTGTGTGCGTTTTAACCTACGGCACCGAGAAAGTAATTTTGGAAAACTCCCCTTTTTGTTTTATAATAAAATCCACCATATCCCCGCTGCGCATTTCTAAATCAAAAAACGCGCGCTCGGAATTTTCATAGGAAAACGCATTCGGGAAATGGTACAATTCCCGTTCATCCACAATATATTTGCCGTTTGGAATATGACGCCACAACACCATTCTGTCCAAACGCGCGTTTAAGGGCAGATCCGCTATCGTATAACCTAAAAATTTCAGGGGGCGCGTATAGTCCGGGTTATCCATCAGAATAGGCAACACGGTGTTAACATCTATGGCAAAACTAATAGCGGGATATTTTACCGAAACGGGATTGACGTGCCCCGTAAAAATACCCACCACGCGGAGTTGTCCGTCCTCTTCCTGCACAATCGGCGAGCCGCAATACCCGCTGATTCCCGCCGGAATTAAGGGGTCGTCCCCGGGCATAGCGTGCGTCATTTGAATAGAAGTGCCGTTTCGCCTTAACATCTCGCGCTTGACGGGAATAAAATCATCATGACCGCTGTTTTCCGCCACCGAACCGAACGAATACACCGGCAAATCGGGGTTTGCCGGCCCGATTTCTAAAGGAGTAACTTGATCCTGCCACTGGTCCGGCACGCGAATTAAAGATATATCTGCCTCATGATAACCGGCATTACCCGCAACGGCTACCTGCCCTAAAAAACCGACCTCTTTGCCGTCTTTAAGCAGCATTTTTACATAACGCATATTTCCGATACTGCCGCCCACGTGATAGGAAAGCGCAATCCAATTAGTGCCGTTGTAATTTACAATAAACCCGTTTGCCGTAAACTCGGACGCCGAGTGGCCGGGTAAAGAGATCTGCACCAAGGACGGCGAAACCCGTTGCGTGATATGCGCGGGCACTTGCGTTAAACGGGCCAATTCGCGCTGCTCGTCCAACGTAATCCTGCTCCATAAAACTTCTTTAGCCACTTCTAAACGGAAAACATCTGCCCGCGTAGCGGAGTTTATTTTAGGAACAAATCTGAGCGTATTATCGGGGAGCGCATAAAAAGCGGTGTGGGAAGAATTGGCTAAATTATTAAAAAATTGACGTTGCGTCTGCTGCAAAACCGCCTCTTGCACACGCTGGCGTAAGGCATTTTTTCCGGCGGTGGATAACGCCCCTTTGCCCAAGGGCACCAGTTGCGCGTGCGTAAGCGCGGCAGACAACAAGAACGTGCAAAGCAATAACCATTTACGTTTCATACTTTTATTATTGCTTTTTTAACAGCGCGCACACAAGGGCCAAAAGACCTAGACGGCTCTAGGCCCTGTGACAAACGATTGCCCGTAGTCCGCAAACTGCGCCGAAATCTTTACGTTTCGGCGCAGTGCGGGGTTATGTTAAAGCATAACACGTTGTTGTTAAAACTTACTTAATTTCCGTCGTGTAGATAATATCTTCGCGCAAACTATTATGCACCGGACACCCCTGCGCCACGCGCGCGTAAAACGCTTTTTGCTCTTGCGTAAACGACGCGGGGAACGTGAACGTCAACGCAATTTCGGTAATGCGGCTGTGTTTATCGTCAAAGCAAAGGCCGATTTCCACAAACGTCCCTTCGGCGTTTTCGTTGCGTTTGGCGGCCATATACCCTACCATGGTCATCATGCACGCTCCGAGTGAGCACGCCAGCATTTGGGCCGGATTTACCTGTTCGCGCTTTTCGCCGAAAGCGGACGCAATCGCCTGTTTATCTTGCCAAGTGCTCGTGGTTTTTAAGTCTTTTTGTAAGGTTGTTTTAATCATTATTTTCTCCTGTTTACCGGCGCAAAATGCGCGCGCACGTTAACCGAGTTGTGCGAGTTTTTCAAACAAATCTTTTTGCGCTTTAGTGAGCGTACGCGGCACGTCAATGGTCAGCGTAACAAACAAACTGCCCTTACTGCTAAGCCCCTTGCCGCTTAATTTTAATTTTTTGCCGTTGTGTGTTCCCGCCGGTACTTTGACCTGAACGGGGCCGTCCAGCGTGGGCACATAAATCGTACCGCCCAGTGCCGCCGTCCACGGCATAATCACCACGGGCACGTGCAAATCGTCCCCCTCTAAACGAAACATGGCGTGCGGGCGGATTTTTACGATTAAATACAAATCGCCCTGTGTGCGCCCGTTGGGGTTGCCCATACCTTTGAGTTTTATTTTTTTACCTTCCCCCACACCGGCGGGCAATTTAACCGTTACGGTGCGCCCGTTGGGTAAGGTTAGTTGCATATTGCCGCCGCGGTGGGCGTCTTCCAAATTAAGCGCGAGTTCGGCTTCCACGTCGCCGGCAGATGCGCCCGAAGCACTGCTGCGCCCGAAATTCTGCCCGAAACCGCCAAAGCCTTGGCCGCCGCCCATACCGCCGAAGATACTTTGGAAAAAATCACTAAAGTCCGCGCCCGAAAAGCCGCCGCCTTTTTGCGAGCCGAAACCGCCGAAGCCGTTGCCGCCCGTGTAGGTATATTGCTGGTAATTTTGGTACGGGTTTTGCCCGCCATATCCGCCACTAAAACCGCCTCCGCGCGACGCATTTGCACCGCCGCCGCGGGCATAATTTTGGTAGCCCTCTTGGCCGACTTGGTCGTAAATGGTGCGTTTTTGTTTATCGGAAAGCACGGTATAGGCTTCGTTTAAGTCCTTAAATTTTTCGGTCCATTTGGCCTTTTCCGATTCCGGATGCATATCCGGATGGCACTTGCGCGCCTGCGTTTTGAACGCCTTTTTAATTTCGGCGTCGGATGCGGTTTTGCCCACGCCTAAAATTTTGTAATAATCTTTATAATCTGCCATATCAAAAATCCCCCTTGTGATATTATTGTATAATAAATAAAGGACGGCAAGAACTTGTTTTAATTAGAAATAAAAAAATATTTACAAAAAATTTTTTATTTACTATAATAATTATGTAGCCAATAAAAGATTTTTCCCCGATAGCTCAATGGTGGAGCGACCGGCTGTTAACCGGTAGGTTGTAGGTTCGAGTCCTACTCGGGGAGCCATTAAAAAAATACCCGTGCGAATGCGCGGGTTTTTTTATCCCCGAGAGCGGGCAAACTGCTTTGCCCGCGTTAGGACGAGAAAGGCACAGCGATGTACGAGTTTGAGCGCAGCGAAAGGCGAGTACCGCGAGCCCGGCCTGCAGGCATTTTACGTCAGTAAAATGACCGGAAGGCGCGTCCTACTCGGGGAGCCATTAAAAAAATACCCGTGCGAATGCGCGGGTTTTTTTATGCCCGAGAGCGGGCAAACTGCTTAAACTTCCTCTTTAACGAGGGGGTTTTATTGATGTTATCTGGTCAGTTATTATGTAAATTATGATAAAATAAGTTAATCTTTATACGAGAGCAAATATGAAAAATAAATGGTTGCTTATATTGCCGGTGATGTTATGTGTTACGTTAGGGTGCGCTACGCGCGATAACCACATCAAAAATAAATATCAGGTTGAAAAAAATATGACGAATAAAAAGGCCGTTTTAACACTTAAAAATGCAGTGATTACCAAAACGTATAAACTTGACGGCACAACTATTACCGAAGGATATGTGCCCTTTGGCGAATTCAAAACCCATTTCCGCATAGCGGGTGATTTGAATTTTACAAAACCCCCGTTACTTTTACTGCACGGCGGGCCGGGATCCACACATAATTATTTTGAAGTGTTGGACCATTTGGCAAACGAAACAGGCCGTATGTTAATCAGTTACGACCAACTCGGTTGCGGGGAATCATACATGGAAAACCGCCCCGAATTATGGGTAGCTCAAACATGGGTAAATGAATTGGATAATTTAATTACCGCTTTGGAACTTAAAAAATTCCACTTACTCGGTCAATCGTGGGGCGGTATGCTGGCTATTTCCTATCTGGCGGACCGGACACAAAAAGGGGTGCAGTCGGTAATATTATCTTCTGCGCTTTCCGACTCGCAACTTTGGGGAGAGGAACAACACCGCTTGGCAAAACAATTACCCCTTGAAGAACAACAAGCGCTTGCCAAAGCAGAAGAAACAAACGATTATACTTCACCGGCCTACGCCTCTGCCGTTGGGCATTATATGCAACTGCATTGTAACGACCAACACTACGGCCCCAACGCGCCCGAGTGTTTACGTCGCCCAAAACGGGCCGGTGCCGAATCGTATATGGTGGCATGGGGGCCCAACGAATTAACCCCCTTAGGTACGTTGGCACATTGGAATTATACGGCCAAATTGCCAGATATCAAAGTACCTGCTTTGATTTTCAGCGGAACAGAAGATTTATCCACGCCGCTTTTGGCTAAAACCATGGCCGATAACTTGCCCAACTCAAAATGGGAATTACTGCCCAATAGCCGCCACTTGACGTTTATTGACGCGCACCAGCCGTATTGCGAAAAATTATCTGCTTGGTTGGACGAAAAAGATACGCTATAAGCCTTTGTTTATTATCCCCGCCTTAGTTGGGGTTATAGGATGTTGCACTTTTTCAGTGGTATTTGATATGACAAGAGTCCCCACACGTTTAATGTGGGGACTTAACTTTTGATAATACGGCTTATTTACGTTTCTTAGACGTTTTACTTTTTACGGCACTTTTGCGCACTTTTACTGCAGTTTTTTTACCTTTAGATGCCTCTTTTTTAGAGGGGTTTTTCTTAACCTTTTTCTTTACAAAGTCCGTCCAACCCTCTAACGCCAAAGGCAATACTTCGTCCATGTGTTTGACGCTGATTAAGGTCAGTTCTTTGCGCACGCGCTCCGGAATTTCGGAAACGTCTTTTTCGTTGGTGTGCGGATAAAGAATTGTTTTCACGCCTTCGCGGTAAGCGGCTAAAAATTTCTCTTTAATGCCGCCCACAGGCAGTACCCGCCCCGTAATGGTTACTTCGCCCGTCATGGCTAAATGCTTTTTTACCGGAAGTCCGGTAAGCAAACTCGTAATCGCCGTAGTAATTACGCTTCCCGCCGACGGCCCATCCTTGGGAACGGCCCCTTCCGGAAAGTGGATATGGAAATCGGTTTTCTCAAAATCAACATCTTTGCCGTAACCGCGACTACGCGCATACGTCAGCGCCGCACGGACCGATTCCTTCATCACGTTTCCCAGCATACCCGTCAAAATCAGTTGGCCTTTGCCGGGAATTTTGGTGGCTTCAATAGAAAGCGTTTCACCGCCAACGCTCGTCCACGCGAGCCCCGTGGCGATACCGACGCCGTTTTCTTCGGTAGCAAAATTGGCATAGCGCGCCACGCCCAAAAAGTCGTGTAAGTTTTCTTTGGTAACTACCACTTTCTTTTCCCCTTCCACTAATTTTTTAGCGGCTTTGCGGCACAAGGAAGCGATTTCGCGCTCCAAATTACGCACGCCGGCTTCGCGCACATATTCGCGCATTAACTGCGCTACCGCGTCGCGCGAAACTTCCAACTGGCCTTTTTTAATGCCGTGCACTTTCATTTGTTTGGGCAAGAGATACTGGTCCACAATGTCGTGTTTTTCGTACTCGGTGTACCCGTCAAAATGGATAATTTCCAAGCGGTCGCGCAACGTGCCCGGAATGCCAGAGAGCGAGTTTGCCGTCGTAATAAACATCACTTTGGAAACGTCAAACGGCACATCTAAAAAGTGGTCCGTAAATTCTTTGTTTTGTTCGGGGTCCAATAACTCCAAAAGTGCGGCGGCAGGGTCTCCGCGCCAGTCCGACCCCATTTTGTCAATTTCGTCTAACAGGAAAACGGGATTGGCACTTTTGGCCTTGCTGATACCCTGAATAATGCGCCCCGGCATAGAGCCGATATAGGTGCGGCGGTGCCCGCGGATTTCGCTTTCGTCACGCACGCCGCCCAACGACATCCGCACAAATTTGCGCCCGATCGCCCGCGCAATAGACTTGGCGAGCGAAGTTTTCCCCACGCCCGGAGCTCCGGCGAAACAGAGCACCGGCCCGCGCAGCGATTTGGTAAGTTTATTGACGGCCAAATATTCCAAAATACGCTCTTTGGGTTTTTCCAAACCGAAATGGTCCTCGTCTAAAATTTGACGTGCTTTTTTCAGGTCCAACACGTCTTCGGTGGTCTTATCCCAAGGCATATTGAGCAGCCAATCCAAGTAGGTGCGCGAAACGGTGGCTTCCGGTGAAAAAGGAGCCATTTTGGATAAACGCGCAATTTCTTTTTCGGCTTCTTCGGCCGCGTGTTTGGGCAAATGATTTTTTTTGATTTTGGCTTTCATGTCGTCCAATTCTTTATGGAAATCGTCCTTTTGGCTGAGTTCCTTTTGAATGGCTTTCATTTGCTCGTTCAAATAATATTCCTTTTGGTTTTTATCCATTTGCGCGCGCACCTTGGAGTGGATTTTTTCTTCCAACCCTAAAATTTCCACTTCCTTGGTAATCAGTTCCAAAATCTTTTCCAACCGCTCTTTGAGGTCCACCGTTTCCAAAATGGCTTGGCGTTGCTCGGTGCGGACCATCATATTAGATGCAATCGTATCCGCGAGTTTAGACGGGTCTTCAATTTGGCGCAAGAACGAAACCCCTTCCACCGCAATCCGGCGCGAAATGCGCGCGTAGCGGTCAAACTCGTCAAGCACCTTGCGCATTAAGGCTTCAATAACCGGCGAGTTATCTTCGGGTTCTTCCACATATTCCACTTGAGCAAACCACGACTTTGTGGACGGATTAACCGATAAATTTTTCACGCGCGCGCGGGCAATCCCTTCCAGAAATATTTTCATAGATCCGTCGGGCATTTTCAAACTTTGCGTAATGCGCGTAATCACCCCGAAATGATAAATTTCTTCTGCTTTGGGGTCATCAATTTCCGCGTTTTTCTGCGATACCGCCAACAGGTATTTTTCCGGCGTATGCAAGGCCAATTCCACCGCAGCCACCGAGCGTTTGCGGTCCACCGCCAGCGGCAGCGACATCCCCGGAAACATCACCATATCGCGGATAGCCACCGCGGGTACCAATGTCGGCAACGAAAGTGTTATACGTTTAATTTCTTCCATAAATAACCCCCTTTTAGAAGTGCTAAAAACCGCGCCGTATAAAAAAATACGCGCAGGCTTACGATTACTTAAAAATATTGTAGCAAATTATTTGAAAATTAGCAAACAAATACTTTTCTTGCTAATTATAAAGACGATAAACTAAATACAAAAAGGGACAAACCCGTTGTCCCTTTTTTATCTGCTTTATCCACAAAAGCCTATTTTTTGAGTTGCAATACTTCGTCAATAAGGCCGTATTCTTTGGCTTCCTGCGCGGACATATAATAGTTACGTTCGCTGTCGTGGCGGATTTTTTCTTTATCCTGTCCGGTATGGTGCGCCAAAATATCCAACAAATGTTCCTTATTGCGGTGAAGTTCTTGCGCTTCAATTTCAATATCGGTTACTTGGCCCGAAAGCCCGCCGCCCCAAATAAGCGGTTGGTGAATCATAATGCGCGAATGCGGCAGTGCGTAGCGTTTGCCTTTGGAGCCGGCAGCCAATAATACCGCCCCGAAACTCATGGCCATCCCCATACAAATGGTCGTAATGGGTGCTCTGACGAACTGCATGGTATCGTAAATGGCTAAGCCTGCCGTTACCATACCGCCGGGGGAATTGATGTAGAGATTGATTTCCCGCGTGGGGTCATCCGCATCCAAATACAGCAGTTGCCCGATAATCGTATTGGCACTGGCGGTATCTACTTCGCCTTCACGGCCGCCCACAAAGATAATTCTATCTTTTAACAGGCGGGAAAAGATATCATATACACCGGTTTTTTCAGTAATAGTAGGTATTATCATATTTGGTATTATAGTATATTTTTTCTTTGCGCGCACCCCAAAAAAATCTGGGCCCTTTGGCCCCTTAAAAAATAGGTCCAAAATACACTAGAAAATTTGGTTGCAATTACCTATACTAATAGTAAGAAGTCATTTTACTCAAGGAGATTTTTATGAAGAAACTGGCCCTTGCTTTAATTGCCGCTTTACTGCTTTTCCCTGCTTTTCCCACCCGCGCCGCCATGCTTAGCGAATATGTGGACCAAACTTTCGCCACCGACGAGCAAGACGGATATAACAAAATGGAAAAAGAGTTGTTGCCTATCCTTAAAGAAGTGGCCGGAATGATGGATAAAGAACTTGATAATATGATGAAAAAAGATTATGTTTTCCCGTCAGAAAAATTTGAAGCGGTATGGCAAAAAGCCGATGACTTGTTAGCCCCCTATACCAAAGAAATTGCCGACGAAGTTTTTGCTTCGTGCGACGCAGATGACTTTGAAGAACTCAATATTCAATTCCGCGCCGAACTGAGCGATTTATTTGAACAAAACGGGGAAAAAATCCCTGCCGAGCAACTCAACAAAATAGATTTTTCCGATATGAGTACTATAAAAAATATAATCAATATTATTTCCCTGTATTCACTTTTCCAAGAGTTTGCTAACGATCAAAAATTTACGGAAGATGAAATGCTGTTGATTTCCGTTCCGTTATTGATGCATACCTTAAATAAATTACAAAATTTTATCCCTGTAGATCCGGAGTAAATATATGAAGAATAAATTATTAGTATTATTTCTCTTAACGTCTTTTGTTTTACCGCTATCGGCAAAAAATTCTTCCGTGTCCAAAGAAGCATTGCACCAAAACATAACGGAAATAATTTTGTCTTCGCCCCAAAGGCCCGAAGAAGCCAACCTGATACGCAAAATCTTTATGCGCCAATTTGACCGCAAGGAACAACAACTCCGCCAAAAAATACAACAGCAGCAGAGCGCCGGAATAAAAAGAATTCCTTTTGACCAACTCATAGATTCATTGTCTATGGATGTCTTAAAAAAGGGTATTCCTTTTTATAATTTACAGAAATACACTATTGCGCAAATCAATGATATGTATTATGCCCAAATGATTCCGCCTTATATAGAAGAAATGGGAATACTCAGAGAAAATCATTATCCGCAAGATATGTTAGAAGATTTGTTGGACTTGCGCGATAATATTATTCCGCCGGCTCCTTATGCTTATCTCTTACCGCCGGACCAGTCTTTGGCGTTGTCGCTATCCAAAACCTACCTGCTGATGTGGGTGCTATTGGAAACAAACAGAGCACTGGAAACCGAAGATATTGAATAGTTTTATCCCCGCGCCGAGCGGGGATTTTTTTCTTTTGTGCGTACTCTTAATAAGGTAAAATATTATTATGTTTATTTTTGAGGAAAAACTATGTTAGAACGCACCAAAGAAGAAAAACAAAAAATAAAAGACATCTTAAAACTGACCGAAGCAAACAATATCCAAATCATCAAATTATGGTTCGTGGATATTTTAGGAAAATTAAAATCCATTTCAGTTTCGTACCGCGAATTTGAATACGCCATGACCGAGGGTATGGGGCTTGACGGCTCGTCGGTGGAAGGCTTTGCCCGCATTTACGAATCGGACCTAGTGGCCTTGCCCGATTTAGACACGTTCCAAATGTTTCCGCCCGAACTGACCGGCGCGCCGATTGCCCGCTTTTTCTGTAACATCAAAACCACTACCGGCGAGCAATTTGAAGGCGACACCCGTTACATCTTAAAACGCAATTTGGAAGAAATGAAAAAAGCCGGTTTTGACCAGTTTATGGTAGGGCCGGAGTTGGAATATTTTTATTTCAAAGATAACCAACACCCCGAAACGCTAGACCACGCGGGTTATTTTGATACGATCCCGTTGGATTCTTCCTACGCGATTCGCCGCCAAACCATGCAAATGCTGGAAAAACTCGGCATCCGCGTGGAATATTCCCACCACGAAGTGGCCCCGTCGCAACACGAAATTGATTTACGTTATGACGAAGCCTTAAAAATGGCCGATCAAGTCGTTACTTACCGCACGGTGGTCAAACAAATTGCCGCCGCCAACGGCGTGTATGCTACGTTTATGCCTAAACCGATAGCCAAAATAAACGGAAGCGGTATGCACGTACACCAATCCTTATTTAGCAACGGGCGCAACGCGTTTTTTGACGCGCAAGATCCCTTGTATTTGTCCGCCACCGCCAAACACTATATAGCGGGTATTTTGGCCCACGTCAAAGAAATTTGCTCCGTTACCAACCAATGGGTCAACTCGTATAAACGTTTGGTCCCCGGTTTTGAAGCCCCCGCCTATATCGCATGGGGACGCAAAAACCGCAGTACGCTGGTGCGTATTCCGCAAGTCAAAGCCGGCAAACCCAACGCCACACGTTTGGAGTGCCGTTTTCCCGATCCGGCGTGCAACCCGTATTTGACGTTTGCCGTGATGCTTGGTGCGGGGCTGGATGGTATTGCCAAAAAAATGCAAGTGCCCGCCATTACGGAAGAAAATATTTTCCGTATGACCCCGCAAGAACGCCAAGAAAAAGGTATTGATACGCTCCCCGCGTATTTGCACGAAGCGGTCAACTTTACGCGCAACTCCGAACTGGTTAAAAAAATACTCGGTGCGCATACGTTTGAAAAGTTTATTACCAACAAAGACATTGAGTGGGATAAATACCGCACGCACGTTTCCAGTTACGAAATAGAGCGTTATTTATCTACGTTATAAAAGCAATTAAAAACGGCGGACAAAATGTCCGCCGTTTTTGTATCCGTCAAAACTTATTTACGTAACCACTGCCAAAACGCATCTTCAAAACTATCCATAGAGTTATACCAGTACGTCCGGCCCAAGGCTTGTACCAAATCGTATTTTTTATAGACTTGCTTGCCATTTTCATCTTTTACCAAATAACCCGTTTCGGGGTTACGTACGGCTTCCCCCTCGGCCAGTAAACGCGTAAAACGCTCAAACTGCATGCGGTTTGTCGGCGAAGAAGCCCCGCTGGGGTTAAGCAAAAAACGCACCATTAAATAGGCTTGTAAATACCAATTTTGCGTATTTTGGGCCGATTCGGCATGATCCAGCGAACTTTCCTTTACGAAATCCGTAAAATTCATCAGTTTTATCGGTCTGCCGCGCCGTCGTCTGGGGCCGTCAAAACTGCCCCCCATTTGACGTCCTGCCGTACCATACGTCGGCGGGCGGCGCGAAGTTTGCCGGAACATGGACCCCGAAGAAAAAGAATTTTGCTTGCGCGAGTGGTCCCGCACGAAATAGCGGGTTAAATAATCGTGGTTCCACGGCCCGCCGGCAGATCCGGCATAGGCCTGATCTTCCACCAAAACGGCCAAGCCTTCATCCAACCATAACGGCGGTTGAATGGTGGCATTTTTGCGGTGATCAAAAAATTGCTGGGTGAAAATATGCGTCAGTTCGTGCGTAAATACTTCTTTGAGTTCTTGCGTTTTACCGGGTACGTCATAGACTACAATTTCCCCGCGGAAAGGATACGCCAACGCGCGCGTCCATGATTTGGCTTCCGGCTCATTTTCCAAATACGATTGTTCGTTTTGATACACAAACACCCGCACCCGCCCCGCCATCATCCACGGGATAAAACGGCGCAAAGTTTGATAGGAAGTTTCAAAAGTCATGGCCAAGTTGGTGGAGCCGATTGTCCCCGCCATTTTTTGTGTGTAAATATCAAAATGGGTACTGTGGGATTCTTCCCACTTCACATTAGGGCGAAACTCGTTAGGGTTGAATTTTTTAACCGGCTCGGGCTGCGGTTTTTGCGCTTTAGATACCGGTGTTTCCGGCTGCTTTTGGGGCTGAATTTCGTTATAATCTTTTTCCGCCGGGGGTGGTGGTACAGGGATTCCGGCAGAAACCGGCTCTGCGGGCGTTTTAGATGCTTTATCAGGGGTATTAACAGGCTGTTCTGCGGGTGTTTTTTGCCGGTATTTATGCTCCAAGGACTCTTCCATATCGGCAGGTAGCGACGTTTTAGATTGCTCAAACGCATTATCGATAATTTGGTTAATATTTTCCGTGCGCTGGCTTGCCGAGCATCCTTTATCTTGCGAACAAGGCACCGGGTCCTTGTGTAAAACGGGCCCAAATAAAGAGGCAGCCGCCGTTAATTTGTCCGTTTCGCTTTGTACGGACGGCTGCTGCCCCCATATACTTACTGCTGTTAAAAAAACTGCAAGCGTTCCTATCGCTTTGCGCATATTAAACCACTACAGATGAGAAAAACCGCTTTCATCCTTCACCGTATAAGACACCTGACAATTGCCGCCACTTCCCGTCATTTTGGCAACTACCTTATACTGGGATGAACTTTCCGCATCATCAATTTTACATATATACGTATCTAAATTGTTGTGCATTTTGCAATTATTCATATCCGTAAAAAAGGCTTCCGGCGTTTTAGCGGACCACAAGGTGTTAACTTCCGCCATACAAGAGTCTATGAGCAATTGCGCGGATATCGTACGGCGCGTACGGCGCGCGTTAGACGTACGCGACAGAGAAGCACGCAAAATAAAAGTAGCGATACCGGCCAAAATTGCCGTAACCAATAATACTTGCATCAAGGCAGCGCCCCGTTTATTTTTCATTAGTCTCATTTAATTTTAACTCCCGAATCCATTTGGCAATACAAACACATCTTCTACGGCGTCATTAACCACCGGAGAAGAAGGAATTTCTAAAATTAACCCGACACTTAAAATGGAACTCAAATCTCCCCCGCTTGCCGAGAAATACGGATATCTGTCGCTCCCGCTATTGATATACTTAACGTTATTTAAGACTACTTTTGAACTTGAGCCTTTACATTGGGCAAGACTTGCAACACTTGTCCCTTGGTAACGTTTAATCTGCCCGCCGATAGCCGAGCCGGTAGGTTTAATACCATCACTGGTTTGGGCTTTCAAGAAACAATAAGTAATATATTCAGGCGTTTCGCTCCCTATTGCACTACCCGCAATCGTTTGTTTTTTACCTAACACCAACACAATGGTATCCGCATTGGTCGGAGTAACCACGGATAACACACGGCTTGAATCATGAATATCCTGCCGCAACCCGCGCAAGAAAATGGACAAGTTATTGCGCAACATAATTTTACTGCTGCTCTGCCCCGAATCGCGCGAGGCCGACGTCGTCAGCGCCGCCAAGGCCACGCCGATAATCCCTACAATCATAATACCGAGTAAAACTTCGGTTAAGGTAAACCCTTTATTTGTGCTCATAATGAATATCCGTTACATGTAATATCATATTTAATTCTAAAACTATGTATACTATTACTACTGGTATGCGGGTTATAATTGGAAACCACATTTTTATCCATTAAATTTGCTTTAGGGTCACTATCTAACCCCAAAGACAGATTCACATTAGGGCGAGTTACTTCATAAGAAAAGGAAGACTGGCTTCTATCACAAGACGGCGGCAACAAACATTTGACATCATGAGAAACCCCTACTTTCAAAGGTTTTTTTGCGTCCGTATGACCGGAGCCGAAACACAACGCATTTGCCAAGTAGTCCGGAATAATGGACGCGTCATCTTGCATATAAAAAGCGGCTGATTTTAACAAATCGTTCAGGCTGTCTATGGCATAAATCATATCTTCGCGTCTATCCGGCTGGTCCGATTTGCGCGAAACGGATAATAACACCCCAAACGTACCGCTCGCCACCAGTGCCAGTAGCGCAATCGCTATTAACCCCTCTAATAGGGTAACACCTTTCTTTTTGGATAAAAACGATTTAATTTTCATAACTAATCCTCGTCTGATGTTGTTGGAATCATTTTTCTGTCCACACTAATGGTTTTCCCGTTATACTTACCGGCTTTTTCTTTCCCTATTGCCGTAACCAATACAGTATCCCGCCCATGGGCGGTAAACACATACGGAAGTGATTGAAAATCTTGATACGATAAATACCCGCATGCAAACAAATCTTTTATTTCCAAAGAACCACCCGTCTCGTCCGGAATACCGGAGGCCAACCTATCCGTACACTGGCTCGGTGCGGTGGACATTACCCCCGAACCCTCAACATCGCCCGACTTATCGGCAACGGACGGATCAAACGAACCGGTAATAAGGGTCCCTTTGGTGCGGGTATAAAAACTGCGCATGGCTTCCGCCATTTTTACGGCCGCTTGTTCGGCACGGCTGTGATACACTTCATAGCGAATAGAGCGGTATATCGGTAGCGCAAAAGAAGTAAACAGCGCTATCAATAACACCACCGCCAACATTTCCATTAACGTAAAACCCTTTTTCATAATACCTCTCCAAACTATCGCCCGTTATCCTTCGCTATCTTCACTGATACAGAATACATAATTTTTATCAATATCTAAACGGCTGGAAGTCCCCGTCATACAAGCCAACGGATTGGAAATTTTAGAATTCTCACATATGGTACCACCTATTTTAGACCCGTTACACACAACAATTTTTATTTCCTTGGTTGTCCATTGGCGGTTTTCCAAATATTCACACTTAATAAGCGTAGAAGCGGAATATGCACCATTCTTCGGGCAACTGCTGGTATCCGTTACATATAACAATACGTTATTGGTTCCGTCAAACGATCTGTTCGGGTAATCCCACTTAAAGCGTAACACTGCGTTAGCCACCACGCGTAATTTATTTTTAGCATCTTCAATACGCGTTACGGAAATGGAATGCCGGTACGCCGCGGTAGCCATCAATGCTAAAATAGACATAATAGCCGCCGCAATTAAAATTTCCAATAACGTAAAACCTTTTTTGTTTTTCATACAAATACCCGTTTTATTTAGTATTTAACAAAAAGTATTCTTTTTCAAGGGACCTATTCCCCGCGAATAATGGAAGTATCTTCCAAATATCTGCCCCACCGATAATTTTCGTTGGCACTGGTATCTTGCATAGCCACTACGCAACGTATTCCGTTATAGGAAGCACATACCCCGGAACCGCCGGAAGCCGGACAAATATAAAAGGTGTATCCTTTATAAGTAGACCCCGAAAATTGTATTTTGGGTAAATATTCCCGTTCAAATAAAGCATAGCCTAGCAAGGTTTGTCCGTCTGCTCTACTGGCCAACTCCACTACGCTATCGTCACTATTGGTGGTTCCGTTTTGCATAGACGGAGTTAAAGTTGTTTGTGAAGCAGGATATTCCTTTCCTCCCATTGCCAAATCGGACTGCAAAGACTGCACCGCCATCCCTAAGTCTATAAGCAACCCCTTGGCTTCGTCAAAGCGGACGCGGTCCCGCGCCTTCTTATAAGAAGGCACCGACATTACTACCACCGCAGCGGCAATAATAACCACAATCAACATCTCCATTAAAGTAAAGCCGGTTTTTCTGTGCATACAAATTCCTTAGTTTCCGCCGATTTGCGAAAGTTTGAAAATCGGCAAGAAAATAGACGCCACAATAATACCGATAAGCGCACCGACACCGCAAATTAAAATCGGGTCAATTACCGCCGAGAAACGTGCAATAAATTGGTCCACGTTATCGGCATAGAATTTAGCGAGCGTGCCGATAATATGCGGCAATTTACCGGATTCTTCACCCATACGCATCATTTCGGTCATCAGGCCCGGGAATACCCCCGTTGACCCGAACGAATCCGAAATAGATTTACCGGCGGCCACGTCCGAGCGGACCTGCTTTAACGCGGTTTGGATAATAACGTTACTTCTAAACGAATCTTCCAATACGATAATGGCGTTAAGAATCGTTACCCCGCTGCGCAGTAAGGTAGATAAGGTGGAAAGCATGCGGTCATAATAAATATTCTTAATGAATTTGCCAAATAAAGGCATGGTCAATAAGAAATTATGCCACCACTTTTGCCCGTTAGGGGTTTTAATAAAAGCACGGAACCCTACTACTGCCGCGATGATTGTTCCGATAATGAGTAAACTATGATTGACTATTGCCCCCGATACGTTAAGTACGATAAGGGTAATAAGCGGTAACTCAATATTGAAATCTTGGAAGATTTGCGCGAAAGTCGGCACGATACCCACAATGAAGTAAATAAGCACACCCACAGACGCAAACGACAAAATAGCAGGGTACGTAACCGCCGTAATAATTTTACTTTTCATGGCTTCCTGCATTTTGGTATAGAGTGAAATTTGCGCTAACGTATCGGCCAATTGCCCGCCGACTTCACCGGCTTCCACGAGTGACAACCAAACGTGGCTGAACGTTTTAGGGTGTTGTGATAGGGCCTCATGAAACGATTTACCGCTGGAAACATCAGCCGCTACTTGGCGTAATACTTCCCCTAAACGCTCGTTAGAAGAATATTCCCCTAATAATTGCACGGCACGCACCAAAGGCACACCGCCGGAAATCAGGGTGGATAATTGTTCGGCAAAGAACGCAAGCACGTGGCCGGGCACTTTGCCCCCCACTTTGCGTTTTTTGTTTTTGGCAAACAATCCGCCCGCTGCCCCCGCTTCCGTTACGGACAAGACCAAATAACCTTTGCGCTGTAAGGCTAAAATAATCTTTTCACGGCTATCCGTTTCATAAGATCCATGCAATGTTTTCCCGTTTTCATCACGAACTGTATATGTATATTTCGGCATAAACCCTCTTTACTAGTTAATTGTCGTTACATTTAAGATTTCTTCAATCGTTGTTTGGCCGCGAATTACTTTGTGCCAACCGCTTCCGCGCAAGTTTAAGGCACCGGTATTATCGGCGGCTTTGCGCAATTCAATTAAATCTTGCGTTTTATAAATAATGTTACTCATTTCTTCCGAAATGCGGTAAACTTCGTAAATAGCACGGCGGCCGATATAACCCGTATTTACACATTTCGGGCACCCTATCGGCTTAAAGAATGTCCACGTATTTTGTTCTTTCGGGTCTAAATGACCTTCCTGAATAATGCGTGCGAGCATAGAAGGTTCCGGCGTGTGCGGCACTTTGCAGTAGGGGCACAATACGCGGATTAAACGCTGCGCCGCCACCAAGGCCAAGGAGTTCGCCAGTAAGAAAGGTTCCATCCCCATATCAATCAAACGGGGAACGGCCCCCAAAGCGTTGTTGGTGTGCAACGTGGAAAACACCAAGTGACCGGTTAACGCTGCTTTCAAGCAGGCTTCGGCCGTTTCGTTATCGCGGACTTCCCCCACCAGAATAACGTCAGGGTCTTGACGCAAGAACGAACGCAGACCGGCCGCAAACGTCAGCCCGATTGCCGGCTTTACCTGCACTTGGCTGATACCGGCCAGTTTATATTCTACCGGGTCTTCCAACGTCATAAAGTTCAGTTCCGGCGTTCTAATATCGGAAAGTACCGCGTTAAGCGTGGTAGATTTACCGGACCCTGTAGGACCCGTTAAGAAAATCAGCCCGTGCGGTAAATTGGCCGCTTCCAAGAACATCCGTTTTTGTTCCGGTTCAAAACCGAGTTTATCAATACTTAAATCGCCCGATCCTTTATCCAAAATACGAAGCACGAGTTTTTCGCCGAATACGGCAGGGCACACAGACACACGAACTTCAATGGCGCGGTTTTGATAGCGGATTGAAAAACTTCCGTCCTGCGGTAAACGCTTTTCGGCGATATCCAATTTTGACAAAATTTTAATACGGGAAATAATTGCGTTAACGGCTTCTTTCGCCGGTGCGGTACGCTCATAGAGCGAACCGTCAATACGGAAACGCAAACTGACGCGTTCGTCAAACATTTCCAAGTGAATATCACTGGCGCGCTCCGCAATAGCCTGACGCAAAATGACGTTTACCTGTTTTACATAAGGCGAAACGCCGGGGCCCATTTTATCTAAGTCCAACACCCCGCTTAAATCTACTTCTTCTTCAATCGGCGTGCCGTCGCCGCCCGCTTTGCTTTCTTCGGTGGCTTCCACCATGACTTCTTCTAACAGGTTGGAAGTTGCATAAAACGAGTCCATCACCGATAAAAGTTGGCTTTTACTGGCAATAAAAGGCTGAATTTGTTTACCCGACATGAGTTTAATGTTTTCCAAAACGAAAACGTTTGTCGGGTCTATTACGGCTACGGCCAAAAAATCACCCTCAATAAATAACGGAACGACCATATTATCGCGGGCAAATTTCTCGTTAATGATTTCTTGTAATTTTTGTTCTTTTTCGGGAACTAAGATACCATTTTCTTTAGAAGCGTAGGGAACAGAAAAATGCTTTGCTAAAGCCTGTGTAATATCTTCTTCGGACACAAAACCCAATGTGAGCATTGCGTCTTCAACTTTAACATTGTTTTGTTTTGCATAGAGCTGCGCTTTACGCACTTGTTCTTGCGTAATATTGCCTTGCTCCAGTAAAATATCCGTAAGCTGTTTTGCCATTTCCTAATCCTCTTTTATTCCCTTATAAAACGTTATTTTTTATGTAATCCTGCCCCCCTTTTTTTTGGGGGGCAGGAAAATCTTGAATTACTCGGCCAAAATGGTCGGCGTAATAAAGATAACTAAGTCAGTGGTTGTTTTAGATTTGGTTTTGCTCGTAAACAACCAACCCAATATCGGGATATCCCCGAGCAGCGGTACTTTGCGCGTTTGATCGGTTTCGCGCGAAGATAATAAGCCGCCGATTACAACCGTTTGACCGTTTTTCACACGCACAAGCGTAGAAGCCGCACGGGTGGTGGTATCTTTGGAGAAGTCAAAACCGGAGCTGACTAAGTCCGAGTAAGAAGGTTGTACAAATAAGGTTACATAACCTTCGCGGTTGACTTGCGGGGTAACTTGCAAGATCAAACCTACACGTTTTCTTTCCGCAGAGGCGGTGGTCATCCCTTCACCGGAGCCGGAGCCCGATTGTTGCATGGTTTGACCGACGGTCGCATCCGTGGAAGTCGTAATCATAGCCGTTTTGTTGTTCAAGGTTACGATTTTCGGTTTACCCAAGTATTTGGCTTCACCGCGGGTTAATAAACTCTTAAGCACAATGTTGAAAGCAGTTAAGTTAAGCACGCCCGCTTCGTTGCCTTGTTGGCTGGACGAAGAAGAACTGCTACTGCTTCTGGAAGAAGACTGGCTGGCTTCAATTTCGGCTGCGCTCGGGAAGATCCAATCCCAACCGTGCAATTTGTTGCCGGACCCGTCTGACCATTTGCGGTGCAAAACGTCGGAAGTAAGTTCGCGGGAAGGAGCCGTTACAGAGGCCACTACACCGCTTCCGTTACCATATTCAAAACCAAGGCTTAAACCGCTGGTTTTGCTGACTTCAACGATTTGCGCTTCAATCAAAATCTGCGGAGGTTTAATATCCAATTCAGCCAAGATGTTTTCAATTTGGGTGAAAACTTCCGGCACGTCAGTAATAATTAACTTGTTGGTTCTTGCGTCCACCGCAATTCTACCTACGGGGGAGAGCATACTACCGATAATACCGGTAATGGTTGAACCGGTGGCATAGGAATCCGTAGCGGTACCCGATTCACCGCCTCCCATACCCATACCCATACCGCCACCCATAGCACCACTGCCGGAGTTTCTGGAAGAAACATCTTGCGGCATTACACTATTGAGTTCACTTTGAGCAGAACCGGTTCCTTGCAAGGAAATGTAACTAAGCGTATAAATCTTCGTTACCGTATCCGGTGCATCATTAGAACGTTTGGTGACGACATAGCTATCACTCTTACCGATACGTTGGTAGGCTAAACCATGTACGCGCAACAAGGTATCCAAGGCTTCACGTACGGTTACACGCGTAAGTGAAGCGGTAACTTTTTTATTCGCGAATTCATCGCTCATAATAAAGTTAATTTTTGCTTGAGTGGTAATGCTGTTCAAGAATACCGATATCGGCACATTGGACACGCGAATAGACACCTTACGTTCCAACGGAGAAGATACTTCTACTGCTTTGTATAACTCCGTAGCGGAATCGGTTTCGGTGCGGTCTTCCACCAAGTTAACGGTATCATCATTCGGGAGATTTTGCGCGGTTTGTGCAGACGCAACGCTAACAACTCCGAAAGCCATAATACCGGCCAAGGCTACTGCTAAACGATTTGTCATCTATCCTCCTATTATTTCCTACTATTTTATAACGGAATTCGTTTTATAAAAGTGTGGCCTTTGTACGAAAAAACCACTTCTTCAGGACGAACTTCTACAATACGCGCCCCGTAAATCGAGTTACCTGTTGTATAGATTTTATCACCAATGAACACTTCTTTATCAATGATACCTCCTATACGAATTTTATTACGTACTTCGCGGGCAGGGTCTCTTTGGCGCAATAATTCCAATTGACGCAAACGCTCTGCTTCTTCCGCGCGAAGACGTTCTTCTTCCAACTTGCGCAGACGCTCTGCTTCGGCGGCCGCTTCGGCGGCTTTTCTGCGCGCTTCAATTTTGGCAATATCGTCCGGAGATAAGGTAGGGTCCCTATCCGTTTTAGGATTAAACACTACGCGCTGCGTAGTCGTTTTCTCGGCATCTTGTTTCCCATTATCTTTATTACCGGCCAACGCAACTTTTTTCTCACTCGGTTGCGCAACTTGCCCATTATCCTGTGCAAAAACTGCCGGTGCACATAAAATAACCGCACCTATAAGAAGAAAACTTATTTTTCTCATTTTTGTTCTCCTTTATAGTCCTTAAACAATACCGGGGCTAATTTTTCTTTGGGGAATACGGCATTAAAAGTCATATCCACGTTATTCATTCCCGGTTCATTTACATCCGGATTCTTACGGATAGAAAACTCCGATATGCGCATATATGCAGGACGATTTTCAATTTCAGCCAACAACTTACCGAAATCTAAAAATTTAGTTGCAAAACTTACCTTTTTAGATATGGTCAGGTAATTCGGGTTGGCGCTGTTTTCCACTTGGATTTCGTTCATATTTGCCGTGATATTTGCCGGCTTAAAAATCTCTAACAACTGAGAAATAAGCCATTGATCTTTCTCCTTGACTTCCGGAAATCTCGGTTCCAAAGAAAGTAATTTACGTTTATTTTCCAAGTATTCCTGTTCGCTGCTCTGCTGTACGCGGATAGCATCTATTTGGGTACGCACGGTCTTTGTCTGTTCATTCAACTTACCTACGCCCCAACGCAAAATCAGAAACCCTGCGACAACTACTATCAATTGTCTAACAAACAATTTAAAGTTTCCTTCTTGGAAAACATCACTGACATCTTTCAAACCCTGTTTCCAACTTTGCACAAACTCTTTTACTTTGTTTGATTTATTCGGTTTTAATGCCATATATTATTTACTCCCTGTAGAAACATTACACGAAATTTCAAATTCCGTTTCTTTCGCAACAGAAACTTCTTTATTTGACCCGGCAACGGAAGAAGACCCTGCAACGGTAATATAACGGATAGACAATTTTTGTTCGGGGCAAATCCGCCGGATTAAGGGGGATTTAGCCAATGTTTCGCGGAATTTCTGGCCGATCTCTAAGTCCGCCTTTCCATCCGTTTTTCCATCCCCTTTACCCGTACGCACAAAACCTTGTATTTTCCAACTGCGCGATTTATCTCCGGCAGAAGGGAAAGAATCTTGGTAACTCACCTGCGTTAACCAAACTTCTTTCGGCACGCTGTCTATAATATCTACTAACATAGGCGTAATATCCACATCATTTTTAACAATATTTTCCAACGTGTTATTTTGTGCTTTAATACGCTCTAAGTTTGTTTTAATTTGTCCGCCGGTTAATCCCTTGAAATCATCCAATGTATATTCATGGCCTCTACGCTCTTTTTCCAACGTATAGCCAATGTTTTTCATAGAGATAAACTCTTTCACGAACAATAAAACAAACAGGATCAATACTACCCCTGTTATTTTCCACATGGTCCACGCGGCATCAAACTCATAACGGCCTAAACGAGCACCTTTGGTAAAGTCCAAGTCCGGAATTTTATTATCGTAGAATTTACATGCCGCACCGATGGCCGCCACTTCACCCGAATAGCGCACATTGATACCATATACTTCTTTTAAGTTCCAACGGCGCACCGGTTTTTTGACTTCGGCCTCTAAAGCAGGCTGCCACAGTTCCGCCTCGGAGCCGACGATAACCGCTTCTTCAAACGGATCACGCTCCAATTGTTTGGAAATAAATTCCGTACTGTTGGTGAGTTCCAAACGACGGCGTTCGGTCGGCAACGAACCGGCGATATCCACATCACGCAACAAAAGCGGGATATTATCGTTTAAGAAAACGAAACTGGCTACGTTTTTCCCGAAGAACGAATAGATTCTTCCCCCGCCTGCGCCGATTACCTCTTTATCGCTATCGTTAAAGGCACGCCCTAACGATAAACAAGAAGATTCCACCGACAACAATTCCAAATTAACGCTTTTCAATCCCTTAAATAAGTTTTCTATGATAGATTTAGTCGTCATAGAGAACACGACGCCTAAACTCTTGCGTTTGGTGGCTGCTGTGGTAAATTCGTACACATGATAAGCCGTAACCGCTTTTTCAAACGAAAAATGTATATATTTACGTGCAGTCAACGGGATAGCATCTTTCCACTCTTTCCGAGATAAAGTTGAAGGCATAACGAAATGGCGGATTAAACAAAAAGCCGGTGATAAACTGACAACGACTTTATCGGTATTCCATTTCTTCTTGGAAGTTACTTTCCCCAACGCTTCCAACCAATTATCCATAGCAAAGAATTGCTCGTTAAGATCTAACGGCTTTAACTGGGTTTTATCCACCCCTTGTATCGGAACACGTACTAAAGATTCCAACACAATACTCCCGTTTTTCTTAGAGCATTGAGAGACATAGATTTCATCAACGTCTATGTATAACCCCAAACAATAGGGGTGTTCTCTCATATCTTTTTTACCAATTAAGATTTCCGGTAAACTCATATATCCCTCTTAGTTATTATACCCTGTATATGACGACGAAGCATACGGATTCGTATCCACTCCACCATAAGTTGTGGTGGTCGTTTCATAACTTTGGATAGTATCATCCGGACCCGTTACAATTTCCGTCGTGGTGCTTACTGCAGGCGCAGAAGTGTCGTTCACCACGATATTGGTTACTCTTTCCGTTTCCGTATAAGAGCTATCCTCCACTGCTTCGGCTTGTTTTTGCACCGCAGCTTTCGGCTCCGCCTTTTTAGTATACATCTTGCGGCGCGGCTTTGTCCACAAGCGGGATGCTTTATAATCTAACCCTTCTACAACCTTGGCCGCTTTGACGGTGCACGTATTGCAGCACTGATTGACGCAAGTGGAAGTTTGCGCAGCCGCAACTTGCTCGCTGCATTTTACCACTATTCTGCGGCGTAACGTCTGTTTTTTACCCTTTACATCCGTACCCGTTAATACCACGGTGTACTTACCGCAAGGAAGTTCCGGCCCTAAAATACCTTTCCGGCCGTTCCATAAGATTTGATGATAGACGGGTGAAAAACCTTCTAATTGACGTACTACGTAGAAATTGCCGTCTCTGCCGTGTTGGACCACCTGCAAGACCCAGTTATCCAAGGTATCTTTCGTTTCCAAAACGGAGAAATCTATCGCAAAGGCTTCCCCTAAAGAGCGGTCTATCGCATGGCACTGCGGAACAATAGCTATGCTTAACAACGGCGCTTTTTCGTTGTTTTCATTTTTCTCTAAACGGGTGGGGAATTTCGTGTCGTAATCAAAAACGACAGACAAGCCCTTTAAGTTATTAAACTGCGCCGGGGCTTCTTCTTCCAATAAACCCATATTATAATAAAGTTTACCTTGGGAAATACCGCGTTTAACTAAATAAGATTTTAAGGACATGGCTTGTTTGATGCCCGCTAAGGTTACATCATCCGTATAAGAACCGGGCGGCAAAATGACATAACGCGCATTTTGCGTTAAAGCCAATACTTCATACAAATCATTAAGCGTGCCTAACGTATCGGTACGGAAATTCTCCCCGTCAAATAAAATACCATTATCAAAATCCACTGCGTCCGGCAATCCGTCGCGCATATATAAGTGCACGCCGGGGGTATCGCGCAATTTAGCCAACGCACTTTCCGTCATACTTTGCAATTTTTGTTGGGTATAAAGTTCGCGCGCTTCTACGGCTTCGGGAGAGGTTAAATCCGCAAACGTGCTTCCTGCCGCGGAAGTAAGGGCTTGACGAGAGGCCGCGGGTTGCGGTTCCGGCTCTGCAGCCGCAACTACCACCGGTTCTTCGGCAACCGGCGTTGCTGCTACAACGACGGGTTCTTCTATGGGTTCTTCTGCGGGCACTTCGGCCGGTTTAGTTTCTTCAACCGGTGCCGCAGCCGCTATAATCGGCGTGACGACAGGTGCCATAGACGGAATAGCAGCCGGTGTTGTTTCCGTGGGTTTAGCGGCAATATAGGGCTGTTGTTCTTCCAAAGTAGCATTCATTTGTTCCGCAAGGGATTGCAAATCTTGTTGTGCGGTGCTTGCCAAGGTAGGTGTCTTTTCGGCAACGACCGAGTTTGCCGCCGCTGCCGCAGAAGTTTGCGCTTCGGCCGCTTGTTTGTTTAAGTGGGCCGTCAAGCGACGCACTTCCACTTGCTCGGTTAAAGAAAGCGGGCGGTTTGCGGTGGAAAGTTCTTGCAATAAACTTTCCGCATCTACCGCATATCCATCTTCGGGAATAACTCCTTCTTCAAATAAGGATAAACGTTCTACACTTTCCACAGGGACTGCTTCCGACGTTGCCGTCTGTACCGGTAACTCTTTACCTTGTGCATAGGCTTGTGCTTCAACTACATCGTCAGCCGGTGTTTGCACACTTCCTGTTTTGAAAGAGCGGTCAACCTTGACAGGTTTTTGTACGCCGCCTACGTTTCTATGAATTAAATCAATATATTTATTGGCTTCGGCGATTTGTTCCGCATCCCCGTCCACCAACACGTCAATGAAATAATCCATCGCGGAAGAAGTTTCCCCTTTTTCATACAGAGAAATACCTTTCGCTAAATTCTTAGCAGCCGACGCAGCATACGCGGTTTGATACCCCGTAAACGCTACTCCACCCGCTAAGATGAGTAATCCTACCAAGATTTTATTTATTTTCCTCATTTAATAAACCCATCCCTTAGATGTTATACAAACAAATCTGTAAGTCTAATACACAGATACTAGCATTATAGCAATTTATTAGACTTTGTAAAGTACTTTCTTTTATTTTTTTACTCGGCACATTATTTTTATTTACGAACGCGATCGTTTTTTTCTTGTTTTTTAATTATTTTTTTAATTCTGGCCTGTGCCGTCGCATTTTCCGGATAATAAAACAAAGCCTCGTTTAATTCGCGCAACGCATCCGGTTCATCTTCCGCTTTTTCATACAACGAAGACAATGCCAAGCGTGCCCACAAATTGTCCGGTTGTGTTTCCAAAACGCTTTCTAATTCTTCCTTTGCTTTAATATCATTACCCGATAAAGACAACACCCGCGCGAGCAAAATGCGCCCGTTGGTGTCTTGCGGATAATCGGTGATATACGTTTCTAAATTACGGCGTAATTTTTGTTGATATGCCGACGACATTTTTGAAAACTTCCCTACTTTTTCGTTATACTTTTGCAATTCCTGCGCTTGCGCAATCAGTTTATTTTGCGACGCTTCTTTTCCTTCCAATTTTTTAAGACGCCCGAGCAGTGTTGCGCTTAACGTATCTACCGCTAAACCGCGGCGATAGGTATTTTTGGCATATTCCGTATTCCCCATTTTTTCATAAATGCGCCCCGTTTCCAGCCATAAATTCGTGTCATACGGAAACAACGTCAGCCCGCGCTCTAACACATTAAGAACATCTTCGTCGCAATAAATAATATTCTTATCTAATAAGTCTAACAACAAATGATAGGCGTATAAATGATAAGGATGCAAGTTCAAATGCTTGAGCAAATAGTTAACGGCTTTTTTATCGTCTTTAACGCCGATAGAAGCCAGCGCGCTTTGATAAAAAATTTCTTCGCGGTAATCCATGGCTTTAGAAGTTTTTTCAAAAACTTCAAGGGCTTTATCGTATTTTTTTTGTGCCAAATATAAGTTCCCCAAATAAAAGCCGGAAAGTTCTGTATTAGCCGGATACAAATTAACCGAAGTGCGCAAATGCCGTTCGGCCTTATTAAATTCTTCTTCCGCTTTTTTAGCATCTGCCTGATGGTTATATGCGTTGCCCATGATTAAATGTTTCTTGCCCATAAAAGCATGGTATTCACTTCCCATCCACATCACTTGCCACACCACAATGGCCCCGCTCAAAATCAGGATAGCCAGTGCAATCGTTTTGGTAACGGGGTTGGCAGAAATCGTTACTTTTAATTCTTCCTTCCCCACACCGCTGACCTCGGCACCGACGATCCACCAAAACAAAAATGCCGGCACTACCGCGTGTAGGGAAATATTGAGCATATTATCCACAAGCATCCCCAAAATACCGCAAAATAACGCTTGCAAAAATTGTTTTTTATCCCCTTCTTTTTTATGGATAGCGAAATCTTTTACTTCCAAGAAAAGCACCATAAACATAAAGACGAATAATCCCAACCCCACCATGCCGCCTTGCGCCAGTTGAAAAAACAACTCGTTATGCGGCGCGGGCGTAATGGTTTTGAGTTCGCGTAAATTGGGGTAGGCCAGTAATGTTTTAGGTTGGTTTTTAATAAAGGCAAATTGGAAATTTCCCAACCCGCTGCCGAGCACAGGGCTGGAAAGGAAAATCTCTTTGGAAATATCCCACATAAAAAGACGCTGGTGAAGCGACTGAAAAATTTGGTCCTTATCTACTTTGAGTGAAAAATTAGACGGCGTTACTTGGGTCAGTTCGTTGGCGCGTTTGACCACCGGGCTTACGGCGTCCGGCCCCGGCATATAAATAGACCCCCACCCCACACCTACGGCGAGTAGCGTAAGCAAAAATACCCGCCCTTTACGCCGCCAAATCTGCGCGCGCAACGTGCCGAACATCCACATCATAAAAAGTCCGCAAGCGGCTCCTATCCAACACGAACGCGCTAACCCAAACGATAAATACCAAATATAAACAAGCACCAAAAGCCCGTAAACAAGCAAATCTTTTTTGCTGTCGGTATGCATATAATACACCAGTAATGCGGGCAAAAGCATTACGATAGCCGACGATAAAAAGTTAGGGTTCCCGAAGGTAGAAAAAGCCTTGGTGGCAAATTGGTTAATCTCAAAAGGCCACAGAAAATCCAACCCGAACGCTTGCATTACCCCGTAACAGCACGCCAAAAATACGGCCACAAACATCAGTACAAAAATATTTTCCTGCGTGAGTTTGCGCAACACGCGCACACCCAAATAAATACCTATTGCCCACAGCAAAATCGCGTACCAATCAAACATTTGCGCGAACAAATGTTGGGCATTCAAATGCGTTTTGAGCATGGGGAAAAAGTACCACAATCCCCCCCACACCAAAAAGAGCAAAATATAATTGGTTTTACTCTCAATCGTACCCGAAAACACGATATTTTTACTTAGCATATAGGCCCCCAAGGACACAATTAAGAGTAAACTGCCGTAATTAAGTAGCCCGTAGAAAAGCGTAAAGCGCATCCCTTGCGGGGCCGCCGATACCGACGAGAGCCACCCCATAACGCACGCCAACACATAAAGGAAAAATGCCAAATCAAAAAATGTTTTGGTAAATTCAATAGAGTTAGAGCGTAAAAATTTTACCGCAAGCGTGCTGTAAATTAAAGCCAGTAGGATATATAAGAGTACATTTTGCGCAAAAAAGGGATTAGCGGTTAAATCGGTAAAGAAGATTAACGGAACGACCAAAAAGCACGTGGACAGAAGAACACGTACAAATTTCATATAAGCGGTTTCTTTGGCCGGTTTTGTTAAATTAAGCATAATATCTCTAAAATGTAAGGTATATATATTGTAGTTTTTTAGACGTAAAAAGAAAAGCCCCACCCCGAAAAAACCGCTTCATTTTTTAATTAGAACATAACAAATACCCTATTTCCCTTATAAAAAGCGAAAACCCTTCACGCGGAAGGGTTTGAAAAATGTCACCGGGTGGGCTCGAACCACCGACCTATTCCTTATGAGAGAATCGCTCTAACCAGCTGAGCTACGGTGACGTAAATCGTAATTTTATTATAGCAAAATATCTTTATGCTATGCAAATATTATTTAGCGCGCCTTGGCATATTCGCTAATCGTATCGGGATATTTTCCGCTACGCGCAACATCAAGGTCGTTACTGGCTAAATCATTTTTGCCTAATTTAATTAAAGCCGCTGCACGCGCATTAAACACTTCATTGGCAGGGGCTAAATTTAATAAAGTGGTAAAATCCGTTACCGCTAAATCATAACGCCCGAGCAAATAATAAATATTGCCGCGCGATAAGTAAATTTCCGGCTTATAAGCGTTAATTTGTACCGCCAATTCAAGTGCTTTTAACGCATTGGCGTAATCTTTAACGGCCGCCGCCGCGGAAGCATAAGCGGTATAGAGATTGGAGTTATTCGGGTTAGCATTGATGGCCGTGGTAAAATCGCTCATGGCTTTTTCATAATCGCCGTTAAAGAAATAAGCCGCCCCTCTGGCTTCATACGCTTCCATATTATTCGGGTTCAATGCAATGGCCTGATTAAAACATTTAATCGCCTGCTCCGGTTTGCCGTCCGTTACGTATCCGTTTCCGCGGGCAATAAACTCGGCAGAGGTTTTAAGCGTAGCGCAACCTGCCAACAAAAAAACGGACAAAAACACAATCATTCTCTTCATAAAATTATCCTCTATCCATATAAAATTATAGCACATTGGACCTATTTTTTTCTAGGTACAAATTACCCGGCCGAATAGGTCTAAATGCCCTTTGATTTGTGTGCTAAAAACGCTATAGTATAAGTGTAAGCAGTAAAAATAGATTTCATTCCTCACCGCAGTAGTCCCAAACCCTGCTACTGCGGTTCCCTTTTTTATATGCTACAATATAAGAGTATGAAAGGACCGCGGATCAGTTTATTTATTATCGCCAAAAACGAAGAAAAGAACATTCAAAAGTGTATTTTGAGTGCGCGGGATATCGTCCATGAAATAATCGTTGTGGATGCTTTTTCCAAGGACAAAACCGCTCAGATTTGTAAAGATTTAGGCGCACAGGTTTACCGCCGCCGTTTTGACGGCTTTGCCAACCAAAAGAATTTTGCGCTGTCCAAAGTTACCAGCGAGTGGGCCCTTAATTTAGACGCCGACGAACGCTTAACCCCCGAACTGCGCAAAGAAATCCTACGCGTTTTACCCAATACGCATTTTGCCGGTTTTCATATTCCGTTTTGCAATTATTTTTTAGGCAAAAAAATGCGTTTTAGCGGCTTAAATCACGAAACGCATATCCGCCTTGTCCGCACACGCAAAGCCAACTATGTCGGCGGACTTGTGCATGAGGGGTTAGATGTTAAAGGATCCCTAGGCAAACTCAAAAACCCCATCAATCATTTTTCGTACGATACGATAGAGACTTATTTTAATAAATTTAATAAATACACCTCGCTTGCCGCCCAACAAATGCACGCAAACGGCAAACGTTTTTCGCTGATAAAATTATTATTCACCTTACCTTTTGAATTTATTAAACGCTATGTTATTAAACTCGGTATTTTAGACGGCTTGCGCGGTTTATTATGGGCGAGTTTTTCCACTTTTTACGTGCTCGTAAAATATGCCAAACTCTGGCAAATGAACAAAGGTAAAAAATGATAATCTGGATTTTGGTACTTATCGCGGGGATAGCGTATTTTTTTTGGCGTTATCCCGCTTTGCGTAAAACGTGGTATTGGTTGCCGCGCAAAGGCTTTACCGCGCTGATGTATCACCATATCGGCATCTTAACCGACCCTGCCGCCGAACAATATCCTTTTACCATTTCGCCCGAAATGTTTGCCAAGCAGTTAGATTTTTTGAAACGCAACGGCTATACGCCCATTTCGCTTGATGATTTACTGCGCGCTTACCAAACGGGGCAAAGCACTTGCGCCAAACCCGTTATGCTCACTTTTGACGACGGATATGCCGATAATTACACCGCGCTTTTCCCCTTATTAAAGCAATACCGCGTACCCGTACTGATTTTTTTAATTACCCAACGTATCGGTAAAGAAGGGTACTTAACGTGGGAGCAAGTGCGCGAAATGCACCAAAGCGGCTTGGTAGCGTTTGGCTCGCACACGTGTACGCACCGCCGATTGCGCAGTTTATCCGACGAAGAAATTTGGCAAGAAATTACCCAAAGCAAAAAAATTTTAGAAGAACAACTCAACTGCCCGATTTTGAGTTTTTGTTATCCGTTCGGGGCGGGCGGTTTTGACAAACGCGTGCGCCCGAAAGTCTTACAAGCAGGTTATTTATTTGATTTCAGCACCAAAAAAGGGATTAACCCTTGGCCATGGAAAGGCAAAAAAACACTTTTACGCGCTTTTCCGCGCGGCGGGGAAACGTTGTTTGACTACCACTTGCAACTTACCCGCGGGCGCAGTAAATTATGATTACCGCTTTGTTATCCCTGCTGCTTGCGGGCTTACTCGTTTACGCAATTGCTTTCAAAAAATATCCACCCGCGTTATACGTGCTTACTTATCAAAAAGTAGGCGTTGCGCCTAAAAATTCCCGCTTAAAAAACACGTGGACTACTCCCACCCGTTTAGAAAAAGATTTTCAATTTTTACAACGCTGCGGCTTTCATACGTTGCACCCCAAAGAATTGGGCAAACTGGCTACAAAACCCGTTTTACTGGCGTTTATCGGCGGATACCAAACCTTTTTTACGGAAGTTTTCCCGCTGTTAAAAAAATATAATTTGAAAGCCTGCATATTTTTAACGCCCGATACGATCGGCACCTATAACCGCTGGCAAAACCCGCATACGGAACCTTGGCAAAATATTTTAACGGCCCAACAACTTGAAATTTTAGCACGCAGCCCTTTAGTTTCTTTTGGCACGTTAGGCCTTACGGAAAACAGCGCACCCTCGTTTGATATCACGCTGACCCAAAACACTTTAGAAGAAAGTATTGCCCGTTTTGAACGCCTTTATAAATTACCCGTCAGTGCCGCGTGCGCAACAAATAAAAACGCTACGCTTCCAAACACATCCTTACCGGTTTTATTACCCCAAACCGGCAAAAACGCACTTACCGAAGCCCAATATTTGCGCGTTATTTCCCCCTCTTTTTATGGCCGTTTTAGGTTGTGGCAACACCGGTAAATATAAAACCCCCGCCATACGGCGGGGGGTATTTTTGCGAAGTAAAAATACTATTTGCCTTCAAAGAAGGATTCGTCTTTCTGAATTTTATTGCAGATTTTATTGCACGCGCATTTAGGCGAACATACGTCCGGCAATTTAAGCAAAATACGTGTATCGCAGTCGTTAAAATCATCCGCCATTTGGCTGATAAGTTTAGCGTCTTTATCGGCAATTTTGGTAAATTCTATACCGATGGTATAAACGTTCTCGCGCTGTTTTACCCAAGCAAGTCTGGCTTCTACGTCAATTTTTCCGGTACCGGGGAGTTGCAAACTGATAGAAAAATGGTCCGCGAGCGGTGCACCCAAAAAACTAATCATACGCATACCCGAAGCGGACAAATCGGCCAAGATAGCCACCAGTGAAGTTTCTTTTCCGTCTTCGGTTTTGTAGTGCAAGTTAACCGGTTCAATTAAATTGCTGATAACAGACATACGCGGATGTCTGCGTTTTTCTGAAAATTTTTTAGTCATATTTTTACCTCGCAAATAATAAAGTCCCTTCGCACTGCTCTATCACTACGTTTACTACACTTCCTACGTCGTACGCATTTTGGGTTTGCACCCACAAATTGCCTGATGTGCGCCCTTTATGCGGGGTTTCCATCAGCACCGCTTGCGTGCTGCCCACTTGGGCGCGGTAAGCATTGTCCGATAAACCCCTTACTCTATTTAACAAAATATCAAGACGTTCTTCCAGTATATTTTGTGCCAGAAGTGGCATTTGCGCGGCAGGCGTACCTTGCCGCGGGGAATATTTGAAGCAATACGCGGCCAAAAAACCGGCGCGTTCCACCAGCGAAAGTGTCTGCTCAAAATCTTCCTGCGTTTCGGTAGGGAACCCGACGATAATATCCGTAGAAATGTTAAAGCCGCACGCGTGGAGCGCGTCTGTTTTTTCCAAGAATATTTCGCGCGTGTAACCGCGTTTCATTTCGCGCAACACTTTAGTAGATCCGCTCTGCACCGGCAAGTGCACATGACGGGCAATTTTAGGGTTATGTTTTACCGCGCTTAAAAATTCGGGCGTAAAATAAATGGGGTGCGGGCTCGTAAAACGTACCCGTTCAATGCCTTTAATTTCAC